>Ga0160464_100007_pt1 | contig 362625 bp, 311 predicted proteins | sample HID1971I_E11MG_FD_108275 | JGI IMG/M metagenome (GOLD analysis project Ga0160464, IMG submission 108275) | Enriched millipede-associated microbial communities from UW Madison campus, WI, USA - HID1971I_E11 MG | ecosystem: Host-associated > Arthropoda: Insects > Digestive system > Unclassified ...
GGCGAATACGACCACCTGCCGGAACAGGCGTTCTACATGGTCGGCAGCATCGAAGAAGCGGTCGAGAAGGCCAAGAAGATGGCCGAGAAGGCCTGATGCGGCGGGGACGGGCTCCGGTCCGTCCCGACCGTGACACGGGGTGGGCAGCTGCCCACCGCTGCGGAACACCTGCGGTGGGTTCAACCCGCCCCCTAGCGAAGAGAGTTACATGAGCACCATTCGTTGCGACATCGTCAGCGCCGAGCAGGAAATCTTCCGTGGTGAAGCGACCCTGGTCGTGGCCACCGGCGAGCTGGGCGAGCTGGGCATCGCGCCCAAGCATGCTCCGCTGATCACCCGCCTGAAGCCGGGCAAGGTGGTAGTGACCACGCCGAACGGCGAACAGCTCGATTTCGCCATCTCCGGCGGCATCCTCGAAGTGCAGCCGCAGGTCGTGACCGTGCTGGCCGACACCGCGATCCGTGCCCAGGACATCGATGAAGCCTCGGTCCGCAAGGCCAAGGAAGAAGCCGAGCGCATCCTGGCCAACCGTGGCGAAGCGATGGAAGTGGCCGAAGCCCAGCAGAAACTGGCCGAAGCCGTGGTCCAGCTGCAGGCCCTCGAGCGCCTGCGCAAGACGCTCAAGCACTGAGTGGAGCGGCGCGACGGCGCCATCCACGAAGGGAAAACGCCGGCTTGCCGGCGTTTTTTTTTGCCCGCCGGCGGCGCATGCCTCAGCGGAAGATCAAGGTCCGCATCAGCAGGAATGACACGGCGGCCAGGCTACCCTCCACCAGCGGTTTGGCCAGCCACGCATAGCGCAGGCCCAGATGCTCGGCGGCCAACGTCACCAGCAGCGTGCTGATCGCCGTCAGCACCGCCCACAGCAGCAGGAAGCGCGCGAACCGCGCCCAGCCCAACCGGTGTGCACCCTCGCGCGCGAACGTGTAACGGCCGTTGAGCCAGAACCCCAGCAGCATGCCCGCTACGCGCCCCAACAGGTTGCCTGGCACCGTCGGCATGCCCAGTGCGGTGGCGCCGACGAACACGGCCCAGTCCACCACAAGCTGGACAAGACCGATGATGAGATAGCTGCTGCCTTGTCGGAGGAGGCTCATGACGGATTCGCGGCGGACAATCCCACATGTTAACGAGCGGCGCACTAGAATTCCTCTCAACGATTCCCGGAACCCGATCTGCCCATGACCCAGCCCCTGCACGTGATCATCCTGGCCGCCGGTGCCGGCAAACGCATGAAGTCGGCCCTGCCCAAGGTGCTGCAACCGATTGCTGGCCGTCCGATGCTCGCCCATGTGATCGACACCGCGCGCCAGCTGCAGCCCGAAGCGATCCACGTGGTGTACGGCCATGGCGGCGAAGCGGTGCGGCAGGCCTTCACCGACCAGCCCGACCTGCACTGGGCCGAACAGAGTCAGCAGCTGGGCACCGGCCATGCCGTGCTGCAGGCCATGCCGCAGGTGCCGGATGCGGCCACCGTCCTGGTGCTGTACGGCGACGTGCCGATGATCCGCGGCGAGACGCTGCGTCATCTGCTGTCTCAGCAGGGGCGGCTGGCGGTGCTGGTGGCCGAGGTTGCCGATCCGACCGGCTATGGCCGCATCGTGCGCAATGCCGAAGGCAAGGTCGGCGCGATCGTCGAGCAGAAAGATGCCAGCGACGAACAGCGCAGCATCCGCACCATCAATACCGGCATCATCACCGCCGAATCCACGGCGCTGCGCCGTTGGTTGTCCCAGCTGTCCAATGCCAACGCCCAGGGCGAGTACTACCTGACCGACATCTTCGCGGCAGCGGCAAGCGATTACACCCCGGCCGACATGGCCTTCGTGCAGGATCCGCAGGATGCCGAGGGTGCCAACGATCCGTGGCAGCTGGCCCAGCTCGAACGTGCCTGGCAGCTGCGTGAAGTGCGTGCGCTGTGCGCGCAGGGCGCACGCGTGCTGGATCCGTCGCGGCTGGATATCCGTGGCACGGTCACTGTCGGCAGTGACGTGCAGCTCGACGTCAATGTCATTCTGGAAGGGCGCGTGGTTCTGGGCGATGGCGTCAGCATCGGGGCATTCACCCGGCTCAAGGACGTGACATTGGCCGCGGGCACCGTGGTCAAGCCGCACTGCGATCTGGACGGCGTGATCAGCGAAGGCGCTGCCGAGATTGGTCCGTTCGCCCGTCTGCGCCCCGGCACCGTGCTGGCAGCAGGTTCGCATGTCGGCAACTTCGTGGAGACCAAGAAGGTCGTGCTGGGGGCGGGCAGCAAGGCCAACCACCTCACCTATCTGGGCGATGCGGTAATCGGCAGCCAGGTCAACATCGGTGCCGGCACCATCACCTGCAACTACGACGGCGTGAACAAGTCGCAGACCACCATCGGGGATCGCGCCTTCATCGGCTCCAACAGCTCGCTGGTGGCGCCTGTGGTGATCGGCGAGGGCGCCACGGTGGCGGCCGGTTCGGTGATTACCCGCGGCGCACCGGCGGACAAGCTGACCGTCGCACGTGCCCGCCAGGAAACCATCGACGGCTGGAAGCGCCCCACGAAGAAGTAGTGCCGGCCGCTGGCCGGCAACCAGGCGATCCCGGGTTCACGACGGTGCCGGCCAGCGGCCGGCACTACCGGGCGTCTGCCGGCAGGAAGATCGCCACGCACAGGCCGCCTTCGCGGCGGTTCTGCAGCGAGATCCGGCCGCCATGGGCTTCCACGATCTCGCGGGTCAGCGCCAGGCCCAGGCCCGTGCCGTTGCGCTTTGTCGAGTAGAACGGCATCAGCGCGTTCTGCAGCACGGCTTCATTCATGCCCTTGCCGCGATCAAGCACCTCCAGCCGCAGCCACTGCGGCAGGCGGGTCAGGCGCAGCTCCACGTCATCGGTGGGCGGTTCGGCGTCGGCACACGCCTCGTGTGCGTTCTTGAGCAGGTTCAGCAGTGCCTGGCCCAGCTGGGCGATGTCCACCCGGCTGTGCAGGTCATCCGGAATGTCAGCCATGCGGAACGGAATCTGGTGCTGTAGTCCGGTCAGGAACAGGTTCCACTGCACAGTCTGCAGCTGCGGCTGCGGCAGTTTGGCGAACCGCGCATAGCCGCGGATGAAGCCTTCGAGGTGACGTGCGCGGTCTTCGATGGTGGCAAAGACCTCCCCCAGGCGTTCGACCTTGCCACGCCGAACCAGCTCGCCGCCGGAGTGCGCCAGCGACGCGATCGGGGCCAGCGAGTTGTTGAGCTCATGGCTGATCACCCGTATCACCTTTTTCCAGGTCTGCACTTCCTGGCGGCGCAGTTCTGCGGTGAGCAGACGGATCAGCAGCAGATCATGCGGCCGCCCGTTGAGATGGAAGTTGCGTCTCGACAGGTGATAGACCTGTTCGTCGTCCTCGTCACCGTCCTCTTCGCGTACCGCGAACAGACTGTCGCCCCCGCGTGCGATGGCATCGCGCAACTCGACCGGCATCGTCTCCATGACATCGTGCATGCGCTGGCCTTCCAGCTTCCAGCCGTTGTGCAGCAGCTTGCGCGCGGCCAGGTTGGAAAACACCACCCGCTGCACACCATCGCCGCCGTGCGAGAGCAGCAGCATCGACACCGGCGTGTTCTGCACCATCGTATCGAGCAGCAGTTCGCGCTGGACCAGCTCCTGACGCTGCGCACGCAGCACATCGCCCAGCTCGCGATGGGCCTGGACCAGATCGCCCAGCTCGTCGTTGGAGGGCCAATAGATGCCGAAGTTGTACTCGCCATCGCGGTAGCTGCTGGTCGTGCCGGACAGGGCGCGCAGCAGTGACCGGATCGGCGCGGTGGCACGGCGCAGGCTCCACCACATCAGCGACAACAGCACGATCACCGAGATCCCGGTGACGCCCCAGCCGTGGTCCATCCAGAACGCCAGATACCACGGAAATGCCGACGCCAGCGCCAGCACCGGCAGCAGGCGCAGGAACAATCGGAAGGTGAAAGAACGCCGCTTCATTCGCGCGGAATGCCGTAACGGTCCATGCGCCGGTACAGCGCCTGGCGGCTGAGCCCGAGTTCGGCGGCGGCCTGCGCGATGATGCCGTGGTTGTGGGCCAGCGCGTTCTCGATCCGGCTGCGGTCCGGATCCACTGCCGGGCTGGTGGCCCGGGGCGCGGCAGTGCGCGGCAGGTTCAGATCGACCACTTCGATGCGCGGGCCGGTGGACAGCAGTTCAGCGCGTTGCAGCACATTGCGCAGCTCGCGCACATTGCCCGGCCACGGGTGGCGCTGCAACGCGGTTGCCGCGGCGGTGGACAGCGGCTTGCCACTGACCAGGAAGCGCTCGGCGAGCGGCAGGATGTCGCCGGTGCGTTCGGCCAGCGGTGGCAGCGCCAGCTCGACGGTATTGAGGCGGTAGTACAGATCCTCGCGGAACTGGCCGTCGCGGATCATGGCCGGCAGGTCGGCGTTGGTGGCGCTGATCACGCGCACTTTGACCTGCCGCTCGCGGTTGGACCCCAGTCGTTCGAAACGACCGGTTTCGAGCACGCGCAGTAGTTTCATCTGGCCGCTGGGGGAGAGATTGCCGATCTCGTCCAGGAACAGCGTGCCGCCATCGGCGGCCTCGAACTTGCCTTCGCGCGCCTTGTTGGCGCCGGTGTAGGCACCGGCGTCGGCACCGAACAGCTCGGCCTCGATCAGCTCGGAGGGAATCGCACCGCAGTTGAGGGCAACGAACGGCCCCTTGGCGACCAGCGAGTTGGCCTGGATGATCTCGGCGATTTTTTCCTTGCCCGCGCCATTCGGACCGGTGATCAGCACCGGCAGTGCCGAGCGTGCAACCTGGCAGGCCAGACTTACCACGCGCTCGCTGGCGGCATCTGCCACAACCGCGCCGCGCAGGTCGTAACGGGCTTCCAGTGCCGAGCGGTTGCGTTGCTCACGGTCACGGCGGCGATCGAGTTCCCGGCGGGTTTCAGACAGTTCCAGCAGGTTGTTGACCGTGATCAGCAGTTTGCGGTCGTCCCACGGCTTGGCCAGGTAGTCGGCGGCGCCGGCCTTGACCAGATCGACCGCGCTGCTCAGATGCGTCCAGGCGGTCAACAGGATCACCGGCAGGTCCGGGTGGCGCGCACGGATCTGCAGGAACAGTGCTTCGCCTTCTTCGCCGGAGGTCGTGTCTTCGGTGAAGTTCATGTCCTGGATCACCAGGTCCACCGGTTGCTGTTCCAGCAGGGCCAGGCCCTGCTCGGGCGAGAGCGCGTGCAGGGTGTCGATGTCGTGCAGCGAGAACAGCACATTCAGTGCAGTGCCGACGCTGGCGTTGTCGTCAATGATCAGGATCGAGGGCATGCGGCAGCGTAGGACCGGAAGTGGGATCAAGAGTACCGGAGCGCCGGGCCAAGAGGCAGATGGCCCGGCGAGGGTAGTCTCAGCCGCCGGCGCGCGGGGGCTGCGGAATGGCCGGCGTCTCCACCGCCAGCGCTTCGCCCCAGGTGGCGGTGTCGACGTCAACGGTCACCTGATTGCCCTTGCGCAGGACGGTGACAGGCACACGCGCACTCTTCTTACCGCCTAATCCGTGGGTCAGGTCGGCCAGTCGTCGTACCGGCTGGCCGTTGATGCGCAGAACCCGGTCGCCGCTGCGCAGGCCGAAGTAGGTGCTCGGCTCGGTGGTGGTGATCCGCACGATGCCATCCTGGGCATCGACCACCAGATGGTGGCCGGCATCACGCCATTCCAGGCGCGAGGTGTCGGCCTGGGTGGCGGCCAGCGCGGGGGCACCTGCCAGCAGGAGGGACAACAACAGGGGGATCATCTTGATCTTGGTCTTGGTCTTGGTCTGGCGCATTTCAGGCACTCCGGGTGGCAACAGCGGGTGGAACGGCGGCGGCACGACGTGCCGGGCCGAAGACAGCGATCTGGCCAAGCAGCCACAACAGCACCGCGCCGATCGGCAGGTAACTGATGGGCATGCGCGGCAGCTCGTAGTTGTTCATCAGCCACAGATTGATCGTGTAGGCCATCAACATGCCCAGCACGATGCCGACCGAGGCCAACAGGAAGTTCTCGGTCTGGAAGTAACGCAGGATCTGGCTGCGGGTGGCGCCGAGCGCCCGGCGGATGCCGATCTGCTTGGTCCGCTGCTGCACCCAGAAACTGGCCAGGCCGACGATGCCCAGCGCGGTGACTACCAGCAGGGCCACGCACACGGTGATCAGCAGGCCGACCATGGCCCGGTCATTGGCGAACGTTTTGTGGCGGACCTGTTCGTAGGTGAGCTTGGCGCGCACCATGCGGCTGGGATCCACCCGCTCCAGTGCAGCAACTGCCGCCTTGAGGACCTCATCGCGGCGAGCGGGATCGGTGACACGGATCAGGTAGAACCCCATGTCATAGCTCATCCGGATCGGCAGCAGCATCGAGTGATGCGTGTCGCCCTCGACGTTGCCCGGGCGCGCGAGCGCTTCGACCACGCCGGTCACGCGCAATGGCATGCGGCCGCTGTAGACCGTCTTGCCCAGTGCATCGCCTCCCGGGTACAGCTTTTCGGCGGCCGAACGGGTCAGGATGACGGAGCTGCCCTTGGAGTCGGCTGTCTCGTCGGCCACCACCTCGCTGTACTCACGGTACTCGCCGGGCTGGAAATCACTGCCGGCCACCAGTTTCAGACCCAGCGTCTCCAACGTGCCCTCGCGGACGAAGTACTGCGATGCACTCAGGGTCGGGCGCTCCTGGTCGGGCACCCGGGACAGGCTGGAATTCCACGAGTTGCGGCGGAACGGCAGTTGGTTGATGGTCACCACGCTCTTGACGCCGGGCACGCTGCGCAGTGCGGCCAGGTCCTCACGGGTGCGTGCTTCCACGTTCACCTGCTTGCCGACACCGCCCAGGCGGACTTCCATCAGCTCGGTTTCGGCGATGCCACTGGGCTGGTTGATCTTCTCGATGCGCTGGCCGATCAGGAACAGCGCATTGCAGACGATCGCGCAGGTCAGTGCGATCTCCAGCACGATCAGTGCTGCGGCGGTCTTGTGCCGGCGCAGGGTGGAAAAAATGGGACGGATATCCATGATGTGCTCCGGATCCTTACTGCGATTTGAGTTGGATGGCGGGCGTGACCTGCATCGCGCGCAATGCCGGCAGGAAGCCGGCCAGCAGGCTGGCGACCAGGGTGAGCGCGAAGGTCATCAGCAGCATCTGCCCATCCAGCGTGGCCAGCTTGGCGTAGTCCACCGGTTGCTGACGCACCGCGTACAGGCCGAGCAGGGCCAGCAGCAGGCCGAGCAGGCCACCGGCCAGACCCACCGTGCCGGCTTCCACCAGCGATTGCAGGAAAATCTGCCCACGGCTGGCACCGAGCGCGCGACGCACGCCGATCTCACCGCTGCGGCGCAGGAATTTGGCCAGCAGCAGGCCGACCGTGTTGATCAGGCACACCAGCAGGAAGCCCATCGCCAGCCACAATTGCAGGCGCACATCGCCCGGCACGACCTGCTTGTGGTCCAGCCAGTCCATGACGCTGCGCAGGCGCACATTCGGTGCGCGCTCAAAGCGGCCTGCCGACTTCTGCTGGGCCGAGTAGTTCTCCAGGTAGCTGCGGTAGTCGGCGGCATCGGCCGGCGAGGCCAGTTCCACCCAGTACTGCATCCAGGTGCACGGTGCATTGACCGCCGTTTCATCGCCACTGGAGTTGTCCCAGCAGTTCATGTTGCCGTTGCGGCCCAGCTTGAGTTCCAGGGCGGTGGAGAGGGGGATGTAGATGTCCTCGCTGCCACCGTATCTGCCGGTCTCCAGATCATAGAAGTGTGGGTTCGGATTCCACTCGTCCAGCACGCCGACCACGGTGAAGGTGTGTCCGTCCATGCGCAGCGGCTTGCCGACGCTGTTGGCGCCATCGAACAGCTTCTGGTTGAGCGCCTGCGAAATGACCACCACGCGGCCGCGCCCGTCGTCGTCGGCCACCGGCCAGGCACGGCCGTACTGGAACGGCGTATCGAACATCGGGAAGAAGTCGGTGGAGGTGTAGCGTGCATCGGTATCGAACGGACGCAGCGAGGACTTGTCCGGCTCGATGGTCACGCCACCACCGGTCATCAAGGCCTGGTGCTTGGCATGCTTCTCACGCAGCAGTGCCTCGCCATCAAAGCGGGTCAGCTGCTCCTCCGGTTCCTCGCCAGGCTGGTAGCCCAGCATCGGGCGCGGATCGACCTGCACGGCGAACAGGCGATCGCTCTTCTGCGGAATCGGGTCACCGGACAGCACGTGGAACACGGTCAGTGTGGTCATCGAGGCGCCGATGCCCAGCGCGATGGCGATCACCATCAGCGCGGTCAGCACCTTGTTGCGCCGGAAACTGCGCAGCGCCAGTCGGAAGTAGTAGGCGAGCATGGCGGGCCTCAGTCGTTGGCGATGGCAGCGGCGACGGACGGGCGCGGCGTGGCGAGCACCGGATCGCGCAGCAGATCGGTGACCTGGCCATCGACGATGTGCACGTTGCGCTTGGCGCGTGCGGCCAGCTCCGGGTCATGGGTGACCATGACGATGGTGGTGCCCTTGGCGTTGATCTCTTCCAGCAGTTCCATCACGCCACGTGCCATCTGGCTGTCCAGGTTGCCGGTCGGTTCATCGGCCAGCAGCAGGCGGGGGCTGCCCGCCAGCGCACGCGCGATCGCGGCGCGCTGCTGCTGACCGCCCGACAGTTCGGCCGGGTAGTGCTTCATGCGCGAGCCCAGGCCCACCTGGGCCAGCGCATGTTCGATGCGCTGCTTGCGCTCGGCCGCCGGCATGCCGCGGTAGCGCAGCGGCACATCGACGTTGTCGAACAGGTTCAGATCGGAGATCAGATTGAAGCCCTGGAAGATGAAGCCGATCTTCTGGTTGCGCAGCCGGCTGCGCGCGTCGTCGCCGAGCTGGCTGACGTCCTGGCCGTCGAGCAGGTAGGTGCCGCTGGTGAAAGTCTCCAGCAGGCCTGCGATGTTGAGGAAAGTGGTCTTGCCCGAACCGGACGGACCGGTTACGGCGACGAACTCCCCCTCGCGGACGTGCAGGTCCAGCGACCGCAGGGCATGGGTTTCCACCTGTTCGGTGCGGAAGACTTTGGCGACCGAGCGCATCTCGAGCATGGCTGTGTTCCTTTGAATGTCGGAAAGATCGAAAGGGAATGAATCAGTTGATGGACACGCGCTCGGCATCGCCGAACAGATCGCTGCCGGACACCACGACGCGATCGCCGGGTTGCAGGCCAGAGAGGATTTCAACTTCGCCCAGGCTGCTCACACCGAGCTTGACCGGGCGGCGGACAGCACTGCTGCCGTCCATGACATAGGCGTAGCCGTTGCCCTGTTCAACGAACGGGCCACGCTCGATTTTCAGTGCGTTGCGGCGGGTATCAAGCAGCACGCGTGCCTGCATCCGCTGGCTCTGGCGCAGGCCCTGCGGCTGCTTGTCGGAGAAGCGGATGCGGGCGTTGACCTCGCCGGCGACCACTTCCGGGGACACGGCGGAGATCTCACCGGCGAACTGGCCGCTGCCGCCGGTGAGCTGGGCGGGCATGCCGATCGACAGCTCACGGGCAAAGCTCTCCGGTACCTTGATCTCGATCTCGAAGCGGGACAGATCGACCACGCCCAGGATCGGCGCATTGGCGACCACGTTGGTGTGCTGGGTGGCCTGCACCTGGCCGACCTGGCCATCGAACGGGGCACGCAGGGTGAGCGCATCGACCTGGCGTTCGACCTCGGTGACCACGGCACGCTGGCGATCGGCCAGCAGGCGCTTGTTGCGCGCGTCCAGATCGGCGCCCTGTGCTTTCAACATCGCATCCTTGCGGGCATGTTCCAGCTGGATGTCGCTCTTCTTGACCGTGTCTTCGGCCTTGGCGACATCGACCTGCGGCACCGCGCCGCCATCGAAACCGCGCTTGTAGCGCTCCAGATCGCGCACCGCGGCCTGGCGTTCGATCACCGCCTGGTCGGTGTCCTTCTGCGCGGTGGCACGGGCGAGGGTGGCATCCAGGGTGGCGCGGCTGGCCTCGGCCTGCAGGCCGGCCAGCGTGGCCTGCTCCTGGGCGAGCTTGCTGCGCAGTTCCGGGCTGTCGATCACGGCCAGTTCCTGGCCCTGCTTGACCACGTCACCGGCGACCACCTTCAGGGTCACGGTGCCGGCGGAGATGGCGTAGAGCACCGGGTTGTTGGCGGCGATCACGCGGCCATCAGCAGCGATATCGCGGACCATGTCGCCCCGGGTGACCTCGGCGACGCGGACACGGGCGCTGTCAAAGGAGCGGCTGGCGCCGAGCCACGCGCGGGCGGCGAAGCCGATTGCCAGCAGCACGACCAGGGCGGCGACCGCCGGCCACAGCCAGCGCTTCCACGGGGCGGGCGCGGCGTGCGAGGAAAGGGTCTGGTCCTGGGCGGAAGTGTCGCGGATCATCGGGCTCGTTCGCGGTTGGGTTGTGAAGTACCAAAGCAGACTTCATGCCAACTTTTCACCCTTTTAAAACAAAGGCTTGCGAATCGCGCGGCGTGTCCGGGTGTCCGCGGACACCGGACCGGACACTTTCGTTAAGCGGACAGCGCCCAAGCCGCCGTGGTCGCCACGCTAGAATGCGAGGCTAACCAGCAGGGATCTGAATCTATGTGCGGCATTGTGGGAGCGATCGCCCATCGCGACGTGGTACCGGTACTCATCGAAGGATTGAAGCGACTGGAATACCGGGGCTACGATTCCTCCGGCATTGCCGTGATCGATACCTCTGCCGCCGAGTCGGAGGTCCGTCGCGTGCGCCGTACCGGCCGCGTGGCCGAGATGGAGAAGGCCGCTGCGAGCGAAGGCTTCCAGTCGCTGCTCGGGATCGGCCACACGCGCTGGGCCACCCACGGTGGCGTGACCGAAGCCAACGCCCACCCGCACATCAGCCACGGTGTGGCGCTGGTGCACAACGGCATCATCGAAAACCATGAAGAGCAGCGCGAGAAGCTGCGCGCGCTGGGCTACACCTTCGAGTCGCAGACCGACACCGAAGTGATCGCGCACCTGATGCACCATCACCTCAAGGAAGGCGACAGCCTGCTCTCGGCGCTGCAGCGCACGGTCAAGGAGTTGACCGGTGCTTACGCGCTGGCGGTGATGAGCCGCGCCGAGCCGGACCACTTCGTCTGTGCGCGCATGGGTTGCCCGCTGCTGGTCGGCCTGGGCGAGGGCGAGAACTTCGTCGCCTCCGACGTCTCGGCGATCATCCAGGCCACCCGCTCGGTGATCTTCCTGGAAGAGGGCGACACGGCCGATATCCGCCGCGATGGCGTGCAGGTCTACGACGAGCACAACCAGCCGATCGTGCGGGATGTGCACCTGTCGGATGTCTCTCTCGCGTCGCTTGAGCTGGGGCCGTACCGCCACTTCATGCAGAAGGAAATCCACGAGCAGCCGCGCGCGCTCGGCGACACCATCGAAGCGGCGATCGACGCCGGTGGCTTCCCGGCCACACTGTTTGGCAAGAACGCCGAGGCAGTGCTGTCGGGTATCGAAGGCGTGCAGATCATCGCCTGCGGCACCAGTTACTACGCCGGCCTGACCGCGCGTTACTGGATCGAAGCCATCGCCGGCTTGCCGTGCAGCGTGGAGATCGCCAGCGAGTACCGTTACCGCGCTGCTTACGCGAACCCGAAGCACCTGATCGTGACCATTTCCCAGTCCGGCGAAACGCTGGATACGATGGAAGCGCTCAAGTACGCCAAGTCGCTCGGTCATCTGCATACGCTGTCGATCTGCAACGTGCCCGAGAGCGCGATTCCGCGCGCCAGCGAACTGGTGTGCTACACCCGCGCCGGTGCCGAGATTGGTGTTGCCTCGACCAAGGCCTTCACCACTCAGCTGGCCGCCTTGTTCCAGCTCACCGTGGTGCTGGGCAAACTGCACGGCCGCATCGACGCCGCGCAGGAAGCGGACTACCTGGAGCAGCTGCGCTTCCTGCCGGGCAGCGTGCAGCACGCACTCAACATGGAGCCGCAGATCGCCGCCTGGGCCGAGCGCTTCGCGCGCAAGAGCAGTGCACTGTTCCTGGGCCGTGGCCTGCATTACCCGATCGCGCTGGAAGGCGCGCTCAAGCTCAAGGAGATCACCTATATCCACGCTGAGGCGTACCCGGCCGGTGAACTCAAGCACGGCCCGCTGGCGCTGGTGGATGAAGACATGCCGGTGGTGGTGATTGCGCCCAACGACAGCCTGCTGGAGAAGGTCAAATCCAACATGCAGGAAGTGCGTGCGCGCGGCGGCGAACTGTTCGTGTTCGCCGATCAGGACAGCAACTTCGTGGCGTCCGACGGCGTGCACGTGATCCGCACGCCGCGCCATGTCGGCGCGCTGAGCGCGGTCGTGCATACCATCCCGGTGCAGCTGCTGGCGTACCACACCGCATTGGCCCGCGGGACAGACGTGGACAAGCCGCGCAACCTGGCCAAGAGCGTGACGGTGGAGTAACACCGTTCGCGGCTCGGGCGGCGCTGACGCGTATCTAGGGTGGTCCTGCGGGGCCACCCTTTTTTGTGCGATCACCCGGTTGTAGAGCCACCCCAAGGGTGGCTGCTCCCGGCCGTCGGGACCGGAACTTTAGTCTCACCCCGCGGAGGCATTCAGCGACGGTTTTAACGACGGTGCCATTCTCAGGGTCGTGCACCGCGTTCCACGACGAACCGTCCCAAATTTGCAAACTCCTGGGCCCGGGTGCGGTCGTAGAATCGAGTGACCGAGGCACGGCGGTATCACTGTCGACCTCGCTGCAATCAGGCGCATCTCTCGACTTCAGTACCCTGCACCAGGAAACAAGAATGAACGTCCGCGAACTCCTGCAATCCAAAAAAGAAACGATCGTCACCATCGATGTGGAAGACACCATCGGTGCAGCGGCCCACAAGATGAGCGCGCACAAGATCGCTGCCCTTGTGGTCATGAAAGATGATGCGCCGGTGAGGATCATTTCCGAGAAAGACATCGTGCGCACGCTGGCCGACGACGGCCCGCAGGCCGGGCGCCGGGTCATTTCCACGCTGCCGTCGGCAGGGTTGGAAGGCATCGGACCGGACGCTACCCTCAAGCAGGCGATGGCACTGATGACGTACTCGCGTCACCGCCACTTGATGGTGACCGAAGACGCCAAGCTGGTCGGCATCCTGAGCCTGGGCGATATCGTCAAGAATCTGCTCAGCGAGCTGGAACTGGAAAAGGCGGTGCTGCAGGACATCTACATGGCGGCGCACTGACAGTGCCCGTGTCCTGCTGACGGGTAACGCCGGCTGCCGGCCCGCAATCCCGCCCTGGAGAATCAACGCCGGCCGTCAAGGCCGGTGAGCTGCTGAAGGTCCGACAGCAGCAGCCGATAGGCTGCCTGCTGTGGCTCACCTGCCGGCTGCCGCAACACCCACGACGGATGCACCGTAGCGAAGGCACGGGTGCCGTCCTCCAGTGAGTGCCAGCGTCCGTGGTTCGCCATCAGGTTGAACCCGGCGCCGAATACGGCGGTGGCTGCACTCGCCCCCAGGCAGACGATCACCTGCGGTCGCACGTTCTCGATCTCGCCCATCAGCCACGGCCGGCACGCGTTGATGTGGGTGATCTGCGGCTTGCTGTGAATGCGACGTTTGCCGCGCCGTTCGAAGCGGAAGTGCTTGACCGCGTTGGTCAGGTAGAGCGCGCGGCGATCAATGCCAAGCTCGCGCAGGGCGCGATCCAGCAGCTGTCCGGCGGGACCGACGAACGGGTGCCCGCTGAGGTCCTCGCTGTCGCCAGGCTGCTCGCCGACCAGCATGATCCGTGCGTCGTGCGGGCCTTCGCCGAACACGGTCTGCGTGGCCGGCTCCCACAGCGGGCAGCGGCGGCACGCAGCGGCGGCATCGCGCAGGGCATCCAGCGTGGCAGGTGGGGTATCCGTCACTGGCGGGGCCGGTGAGGCGATGGCCTCGGGGATACGCCGTCGCGGGACCTGTGCTTCACGGTCGTGCATCTCCTGCACCCGGTCACCGGCATCGCGGACCAGCTGTGGCAGCAACGACGCTTCGGGCAGGTGCTTCCAGTACTTGGCGGGCATCTCCTGCTGCATCATCCGCGTGTTGAGCCGCGCCGGATTGAAGATGTTGGCGTAGTAGGTGCGCCACAGTTCTTCGCGCGCATCCTCCACGGGCGCATCGCTCTGATGGCCACCCGGACCAAACGACAGCGCCTGCCCATCCCAGTGCACGCTGCGGTACGGCGTCAGGATCGCCCAGCGCATGCCGGCGAAGCGCCGCGCGAAGAACGGCGCCACGCGGTCCACGATCTGGTGGTCCGGTTCGAACCAGGCAATGAAGGCATCCTGCTCACCGGGTACCTCACGGAAGCGGACGAAGGCCTTCATCTTGTGGGAGTCGCGTCGTACCGCCTGGCTCAGGGCCATGGCGCGCAGCACGTCAGGATCGGCGGGGTTGGACAGCAGGCTGCGCTCGCCATGGGTGATGCGCCACAGCATCCGATAGAGCAGCGACATCCGTTGCGGATCGCGATGGCACAGGCAGATGGCGGCCAGCTCGACAAACACCTTGGAGACATACCTCTGCGGCTCGGCCGGTGGCGTGCGGCCATCGTCCAGCGAGGTCAGTGACGGGGCATCAAGCAATGAAGCCCCCTGATCCTGCAGCCAGTCCAGCTGATCCGGTGGCACCGCATGGCGCAGGGCCAGGCGGGCGGCGGCGCGCCATGCATCCAACGACCACGCCGGCTCGACACGCACACTCCAGCGCGACATGTCAGTGGGCGGCAGCGTCGGGGAACAACGCGCCCTGTCGCGGCGGTGGCGCCAGCCGCGCCCGCAGCGCTGCCGGATCATCCAGTGCTCGCCGCGGATGATGGTCGGCCAACTGCACGAACGGCAGCAGCTTGCTCATCGGTGCACGCAGGCGGGCCACATCGGCCACGCGCAGGCGTCCATGGCGTCGCGCCATCAGCACCCGCTTGACGTTGCGCACGCCGAGCCCGGGCACGCGCAGCAGCAGCTCCTTGGGCGCGATGTTGAGATCGACCGGGAAGCGCTCAGGGTGACGGATCGCCCAGGCCATCTTCGGGTCGATGTCCAGGTCCAGCATGCCGCCCTGGGTGGTATCGGTGATTTCCTCCACGCCATACCCGTAGAAGCGCAGCAGCCAGTCGGCCTGGTAGAGGCGATGCTCGCGTGCCAGCGGTGGCGCCTGCAGGGGCAGCGCCTTGCTGGCGTCGGGAATGGGGCTGAAGGCAGAGTAGTAGACGCGGCGCATCCGATAATTGCCGTACAGATTGTCGGCCGCGCTGAGGATCTGATTGTCGCTGGCGCCGTCCGCGCCGACGATCATCTGGGTGCTCTGCCCGGCAGGCGCGAAACGGGGTGCGCGAGCACGCCGCCCGCGCGGGGCCGGTGACGGTGCAGCGACCGCATTGCCGCCTGGAGGATCGGACTTGCGCGCCTCCTTGGCTTCCTCGATCTGCCAGCGCAGCTCACCCATGGCGCCCCGGATCGACGGCAGTGATTTCTCCGGCGCGAAACTGGCCAGCCCGGCCTCGGTGGGCAGCTCGATGTTGATCGACAGCCGATCGGCATGGCGCCCGGCGGCGGCAAGCAGTTCCGGCGATGCTTCGGGAATGGTCTTGAGGTGGATGTATCCGGCGAACCGGTGTTCCTCGCGCAGCACCCGGGCCACTTCCACCATCCGTTCCATGGTGTAGTCGGCGTTGCGGATGATGCCGCTGGAGAGGAACAGGCCTTCGATGTAGTTGCGCTTGTAGAAATCCATCGTCAGCGCGACCACTTCGTCCACGCTGAAGCGTGCCCGCTGCACGTTGCTCGACACGCGGTTGACGCAGTACGCGCAGTCGTAGATGCAGAAGTTGGTCAGCAGGATTTTCAACAGCGACACACACCGGCCGTCGGGCGTGTAGCTGTGACAGATGCCCATGCCCTCGGTGCTGCCGATGCCACCGGACGTACGCGAATCGCGCTTGCCCGCGCCGCTGGAGGCGCAGGACGCATCGTATTTCGCGGCATCGGCAAGGATGGCCAGTTTGCGGATCGTCTCCATGGAACGACCGTACCGGGCCGCGGTCTCATCCAGTGAGACGGGTCTGCCCATGCCTGAAGAATTCAGATTCCAGCTCAGCCGTCGAAGGTCACCTTCACCGATTCGGCGCTGTACGTCGCGGGGCCATGGAACACCACCTCGATGTTGTTGCCATCCGGATCCAGCGCGAAGGCCGCGTAGTACCCCGGATGGTAAGGGCGTTCGCCCGGCGCACCGTTGTCCTTGCCGCCGTTGGCCAAGGCGGCCCGGTGGAAGGCGTCCACGGTCGCGCGGTCGCGGGCCTGGAAGGCGAGATGATGGCGGCCGGTGAGTTGGCCCAGTGCGGCTTCACTGTCCCCCGTGGAAATGAACAGCTCGTCGGCCCAGAAATAGGTGTCGCCTTCACCGGCAATCGGGATGCCGATCGTGTCGAGCACGGCCTTGTAGAAGCGGCGGCTGGCGGCAAGATCCTTGACCACCAGCTGCAGGTGATCGATCAGCCGGCCGCGGTGCAGTTCCATCGTTTCCATACCGGCTCCGTTGGGTGGGTGGGATGGGGCGCAGATATACCACTGGAGGGTGCCTGCAGCTTTGTCGCTGTGTCGACCTTGCTGACCACGCGCGGAGACCTGTCGGCCGCGGCCCTTCCGTCGACCCGCGCGCTGACCTACGCTGCGCACTGGCGTCATGGACGCGCGGGCGGAGGACGGAACGATGCTGTGGATGGTGATGATGGCCCAGGCGGTCGCAGGCGACGCCGGCTATGAACAGGCGCGCGCACTGGCGCAGCGCGATGAAGCCAGCCTGGCGCCGGCGGCGTACACACAGATGCTGGACAGCATGAGCCGGGTGGGCGGCGAGAGTTTCGCGCGGTGCATGCCGACCCCCGCGCCGGAGACGCTGGCCCCGTTCACCGTGGTGCTGCAGCTGGATGCACAGGGCAAGGTGGTGCGGACCTGGCGCGAAGGCGACGAAACGGTCGCTCGCTGTGTCGATGCGGGCTTTGCTGGAAAAACACTGTTTGTGCCGCCGAAAGCGCCGTTCCATGCGGCCTTCGAGTTCCAGGTTCCGCCATGACGCCCACGACGCGCCGGTACGCGCCGGCGCGTCGCGGAGAGGCAGGGGTCAGGCGATCGGGGTGTTGGAGATGATCTCCACCCAGTAGCCATCCGGATCCTTGATGAAGGCCAGGTGCTTCATGCGGCCGTCTTCCAGGCGCTTCTGATAGGGCACCTGCAGCGCATCGAAACGCTTGCAGGCGGTCTGGATGTCCGGCACGGACACGCAGATGTGGCCGAAGCCGCGCGGATCGCTGTTGCCGTCGTGATAGACCGCACCGGCCTGGGTTTCAGTGCCGTGGTTGTGGGTCAGCTCCAGCACGCCGGGAATGCCGGCCATCCACACGCGGCGGGCCTCGTCGCCCTCGGGGATCTGCGTGCCGGCCGGCAGCAGGGCCAGGAAGTACAGGCTGAATTCGGCGTCGGGGAAGTGGCGCAGATCGATCAGGCGGAAGCCGAGAACGTCGGTGTAGAACGCCAGCGAGGCGGCGGCATCCTTCACGCGCAGCATGGTGTGGTTGAACACAAAACCGGTGGTTTCGGCCGGCGGCTGGGCGGCGACACCGGGCTGGTTCTGGAAGGCGGCGAGGCTCATGGGGCATCCTGGGGGAGGGCCGCGTCGGTGCGGCGGATACGTCATTTTACCGGTCCCGGCCGGGCGGGGTGACGGGTAGAATGGTGTGTCTCCCTGATCAGCGTTCATCATGTCTCAGCGTGAATGGGTGGCGTCCGCCATCCGCAAGATCGAAGCCGATTTCAACCGTTCGGCCGATACCCACCTGATCCCGATGGACCTGCCGGGGTTTGATGGCATCGACCTGTATTTCAAGGACGAATCCAGCCATCCCACCGGCAGCCTGAAGCATCGTCTGGCGCGTTCGCTGTTCCTGTACGCGCTGACCAACGGCTGGCTGCGTGAAGGCCGCCCGGTGATCGAAGCCTCCAGTGGCTCCACGGCGGTGTCCGAAGCCTATTTCGCCCGGTTGCTGGGCCTGCCCTTCATCGCGGTGATGCCCGCCACCACCTCGCCCGAGAAAATCGCGGCGATCGAGTTCCACGGCGGCCGCTGCCACCTGGTGGAGCGCGCCTGCGACCTCAACTGCGATTCCGAAGCGCTGGCCCGCGAGACCGGTGGCCACTTCATGGACCAGTTCACCTACGCCGAGCGCGCCACCGACTGGCGCGCGAACAACAACATCGCCGAATCGATCTTCAAGCAGATGGCCGAGGAGCCGCATCCGGTGCCGGAGTGGATCGTGTGCAGCCCGGGTACCGGCGGCACCGCCGCCACGCTGGGCCGCTACGTGAGCTACCGCCGGCATGACACCCGCATCCTGTGCGCGGACCCGGAAGTGTCGGTGTTCTACGACGGTTACTGCGCCGCACTGGCGGGGCAGCCCTGGCGCGAGTTGACCTGCAGTGGCGGCTCGCGCGTGGAAGGCATCGGCCGGCCGCGGGTGGAATCGAGCTTCATCCCGACCAGCGTCGATGCGATGGTCAAGGTGCCCGATGCGCTCAGTCTGGCCGCAATGCGTCATGTCAGCCGCCAGTTGGGCCGTCGCGTGGGCGGTTCGACGGGCACCAATTTCATCGGCGTGCTGCAGGCCGCGCAATTGATGCGCGATGCCGGCCGCAGCGGCTCGATCGTGACCATTCTGTGCGACAGCGGCGAGCGCTATGCGCACAGCTACTACAACCCCGCGTGGTATCCGAAGCAGGGCATCGATGTGGACGGCGCCGATGCGATGCTTGCCGCCGCCGTGGCGGGGCAGGGGCTGCCGGTGCTGCCCTGCGTCTCGCTGGAAGCGCTGTACTGAGCGAGGCGCCGGGTCTGGCGTGAACCTGGCCCATCGGCGCACCCCGGGGCCTTGTGTGGGGTGGGGGGCAATGCCATATCGTGGGGTGATGCCGCCGCAGCGGCCCCGTTGTCTGGAGATGCCTGTGACCCCCACCAACCCCCTGCTCGATTTTTCCGGCCTGCCGCGCTTCGATGCGATCCAGCCCGAGCACATCGCCCCGGCCATCGATGCCCTGCTGGCCGAGGCCGAAGCGGCGGTGAAGACCGCCGAGACCGTCACCCCGGTGACCTGGGCGAGCTTCGCCGATCCGCTGGACGATGCCACCGAGCGCCTGTGGCGCGCGTGGGGTCAGGTGGGTCACCTGCAGGCTGTGGTGAATACCCCGGCGCTGCGCGAGGCCTACAACGCGAACCTGCCCAAGGTGACGCGCTTCGGCAGCGCGCTGGGGCAGAACCTGGCGCTCTATCAGCAGTACCGTGCCCTGGCCGCCGCGCCAGAAGCGGCGCAGTACGAGCCGGCACGCCGCAAGGTGCTGGAGAACGCCCTGCGTGATTTCCGCTTGGGCGGTGCTGAACTCGATGACGCTGGCAAGGCGCGCTACAGCGCGATCCGCGAGGAACTTTCCGCGCTCTCGGCGACGTTCTCGCAGAACGTGCTCGATGCGACCGATGCCTGGTCGCTGCACGTGGAAGACCGCGCCGAACTGGCTGGCCTGCCCGACGATGTGATTGCCGGCGCGCGCGTCGCTGCGGAGAAAGACGGCCTGACCGGCTGGAAGCTGACCCTGCAGATGCCGTGCTACATCCCGGTGCAGACCTACGCCGAACATCGTCCGCTGCGTGAGGCGCTGTATCGCGCCAATGCGGTCCGCGCCTCCGAATTCGGCGATGCCACGCTGGACAACAGCGGCAACATCGATCGGGTGCTGGCGCTGCGTGCGGAGCTCGCCGCGCTGCTGGGCTTCGCCAACTACGCCGAGTACTCGATCGCCACCAAGATGGCCGACGATGCGCCGCAGGTGCTGGGCTTCCTGCGCGATCTGGCGGCGCGTGCCAAGCCGTATGCACAGCGCGACCGTGCCGAGCTTGAGGCCTTCGCGCGCAACGAGCTGGGTATGCCCGAGCTGGAGGCGTGGGACCTGGCCTTCGCGGCGGAGAAGCTGAAGCAGGCGCGCTACAGCTATTCAGAGCAGGAGGTGAAGCAGTACTTCACCGAGCCGAAGGTATTGGACGGCCTGTTCAGCGTGATCCGCAGCCTCTACGGGTTGGAGGTGCAGCCGGACAGCGCGCCGGTGTGGCACCCGGATGTGCGCTTCTTCCGGGTGGTCGATGCGCAGGGCGCGCTGGTGGGCCAGTTCTATCTGGACCTGTACGCGCGCGAAGGCAAGCGTGGTGGCGCGTGGATGGACGATTGCCGCAACCGCCGCGAAACCGCCGCCGGTGTGCAGACGCCGCTGGTGTACCTGGTCTGCAACTTCGGCAAGGGCGCCGCGGGGCAACCGGCGACCTTCAGCCACAGCGATGTGACCACGCTGTTCCATGAAATGGGGCATGGCCTGCATCAGTTGCTGACCCGCATCGGTGAGCTCGGCGTGGCCGGCATCAACGGCGTGGAGTGGGACGCGGTGGAGCTGCCGAGCCAGTTCATGGAGAACTTCTGCTGGGAATGGGACCGTGTGCAGGCGATGACCGCACACGTGAGCACGGGTGAGCCGCTGCCGCGTGCACTGTTTGACCGCATGCTGGCCGCACGCAATTTCCAGAGCGGCATGTTCACCGTGCGCCAGCTCGAGTTCGCTCTGTTCGACATGCAGCTGCACAGCGCTTTCGACCCGACCCAGGACAGCGTGCAGGCGCTGCTGGAGCGTGTGCGCGATGAGGTGGCGGTCAACCGGCCGCCGGCCTGGAATCGTTTCCCCAATCAGTTCAGCCACATCTTCGCCGGTGGCTATGCGGCGGGCTACTACAGCTACAAGTGGGCCGAGGTGCTGAGCGCTGATGCCTATGCCGCGTTCGAGGAAGCCCCGGACAAGGTGACCGAAACCGGTCAGCGATTCCGCGACGAAGTGTTGTCGCGTGGCGGCAGCCGCAGTGCGGCAGAGAATTTCGCTGCGTTCCGCGGCCGCGCGCCGACCGTGGACGCGCTGCTGCGGCATAACGGCATGGTGTGACCCCGGCACTACCCGGCAGCGTGATCGGACGGCACGTGGCTCAGTCCGCGTAGATCATCTTGCGGGTCATGCCGCCGTCGACGATGTGGTCCTGGCCGGTGATGAAACCGGCCAGGTCCGAAAGCAGGAACACCGCCAGCGCGCCGATGTCCGGCGGCTGGCCAACCCGGCCGACCGGGTGCTGGGCATGATCGCGGCGCGAGAGCTTGGGCGTGCGCCGGCGTGACGGTGCCTGCCAGGCATCGGTGGTGATCCAGCCGGGGCTGATGCTGTTGACCCGCACCGCCGGCCCTTCGCTCAACGCGAGTGCATGGGTGAAGGCGACCAGCCCGCCCTTGGCCGCGGCATAGGCTTCACTGTCCGGTTCGGACTGCCAGGCACGCGTCGAGGCGATGTTGAGGATGGCCCCGGCGTGCTCGCGCAGGGCGGGCAGGGCGTGTTTGCTGCACAGGAAGGCGCCATGCAGGCTGGAGAGGCGGCGTTGCCACTCGGCCAGCGGCATCTGCGCCAAGGGCGTGCCATGGGCACTGGCGATGCCGGCATTGTTGACCAGGCCATCCAGGCGCCCGAAGCGCTTCATCGTCGCTTTCATCAGCGCCTGCACACTGCGCTCGCTGGCCACGTCCGCGCGCTGGAACGCCGCGCGCTCCGGCAGCGCCCACTCCTTCAGACAGGCCTTGCCAGCATCGGCATCCAGGTCGGCGATCATCACACTGCCGCCGGCGCCGAGCACCGACTGGGCGATGCCACGGCCCACTCCCTGCGCACCGCCGGTGATCACCACCACGCGATCGCGCAGCGGCTGAGCCGACCAGTCGAGGATGGACGGGGTCAGTGACACGGCGGCATGTCGTTGCGGCCCAGCAGGCGCGTCCAGCCTTCGATGCCGAGCTTGTCCAGGGTTTCGATGTTGCGCTCCACGATCACGTCCGGATCCGGGAACGCGGCGACCGCACGCTCCACGCTGTCTTCGCGCAGCAGGTGCAGGGTCGGGTAGGGCGCACGGTTGGTGTAGTTGCTCACGTCATCCGGCGCCGCGCCGGCGAACTGGTACTGCGGATGGAAGCTGGCTACCTGCAGGATGCCCTGCAGATCCAGTGCTTCGATCGCCGCATCGGCGTTGTCGAGGAAATCGTTGTAATCCAGGAAATCGGTCAGCACGTCCGGATGCACGATCAACGTGGTGTCGATCTGTTCGGCCGGCGTATCGCGCAGCAGGATCAGCTCTTCGGCCAGTTCCTCCACCAGCGCTTCCGGCGTGGTCGCATCGCTGAGCACGAAGCGCACCTGGTCCTTCACGTACACCGCTTTGGCGAACGGGCACAGGTTCAGGCCGATGACGATCTGCTCCAGCCATTTCCGGGTCTCGGCAATGGGGTCGTGGGTGGCAGTGAGGGACGCATCGTTCATGGCGGGCGGTGTCGCTGGCTGGGCTGTTGATTGTACGGCGCGGCGGTGAAGCGGGCAGGTGATCGGCTCCACTGTCCATTAACTGGACACCGGCCATGCTGATAAACCCTTATCCGGCAATCACTTGCAGTAATCGGGCCGGCGGCCAATAGGCAGTGGCCCGTGGCAGGTATCCAATGGCCGGGTACACGACGCAAGGAGTTATCCGCGATGGCAACACATGCATTCCTGCCGACGGCCACGTGGTCCGGCAAGCTTTTCGACGGTCAGTGGACCTCGGGTGCCGGCACCCAGGACGTGGTCGAACCCGCCACCGGCGAGCGGCTCGGTGAGATCGCGATGGCCGACCCCGCGCAGATCGCGCGTGCGGCCGCCGCCGCCGCCAAGGTACAGCGCGACTGGGCCAGCGCTCCGTATGACACCCGCGCGCAGGTCCTGCGCCGCGCCGCGCAGTTGGCCGAAGAACACAACGACGAGATCGTGCAGTGGCTGGTCCGCGAAAGTGGCTCCACCCAGCTCAAGGCCGGCTTCGAGGCCAAGGTGAACACCAAGGCGCTGCATGAAGCGGCGGCACTGCCCTCGCGCAGCATCGGCGAAGTCCTGCCGTCCGAACCGGGCCGTCTGAATCTGGCGCGCCGCCGACCCCTCGGCGTGGTCGGTGTGATCGCGCCGTTCAATTTTCCGCTGTACCTGGCCATGCGTGCGGTGGCCCCGGCGCTGGCGCTGGGCAACGCAGTGGTGCTCAAGCCCGATCCGCGCACGGCGGTATGCGGTGGCTTCGTGATCGCGCGCCTGTTTGAACTGGCCGGCCTGCCCGCTGGCCTGCTGCATGTGTTGCCGGGGGATGGCGCGGCCGGTGCGGCGCTGACCAGTGACCCGAACATCGCGATGATCCAGTTCACCGGGTCCACCGGGGCCGGGCGCAAGGTGGGCGAAGCGGCCGGCAAGCACCTGAAGAAGGTGTCGCTGGAACTGGGCGGCAAGAACTCGTTGATCGTGCTGGACGATGCCGACATTGATCTGGCCGTCGCCAACACGGCCTGGGGCGTCTATCTGCACCAGGGCCAGATCTGCATGGCCACCGGCCGCGTACTGGTCCAGCGCAGCATCCATGCGCGTTTCCTGGAAAAGCTGGTGGCCAAGGCCAAATCGCTCAAGGTCGGCAATCCGGCCGACGGCGAGGTGGCCATCGGCCCGTTGATCAATGCCCAGCAGCGCGACCACGCCGCGCGCATCGTCGCCGAGGCGCAGGCCGCCGGTGCCACCCTGGCCACCGGTGGTGGCTACAGGGATCTGTTCTTCGAGCCGACCGTGCTCAGCGATGTAAGCCGCGACAACCCGGCCTTCCACGAAGAAATCTTCGCGCCGGTCGCGGTGGTGGTGCCGTTCGATACCGACGATGAGGCGGTCGAGCTGGCCAATGACAGCGAGTACGGCCTGTCGATGGCGATCGTGTCCAGCAACGTCGGCCGCGCGCTGAAGCTTGGCGAACGGCTGCGCACCGGCCTGCTGCACATCAACGACCAGACCGTGAACGATGAGGTGATCAATCCGTTCGGTGGCGTCGGCGCCTCGGGCAATGGCACCAGCATCGGTGGCCCGTCCAACATCGACGAGTTCACCCAATGGCAGTGGATGACCGTCAAGGGCGAAGCGCCCGCCTACCCGATCTGATCCAGGAGACCCTCATGACCGCAACAGCAGAACTGCGCGACATCACCGTGGCCGTGGTGCGCGAAAAAGAACAGCCCTTCACGATCGAGAAGGCGCGTATCCGTGGCCCGCAGGACGATGAAGTGCTGGTCCGCGTGGTCGCCACCGGCCTGTGCCATACCGATCTGATCGTGCGTGACCAGTACTACCCCGTGCCGCTGCCGGCCGTGCTTGGCCATGAAGGCGCCGGCATTGTCGAGGCGCTCGGCCCGGGCGTGAAAGACCTCAAGGTCGGCGACCATGTGGTGCTTACCTACGGCGCCTGCGGCCACTGCAATCCCTGCAGCGGCGGCCATGGCGCCTACTGCAGGGATTTCTTCGGCCTGAACTTCGGTGGCGGTGCGCTGGACGGCTCCACCGCGATCCAGGATCCGGACGGCCACCCGCTGCACGATCATTTCTTCGCGCAGTCTTCCTTCGCTACCTACGCACTGAGCCGCGAAAACAACGCGATCAAGGTGCCTGACGATGCGCCGATCGAACTGCTCGGCCCGCTTGGCTGCGGCATCCAGACCGGCGCCGGCGCGGTGATCAACTCGCTCAAGGTGACCGCCGGCAGCAGCTTTGCCAGCTTCGGTGCCGGCGCGGTCGGGCTGAGTGCGGTAATGGCCGCTCGCGTGGCCGGTGCGACGACCATCATTGCCATCGATGTGGTGCCTTCCCGGCTGGAACTGGCCAAGGAACTGGGTGCCACCCACGTGATCAACAGCCGCGAGGTCGATGTGGTGGAAACGGTGCGCGGGATCACCGGCGGCGGCGCGAACTTCGCGCTGGAATCCACCGGTCGACCGGAAGTACTCGCACAGGGCATCGAAGCGCTTGGCGGGCTGGGCGTGATCGGCGTGGTGGGCGCGCCGAAGCTGGGCACCAAGGCCGAGTTCGACGTCAACAACCTGCTGCTCGGCGGACGCAGTATCCGTGGCATCGTTGAAGGCGACAGCGTGCCCAAGGTGTTCATCCCGCAGCTGGTGCAGTTGTATCAGCAGGGTCGCTTCCCGTTCGACAAGCTGGTCAAGTTCTACCCGCTGGACCAGATCAACCAGGCCGCCGAGGACAGCACCCGCGGTGTCACGCTCAAGCCGATCCTGACCATCGGCGGGTGAAACGGTCCGTCGCAGGCGTGCATGCCTGCGACGACGCATCAGTCAGCGTTGCGGGAGTAGGCTGTCGGTCCGAGGTGGAGATCGACCGATGGCCGCGATGGTTCTGGAACAGCAGCAGGTATTGGCCGCCGCCCGTCAGCGTTTCGCCGAGGGCGGCGCGCTGATGGACAGCGTGGTCAGCCCGCCGGTGCAGCGCTCCTGGGAGCGCTCGCGCCAGGCCGGCGTACAGCCCCGGCAGGAGCCGTACTACGCGCCCCTTGCCGCGGCTGCCGCACGCCTCGACGACCCCGCCGACCGCCGCCTCGCACGCTGTGTGCGCGAAGACATGGACCACCTCTGGGCTGCCTTCGGTGGCCGCCAATGGACGCTGTTCTGCGTCAACGCCGACGGGCTGGTCATCGCCCAGCGCGAACACGGCCTGGCCGATGTCCCCGTGCTGCGCCCGATCCAGATCGGCCGGCGCCTTCGCGAGATCGACATCGGCACCACCGCGCCGGCCTGCAGCCTGGCCGAAGACGCGCCTGCCCTGGTGCGCGGCAACGAACACTACCTGGACCGCTTCGCCTCGGTGTTCTGCCTGAGCGTCCCGCTGCATGGATTGGATGGCGAAGTACTGGGCGCACTGGATATCACCGGCACCGGCGAACGCGACGCGGAGTTGCTGCACGGCTACTTCCGCCAGGCCGCGCTGTCGGCCGAGAACCGCCTCATGCAGGACCACCGCCCCTGCCACCTGCTGGCCGTGCAACACGACACCCGCTGGCTGCACTCACCGCTGCAGGGCCTGCTGGCCATCGAAGAAGACGGCCACGTACGCGCCGCCAATCGCGTCGCCCGGCGCCTGTTCGGCCTCCCAAGACGCGGCCCCTTGCCGGTCCTCACCCTCGACGGCCTCTTTGCCGGCGCCAGCGCCCACCAGCGTCGCCGCCTGCTGCAGACCGGCCCCGCCTACCGCGTCCGCCTAGATGACGACACCGCCGTGCACGTGCAGTATCTGCGCGGCCCCCTCGCACCGCATGCCAGCGTGAAGCTCGACGCGCCGCGCGCCAACGCCGCAGGTGCATCGCTGCGCATGCACACGACACAGCACGTGCGCGACGCCGTGGCCGCCCACCAGGGAAACGTCAGCGCCGCCGCACGCCAGCTCGGCATCTCACGCACGACCCTGTACAAGCTGATTCGCGCGTAATGACCGGTGCCCTGCGGTGCACACGCCGGAAGCCGCATCTTTTCGATCTGCGCAACGAGATTGCCGGCCAGCGGCCGGCACTACCGCTTTGCTTGCCTATCCGGTGACGCATTGTTTGGGCGGCGGGTAGGGCCAGGCCTTGCCCGGACCATGAGCGGCATGGATGCCGCGACATGAGCCCTCATGGATGGGTTCACGGCGGGTCCGGGCAAGGCCTGGCCCTACCCGACGCAGCCCTCGCCAATGAATCGCCAGCCTTCAGCGATGAACTGCCAGTGCCAAGGCAGCGAAGGCGCACCAGCAATCAATCGCCAGCGCTCTTCGCTACAGCCCTTCGGCCAAGATCAATCGCGGAAATTATCAAACTGCAGCGGCACCTCGAACGTCTCCTTCCGCAACAGCGCCATCGCATCCTGCAGATCATCGCGCTTCTTGCCCGTCACCCGCAGCTTGTCGCCATTGATCTGACTGTCCACCTTCAACTTGGCCTCCTTGATCTTCGCCGCGATCTTCTTGGCCACCTTCTGCTCGATCCCCTGCTTGACCGTGATCTTCTGCCGCGCGCCGGCCAGATTCGACTCGATATCACCGAACTCCAGGCATGCCGCATCGATCTTCCGCGCCGTCAGACGCTGACGCAGGATGTCCGTCATCTGCTGCAACTGGAAATCGCTCGGTGCGGACTGGCTGATCACGCTGTCTTCCAGCACGTACTTGGCGTCCACCCCCTTGAAATCGAAGCGCGTGGACAGCTCGCGGTTGGCCTGGTCGACCGCATTGGTCAGCTCGTGGGTGTCGACTTCGGAAACGACGTCAAAAGAGGGCATGGGGAGAACTCCAACGGGTGAATGCCCCATTCTAACCAACCCGCCATGGACGGCCCGTCGCCGGCGGCGATAATGGGCCATGAACACCCAACGCTCCCCCTCCCGCGCCGTTGCCTGGATGCTGATGGCCGTGGCCTGCTTCTCGCTGATGGATGCCGGCATGAAGCAGCTGGCCACCAGCTATCCCACCCTGCAGGTCACCTTCCTGCGCGGCGCGGCCTCGCTGCCGTTCGTGCTGGTCTGGGTGCTGGCCACCGCTGGCCCGCGCTCGCTGGTGCCCAGGCGCTGGGTCCTGCACCTGCTGCGCGGCGTGCTCGGCATGGCGATGATCGGCTGCTTCGTGTACGCCCTGCGCAGCCTGCCGCTGTCCACGGCCTACACCATCTACTTCGTTGCCCCGTTGCTGATCGCCGCGCTGTCCGTGCCCCTGCTCGGGGAGAAGGTCGGCCCGCGCCGCTGGATCGCCATCGGCATCGGCCTGGTCGGTGTGCTGGTCGTGCTGCGGCCCGGGGTCGGCGGCTTCATCTCGCTGCCCGGGCTGATGGTTCTGCTGGCCGCGACCGCGTACGCGCTGGCGGCGATCACGGTCAGCATGCTGACCCGCACCGACACCCCTCAGTCCATGGTGGTGTGGTTCCTGGTGATCATGGCCGTGGGCGCGGGTCTACTGGCGATCCCCGACTGGCAGCCGTTGCAACTGGGCCACGCCGCGCTCATCGCCGGCATGGGCCTGGCCGGGGCAGGGGGGCAGGTTGCCCTGACCCGTGCCTTCCAGCTGGGCGAGGCCTCCATGATCGCCCCCCTCGAATACACCGGGCTGGTCTGGGTGATCGGCTGGGATCTGCTGTTCTGGGGCGCGCTGCCCGACTCGGTCACCTGGCTGGGGGCGGCGATCATCGTGGCCTCCGGCCTGTACCTGCTGCACCGCGAGCGGGTCCGCCAGGTGCAGCCGCCCAGGCCACTGGACCATCCCTGAGCGGTTCCGGGCGGCCCATGACGCCGCCTTATAATCAAACGGAATATGATTCGATCCTGCCGCGCGGGCCAGGGCCGTCCTGCGCTGGTAGGCTGCACGCCCCCTCCCGTCGATGCCCCGGTTGACCGCGAAGTGATCGAGTTCCAGCGCCTGCACAAATCCTATGCCGTCGGCGGCCGCGCGATTGCCGCGCTGCAGCCGCTGGACCTGACCATCGAGGCCGGCGAGGTGTTCGGCATCATCGGCCATTCCGGCGCGGGCAAGTCGACCCTGATCCGGCTGATCAACCGGCTGGAGGAGCCCAGCGGCGGCCGCCTGCTGATCAACGGTGAGGATGTCACCGCGCTGGATGCCGAGGGCCTGCGCGTGCTGCGCCGGAAGATCGGCATGATCTTCCAGCACTTCAACCTGCTCTCGTCGCGCACGGTGGCCTCCAACGTCGCCTTCCCGCTGGAGCTGGCCGGGACGCCGCGGGCGGAGATCGACGCCCGCGTGAACGAACTGTTGCATACCGTCGGCCTGGAAGCGCACGCCAACAAGTACCCGGCGCAGCTGTCCGGTGGCCAGAAGCAGCGCGTCGGCATCGCCCGTGCCTTGGCGACCCGCCCGCAGATCCTGCTCTGCGATGAGGCCACCAGCGCACTGGACCCGCAGACCACCGCCTCGGTGCTCAAACTGCTCGGCAGGATCAACCGCGAGCTGGGCCTGACCATCGTGCTGATCACCCACGAGATGGACGTGATCCGCCGTGTCTGCGACCGTGTTGCGGTGCTCGATGCCGGCCACCTGGTCGAGACCGGCCCGGTCACCGAGGTGTTCCTGCACCCGCAGCACCCGACCACCCGCCGCTTTGTGAGCGAGTCCGAACAGGTGGACGAGGGCGAGCTGCACAAGGATTTCGAGGCCGTCGCCGGACGCATCGTGCGCCTGACCTTCCTCGGTGCCGACACCTACGAACCGCTGCTGGGGCGCATCGCGCGCGAGACCGGCGTGGACTACAACATCCTGTCCGGCCGTATCGACCGGATCAAGGACACCCCGTATGGCCAGCTGACCGTCTCGCTGGTCGGCGGCGACGTGCAGGCCGCGCAGGCGGGCTTCGTCGCTGCCGGTGTCCACCTTGAGGAGCTGCGCCGATGATCCTGGCCACCGCAGGCGGGTTCTTCCGCCATCTCGACGCCGGCAAATGGGCTGATATCGGCCAGGCCACGCTGGATACCCTGCTGATGCTCGGCGGCTCGTTGCCGCTGACGCTGCTGATCGGCCTGCCGCTGGGCGTGCTGCTGTTCCTGACCGGCTCGCCGCAGCTGCACCGCAAGCCGGTGCTGTATGGCGCGCTCGCGCTGCTGGTGAACCTGCTGCGTTCGGTTCCCTTCATCATCCTGATGATCGTGCTGATCCCGCTCACCCTGTGGATGATGGGCACCTCGCTGGGCGTCCGCGGTGCGATCGTGCCGCTGGTGATCGGCGCGGCGCCGTTCTATGCGCGCCTGGTCGAAACCGCGCTGCGCGAAGTGGACCGTGGCGTGATCGAAGCGACCCAGGCGATGGGCGCCACCACCTGGCAGCTGGTCACCCGGGTGCTGCTGCCCGAAGCGCGGCCGGGTCTGATCGCCGGCGCCACGGTCACCGTGATTGCCCTGATCGGCTTCACCGCGATGGGCGGTGCGATCGGCTCGGGCGGCCTGGGTGACCTGGCGTTCCGCGACGGCTACCAGCGTTCGCATACCGACGTGGCCCTGGTCACCGTGGTGCTGCTGCTGGTGCTGGTGCAGATCCTGCAGATGATCGGCGACCGCTTGGTGACGCATTACAGCCGGAAGTAATCGGTAGGGGACACGTCCCGGCCAAGCCGCCCATTGCAACACCAAGGCGGCAGTACGCGCAGATTCGATTGATCAGGCGTTCCACGAGCGCATCATTGCGTGACGGGCACCTGTGTTACATTCCGTTTCGCGTAATACGCTGTGCGGAATGATTCGTTCCTTCCGATGCCGCCACACGCTCGCGCTGTTCGCGGGACGATGCCCTGGACGATTCCGTGCGTTCCAGACACTGGCCGAACGCAAGCTGCAGATGCTGGATGCTGCACAGACCCTGCAGTTCCTCCGCAGCCCGCCCGGAAATCGGCTCGAAGCGCTTCGTGGCGAACGACGTGGGCAGCACAGCATCCGCATCAACGCGCAGTGGCGGTTGTGTTTTATCTGGACCGACAACGGTCCGTGTGATGTCGAGATCGTCGATTACCACTGAGGTGCCATCCATGAGCCGTCCCACCAACAACCTCAGGGCCGTCCATCCGGGCGAAATCCTGCGCGAGGAGTTTCTGCTGCCGCTGCAGCTGAGCATCACCGCGCTGGCACGGGCCTTGGATGTGCCGCCGACGCGATTGCACGCCATCGTGCATGAAACCCGTGGCGTAACGGCGGATACCGCAGTGCGCCTGGCGCGTCATTTTGGCGGGGATGCCGCGTCGTGGCTGGCTCTCCAGGCCGAGTACGACCTGAAGACGCTGCCGACGCGGCAGGAAATCGAGCGCAGGGTGCAGCCGCGCGAGGCGGCCTGACCGCCGCCCTTACCGGACGTTCGGCACTTCAAAGCCCAACCGGTCCACCTGCTCGGGGTGCTGCGGCACGCGCTTGAGCTTGTCGGTGTTGACCCCGTAATCATCACGCAGGCGGGTGGCGAGCTCCTTGTACAGCTCCTTGTCCATGTCCGGCTGGCGCGCGAACACCCAGGCCATCTCGCGGCCCGGGTAGCCGAGCATCGCCCACGAATAATCCGGCGCCACTTCCAGCACGCGCGTGTGGGTCGGCACGACCTTGTAGAACCAGGTGCGCCAATTGTGGTTGCCGCTCTTCTCGTCCACCGAAGCACGTACCGTCAATTCCTGCAGTGGCTCGGAGAAGCCGTTGCGGTAGCGGTACGTGATGGACACCTTCTGGTCGCCACGCAGGCGGAATTCATTGACGCTGGCGACGTGGCCACGCTCGATGGGATTCGGCACCCGGCCGATCACATACCAGGTGCCCATGAAACGCTGCAGGTCGATCGGCGCGCCGGCGCTGTCGACGGCGACCGGGGTCGGCGCGGGTTCCGGCTTGGTCTCATGGCGAAACGCACAGGCAGACAGCAATGCCATCGAGGAGACCAACAGGACAGCGCGAAGCGGGCGGTTCGAAGACATGCGGCGGGTGGCTCCAGTGGCTGGCAGGGGCATGGTGGGTGGGACAGCGGAGAACGTCAATGGCGGCGCAGCGGTTGCGTGACCGATTCACACTGTCGCGACGTCGGCGACGCTCCCGACACCGTGACGTACAAGGTCGCAGCCCTTGAGATGGCGGCGCGGCAAGGTGACGCATCACTTTCGCACGGAGCTGTGTCATGACCCTGTCGTCTTCCCCGCGTTCGTCCGACCGTCCCGATCCGCGCGTGCTGCGTTGCGTCAGGCAGGCTGCCCTCGCCGGGATGGCCCTGGTCCTGGTCTGGCCCGCCGCGCGGGGCCATAGCGAGTGGATCGGCTGGCTGCCGATGTGGCTGATCGGGATGCCGCTGATGGCCTGGTGGAGCCTGCATCGCTTCCGCCTGCCGCTGGCCGGCCTGCTCAACCGCACCGCCCGCCGCCGCCGGGGACCGCAGGCGCGGCGCCGCAGCCGCCCGCTGGCACGCCCGGCACGGCCTGACCTTCGACACGTGAGCCGCGGCCAGCCGGTGTGATAGCGTCCCAAGGCTATGAACGCCTGGAGCTGCAATGTCACGATTCGCTTCCGCCTGCCTGGTGGCAGGTCTGATCTCCGCCGGTGCGGCGGGAACCGCCATGGCCGCTGACGCCCCCGCCGATAAGTACGCCTGGCTTGAAGACGTCACCGGTGACAAGCCGCTGGCGTGGGTCAAGGAACAGAACGCCAAGTCCGAAGGCCGGCTGGCCTCGACCCCCGCGTTCAAGCAGATGGAGACCAGCATCCGAGAGGTGCTCGACTCCGACGCCAAGATCCCGGGCGTGCAGAAGATCGGTGACTATTACTACAACTTCTGGAAGGACAAACAGCACGAGCGCGGGCTGTGGCGCCGCACCACGCTGGCCGAGTACCGCAAAGCCTCGCCGCAGTGGGAAACCGTGCTGGACCTGGATGCACTGAACAAGGCCGAGGGCGAGAACTGGGTCTGGCACGGCGCTGACTGCCTGCGCCCGGACTATTCGCGCTGCCTGATCGCGCTGTCGCGCGGCGGCGCCGATGCCGATGTCACCCGCGAGTTCGACCTGGCCAACAAGACCTGGATCAAGGACGGCTTCTTCCGTCCGGAATCCAAGGGTGGCCTGAACTGGATCGACCGCGACACCGTGTTCGTCTACACCGATTTCGGCACCGGCACGATGACCACCTCGGGGTATCCGCGCGTGGCCAAGCTGTGGAAGCGCGGCACCCCGATGGCCTCGGCCTCGGTGGTCTACGAGGGCAAGCCCGATGACATGTACATCGCGGCCATGCACGACGATACCCCCGGCTACGAGCGCAACCTGGTCAGCCGCACGCTGGCCTTCTACAACAACGAGCTCTACCTGCGCGCCGACGACGGCAAGCTGACCAGGATCGATGCCCCCAACTCGGCCGAAAAAGGCCTGCGCAAGCAGTGGCTGACCCTGGAACTGCGCGAGCCGTGGACCGTGGGCGGCAAGACCTACGCCGCCGGCTCGCTGCTGGCCACCAAGCTGGACGATTACCTCGCCGGCAAGCGTGACTTCGACGTGCTGTTCGCACCGACCGACACCACCTCGCTGGCCGGCACCAGCTGGACCAAGAACCATCTGGTCCTGAACGTGCTGGACGACGTGAAGAGCCGCCTGAGCGTGCTGACCCCGGGTGACACCGGCTGGAAGACGACGGCCTTCACCGGCGCGCCGTCGTTCGGCACTGTGGCCGTCGGCGCGGTGGATGCCGATGACAGCGATGCGGTGTGGATGACCGTCACCGACTACCTGACCCCGACCACCCTGGCCATTGCCGAGATCGGCAAGCAGCCGGAAGTGCTCAAGACCATGCCGACGTTCTTCAACGCCGACGGCAAGGTGATCGAGCAGCACTTCGCCACCAGCAAGGATGGCACCCGTGTGCCGTACTTCGTGGTGCATCGCAAGGACATGAAGCTGGATGGCTCCAACCCGACCCTGCTTTACGGCTACGGCGGTTTCGAGATCTCGCTGACCCCGTCCTACTCCGGTGGCATGGGCCGTGCGTGGCTGGAGAAGGGCGGCGTGTACGTGGTCGCCAATATCCGCGGCGGTGGCGAGTATGGTCCGCGCTGGCACCAGGCGGCGCTCAAGCAGAACCGTCACAAGGCCTATGAAGACATGGCCGCGGTCGCCCGCGATCTGGTCAGCCGCAAGATCACCTCGGCCAAGCACCTGGGCGTGCAGGGCGGCAGCAACGGTGGCCTGCTCACCGGCAACATGCTGACCCAGTACCCGGAGCTGTTCGGCGCGGTCGTGGTGCAGGTGCCGCTGCTGGACATGAAGCGTTACAGCCACCTGCTGGCCGGTGCGTCGTGGATGGCCGAATACGGCAATCCTGACACCGCCGATTGGGAGTTCATCAAGACCTTCTCGCCGTACCACCTGTTCGACGCGAGCAAGACCTACCCACCGGTGCTGTTCACCACCTCCACCCGCGATGATCGTGTGCATCCGGCGCATGCCCGCAAGATGGCGGCCAAGATGATCGACGCCGGCAAGGATGTGACCTACTACGAGAACATCGAAGGCGGCCACGGCGGCGCGGCGAACAACGCCCAGGCGGCGCACATGTCGGCATTGGCCTACAGCTTCCTGTGGGAGCAGTTGTCGAAGTAAGCTCGGGATGGCTCGACGGTCAGGGCCGTCGAGCCATCAGCAGGCAGTGAGCCTGCAGCGGACGCAGTAGCCCCCTGGAGCAGACTCCGGGTGGTGGGGCGTCAGGTTGGCTCCACCCCATGTTCAGCGCCACGCAGCGATGCGTGGCGTTTTTTTATGGGCTGCTCAACGCACCCATGTCTCCAGCCCGCGCGCGATGCGGCGCACCGCTTCTTCCAGGCGAGGCACGTCCTGCGTATAGGCCAGCCGCACATGCGCGTTGGCGCGGTGGTGGCCGAAGTCCAGGCCCGGCGTGAACGCCACATGCTCCGTTTCCAGGAAATGCGCACAGAACGCCTGCGCATCATCGGTGAACGCGCTCACGTCCGCGTAGAGATAGAACGCGCCCTCCGGCTCGACTTCGATGCGGAAGCCGAGCGCGCGCAGCGCGGGAAGCAGGTAATCGCGACGCTCGCGGAACGCCGCGCGACGCTGTTCGAAGATCGCGATCGATTCCGGCTCGAAACACGCCAAGGCGGCATGCTGGGCGATGCTCGAGGCGCTGATGTACAGATTCTGCGCGAGCTTCTCCAGCTCCCGCACCGCCTGCGGCGGCGCCACCAGCCAGCCCAGGCGCCAGCCGGTCATGCCGTAGTACTTCGAGAAACTGTTGAGCACGAACGCTTCATCATCGACCTGCAGCACGCTGGCCGCGTCCATGCCGTAGGTGAGGCCGTGGTAGATCTCATCCACCACCAGATGCCCGCCGCGTGCCTTCAGGGACTGCGACAGCGCCGCGAGCTGCGCCGCCGAGAGCACGGTGCCGGTCGGATTGGCCGGGGAGGCGACCAGCGCACCCACGCTGTCCGCGTTCCACTGCCGTGCCACCAGCTCCGGCGTCAGCTGGTAGGCCGTCTCCGGCCCGACCGGCACCAGCTGCGCGGCCCCTTCCACCAACCGCAGGAAGTGCCGGTTGCACGGATACCCCGGATCGGCCAGCAACCAGTGCTTACCGGGATCGACCAGCAGACTGCTGGCCAGCAACAGCGCGCCCGAGCCACCCGGCGTGACCAGGATCCGCTCGGGGTCGATGTGTACCGCGTAGCGCTCCTGGTAGAACCCGGCAATCGCCTCGCGCAACGCGGGCAGGCCCCGGGCCGCGGTGTAGCGGGTGTGGCCGGCCGCGAGCGCGGCCTGGCCGGCGCGCACGATCGGTGCGGCGGTGGTGAAGTCCGGCTCGCCGATCTCCAGGTGGATCACATCGCGGCCAGCCTGCTCCAGCGCCTGCGCGCGGGCCAACAGCGACATGACGTGGAAGGGTTCGATGTCCTGGCTGCGGCGGCTGTAGCCGGTGCCGGTCGGGGGCGTGCGGGAAGTATCCATGGGCTGATGATAGGCGCAGTGACCAACGACAGGCTTGCTGCTGGCCTACCTGCCAGCACAGACTGCAGGGACACGGACGCCATTGCATTCCCCCGCCAGGAACCTTATCTCGTGAAACCCGCCCTTTGTTTACTGGTTGCCAGCCTCATGACCTCCAACGTGCACGCCGCCCCCGCGCTGACCCCGCCCGACGCCGAGAAGCACCCGCACACGGTGAAGGCTCCCTTTGGCGCGACCCGCAGCGACGATTACTACTGGCTGCGCGACGACAAGCGCGAAGACGCGAAGATGCTGGCCTACCTGAACGCGGAGAACGCCTACACCGACCAGGTCGTGGCCCCGCTCAAGCCGCTGGAAGATACCCTGTACAAGGAGATCGTCGCCCGCATCAAGCAGGACGATGCCAGCGTGCCCTCGCGTGACCGCGGCTACTGGTATTACACCCGCTTCGAAACCGGCAAGGACTACCCGATCCAGGCGCGCCGCAAGGGCAGCATGGAGGCGCCGGAAGAGATCCTGCTCGACATCAACACGATGGCCGAAGGCAAGGGCTACTTCAACGTGGGCGATGCCGATGTCAGCCAGGACAACCACCTGCTGGCCTGGGCCGAGGACGATGTCGGCCGCCGCCAGTATGTGATCCGCTTCAAGGACCTGCGCACCGGTGAGGTGCTGCCGGACCGCATCGAGAACGTGTCGCCCAACGTGGTCTGGGCCGATGACAACCGCACCCTGTTCTATGTCGAGAACGATCCGGAGACCCTGCTCACCGTGCGCGTCAAAAAGCACGTGCTGGGCACCCCGGCCAGCAGCGACGTGCTCGTCTACGAAGAGAAGGACGACAGCTTCTACATGGGCGTCGGCCGCACCCGCGATGATCGCTTCCTGACCATCGAGCTGCACAGCACGGTGAGCTCGGAAACCCGCTACGCCCCGGCTGCCGACCCGCAGGCGTTCAAGGTGCTGGCGCCGCGTGCGCGTGACGTCGAATACGATGCCGACCACTTCAATGGCCGGTGGGTGATCCGTACCAACGCTGCGGACGCCAGGAACTTCAAGATCGTCACCGCGCCCAGCGATGCCACCGCGCGCAGCCAGTGGAAGGATTGGGTCGCGCACGATGATGCCGTGCTGATCGAAGGCTTCGAACTGTTCGACGGTTTCACCGCGATCGCCGAGCGCTCCAATGGCCTGGAGCGCGTGCGCCTGCTGTTCCCGGATGGCCGCCAGGATTACGTCAAGGCCGACGAACCGGCCTATTCGATGGGGCTGGCCGCCAACAGCGAACACGATACGCCGTGGCTGCGGTACGCCTACACCTCGCTGACCACGCCGACCACCACTTACGAGCTCAATACTGTCACCGGTGAACGCCGCCAGCTCAAGCAGCAGCCGGTGATCGGCTACGACCCGTCGAAGTACACGACCGAACGGGTGTGGGTCACCGCCCGCGACGGCGTCAAGGTGCCGGTGTCGCTGGTCTACCGCAACGGTTTCAAGAAGGACGGCACCGGCGCGCTGTACCAGTACGCCTACGGCAGTTACGGCATGTCCATGGACCCGGGCTTCAACCAGACCGTGGTCAGCCTGCTGGATCGTGGCGTGGTGTATGCCATCGCCCACATCCGCGGCGGCCAGGAAATGGGCCGTGCGTGGTATGAGGACGGCAAGCTGCTCAAGAAGCAGAACACCTTCAACGATTTCGTCGATGTCACCCGCGAACTGGTCCGGCTGGGCTATGCCGCCAAGGATCGCGTCGCCGCCTCCGGTGGCAGCGCCGGTGGCCTGCTGATGGGCGCGGTGGCCAACCAGGCCCCGCAGGACTACCGCGTGATGGTGGCCCAGGTGCCGTTCGTCGATGTGGTCACCACCATGCTCGACGCCAGCATCCCGCTGACCACCAACGAGTACGACGAGTGGGGCAATCCGGAGCAGCGCGAGTACTACGACTACATGCTCAAGTACTCGCCCTACGACAACGTCAGCAAGCAGGCGTACCCGGCCCTGTTCGTCGGCACCGGCCTGTGGGATTCGCAGGTGCAGTACTGGGAGCCGGCCAAGTGGGTGGCCAAGCTGCGCGATGACAACACCGGCCACTTCCCGATCGTGTTCCGCACCAACATGGAAGCCGGCCACGGTGGCAAGTCCGGACGCTTCCAGCGTTACCACGAGCTGGCCGAGTCGTACGCATTCGTGCTGGACCAGCTGGGCGTCACCCAGACGCCGTAACGGCAGCCGCTGGCCGTCGGGAGACGACCAGCGCCGCTCCCCGGCCAGGGATCATCAGCAGCGCCGGTAGGGCCGGCCGCTGGCCGGCACAACCAGGGTGCCTCCAAGAGCGTGATTTCTGCGCTGCCTGTTCATCCAGCCGGCACCCAAGCGCCCAAACAGCGCGGCTATACTCGGGGGATGAAGACATCCCCCCGTACCCTCATCTCCCTGACGCTGGCCGCCTCGGCGCTGCTGGTGCTGTCGGCCTGTGGCAACAAGGGCCCGCTGGTCCTGCCGCAGAAGCCGGTCCCGGTCGAAGAACAGCTGGTTGAACCGGCTGCCGACGCCACGCCGCCGGCCGCCGATGCCGATACCGATTCCCCGGTGGTTCCCGATCCCGTTGATGCGCCGGCGCTGAAGGCCAATGACGGGAATGAGTAAGTCGAACACGTCCGCGGCGCTGCGCTTCACCAAGATGCATGGTGCCGGCAACGATTTCGTGGTGTTGGACCTGCGTGATGGCAGCGCACCACCGGATGCCGCGCTGGCGGCCCGTCTGGCCGATCGCCATACCGGCGTGGGCTGCGACCAGATCCTGACCATCGAGCCGCCCAAAGCCGAGGGCTCGGTCGCTTCGTATCGGATCTGGAACGCCGACGGCAGCACGTCCGAGCAATGCGGCAACGGCGCGCGCTGCGTCGCCGCCTGGCTGGTGCGTGATGGCGCCGCCACTGGCAGCACCTTCGCGATCGACAGTCCGGTCACCACCCACGCGGTCGAACGCCTCGGCGAAGACCAGTACGCGGTGGCCATGGGCGTGCCGCGTTTCGAGCCGGAGAACGTACCGCTGATCGGCTTCGCCCGCGCCCGTGAGGAATACCTGTTGCCGTTGCAGGGCGACACGGTGCGCTTCGGCGCGGTGTCGATGGGCAACCCGCACGCGGTGATCGAAGTGGGTCTGGTCGATGCCGCCCCGGTCGAGCGCCTGGGCCCGTTGTTGCAGCAGCACGCCTCGTTCCCGAAATCGGTCAACGTCGGTTTCGTGCAGGTGCTCGGCCCGCAGCACGCGCGCCTGCGCGTGTACGAGCGCGGCGCCGGTGAAACCCTGGCCTGCGGCAGTGGTGCCTGCGCCGCAGCCGTGGTGATGATGCAGCGCGGTCGCCTGCAGCGCGATGCCACGATGTCGCTGCCTGGCGGCGACCTGCGCATCCGCTGGCCGTCCGACGATGCACAGATCGTGATGTCCGGACCCGCAGCCTTCGTCTTTGATGGGGAGTGGAACGCATGAGCGAGACCGCCGAGAAAATCGGATCGCATGAAGTAGCCGCTTGGCTGCGTCGGCATCCGACCTTCCTGAAGCAGTTCCCGGACCTGGCCCTGACCCTGGTGGTGCCGCGCGATGACGGCCCCACGGCGTCACTGGCCAGCTACCAGCTGGACGTGCTGCGCGACAAGAATCGTGAACTGTCGCGACGGCTGGCCGATCTGGCCGCCAATGCGCAGATCAACGAGCGCTTGGCCGTGCGCACGCACCAACTGACCCTGGCACTGATGAAGCAGGACTCGGCGGCGGACACCCTGCGGGCGATGGCCGCCTCGCTGGAAGAAGATTTTGCCGGCGATCTGGTGCGGCTGATCGTGCTGCATCCGGTAGCGGGACTGGAACAGGCGCCGTGGCTGCAGGTGATCGAGGAGAGCAGCCCGCTGCTCGGCGTATTCCGCGATTGCCTCAAGGAAGGCGAGCCGATCTGCGGCCGCCTGCAGGCGGAGAAAAACACCGTGCTGTACGCCGGGCGGGCCGAGGAAGTGCAGTCCAGCGCACTGCTGCCGCTGCCGGGTGTCGGCCTGATCGCGGTCGGCAGCCACGACGGTAATCGGTTCTACCCGGGCATGGGCACGCTGTTCCTGCGCATGATGGGCGAATCGCTGGTTGTCGCGCTGCAGCGCTTCGCCTCGCCCTGACCTTCCTTCGAGGGGAGTCGCCGTGAGTATCGCGCAGGACTTCCTGTCGCACCTGCAGGTGGAGCGCCGCATGTCGGCGCACACGCTGGATGCCTACCGTCGCGACCTGGACGCACTCGCGGCGTGGGCTGAGGGGCAGGGTGCGGTGATCGACACGCTCGACGGTGCGCAGCTGCGCCAGTTCATTGCTGACGAACACCGTCGTGGGCTGTCGCCTACGTCGCTGCAGCGCCGGCTCTCTGCCTGCCGCAGTTTTTACGCCTGGCTGCTCAAACACCATCGTATCGAGGCCAATCCCGCGACCGGCCTGAAAGCACCCAAGGCACCACGCAAACTGCCGCAGGTGCTCGACGCCGATGAAGCCGTGCAGCTGGTGGAACTGCCCACCGATGCACCCCTCGGTCTGCGCGATCGCGCGCTGCTGGAGCTGTTCTATTCCTCCGGGCTGCGCCTGAGTGAGCTGTGTGCGCTGATCTGGCGCGACCTGGATTTCGACACCGGTCTGGTCAACGTACTGGGCAAGGGTAACCGGGAGCGACGCGTGCCGTTCGGTTCGCATGCGCGCACTGCGCTGCAGGGCTGGCGGGCCGAAAGCGGCGGCGCGGCGACCGCGCCGGTGTTTCCCGGGCGCAAGGGTGGCCCGATCACCCAGCGCGCCGTACAGATCCGCATCCGCCAGCTGGCCCAGCGCCAGGGCCTGTTCAAGCACGTGCATCCGCACATGCTGCGGCACAGCTTCGCCAGCCACATCCTGGAATCCTCCGGCGATCTGCGCGGTGTGCAGGAGCTGCTGGGCCATGCCGATATCGCCACCACGCAGATCTATACCCATCTGGATTTCCAGCACCTGGCCAAGGTCTACGACGCCGCGCACCCGCGTGCCAAGCGGCGCAAGAGCGGCAACGAAAGCTGAATCGATCCGCTGCGGCATCCGGGCGCAGGGCAGGGCGGGTTGAAGCGTCGGGCATAGACCCCACCTCAGTCTTTGTCACCCCGGAGGCTCCATGGACCCCAGTCAGAACCCCAACGTATTTCATGCCACCACCATCATCTCGGTGCGGCGCAATGGGCATGTCGCCGTCGCCGGCGATGGTCAGGTCACGCTCGGCCACACGGTGATGAAGGGCAACGCCCGCAAGGTGCGCCGTCTGGGTCGCGAGGGCCAGGTGCTGGCCGGTTTCGCCGGTGCCGCCGCCGATGCTTTCACCCTGTTCGAGCTGTTCGAGGCCAAGCTGGAAAAGCACGGCCAGCTGCAGCGCGCCGCAGTGGAACTGGCCAAGGATTGGCGCACCGAGCGCCGCCTGGGCAAGCTCGAAGCGCTGCTCGCCGTCGCCGACAAAGACACCTCGCTGATCATCAGCGGCACCGGTGATGTGATCGAGCCGGAAGACGGCATCATCGCCATCGGGTCCGGTGGTTCCTACGCTCTGTCGGCCGCCCGCGCGCTGATGGCGCATACCGAACTGGATGCCCGCACGATCGCCACCGAGTCGATCAACATCGCCGGCGACATCTGCATCTACACCAACCGCAACGTGGTGGTCGAGGAGCTTTGACCCGCAGGGTCAACGCTCGGTAGCGCCACGCCATGCGTGGCTGCGGTATCCGGCCAGCCACGCATTGCGTGGCTCCACATCAGCGTTACGTCGCTGCCAGGCAGGCCGGTGATACGTCATTCCACCCCATATCCTCGTGAGCACACCCATGCCGCACAAGATCGAAGTTTCGTCCGCCACCATGACCCCGCGCGAGATCGTGCAGGAACTGGACCGGCACATCGTCGGCCAGCACGATGCCAAGCGCGCGGTCGCCATCGCGCTGCGCAACCGCTGGCGCCGCATGCAGCTGCCGGCCGAGCTGCGCAATGAAGTCATGCCCAAGAACATCCTGATGATCGGCCCGACCGGCGTCGGCAAGACCGAGATCGCGCGTCGCCTGGCCACGCTGGCCAATGCACCGTTCGTCAAGGTCGAAGCCACCCGTTTCACCGAGGTCGGCTACGTCGGCAAGGACGTGGAGCAGATCATCCGCGACCTGGCTGATACCGCGGTCAAGCTGTACCGCGAGCAGGCCAAGGTGCGCGTGCGCACCCAGGCCGAAGAACGTGCCGAAGACCGCATCCTGGATGCACTGCTGCCGCGCCGCAGCACCGGTATCGGCTTCGATGCCGAGGCCGCGCGCAACGAGCCCTCCGCGCAGGACAACGAGACCCGCATCAAGTTCCGCCGCATGCTGCGCAACGGTGAACTGGACGAGCGCGAGATCGAGCTGGAAGTGTCGGCCAATGTCAGCATGGACATCATGACCCCACCGGGCATGGAGGAAATGGGCCAGCAGCTGCGCCAGATGTTCTCCAGCATGGGCGGCGCGAAGGCGCAGAAGCGCACGCTGTCGATCAAGGCTGCGCGTCCGCTGTTGATCGAGGAAGAGGCCGGCAAGCTGGTCAACGAAGACGATATCCGCAGTGCGGCCATCGAAGCCTGTGAGCAGCATGGCATCGTGTTCATCGATGAGATCGACAAGGTCGCCAAGCGCGGTGACAACGTCGGTGGTGGCGATGTGTCGCGCGAAGGCGTCCAGCGCGATCTGCTGCCGTTGGTGGAAGGCTCCAACGTGTCCACCAAGTACGGCACGATCAAGACCGACCACATCCTGTTCATCGCTTCCGGTGCGTTCCACCTGGCCAAGCCCAGCGATCTGATCCCGGAACTGCAGGGGCGTTTCCCGATCCGTGTGGAACTGGGCGCGCTGAGCAAGCAGGACTTCGTGCGCATCCTGACCGAACCGAAGGCCGCGCTGACCAAACAGTACGAAGCGCTGCTGCAGACCGAAGGTGTCTCGATGAAGTTCACCGTCGATGCGGTGGACCGCCTGGCCGAGATCGCCTTCCAGGTGAACGAGCGTCAGGAGAACATCGGTGCGCGCCGCCTGCACACCGTGCTGGAGCGCCTGCTGGATACGTTGAGCTATGAGGCCCCGGATCGCGATGGCGAGACCATCAGCATCGACCAGGCCTACGTCGACGCGCACTTGGGCGAACTGGTGCAGGATCCGGATTTGAGCCGCTACATCCTGTAACGCTACGCAATGATCGGGTGGTAGCAAGAACGGCGGCACTTCGGTGTCGCCGTTTTTTTTGCTCAGGCGTCGTCGTCGGTTGGCAGGGCGGTGGGCGGGGCGCCCGGGGTGAATACACCCGGCTGCACGAACGCGCTGAGGATCGCATCCAGCGTCTGCACACCATCGCGCTTGATCTCGAACAGCTCCGGTTCCAGCATCGCGCTGTACAGCACCCCGGTCAGGCTCGTGCTCACGATGCGTGCCACCGTGTCCACGTCCACCCCCTCGCGCAGCTGCCCCAGCTCCTGCGCGCGCTGGAACGCGGCAGCGTAAATGCCAAGCTCCTCGCGCGACGCCTCCAGCTGCAGTGCCTGCATCGCCTGGCTTTCCACAGAAAGGTCATTGCGCAGCATGATTTCCATCATGTTGCGCAGGCGCTCGTCGTCGGCCAGCTCCTGGAAAGACACCAGCAGCGCCGAACGCAGATCCAGCACCGGGGTGTTGCGCTTGGCCGAGGTGGTGCGCCGCAGCCGCTCGATGAACGGAATGCGCTCACGGTCGATCATCGCGGTCAGCACTTCGGTCTTGTTCTTGAAGTGCCAGTACACCGCACCGCGGGTAAATCCGGCGCGCGCGCCGATCATCGCCAGGCTGGTGCCCGCGACCCCGAATTCATGGAAACAGGCCTCAGCCGCGTCGAGGATGCCCTCGCGGGTGGCCTGCGCCTCTTCTTTGGTTTTTCTGGCCATTGCGCTGCGCAGTTGCTGGATGAAACCGGCCTGAATTGTACCGCTTTACAAACAAACATGCATGTATGTATATTTGCGCCCCACTGATCCTCAGCGAGGACTGCCTGCAGATGCCGGCGGTCCCGTTTCGGATATTTGCCGTCATTTGCTGCCTGTTTGTCGTCATTCTTCGCTGTTATGGGAAGTTGGGCACCGGGCGCGCCCTTTTCCGTCTGCGAGCCCCCACCACCATGTCCAGAACCCCGTACCGTCTTCTCGCGCTGTCCCTGGCGATCGCCCTGACCGTGTCCGCCTGTGGCGGTGGTGAGCAGGAGGGTCCGCAGGGCGGGCCCGGCCAGGTCACCGTGGCCACCCTGAAAGCCGAGCAGGTCGGCCTGACCCGCGAACTGCCGGGCCGTACCAATGCCTTCCTGGTCGCCGAAGTGCGCCCGCAGGTCAACGGCATCGTCGCCAAGCGCCTGTTCACCGAAGGCGGCCTGGTCACCGCTGGGCAGCCGCTGTATCAGCTCGATGACGCCAGCTACCGTGCCCAGGCCAACAGCGCCCGCGCCCAGCTGGCCCGCGCCGAAGCCACCGCCAATGCCGCACGCCTGAGCGCCAAGCGCATCGGCGAGCTGGCCAAGGTCGAGGCGGTCAGCACCCAGGACAACGAGAACGCGATCGCCGCGCTCAAGCAGGCCGAGGCCGATGTCGGTGCCGCGCGTGCCGCGCTGGACGCGGCCAACGTGACGCTGGGCTATGCGCGCATCACCGCGCCGATCAGCGGCCGCATCGGCAAATCCTCGGTCACCCAGGGTGCGCTGGTCAGCGCCGGCCAGGCCGAAGCGCTGGCCACGGTGCAGCAGTTGAACCCGATCTATGTCGATCTGACCCAGTCCGCCAGCGAGCTGCTGCAGCTGCGCCGCGAACTGGCCAGCGGCCGCCTGCAGGACAACCAGACCCTGCCGGTGACGATCCTGCTCGACGACGGCACCGAGTTCGATCACAAGGGCACGCTGGAGTTCTCCGAAGTCAGCGTGGACCCGACCACCGGCAGCTACGCGCTGCGGGTCAAGGTCGAGAACCCGGACCAGGTGCTGATGCCGGGCATGTACGTGCGTGCCCAGGTGGGCAGCGGCGTGCGCGAGAACGCGATCCTGGTGCCGATGCAGGGCATTGCCCGCGATCCCAAGGGTGATACCAGCGCCATGGTGGTCGGCAAGGACGACAAGGTCGAAGTGCGGCAGGTCAAGGTGAGCCGTTCGCTCGGCGACAAGTGGCTGGTGGAAGACGGGCTCAAGGCCGGTGACAAGGTCATCGTCGAAGGCCTGCAGAAGATCCAGCCGGGCATGCCCGTGCAGGCCACCGAAATGGGCGCGGCCCCGGCCAAGCCGGCCGCCGCGCCGGCGGCTCCCGCCGCCCAGCAGTAACCGGAGAATTCCATGGCACGTTTCTTCATTGATCGCCCCATCTTCGCGTGGGTGATTGCGATCATCATCATGCTCGCCGGTGGTCTGGCGGTGCTCAAGCTGCCGGTGTCGATGTACCCGGAAGTGGCGCCGCCGGCCGTCGAGATCAGCGCCAGTTACCCGGGTGCCTCGGCCAAGGTGGTCGAGGACTCGGTGACGCAGATCATCGAGCAGAACATGAAGGGCCTGGATGGCCTGATCTACTTCTCGTCCAACAGCTCGGCCAACGGCCAGGCGACCATCACCCTCACCTTCGAGAGTGGGACCAACCCGGATATCGCGCAGGTGCAGGTGCAGAACAAGCTGCAGCTGGCCATGCCGCTGCTGCCGCAGGAAGTGCAGCGCCAGGGCATCAACGTGGCCAAGTCGAGCAGTGGCTTCCTGCAGGTGCTCGGCTTCGTCTCTGAAGATGGCAGCATGGACGCCAACGACATCTCCGATTACGTCGGCTCCAACATCGTCGATCCGCTGAGCCGCGTGCCGGGCGTGGGCAACATCCAGGTGTTCGGTGGCAAGTACGCCATGCGTATCTGGCTGGACCCCAACAAGCTGCACACCTACAAGCTGTCCACCGCCGAAGTGATTGCCGCGATCACCGCACAGAACGCGCAGGTTGCCATCGGCCAGCTCGGCGGCGCGCCGTCGATCAAGGGCCAGCAGCTCAACGCGACCATCAACGCGCAGGACCGCCTGCAGACGCCGGAGCAGTTCCGCAACATCATCGTGCGCAGCGCGCAGGACGGTGCCGAACTGCGTCTGTCGGATGTGGCCCGCGTGGAGCTGGGCGCGGAGTCGTACGACTTCGTGACCCGCTACAACGGCAAGCCGTCGTCGGGTATCGCGATCACCCTGGCCACCGGCGCCAATGCGCTGGACACCGCCAATGGCGTGCGTGCGGCGCTGGATGAGATGGCGCCGAACTTCCCGGCTGGCCTGAAGGCGGTGGTGCCGTATGACACCACGCCGTTCGTGCAGGTCTCGATCAAGGGCGTCATCAAGACCCTGATCGAAGCCATCGTGCTGGTGTTCCTGGTGATGTACCTGTTCCTGCAGAACTTCCGCGCGACCCTGATCCCCACGATCGCGGTACCGGTGGTGCTGCTGGGCACGTTCGGCATCCTGGCCGCGCTGGGCTTCTCGGTGAACATGCTGACCATGTTCGCGATGGTGCTGGCGATCGGCCTGCTGGTCGATGACGCGATCGTGGTGGTGGAGAACGTCGAGCGGATCATGTCCGAAGAGGGCCTGTCACCGCTGGAGGCCACACGCAAATCGATGACCCAGATCACCGGCGCGCTGGTCGGCATCGGCCTGGTGCTGTCGGCGGTGTTCGTGCCGATGGCCTTCATGAGTGGCGCCACCGGCGTCATCTATCGTCAGTTCTCGGCCACCATCGTCTCGGCGATGGCCCTGTCGGTGCTGGTCGCGATCGTGCTGACCCCGGCGCTGTGCGCCACCATGCTCAAGCCGCTGAAGAAGGGCGAGCACCACGTGGCCCATAAGGGCTGGTCGGGTCGTTTCTTCAACGCCTTCAACCGTGGCTTTGACCGCTCCAGCAACGGCTATCAGCGTGGCGTGCGCGGCATCCTCGGCCGTCCGTGGCGCTTCATGGGCGTGTTCGCCGCGCTGGCGCTGGTGATGGGCCTGCTGTTCATGCGCCTGCCCAGTTCGTTCCTGCCCAACGAAGACCAGGGCATCCTGATGGCACTGGTGCAGACCCCGGTGGGTGCGACCCAGGAACGGACGCTGGAGTCGATCGACAAGCTCGAAAAACACTTCATGGAAAACGAAGCCGACGCGATCGAGTCGATCTTCTCGGTGCAGGGCTTCAGCTTCGCCGGCATGGGCCAGAACGCGGGCATGGCCTTCGTCAAGCTCAAGGACTGGAAGGACCGTGATGCCGACCAGGGCGCGATGCCGGTCACCGGCCGTGCAATGGCCGCGCTGGGTGGGATCAAGGACGCCTTCATCTTCGCCTTCCCGCCGCCGGCGATGCCGGAACTGGGCATCGGCTCGGGCTATACCTTCTTCCTGAAGGACACCAGTGGTGCCGGTCACCAGGCGCTGCTGGATGCACGCAACCAGCTGCTCGGCATGGCCGGGCAGAGCAAGCTGCTGGCCAACGTGCGCCCGAACGGGCAGGAAGACACCCCGCAGCTGCGCATCGATATCGACGTGGGCAAGGCGAGTGCGCTGGGCCTGTCGCTGGAATCGGTCAACACCACGCTCGCCGCGGCCTGGGGCAGCAGCTACATCGATGACTTCATCGACCGTGGCCGGGTCAAGCGCGTCTACGTGCAGTCCGATGCGCCGTTCCGCATGAACCCGGAAGACTTCAACCTGTGGTCGGTCAAGAACGCGGCCGGTGAGATGGTGCCGTTCTCGGCCTTCGCCAGCCAGCGTTGGGATTACGGTTCCCCGCGCCTGGAGCGCTACAACGGCGTGTCCGCGATGGAAATCCAGGGTGAGCCGGCCCCGGGTGTGGCCTCGGGCGATGCGATGAACGAAGTGGAGAAACTCGCCAAGCAGTTGCCGGCCGGTTTCGACATCGAGTGGACCGCGCTGTCCTACCAGGAGCGCCAGGCCGGTTCGCAGACGCCGCTGCTGTACACGCTCTCGCTGCTGATCGTGTTCCTGTGCCTGGCAGCACTGTATGAAAGCTGGAGCGTGCCGACCTCGGTGCTGCTGGTGGCGCCGCTGGGCATCCTCGGTGCGGTGCTGGCCAACACCATGCGTGGCATGGAGCGCGACATCTACTTCCAGGTGGCGATGCTGACCACGGTCGGTTTGACCAGTAAAAACGCGATCCTGATCGTGGAGTTCGCCAAGGAAAACCTGGAGAAGGGCGCCGGCCTGATCGAGGCGACGATGCACGCTGTGCGTGACCGTCTGCGCCCGATCATCATGACCTCGCTGGCCTTCGGCCTGGGCGTGCTGCCGCTGGCGATCGCCTCCGGTGCCGGTTCCGGCGCACAGCAGGCCATCGGTACCGGTGTGCTCGGCGGCATGCTGGTCGGCACGGTGCTGGGTGTGTTCTTCATCCCGCTGTTCTTCGTGGTGGTGCAGCGCGTGTTCAATCGCAAGAAGTACGGCAAGAACGCTGGAGGTTCCGATGCGTAAGCCCATGATGGCCAGCCTGGCGCTGGCCCTGAGTCTGGTGCTGTCCGGCTGCTCGACGCTGGAGCCGCGCAGTACTGAAGTCGCTCCGGCGATTCCCTCGCAGTGGCCGGTGGCGGCCACCGCAGGCGCGCAGGGCACTGCAACGGCGGAGGTCGCCGACATCGGCTGGCGCGATTTCTTCGTCGACCCGCGCCTGCAGGCGGTGATCACCCAGTCGCTGGAGAACAACCGCGACCTGCGCGTGGCCGTGCTCAATGTCGAGCGTGCCCGTGCGCAGTACCGGATCCAGCGTGCTGATCGGGTACCGGCGGTCGGCGTGCAGGGGCAGATGACCCGCAGTGGCGGCGATGCCCCGGTGACCGAGCAGTTCAGTGCCAACCTCGGCGTGGTCGAGTTCGAGCTGGATCTGTTCGGCCGCGTGCGCAATCTCAGCCAGGCGGCACTGCAGCAGTACTTCGCCGAAGCGGCCAATCGCCGCAGTGCGCAGCTGTCGCTGGTGGCCGAGGTAGCCAACGCGTGGCTGACCCTGGGCGCGGACCGCGAGCAGCTGCGGATCGCCCAGGCGACGCTGGCCACCTATGAAGATTCGCTGCGCCTGACCGAGGCCCGCCGTCAGCTCGGTGGCGCCTCTGCGCTGGAACTGAGCCAGACCCGCACCTTGGTGGAAACCGCGCGTACCGATGTGGCGCGCTTTGCCGGGCAGGTCGCGCAGGATCGTAATGCGCTGGTGCTGTTGGCCGGTGGGCCGATTGATGCGTCACTGTTGCCGCAGGCCGAGGTGACCGACGTCGCCAGCGTTCGGCCGCTGCCGGCCGGCGTACCGGGCGATGTGTTGCTGCGGCGGCCGGACGTGATGGCCGCCGAGCACGTGCTGCTCTCGGCCAACGCCAATATCGGCGCCGCGCGCGCAGCATTCTTCCCGTCGATCAGCCTGACCGGCAACATCGGCTCGGCTTCGTCGGAGCTGTCGGGTCTGTTTGACAGTGGCACGCGCGTGTGGAGTTTCATTCCCAAGCTCAATCTGCCGATCTTCCAGGGGGGCAAGCTGCGCGCCAATCTGGGCATGGCTACCGCCGATCGCGACATCGCGCTGGCGCAGTATGAGAAGGCGATCCAGTCCGGCTTCCGCGAAGCAGCCGATGCGCTGGCGCTCAACGAGAGCCTGGACGCGCAGTTGTCTTCGCAGCAGGCGCTGGTAGCGGCGGCCGAGCAGGCGCAGCGGTTGTCGCAGGCCCGCTATGACGCCGGCCTGGACAGCTTCCTGACCCTGCTGGATGCGCGACGCACGGCGTACACCGCGCGGCAGTCGCTGGTCAGCACGCAGCTGGCCCAGCAGTCCAATCAGGTAGCGTTGTACAAGGTGCTCGGCGGCGGTTGGCACGAGCGCGGGTGAGGCATCACAGGTGCGGCCACGCGGTCGCACCTGTGCACACCGTTGCGCAAGCGTCGCCGTCGTGGCGACGCAATGCGTGAGGCGGTGCGGTTTCATCAGGCACGGTCGGCGGGGGCCGGGGTGCCATGCATCATGGACAAAGCGCCGAGCAGGCGCTGTCCAGCCGGTGTGCGTCAGGCGCGTGCGTGCAGCCGCGGGCGCGACGCCTGGTCCTGGCGACCGGCGAGGTAGACGTGTTCCCAGCACTGGTCGACGAATTGACGGGCCTGGTCTTCGGACAGGCGCGGCATGATCTGCAGCGCGTAGTGAGTCTGGAACATTTCATCGCGCTCCTCATCACTGGCGCGCGGTTGCGTGATCAGTGAATCGCAGGCGAACTTGATCCACGGCACGTAGTGGCCGAATGAGCCCGTCCCGAGGTTGCCGTCGGCATGACGCTGGCGCCAGTGACTGACTTCGGCGTCGACATCGATGACGGCAGGGATGGAGATCTGGGCGGAAGACATGGTCACTTCAATATGGGAAGAAGGGAATCTGGATGATGGCGTAGGGCGCGGTGCAAGCGGTGTCATGGCGATGTGGAGCCAGTGTGGCGAGATTCGCCACGCGTCTCCCCCAGCAGTTGGGCGTGGTGGACTACGCCGAGCCGTTCGGCCAGCGTCGCCAGCCGGTTGCAGACTGCAACGCGATGATCGGGATGGGACCGCGTCAGCTCATCCTGGATGGCCTGGTAGGCATCCCAGAAAGGCGCGGCGTTATGGTGGCGTGCGTAGTGCACCTGCAGTCTTTCCCACGCGTCCATCAACGCAGGTTCGACGGAGGAGGTGCGGCGGGTTTGGGCATGCATGACGTCTCCTCGACGATGGTGCCCCCTGTGCAACCACCTTAAGACGTTCATGCAGCGCGGTTGTTAGTACCGCGTGTTCGCGCCATTCGGCGCGGGTGGACAAGGCGTGACGTCGGACCGTGCAAAGACCCGCCGCACAGGGCGTTCAGACCCGCACCGCTCGCTGAAGCATTCAGAACGCTGCCGTGCCCGCGCAGCTCGTCCTGCGATCGCGCGGGCACTCGGCGCGGGAATCCGCGCGGAATCGTCGGCCCTTACTCGCCGATATCTTCGTTCCAGACCTCGGGATGGGCGCTGATGAAGCCGCCCAGCAGATCGATGCATGCCTGGCTCTGCATGTCGATCACCTTGACGCCGTTCTCGCGCAGCCATTCGATGCCGCCCTGGAAGGTGACCGACTCGCCCACCACCACGGTGCCGATGTTGAACTGGCGTACCAGCCCGCTGCAGTACCAGCAGGGGGCCAGGGTGGTCACCATGATGGTGTCCTGGTAGCGGCGCTGCCGGCCGGCCTTGCGGAAGGCGTCGGTCTCGCCGTGCACGGACGGATCGCCTTCCTGCACGCGGCGGTTGTGGCCGCAGCCGAGCAGGCGGCCATCGTTGTGGTACAGCGCGGCGCCGATCGGGATGCCGCCCTCGGCCAGGCCCTGGCGGGCTTCGGCGATGGCGGTTTCGAGCAGGGCGGCGTAGTCGGGGGTGGTGATCATGCGCAATCCAGGGACGTGAAGACCTTCATGATAGTGGCAGCCTGCCGCAACGGCGCCGGCGGTGCGATAATCGTCCCATGAGCGAATCTCCCTACAAGACTGGCACCACCCATTTCGGCTTCCGCGATGTCGCTGCGAAGGACAAGCAGAAGCTGGTGGGCGAAGTGTTCACCTCGGTCGCGCGCAGCTACGACCTGATGAACGATCTGATGAGCCTGGGCATCCACCGGGCGTGGAAGCGCTACTACGTAGCCACCGCGCAGGTGAAGCCGGGTGACCGCGTGCTGGATCTGGCCGGCGGCACTGGCGACATCGCCGCGCTGATCAAGGAGCGGGTGGGTGACGAGGGTGAAGTGGTGCTGGGCGACATCAACGCCGGCATGCTCTCGGTCGGCCGTGATCGTCTCACCAACCGCGGCCTGGTCGCGGGCCTGAATTACGTGCAGTGCAACGCCGAGGCGCTGCCGTTCCCCGATGCGAGCTTCGACCTGGTCACGATCGCCTTCGGCCTGCGCAACGTCACCGACAAGGAAGCCGGCCTGCGCGAGATGCACCGCGTCCTCAAGGTGGGCGGGCAGGCGCGTGTGCTGGAGTTCTCCGAAGTCACCGCCGACTGGTTCAAGCCGATCTACGATTTCCACTCGTTCAAGATCCTGCCCAAGCTGGGTCAGCTGTTCGCACGCGATGGCGACAGCTACCAGTACCTGGCCGAGAGCATCCGCAAGCATCCGCCGCAGGAGCAGCTCAAGACCATGATGGCCGAGGCCGGTTTCGAGCGTTGCCACTACAAGAACCTGACCGGCGGCATCGTCTCGATCCACTCCGGCTACAAGCTCTGAGTGAGCGGCCCGGGGTCTGCGGGGACGCGGGCCCCCGACCGGTCGGCGCGCCGCGCGGGCCAGCCTCGCGCGACCGACTGAATGCGCAAACCGCCACACACCGCCTGCGCGGGGTCCGGGACAGGGGTAAACTGGTCGTTTCACCCTGATCGGTCCCGTTCATGCGATCCCCGTTCCTGTTGATTCCCCTGGCCGTCGCCCTCGCGTCCGGCTGCTCCAAAGAACCGGCGGCTCCGACCGTCGATCCCACTGCCAACGCGCCGGCGAGCACTGCCATGAAAGCCGACAGCCGCAGCCACGATGAAAGCTCGTACGCCGAGCCGGACAAGGTGGTCGTCAAGGACCTCGCGCTGGATCTGAAGCTGGATTTCGACAGCAAGCAGATCGGTGGCACCGCGACCTACACCCTGGAGTGGAAGGACAAGGCCGCCAAGCAGCTGGTGCTGGACACCCGCGAGCTGACCGTGGAGAAGGTCGAGGCGATCGCTGCCGACGGCAAGACCGCGCCGCTGCCCTTCGTGCTGGCGCCGGCCGACAAGGTGTTCGGCAGCAAGCTGAGCATCGAGACCCCGGACCAGCCGGCCAAGGTCGTGATCACGTATCACACTGCACCGACCGCCTCGGGCCTGCAGTGGCTGGAGCCGTCGATGACGGAGGGCAAGAAGCTGCCCTTCATGTTCAGCCAGTCGCAGGCGATCCATGCCCGTTCCTGGGTGCCGCTGCAGGACACCCCGAGCGTGCGTTTCACCTACAGCGCGCACGTGGTCTCGCGCCCGGACGTGATGGTGCTGATGAGCGCCGACAACGACCCCAAGGCCGCGCGTGATGGTGACTACACCTTCAAGATGCCGCAGCCGATCCCATCCTACCTGCTGGCCATCGCCGCTGGCGACCTGGTGTTCGAGCCGATCTCCGGCCGCTCCGGCGTGTGGGCCGAACCGACCATGGTTGGCAAGGCCGCCAAGGAATTCGAAGACACCGAGAAGATGATCGGCACCGCCGAGAAGCTCTTCGGCGAATACCGCTGGGGCCGCTACGACATGCTGGTGCTGCCGCCGTCGTTCCCGTTCGGTGGCATGGAAAACCCGCGTCTGACCTTCGCCACCCCGACCGTGATCGTTGGCGACAAGTCGCTGGTCTCGCTGGTCGCCCACGAACTGGCGCACAGCTGGTCGGGCAACCTGGTGACCAACGCCAGCTGGAAGGACATCTGGCTCAACGAAGGCTTCACCACCTACGTGCAGGGCCGTATCACCGAGGCGCTGTACGGCCAGGAGATGGCCGAGATGGAGCGTGAGATCGACCAGAACGATCTGCTCGCCGAAGTGAAGGACATGAGCCCGGCCGACCAGGCCCTCGCCCTGCCACCACTGAGCGAGCGTGATCCGGACGAGGCGTTGAGCCAGGTCGCCTACGTCAAGGGCGCGTGGTTCCTGCAGTTCCTGGAACAGCGCTTCGGCCGCGAGACCTTCGATCCGTTCCTGCGTGGCTGGTTCGATGACCACGCCTTCCAGAGCGCGAACACCGACCAGTTCGTCGAGTACCTGAAGAAGAATCTGCTGTCCAAGAAGCCCGGTGCCGTCAGCGACGCCGAGCTGAAGGCGTGGCTGGATGAGCCGGGCATTCCGTCGTTCGCGACCAAGGCCCGCTCGCGCAACTTCTCCATCGTCGATACCGCCCGCATCGCCTGGCAGGGCAGCAACACGCTGCCGACGGCGCAGATCACCGGCGAGTGGGGCACCCAGGAGTGGGTGCACTTCATCGACGGTCTGGGCAAGACCCTTCCGGTTGAGAAGCTGGCTGCGCTGGACAAGGCTTACCACTTCACCGGTACGGCCAACGGCGAGATCGCGATGCGCTGGTACCCGCTGACGATCCGCAGTGGCTACAGCGAAGCGAACGACGCCGCCGGTGCGTTCATCGAGCGTGTCGGCCGCCGAAAGCTGATCATGCCGATCTACGCCGAACTGGTGAAGACGCCTGAAGGCCTGGCCTTCGCCAAGGCGGCTTTCGCCAAGGCCAAGCCGGGGTATCACCCGATCACCACGGGCTCCGTCCAGGACATGCTGGACAAGGCCGAGGCGGGCGCGGCCAAGCCGTAATCGCCAGACGTATCGGTTGAACGAAAAACGGCGGGGAAACCCGCCGTTTTTTTATGCGCGCCTGCGTACCGCGAGCCGAGCCCCCTAGGGGCCGGCAGGCCCCTCGGCAAATGTCCCCCGGCCGCCGCTTGACGGCGACGGCCTCCTCCTTGATTTTGCCCAGGAGCCTACCAGCCCCTAGGGGGCTCGGCTCGCGGTACACGTGCAGACAATCGCGCCTTTCTGTGAGAGCCGCGGTTCTCGATCCGTGGGTCGCGATGCCCTTGTGGGCGAAATAAAGGAGGAGGGGGCGGCCGCAGGCCGACGCCGGGGGACATTCGCCGGCAAGGGCATCGCGGCCCAGCGCCCGACCAACTAGGCGCCGCGACTGGATAAGGCATGCTTCTTTGCGTGGAAGCCTATGTCACACCGCGCGCACCGCCAGGAACATGTCCACGCAGTCGTGCATCACCTGCTGCTGCTGTGCCGGCGTGAGCGGAGGCTGGCCGAAGGTGATCTGCGGCCAGAACGCAAAGGCCTTGAGCATCGCCTGCAACTGATGCGCCGCCTCGGCCGGCGGCATGTCCAGCCGCAGCCGCCCATCGGCCTGGGCGGCGCGGATCCAGCCGGTCAGGCCTTCTTCCTTCTCGGCCAACTTGTCCATCATCGCCCGTGCCCGTTCGGGCGTGTGCACCAGCTCGGCCATCGCCACCCGCGAAAGATCGATGAAGCCGGGGTCGTCGAGCAGGCGCATCTTGCGCGCCGCGAATACCAGCAACTGATCGCGCAGCGGCTGCGCCGGGTCGTAGGGCACGACAGCCAGCGCCTGGCTGGCCTCGAACAACTGCCACAGGATGGCGGTGAACAGTTCGTCCTTGCTGGCGAAGTGGTTGTAGACCGTGCGCTTGGATACCTCGGCCGTCGCCGCGATCCGGTCCATGCTGGTGCCGGCAAAGCCGAACGCGCGGAACTCGGCCACCGCCGCGTCCAGGATGGCCGCGCGCTTGCGGTCGGTCAGACGGGTGGGGCGGTCGGAAGTGCTCATGGGCTTATTTTACACCGTTCAGTTTACTTTTCGAAAAAGGCAAGTACACTCGCCGGTGTACTTTCCAGGGCAAGCCCCGATGATGCGTCGCCTGCCTCGATTCCTCCTCCTTCTGACGGTGTTGATCGCCATGTCCATTGGCCTGTTGACCTGCGGTGCCCGCCCGGCTGCCGCCTATGACCAGTCGCCGCAGTTCGGCGACGGGCGCTTCCACAATCCCGCAGGCAAGAGCTCGCTGGGCTTCTTTGGCACGCTGGGCGTAATGTGGAAGATGCTGTTCGAAAAGCCCGCCGACGCCACTCCGCTGGCCCCGATTCCGGTGCAGCCGCTGAGCCGGCAGGCCCTTCTCGACGCGCCCGACGACAGCCTGTGGCGTCTGGGGCATTCGACGATGCTGATGAAGCTGGACGGCCATTTCTGGCTGACCGACCCGGTCTTCGCCGAGCGCGCCTCGCCGATGTCGTTCATGGGGCCCAAGCGGTTCCACGCACCGCCGCTGAGCATCGACGAACTGCCGCCGATCACCGGCGTGATCATCTCCCATGACCACTACGATCACCTCGACCACGATGCCGTCCTCGCGCTCGCGCCCAAGGTGCAGCACTTCGTCACCGCGCTCGGCGTAGGCGACCGCTTGATCGGGTGGGGCGTGCCCGCCGCGAAGGTTGTGCAGCTGGACTGGTGGCAGGACACCCGCGTGGAGGGCCTGAAGATCGTCGCGACCCCGGCCCAGCATTTCTCCGGCCGGACCCTCGCCGACGGCAACCGCACGCTGTGGGCTTCGTGGGTGATCGACACCGGGCGTACCCGGATCTTCTTCAGCGGCGACACCGGCTATTTCGACGGCTTTGCCCGCATCGGCGAGCGCTACGGCCCGTTCGATCTGACCATGATCGAGACCGGTGCCTACGATGCGCAGTGGCCGGACGTGCACATGCAGCCCGAACAGAGCCTGCAGGCGCACCTGGACGTGCGCGGCAAAGTGCTGATGCCGATCCACAACGGCACCTTCGACCTCGCGTTGCATCCGTGGACCGAACCGTTCGATCGCATCACCGCGCTGGCGCAGGAACACGGCGTGGCACTGACTGCCCCGCACATGGGCGAACGCCTGGGTATCCGCGCGCCTGCACCGTCGACCCAGTGGTGGCGGGAAGGACAGCCGACAACGAAGTGAGATCGGCACCGTGCGGCTCCGCACCGGCATGACGCGCTTGGCGATAAAGTAGGCACAGGCGCCTGGCGCGTCATCGTCCAACACGGAGCACGCAATGAAACGACTGATCCTGGTAGCGGCCTGCGCCTTCGCGCTGTCCGCCTGCAGCAACCCCGAAGCCGAGCGCCAGGCGCAGGAAGCCGCCGCGGCCGCCGCCAAGGCGCAGCAGGAAGAGAAGGCCGAAGGCGTGGCCAAGCAGTACGACATGGCTGTCGCCTCGCAGGATTGGGAGCGCGCGCGCATCCACGGTGGCTCGCTGCTGGATCAATACAAGGACACCGATGTGGCCGCCCGGATCGAACCGGGCTATGCCGAGGTCAAGGCCAAGGCCGAGGCCGCGCGCGAGAAGCGCCGTCTGCAGGCGCTGTGGCAGTACAACAAGATCCCGATCGGCACCAAAGGCATCCAGGCCTCCGCCCAGATCTACAGCAAGGAGCGTGTGGATGTGGACGGCAGTGGCGCCAAGCCGGTGCAGCTGGTGTTCCGCGATCATCCCGAGTGGAAGCGCCACGCCTATCTGGTGTTGCAGGCCGGTGATTTCCGCTGCCCGAAGTGCCAGGTCAAGGTGACCGTCGACGATGGCAAGCCGGTCTCGATGGCTGCCTGGCGTCCGGATACCGATGAAGCGATCGCGATGTTCATCACCGATCAGAAAGCGCTGTGGAACCTGGCGCGCAAGGCGAAGGTGATCAGCATCGAATTCCCGGTCAAGGCCGGTGGTACGCGTACCGCCGTGTTCGAAACCGGCGGCGTGGACGCCAGCCAGATGCCGCAGTGGTGGCAGTGACCGGCTTGCCGGCGATCCGTCACTGGGTGTTCGACATGGACGGCACGCTGACCGTCGCGGTGCACGATTTCCAGCGCATCAAACGCGAACTTGCGATACCGCCGGATGAGGACATCCTCAGCCACCTCGCCGCGCTCCCGGCCGAGGTGGCGGCGGCCAAGCACGACTGGCTGCTCGCGCACGAACGCGCGCTCGCCGAGCAGGCGCAGGCCGCCCCTGGCGCAGTGGCCCTGGTACGCGCGCTGCACGGCGCGGGCTGCCGGCTGGGCATCCTCACCCGCAATGCGCGCGAACTCGCCCAGGTGACGCTGCAGGCGATCGGTGTGGGCGACATCTTCGCCCCCGATGACATCATCGGCCGCGATGAAGCCAAGCCCAAGCCATCACCGGCCGGGCTGCAGTACTTCGTTGAGCGCTGGCAGGCCGTTCCATCCGAGATGGTGATGGTCGGCGACCATCGCTTCGACCTGGAATGCGGCCGCGCCGCCGGCACCCGCACCGTGCTGGTCAATACCCCCGACAACCCGTGGCCGGGCATGGCCTGCTGGCACCTGGCCGATTGCGGGCAGGTGCAGGCGGCATGGGAAGGCAAGCAGATGTCGGCCTGATCGTGCCGATTAAGTGCCGCCGCGCGGTCTACCGCGGTGGACCTGAAAAGCAGCCAGGCATGGCCTGGCTCTACCCTCATCCCCCCGATCCCTCTCTGGTGGAGAGCCCCCTTGATGTTCAAGGGGGCGCGCCAACGGCGCGGGGATTAGGTGGAATGCGCGGGACGGTTGCGCCGCAGGCGCAGTCGTCTCAAGGGGGCGCGCCGATAGGCGGGGGGATGAGGTGGCATGCAATTGGGACCCGCGATTCGCTACGGCGAATCGTGGGCCGCGTTTGATCGCACTGCGATCAAACGGTCAGCGCGTAGCCGAATTGCTGCTTGAACTGCTCATTGAACTCATCGAACGTGAAGCGCTGGTTCTGGGTGCCCGGGTGCTCGACCTTCAGCGCGCCCATCAGATTGCCCATGCGGCCGATGGTCAGCCAGTCGTAGCCCTTCTCGATGCCGTAGATCAGGCCGGCGCGGAACGCATCGCCACAGCCGGTCGGGTCCACCACGCGGCGCTCGTGCGCCGGCGGGATGTCATAGGTCTTTTCCGGGGTGTGGATGACCGCGCCCTTCGGGCCGCGCGTGGTGATGTAGGCCTTGACCCGGCTCACGATCGCCTTTTCATCCCAGCCGGTGCGCTCCTGCAGCAGGTTGGACTCGTAGTCGTTGACCACGACGTAGTCGGCCTGCTCGATGAAGGTGCGCAGCTCCGGGCCGTTGAACAGCGGCATGGCCTGGCCCGGGTCGAAGATGAACGGCACACCGGCGTCGAAGAATTCCTGCGAATTCTGGATCATGCCCTCGCGCCCGTCCGGGCCGACCAGGCCCAGGGTCACGCCCGGCACGTCCTTCACGTGGTTCTCGTAGGACCGCATCATCGCGCCCGGGTGGAAGGCGGTGATCTGGTTGTTGTCGTGGTCGGTGGTGATGAACGCCTGCGGGGTGAACAGCTCATCGATCACCTTGACCCGGCTCAGGTCGATGCCCAGGCCCTGGAAGTACTCGCGGTACGGGCCGAAATCCGAACCCACCGTGCCCATCGGGATCGGCTCGCCACCCAGCAGGTACAGGTTGTAGGCGATGTTGCCGGCGCAACCGCCGAATTCACGACGCATCCGCGGCACCAGGAACGACACATTCAGGATGTGCACCTTGTCCGGCAGGATGTGATTCTTGAACTGGTCCGGGAACACCATGATGGTGTCGAAGGCAAGAGAACCACAGATCAAAGCGGACATCGAGTAAGGCCTATGCGGTAGGGGGTTTGAGGCCCGTCGGGCGGGCAACGAAACGGCGCCCTGCGGCGCCCTGCGGCGCAAAGGTTAACGGGTAGGGCGGCTTTGGGCCAGAACCCGGGCTGTCCGGATTGGCCTGAATGGCCGTGAAGGCTGGCGTTCGGCCAGATTTGTCCTTGCTCGCGCACAGGGGGATTGCTAGGCTTGTCGACCTCGAATTCTGCCCATTTTTTCGCCATCCCGCGTTGGGCGCGACACCCCTCAGGATCAACTCCCAGATGTTCAAGAAACTGCGTGGCATGTTCTCCAATGACCTGTCCATCGACCTGGGCACGGCCAACACCCTCATCTACGTGCGTGGGCAGGGGATCGTGCTGAACGAGCCGTCGGTCGTGGCCGTTCGCCAGGACCGTGCCATCGGTGGTACCCGTTCCGTGGCTGCCGTGGGCGCCGAGGCCAAGCAGATGCTCGGCCGTACCCCGGGCCACATCACCACCATCCGCCCGATGAAGGACGGCGTCATCGCCGACTTCACCTACACCGAGGCGATGCTCAAGCACTTCATCAAGAAGGTCCACAAGTCGCGCTTCCTGCGCCCGAGCCCGCGCGTGCTGGTCTGCGTGCCGGCCGGTTCGACCCAGGTCGAGCGCCGCGCGATCAAGGAGTCGGCCGAGGAGGCCGGTGCGCGGGATGTGTTCCTGATCGAAGAGCCCATGGCCGCTGCGATCGGTGCCGGCATGCCGGTGACCGAGGCGCGCGGCTCGATGGTCATCGACATTGGCGGCGGCACCACCGAAGTGGCGGTGATCTCGCTCAACGGCATCGTCTACTCGGCCTCCGTGCGTATCGGCGGCGACCGTTTCGACGAATCAATCACCAACTACGTGCGCCGCAACCACGGCATGCTGATCGGTGAAGCGACCGCCGAACGGATCAAGGTCGAGCTGGGCTGCGCCTACCCGCAGGCGGAAGTGATCGAGATGGAAATCTCCGGCCGCAACCTCGCCGAGGGCGTGCCGAAGATGATCAAGATCAACTCCAATGAAGTGCTGGAAGCCCTGCACGAGCCGCTGTCGGGCATCGTCAGCGCGGTCAAGCTGGCGCTGGAGCAGACCCCGCCGGAACTGTGTGCCGACGTCGCCGAGCGCGGCATCGTGCTCACCGGTGGTGGTGCCCTGCTGCGCGACATGGACCGCCTGATCTCCGAGGAAACCGGCCTGCACGTGCAGGTGGCCGATGACCCGCTGACCTGCGTGGCCCGCGGTGGTGGTCGTGCGCTGGAGCTGGTGGACATGCACGGCAACGAGTTCTTTGCGCCGGAGTGAGCCGTACCGGCCGTGTATCGTAGACGCGCCTCTGCGGCGTGATGCTTCGGGTAAGCCTCGCTTGCCGGGCGTCACTTCGCCGGGGCGTTGTCGCATGCTGTTTCCGCTGCGCTCTTGTTCGGCGCGCTCCACCCACACTCTTCCCAGTCGACGCCTGTGCCGCCTTACGCCGGTCCTCCCGTAGCCTCCCGTCAGGGCGATGCCGCCAGTCCGCTGCGCCTGCTCGCTTACCTGGCGTTGGCCATCACCCTGATCGTGCTGGATGACCAGGCCGGCTGGCTGTCGCGCCTGCGCGCGCAGGCCAACGTGCTGGTGCAGCCGGTATGGGCGCTCGCCGGCCTGCCCGGGCGCCTGGGCACCCAGGTCAAGGACAACGCGGCCAGCCATGGCCAGCTGGTCACCGAGAACCGCGAACTGCGCAATCAGCTGCTGATCGCCAATGCGCGCCTGACCCGCCTGCAGACCGCCGCGCTGGACAACGCTCAGCTGCGCGAGCTGCTCAATGTGGCCGAGCGTAGTGGCCTGGATGTGCAGCTTGCCCCGATCCTGGATATCGATCTGGACCCGGTGCGCCAGCGCCTGGTGCTGGCCGCCGGCACCCGCGACGGCGTGCATGTCGGCCAGGCCGTGATCGACGCCGGTGGCCTGATGGGCCAGGTGATCGCCACCACCGGCAACAGCGCTACCGTGCTGCTGCTGACCGACCCTGATCATGCGGTGCCCGTCACCGTAGCGCGCAACGGCGTGCGCCTGATCGTCTATGGCCGCGGCGACACGCTGGAGCTGCGCGACATTCCGCTCAGCGCCGGGGTGGAAGTAGGCGATGAGATCGTCACCTCCGGCTTGGGCGGGCGCTTCCCGGCCGGGTTTCCTGTGGGCAGCATCACCGCGCTCCGCCCGGATGACACCCATGCCTTCCTGGTCGGCGAGCTGAAGCCGGCCGCCCAGCTCGATCGCGGCCGCGACGTATTGCTGCTGCGCCCGGGCGAGGCCATCCGCATTCCGCCGAATCTGCGCCGGGATCCGAGCGAGGCCGGTGGACCGGCGGCAGCGCCGCTGCAGGAGGGCGCGCCGGGAGGCACCGCAACGCCGACAAATGCCCCCCCGGCGAGCCCATCCCCGGCCACGACGGCAGCTGCGACGGCGCCCGCCAATGCACCGCAGGCCAACCGGCCCGGGCCGTCCGCGCCGGTACCGGTGACTCCGCGTCGTGCCGCACCTTCGCCTGCGCCTGCTCCTGAAACCGGCGCCACGCCGCCGGAGGAACAACGATGAGCCGCCTGCGCGACAAGCCCTGGGTGCTGCCGGTGAGCCTGGTGGTGGCCCTGCTGCTCGGTCTGCTGCCGCTGCCGGCCCTGCTGCAGCCACTGCGCCCCTATTGGCTGGCGCTGGTGCTGGCCTACTGGGTGATCGAAACACCGGACCGGGTCGGGCTGGGCATCGCCTTCGCCAGCGGCGTGATCGCCGATCTGCTCTATGGCGGCGTGCTCGGTGAGCAGGCGCTGCGGCTGGTGATCCTCACCTTCATCCTGCAGCGCTTCCGCGCGCGGATCCGCTTCTTCCCGATGTCCCAGCAGATCCTGGCGATCGGCGGCCTGCTGTTCAACGACCGTATCGTCAGCGCGGTGGTGCACATTGTGGTCGGCGAGCCGACCCTGCCGTGGTCGTACTGGTGGGCGCCGCTGCTGGGCATGGCGCTGTGGCCGCTGGTGTTCGTGCTGCTGGACGCGCTGCGCTTCGGGCGACGCGGGCGCTGACATGTACATGCGCCGCCAGGCCAAGAATCCGCATGCTGAGGCAGAACAGTTCCGGCGCCGTGCCGCGCTGGGCTTCGTCGGCGTGCTGGTGTGCCTGCTGGGCCTGGGCGGCTGGTACTTCAAGCTGCAGGTGATGGACCACGACATCTACGCCACGCGCTCGGAGGCCAACCGGATCAAGCCGCGGCCGGTGGTGCCGGGGCGCGGGATGATCTACGACCGCAACGGCCGGCTGCTGGCCGAGAACGTGCCCGCGTTCCGCCTGGACATCACCCCGGACAAGGTCAAGGACATGGACGCCACCCTGGCGGGCCTGTCGAAGATCCTCGCGCTCAGCCCGGAAGACATCGAGACCTTCAACAAGTCGCGCAAGGCACGCCGCAGCTTCCTGCCGGTCACGCTCAAGCTGCGCGTCACCGATGAGGAAATGGCGCGCTTCGCGGTGGACCGCTGGCGCTTCCCCGGCGTGGAGCTGGAGCCCTACCTGACCCGGCGCTATCCCTATGGCGATCTGTTCGCGCACATCATCGGCTACGTCGGCCGGGTCGACGACAAGGATCTGGAGATGCTGGGCGAGGGCAATGCCGCGCTGACCCACATCGGCAAGTCCGGGCTGGAGCGGTATTACGAGCAGCAGCTGCGCGGCAAGGTCGGCTACGAGCAGGTCGAGACCAATGTGCAGGGCCGCGCGATCCGTACCATCGGCCGGGTCGCGGCGCAGTCGGGCAGCGATCTGCGGCTGTCGATCGACGCCGATCTGCAGCGCGCGATGGTCGCCGCCTTCGGTGAGTTCGAAGGTGCGGCCGTGGCGATGGACCCGCGCACCGGTGAAGTACTGGCGATGGTCAGCCTGCCGTCCTACGACCCGAACCTGTTCGTGAACGGCATTTCGCATGCCGATTTCAAGGCGCTCAACGACAATCCCTCGCGCCCGCAGTTCAACCGCCTGGTGCTGGGCGGCGTCGCGCCGGGTTCGACGATCAAGCCGCTGATCGGCCTGGCCGGTCTGGACAGCGGCGTGCGCAAGCCCGAAGACAAGATCCTGTCCACCGGCATGTTCTATCTGCCGGGCACCTCGCGCGGCTGGGGCGATGCCAACCGGGGTGGCCATGGCTGGACCGATCTGCGCAAGTCGATCACCCAGTCGGTGAACACGTATTACTACAAGCTCGCACTGGATCTGGGCATCGATCGCTTCGACCACTACATGGGCTATTACGGGTTCGGTGTGCCGACCGGGATCGACCTGACCGGCGAGATCGGCGGCATCCTGCCCTCGCCGGCCGCCAAGTACAAATCGCGCAAGGAACGCTGGTACCCCGGCGATACGGTCAACGTCAGCATCGGCCAGGGCGACTGGAAGGTCACCCCGCTGCAGCTGGTGCATGGGGTGGCCGGCATCGCCGATGGTCAGTTGCGCCAGCCGCACCTGGTGATGCAGCAGCGCGCCGGGTTCGATGCGGACTGGACCGCGATGCCCGCGGGCGAAAGCAAGCCGATCAGCCCGACGCCGAGCAATCTGCAGGCGGTGCGCGAGGGCATGATGGGCACCATGCAGCCCGGTGGCAGTGGTGCCCGCGCGGCCGCAGGCGCGCCCTATGTGATGGCCGGCAAGACCGGTACCGCGCAGGTGATCAGCCGCCGCGGTACCGCCGCGGTGAACCCGCGCAGCCTGCCGATGCACCTGCGCCACCGCGCGTTGTTCGTCGGCTTCGCGCCGGCCGACAATCCGGTCATCGCCGTGGCGATCGCGGTGGAAGGCGGCGGTTACGGTGGCTCGGCCGCCGCGCCGATCGCACGCAAGATTTTTGATGCCTGGCTGCTGGGCAAGATGCCCGACGGCCTGGAACCGCTGGACAGCGAGCGCGGCACCACCGCGATCGGCATCACCGCGTTCGACGGCGGCGGTGCGACCGCGCGCGACGCGGGCGATGCGGCCGTGGCTGCGCTGGAGCTCATGCCGGTAGTGGTGGGCGTGCCTGCCGCGCCCGGGCCCGCCCCTGCGCCGACACCCGGTGCACCCGTGCCCAGTGCCACCACGCCCCCGACTGCACCGGAGCGACCACGATGAAGGTCTTTCTGCGCTGGGCGGTCGACATGGCCGTCCGCTTCAGCAGCTCGCTGGACTGGGTGCTGTGCCTGGCGCTGGGCGCGCTGATGCTGATCGGGCTGGCGGTGCTCAAGAGTGCCGGCGGTGATGGCCTGGTGTTCGCTCAGGGCGCGCGTTTCGCGGTCGGTCTGGCCGCGATGTGGGCGATCTCGCGGGTGTCGATCCTGCGCATCCGCTCGGCCACGCCGCTGATCTACGCGGTCTCGATGATTCCGCTGCTGGCCGTGTTCGTGCTGGGTACCGGCAAGTACGGCCGGCAGTGGCTGGATCTGAAGCTGTTCTACCTGCAGCCGGCCGAGCTGCTCAAGGTCAGCCTGCCGATGATGGTGGCCTGGTATCTGCATCGCATGCCGTTGCCGCCACGCTTCTCCACGGTGCTGACCAGTGCGGTGATCATCGGTGTGCCGACCGGGCTGGTGATGCTGCAGCCGGACTTCGGCACCGGCGTGCTGATCGCCGCCAGTGGCGCGTTCGTGCTGCTGCTGGCCGGGTTGCCGTGGTGGTGGGTCGGCGTGGCGGTCGGTGGTGTCGCCGCGGCCGCGCCGGTGGCCTGGTTCTGGCTGCTGCGGCCATACCAGAAGGACCGCATCATGATGTTCATGGACCCGGAGAGCGACGCGCTCGGCGCGGGCTGGAACATCATCCAGTCCAAGATCGCGATCGGCTCGGGTGGCCTGGATGGCAAGGGCTGGGGGCAGGGCTCGCAGTCGCACCTGAATTTCATTCCCGAGCAGACCACCGATTTCGCGTTCTCCGTGCTCAGCGAAGAGTTCGGCTGGATGGGCGTGGCGCTCGTGCTGGCCCTGTACCTGGTGGTGATCGGGCGCTGCCTGTGGATCGCCTCGCAGTCGCGCGACTCTTATTCGCGCCTGCTCGCTGGCGCGACCGGGCTGGCGTTTTTCGTCTATGTGCTGGTCAACGGCGGCATGATCTCCGGCCTGCTGCCGGTGGTCGGCGTGCCGATGCCGCTGATCAGTTACGGCGGCACGTCTGCGGTATCGCTGTTGGCCGGTTTCGGTCTGGTGATGGCAGTGCGTCGCCACAATCCGGTGCACGGCGGCTACGGCTGAGCGCACGCGACGCGTAAGCCGTGAGGGGGCGGTACGTCTCGGCTAAGGATTGCCACGCCCCTGCGTGTTACGGTCCTGCGCTCGCGCCGGCTCGTTGTTCGGGCCCGCTTTCTGTTCGCCGTGTCGCCTCCTGCTGTGCGTCGCGTCATCCACAGGAGTCGCCCGCATGGTCGAACTACTGCAGCGCGCACGCGCCGTATTCCATTTCTTTTTCCGCACCCTCGATCTGCCCTTGCTGGGCGCGCTGTGCCTGCTGATGGTGGCCGGGCTGGCCGTGCTGCACAGCGTGGACGGGCCGGTGCATGCGCAGGCGATGCGCTATGGCGCCGGCCTTGCCGCGTTGTGGGCGCTGTCGCGCGTGCCGGTGGTGACGCTGCGCGCGTGGTCACCGTGGATCTACACGCTGTCCTTGCTGCCGCTGCTGGCGGTCTATGTGGTCGGCACCGGCAAGTACGGACAGCGCTGGTTGAACCTGGGCGTGTTCTATCTGCAGCCCTCCGAGCTGCTCAAGCTCAGCCTGCCGATGATGATGGCCTGGTACCTGCACAAGCAGCCGTTGCCGCCGCGGCCGCGCGCGGTGCTGACCGCCGCCGTGCTGATTGGTGGGCCGGCAGTGCTGATCCTGCTGCAGCCCAACCTGGGTACGGCGACGCTGGTCACCGCCAGCGGGGTGTTTGCGCTGCTGCTGGCCGGCCTGCGCTGGTGGTGGATGGCCATCGCGCTGGGGGGAGTGTCGGTGGCCGCGCCGCTGGCCTGGTTCGGGCTGTTGAGGCAGTACCAGAAGGATCGCGTGCTGACCTTCCTGTATCCGGAAAACGATCCACTGGGCACCGGCTGGAACATCATCCAGTCCAAGATTGCGATCGGCTCGGGCGGCATGCACGGCAAAGGCTGGGGGCAGGGCACCCAGGCTGCGCTGGATTTCCTGCCCGAATACACCACGGACTTCGCGTTCTCCGTGTTGGCCGAAGAGTTCGGCTGGGTCGGCGTGGCGGTGGTGCTCAGCCTGTTCCTGTTCGTCACCGCGCGCTGCCTGTGGATCGCCAGCCATTCGCGCTGCGGCTACTCGCGTCTGCTGGTGGGCACCACCGGCCTGGTGTTCTTCGTCTACGTGCTGGTCAATGGCGGCATGATTTCCGGCGTGCTGCCGGTGGTGGGTGTGCCGATGCCGCTGATCAGTTATGGCGGTACCTCGGCGGTATCCCTGCTGGCCAGTTTCGGGCTGGTAATGGCAGCGCGGCAGCATCAGCCGGTGCATCCCACGTAAGCCACGGCGAAGGCGGTTTGCGCGGACCCGCGATGCGAAAACGCTTTCAGGTGCAGGGGCGGTCAAGGCGTTGCGCTAAAAGTGAGAAGTGGCGCACAGATATGAAGTGACTTGATCTCGATCAATGGACATGTCGCAAACGGCCTGCACAATGGCGGCCCGCCAACAACGACGCGCTGAGCCAAGCATCGCGACGGGGACGTCTGGCGGGGAGTAGTTGACCTCACAGGTAGAAAGGGCGAGGCGCGCGCTGGGGAGATGCGCGCCGCGCTGCTGCCGATCGGGTCCGGTTTGGCCGGTTGCGTCCACGGGGATGGGGGCGCAGCCGGCGGACCTCTTCGCACGTCGGCGGCGCCCGAAAAAGTGAGACCTGCGTCGTCCCCTGGGCATCGCGCAGGGATTGCGGCGGGACGCGCATTCGCGCACGGATCAGGCGCTGCGATCATCCGGCCCGCCCTGTCCGTTGAGCAAACATGAATGGGGAACGGTGCGGCGCCTGTCTACACGTCGCCTTAACGACCCCTCGAAAACTCGGGCAATCCGTTGAGATTCATGGCCTTAGGGGTTTTAATTCATCCATGACCTGCTAACCTGCCGCGATGATCCGACGCTCCCTGGCCTGCATGCTCACGCTCGGTTTGGTCGCTTGTGCGACCCAGCCGCAGACTCCTTCACCGTCGCCGCAGGCCTCGGGTGTTCCCGTTTCCCCGCCTCCCGGCAGCAAGGGCCCGGCTGAAGCTGCCCCCGAGGCAGCGGGTGCCAACGCAGCCCCGGTGGACCTGACCCCGGTCCCGTTCGAGGTGGCCCGCGCCAACTTCGTACGCGATACCGCCGCCCGTTACGGAATTCCCGCTGCCCAGATCGAAGCGACCCTGGCCCAGGCGCAGATCCGCGACCCGATCATCGCGGCGATGTCGCGCCCGGCCGAGCGGGTCAAGCCGTGGAACGAGTACCGGCCGATGTTCATCAGCCAGGCGCGGATCGAGGGTGGCAGGAAGTTCCTCGCCCAGCATCGCGATGAGCTGATGCGGGTGCAGCAGCGCACCGGCGTACCGGCCGAAGTGATCGTGGCCATCATCGGCGTGGAAACCAGCTACGGCGGCAATACCGGCAGCTACCGCGTACTCGATGCGCTGTACACGCTGGCCTTCAAGTACCCGCGCAGTGGCGATCCGGCCAAGCTCGAACGCGAGGTGCGCCGCGAGCTGTTCTTCCGCGATGAACTGGCGCGCCTGTTCGCGCTGACCCGCGACGAGGAGCTGGACATCACCGCGATCAAGGGCAGCTACGCCGGCGCGATGGGCATGGGCCAGTTCATGCCCTCCAGCTATCTGGACTATGCGGTGGATGGCAACGGCGATGGCCGTCGCGACCTGTTCAACAGCTATGACGATGTCTTCTCCTCGATCGCCAACTACTTCGTCAAGAAGGGCGGTTGGGTCCGCGGCGGCCCGGTCGCCGTGCCGGCCACGCTGCAGGCCGGTCGCGAGGAATTCAATCCGACCGAATGGGCGCCGACCTGGACCCTGTCCGAGCTGGCCCAGCGCGGTTACCAGCCCAGCGTGCCAGTCGCGGCCGGCCTGACCGCCACGCCGATCACGCTGGAAGGCAGCACCGGCAAGCAGTACTGGCTGGGCTTCCAGAACTACTACGCCATTACCCGCTACAACCTCTCGAAAATGTACGCGATGGCCGTGTACCAGTTGTCCCAGGCCATCGCCGGACAGGAGTTGCCGCCGGCATGAATGCACTCGCACGCTCCAGATGGCTGATTCCGGGGTTGCTGATACTGGCACTGGCCGCCTGCAGCAGTGCGCCGAAGAAGCCCGCCGGCAGCACCGCCGGCAGCAGCAAGCCGTCCGGTGCAGTAGTGCAGGGCAAGGGCGGGCGTCCGGCGCATTGTCCTGAGGGCTCGCCTTACAAGGCCGCGTCTGAGGACCCGAGCACGCGCGGCGACTATCGCGCTGGCGGGCTGTACAAGCCGGGCGTGAATGACAGCACCCCGACCTACATTCCCAACGTGGCCTGCATCCCGGAGCCGGAGGTCGTGGACCTGCCGCGCTCGCCGATCGGCAACAAATCGCCGTACGTGGTGCTGGGGAAGCAGTACCAGGTGATGGACAAGACCCGCGGCTATGCCGAAAAGGGCACCGCTTCATACTACGGCGCCAAGTTCCATGGCCGCCTGACCTCCAACCGTGAGGTGTACGACATGTACGCCTTCACCGCCGCACACAAGACGCTGCCGTTGCCGAGCTTCGCCCGGGTGACCAACCTGGACAACGGCGAATCGGTGATCGTGCGGGTCAATGATCGTGGCCCCTTCCACGATGGCCGCGTGGTCGATCTCAGCTACGCTGCCGCCGTGCGCCTGGGGATCACCCAGCGCGGCACCGGCAACGTGGAAGTCCGCGCGCTGGCCCCGGGCGATGACAACCTGCTGGCCGACAAGCCCAGCCGCCGCGAGCGCCGCGAGGTCGCTGCCGCTGCGGTGGCGGCGAGCACCACGGCCGCGGGCGCACGCCGCGCCAGCGAAATGGACGCCCTGGTCGGCAAGCTGCCGGCTGCCACGGCGACCGCTGCCGCCAAGCCGGCCGGCGAGCAGTACCGTTACCGCGTCGCCGACTCGGCCAAGCCGGGCAACGCCGACAACTTCGATCACTGGATGCGCGACAACGGCGTGCGCGTGGCCACCGGCAAGCCGGCCACCACCCAGGCCGCCAGCGTCAACACCGCCCCGGTGGCGGTGGCCGCCTTGCCCGCCGCCGCACCGGCCGCGCGGCCCGCACCGGCCCCCGGCGCGACGCTCTCCCAGCAGGTGCTCGGCAGCGTGTTGCTGCAGGTGGCCAGCTTCGCCAGCCGCGACAATGCCACCCGCGCACTCGGGCAGCTGTCCTCGGCAGGTATCGCCGGAGCGAGCATCAGCGACATCGTCAGTGGCGGGCGCACCCTGTGGCGCCTGCGCGTCCCGGCGCCCGACCATGCCAGTGCCTCGGAACTTGCCGGCCGGATCGCCGGTCTGGGCTTCGGGGCGCCGCAGATCGTGAAGGACTGAGCCTTCCGCTGCACGCGGCACGTCAACACGTGCCGCCGCTCCTTGGGCCTACAATGCCCGTTATCCCTCATTCCCCCTTGGCGCCCTCCAGGAGCTTGCTGTCCGATGAAATTCCGCTTTGCCGCCGCTGCCATGGCCACGACCCTGTTCGTGGGCATGGTCTCCGCCCAGACCCCCCTGCCGACCCCGGCACCGGCGCCTGCTCCCGCCGCCGCCGCCCCAGCCACCGTCGCGACCCCGCCGGCGCCCAAGCCCAGCATCTCCAAGGCTTGGATCCTGATGGATTACGCCACCGGGCAGGTCCTGGCCGGTGAGAACGTGCACGAGCAACTGGCCCCGGCCAGCATCACCAAGGTGATGACCTCGTATGTCGTGGCCGCCGAGGTCAAGAACGGCAAGGTCCGTACCGACGACCAGGTGATGATGAGCGAGCGCGCCTGGCGTGAGGGCGGCGCCGGCACCGACGGCAGCTACAGCGGCTTCCCGGTCAACCAGACCGCGCGTCTGGAAGACATGGAAAAGGGCATGGCGATCCAGTCCGGCAACGATGCCGCGATCGCCCTGGCCGAGCACGTCGCCGGCAGCGAAGAAGCCTTCGCCTCGCTGATGAACAGCTACGCCGCCAAGATCGGCATGAAGGACTCCCACTTCGTCAACGCCCATGGCCTGAGCGCGCCGGGCCACCACACCACCGCCTACGACCTGGCCCTGCTGGGCCGCGCGATGGTGCGTGACTATCCGGAAACCTACGCCTACAACAAGGTGAAGGAATTCACCGTCGGCAACATCACCCAGCCCAACCGCAACCTGCTGCTGTGGCGCGACCAGAGCGTGGACGGCATCAAGACCGGCCACACCTCTGAAGCCGGCTACTGCCTGATGAGCTCGGCCCAGCGTGGTGACCAGCGCCTGGTCGCGGTGATCCTCGGTGGCGGTTCGGAAAAGCAGCGCGCCGATGACAGCCTGGCCCTGCTCAACTGGGGCTTCCGCTTCTTCGAAACCCACCGCATGTACGAGCCGGGCAAGGTCGTGGCCGAGCACAAGGTGTGGAAGGGCAAGACCGCCACGCTGCAGCTTGGCGTGGCCCAGCCGATGCTGGTCAGCGTGCCGCGCGGCCGTTACAACGATCTCAAGCCGAGCATCGACGTGCCCAAGACCCTGGAAGCCCCGTTCACCGCCGGCCAGCAGGTCGGCACCCTGAAGGTGATGCTGGACAACCAGGTCGTCGCCCAGGCGCCGCTGGTGGCCGTGGCCGCCGTGGAAGAAGCCGGCTTCTTCAAGCGTCTGTGGGACAGCTTCTGGATGTGGTGGGAATCGGAGTAATCCGGTCCGACTGAAGTAAAAAAGACCGGCGAAAGCCGGTCTTTTTTTGCGCGTCCCTTCTGGCTGCCCGGTAGTGCCGGCCGCTGGCCGGCTTCTGGTACGGGCGCCGTTACAGCGACCGGCTGATCGTAAAGCTGCCGAACACCGGCGCCTCACGCTGCCCATCGAACTCGCGCGTGCTGTGGTAACGGGCCAACGCGAACTTCCAGCGCCCGCGCATCACCGCCAGCCCGTAACCGGCCTGGGCCACCACATGGCGCTTGTCCACACTGTGGCTGTTGCGGAATGTATTGCCGTCCAGCGTGATATCCCGGATCACCCATGCCGCGTCCGTGGTGCCGAACAGATGCCACGACCACCCGCTCGGCTTGCCGCCGCGCGTCGGCGCGGTGTTCTCACCGGCCGGCCGCAGCGGCGTACTGCCGAAATCGTCCGGCAGCTTCCAACCAAAGCGCACCTCGCCGCCGGCGTTGACATGCGTGGCCAGATTGCCCACCGCACCGCCGTAATGACTGATCGCATCCCAGCCCCAGCCGCCCAGGTTCTCGCTGGCATCGGCTGGCCAACGGCGCATCCGCTCATGCGTCAGCATGAACACCGGTTCGTTGTGCAGCTGGTTGTCCCAGCCTTGGAACTTCTCATCGCCCAGCAGCTCGTGCACCGCGTTCTGCACCTCCTCGCCGAGCGCCCACGGCCCCACCACGCCCACCGCCAGCTGGGTCGTCTGCAGGCGGTCGCCGCGGCGCGCGTTGTAGCCGAAGCTGGCAATCAGCACGCCCGCATACGGCCGGTCGTCCTCGATCAGGTCCTTCCGGGTGAAATCGGTCGGGGTGAAAATGCCCTGGGCCACGCTGAAGATCATGTTCTGCTGCTCGAACTCGCCTGGGTGCAGCCGCTCCAGATGGCTGTTGACCCAGCGCGCCAGGCGCGGCAGACAGGGATCGTCGGTGTAATCGACCAGGTTCGGTGAGACCAGCGTGATCTGGGCGCCATTGGTATAGCCCTGATCCTGGTCCTTGCCGCCGAACAGATCGTTGTCGACGCGGAAGTTGACCTGGGGCGGATGCTCGCGCATCGCATCGGGCCCGCATTGGGAGGCGGCCTGGGCAGCGGGTGCCGCCAGGGCCAGGACGCCGGCGAGTGCGGCCGGCAACGCGAAGGGCTTCAGAGACATGGGATACCAGACGGGGATTTATGCTTTCTTAAGCCGATACAGCGTAGTCAGAGCGTGATGCCGTGAACAGCGCTGCGCACGCATTGCTGCGTATCAGTGGCGATACAGGCGTTTTCACGTGCCGTTCGGCGCTGCTGTGCGCACGATCGAGCAGCGCTTGGGTTCGGGCGCGGGCATCCCCATAATCCCGGTCATGGAGATCAAGTCAGACAACCCCGACCACGGCTTCCAGTTCCCCGGCCAGTTCGAACTCAGCGCCATGGGCGCGGCCGGCAAGGACTTGGAACGCGAACTGCCGCGCCTGCTTGAGCTGGCCGGCGTCGACGTGCTGAGCGAACGCATCAGCTGGAAACACTCGTCCAACGGCAAGTATGTGTCGGTGCGGCTGGTGTTCAAGGCCGACAACCGCGACCAGTACGACGCCGCGCACACCGCGCTGCGTGACCACCCGGAAGTGAAGTGGACGCTGTAGCCAACTGCGCCACCGCTGCGGCCCCGGGTGACCGGACGCCGCAACCGGCCCTCGTGCGTGACCTCGGCCGCCAGCCGTATGCCCCGGTCTGGCACGCCATGCAGCACTTCACCGATGCCCGCACCGAGGCCACCCTGGACGAACTGTGGGTGGTCGAGCACGATCCGGTGTTCACCCTGGGCCAGGCCGGCAAGGAAGAGCATGTGCTCGCGCCCGGCGATATTCCCGTTCTGCATGTGGACCGCGGCGGCCAGGTGACGTATCACGGCCCCGGCCAGATCGTGATCTACCCACTGCTGCAGCTGCGGCGGCTGGGGATCGGCGTACGCGACTACGTGTGCCGGATCGAGCAGGCCATCATCGACACCCTGGGCGACTGGAACATCGGTGCCGAGCGCCTGGAGGGCGCGCCCGGCGTCTACGTCGGTGGTGCCAAGGTCGCCGCGCTCGGCATCCGCGTCCGCCGCGGCTGCACCTTCCACGGCCTGGCCTTCAATGTCGCCATGGACCTGGAACCGTTCCGCCGGATCAACCCCTGTGGCTATCAAGGGCTGCAGGTGACCTCGGTGGTAGACTTGGGGGGACCGTCCGGCATGGCGGCCGTCACGCCGGTGCTGCTGGGCCATCTGGCCCGCCAGTTCGGCCTGGCCCTCGAGCCGGCCGCTGAATTACCCGATTTGACTGACGCGGCGTGAACGCCGCCGACCAAGGCCATGACTGAAACCACCGCTCGCCTCATTCCCCTGCAGGTTGTGCAGGGCGACACGCCGTCCGCCGCCCCGTTGCAGACGGGCGTCAAACAGATCGGCGGTGACAAGATCGGCCGCTCGCCGGTGCAGTTCGCCGATGCGCCGGTGCTGCGCAAGCCGTCGTGGATCCGCGTGCGGATTCCCTCCGGCAACGCCGTGCAGAACCTCAAGGCCAAGCTGCGCGAGAACCGCCTGGTCACGGTCTGCGAGGAAGCCAGCTGCCCCAACATCCACGAGTGCTTCAGCCACGGCACCGCGACCTTCATGATCCTCGGCGAGGTCTGCACCCGCCGCTGCTCGTTCTGCGACGTGGCCCACGGCCGGCCCAAGCCGCCGGACGCCAATGAACCGGCCAGCCTGTCACAGACCGTGGCCGACATGGGCCTGAAGTATGTGGTGGTGACCAGCGTGGACCGCGACGACCTGCGCGACGGCGGTGCCCAGCACTTCGCCGACTGCATCGGCGCCATCCGTGCCAAGTCGCCCAATACCAAGATCGAAGTGCTGACCCCGGATTTCCGTGGCAAGGGCCGCATGGAGCGCGCGCTGGAGATCCTGGCGACCAACCCGCCGGATGTGTTCAACCACAACATCGAAACCGTGCCGGATCTGTACCGCAACGTGCGCCCCGGCGCGGATTACCAGTGGTCGTTGACCCTGCTCAAGAAGTTCAAGGCCCAGCACCCGGAGATCGCCACCAAGTCCGGCATCATGCTCGGCCTGGGCGAGACCCTGGAGCAGGTCCAGGCCACGCTGCGCGACCTGCGCGAGCATGACGTGGACATGATCACGATCGGCCAGTACCTTCAGCCGACCGCGCATCACCACCCGGTGCTGCGTTACTGGACGCCCGAGGAATACAAGGCGCTGGAGGAATACGGCAACGCGCTGGGCTTCAGCCACGTCGCCTCCGGTCCGATGGTGCGCTCGTCCTACCATGCCGACCGCCAGGCGGCCGACGCCGGCGTCGCCGGTTGATCCAGCGGGCCCTCCGGGGCCCGTTCTGCCAATCCCATACGTCTTTCCCCGGCCGCGGCCCTGAACCGCGGATGGCCGCAGGCCTGTGCCTGCCTGCTGATCCCGCCGGTATTCACAAATTTCTCCAGCGGCCTCGGTAGGCTGAAAGCCCCGGTGACAAACGCGGCAACTTTCGGCACTGTCGTGGTGTCTGTAATGCACGCAGTCTCTCCCTTGGCAAGGTGCCACGAGCTAGTCCATGAAATTCAAAGCCCCCGCATTCCTGATGGCCCTGGCGCTCACCGCGCCGATGGCACTGGCCGCCTACGCCGATTCGCCCGCGCTGCCTTCGGCTGCCACGGCCGACCAGGTGACCACCTCCAAGCTGGTCTACGGACTGCTCTCGGACAGCCGATACGCCTACCGGCCGCGCGCACTGGATGCGGCGACCTCCAAGGACGTCTTCAAGCGCTACCTGGAGTCGCTCGACAGCAGCAAGCAGTTCTTCACCCAGGCCGACATCACCCGTTTCGCCCCGTTCGAAGCCAACATCGCCACGGCCATCCGCGGCGGTGAGCTGGAGCCGGCGTTCCAGGTGTTCGCGGTCTACAAGCAGCGCGTGGGTGAGCGTGTCGGCTATGCGCGCAAGCTGCTCAAGACCGATTTCGATTTCACCACCGATGAAAAGTTCGAGTACGACCGCAAGGACGTGCCGTGGGCCGCGAGCAGCGCCGAACTGGACGATCTGTGGCGCAAGTCGGTCAAGAACGATTGGCTGCGCCTGAAGCTGGCCGGCAAGCAGCCGGCCGAGATCCGCAAGACGCTGGACAAGCGTTACGCCACGCTGGAAAAGTCGGTCAATGAGCTCAAGGGCGAGGACGTGTTCCAGTTCTTCCTCAACGCCTACACCAGCGCCGTGGATCCGCACACCGATTACTTCACCCCGCGCACCGCCGAGAACTTCAACCAGGCGATGTCGCTCTCGCTGGAAGGCATCGGCGCGCAGCTGCAGCGCCAGGACGACATGGTGGTGATCCGCGAGGTCATCGCCGGTGGCCCGGCCGCAGTCAATGGCACGCTGAAGCCGGGCGACCGCATCGTCGGCGTGGGCCAGGGCAAGTCCGGTCCGCTGGAAGACGTGATCGGCTGGCGCATCGATGATGTGGTGGCCAAGATTCGCGGCAAGAGCGATACCCAGGTCCGCCTGGAGTTCATTCCGGCCGAGGAGGGCGTCGACGGCAAGCACCACACGCTGGTGCTGACCCGCCAGAAGGTGCGCCTGGCCGAACAGGCCGCCAAGGGCGAGACCCTGACCATCCCGGCCAAGGACGGGGAGCCGGAGCGCAAGGTAGGCGTGATCAAGCTGCCAACCTTCTATCAGGATTTCGAAGGCCGCCGTCGCAACGCCGCCGACTATGCCTCGGCGACCCGCGACGTGGCCAAGCTGCTGGCCGGCTTCAAGGCCGACAAGCTCGATGGCGTGGTGCTGGATCTGCGCAACAACGGCGGTGGTTCGCTGGATGAAGCCATTGAGCTGACCGGTCTGTTCATCGAACAGGGTCCGGTGGTCCAGGTGCGCGAATCCGGTGGCCGTGTCACCGTCAACAGCGACCGCAGCGAAGTAGTGGCGTGGGACGGCCCGCTGGCCGTTCTGATCAACCGTGGCTCGGCCTCGGCGTCGGAGATTTTCGCCGGTGCCATCCAGGATTACGGCCGTGGCCTGGTGATCGGTGAAACCACCTTCGGCAAGGGCACCGTGCAGAACATCGTCGATCTGGACCGTTGGCCGAGTGGTGAGACCCAGCGCTTCGGCCAGGTCAAGCTGACCATCGCCCAGTTCTTCCGCGTCAGCGGCAGCAGCACCCAGCACAAGGGCGTGGTGCCCGATCTGGCCTTCCCGGCCAGCGTGGACGCCAGCGAGTACGGTGAAAGCACCTACGACAACGCGCTGCCGTGGACCCGCATCGCCGCCGTGCCGCACACCCAGTACGGTAACTTCGGCCCGCTGCTGCCCAAGCTGGAAAGTCGTCACGACACGCGCATTGCCGCCGACAAGGAGTTCCAGTGGTGGAACGAGGACGTCGAACAGTTCCGCGCCGAGAAGGCCAAGAAGTACATCTCGCTCAACGAGGCCGAGCGCCGCGCCGAGCGTGAGAAGCAGGACAAGCAGCGCACCGACCGCCAGGCCATCCGCAAGGAACTGGGTCTGGATCTGGATCCGCTGGCCGATGACAGCAATGACGACGGCCTGACCGGCAACGAGCGCGACATCGTCAAGGATGCCGCCCGCGAGAAGGCCGCCGAGAAGCGTCCGGATCCGCTGCTGCGTGAATCGGCCGCGATCCTCGCCGATGCGGTGAATCTGCTGGAAACCGACCGCCCGCTGTCGGCCCAGGTGCTGCCGCAGTCGACCGCCGTCGGCCGCTGGGCGGACTGAGCCCGGGCTGCCTGCAGCTGAACCGGTGACAACTCCACAGGCCGCCCTTCGGGGCGGCCTGTGTGTATCCACCTCCTGCCAACGCCCACGGGTCTATCCTTGGAGGCTGGATTTCCGCAGGAGCGGCCATGCGCTTTCCTCGTGTACGTTCGATCCCGATGCTGGCGGTGTTCGCCGCCCTGACCGCCTGTGGCGGTCGTGCCGCTGACAGCACCCTGATCCGCGAGTCGTTCGATTCTGGAGACACCTACTCGCGTACCGTGCCCGGCGCCCCGGGCCAGGCCTGCGAAGCCGCGCGCCGCACCCTGCTCAGCCAGGGCTACGCCATCGCCCGTGCCGGTGATGATGCGGTGGAAGGCAACAAGAATTTCCAACCCAAGGATGATGAGCACGAGCAGCTGGTGCTGCGCATTTCCTGCGCACCGCGCGGGGACCAGGCACTGGTGTTCGTCAGCGCGGTGCAGGACCGTTACGCCCTGAAGAAGAGCCCGACCTCCGCCAGTGTCGGCGTGGGGGCGCTCGGCTCGGTGTCGTTGCCGTTTGGCAGCAATGACGACTCGCTGGTGAAGGTGGCCAGCAGCACGGTGCAGGATGCGGGCTTCTATCGTCGCTTCTTCGAGCGCCTGCAACAGTACCTGCCTGCGGCTGCCGTGACCGAGCCTGCACCGGCCGCAGCCCCCGCCACCGCTCCTGCGGCGGCAGTGGAGGCCACGCCGACCACGGTGGTGAGCGATACCCCGGCCTCCCTGCACTGAGCGGGCGGCGGTGCGGCAGGTCATGGCAGCAGGATCGCGGCACTGGCGCCGCTGTGCGCTCGCGGCGCTGCTGGGACTGATCCCTGCGGGCAGCGCGTGGAGCGCCGCGTCCTGCGCGCAGGGCGTGTTGGAGGATCTCGGCTGGCGGATCGACGCGGCCGACATCGATGCCCCCACGGTGCACGGTGGCCCGGTCTGCGAGCGTGCCGATCTGCGCCAGGCCCAGGCGGCCGGCGACCTGCGCGTGCAGCTGCCGCGGCAGTGGTCGGCGGACCAGCGGCAGGCATGGCTGCCGACGCTGTTCGATGACCCGGCCACGGTCTGTGCGTATGCCTTCAAGCTGGGCGCCGCGACCCGCCGCGCCACCACCGCGCTGCAGGACAACGACGGCTTCCGCTTCTCCGCGCTGCAGCTGGGCTGGATCGGCTTCGGTGCCGGCGGCGCGCAGGCCAAGGGCTGGGAGCGCTTCCGCAGTTTCGGTCGCGGCTATCAGCCGGCCGAGGCCAACAGTGCCGCGCTGCAGACGTTCTATGAGGGCCGCGTGCGCGCCGAATGCGGGGTTGGCCGCCAGGTCGCGCAATTGGCGACCCAGCGCGAGCTCTACGGCGATGCCGCGTTCGATCGCGAATTCTCGGCTGATGAGCTTTCCATCGGTACCTTCCTGACCCTGCACGACACCGACAGCATCCTGCTCGGCCGGCACGCCGGTGAGTTCCTGGCCGATGGCAAGGCGAAAAAAACCGCCCTTCGCGGCCGACAGGCGTTCGTGGGCACACCCGGTTTCATCGAGCATGTGTTCGAGCGCAAGTACCTGGATGACATCAACAACCAGGCCGAAAATTTCGTGGTGGTCGATGTCAGCGATGCGGCGGCACGCGCGTTGCGCAGGCACGAGGGCTTTGCCTATTACGATCAGATCAACCGGCGCATCTGGTCACTGGCCCAGCGCATGCCGGGCCCGGGTCCGCGTCGTTTCGAGCGCCTGCTGATCGAACGCGACCCGATCTGGCGCCGCGAGGTGCCGGCCGAGCAGCAACCGCTGCTGAAGGAACTGGACACGTTGCTGGACGATCCGTTCTACCAGGGGTTCCTGATTTACGTGCATCCTCGCGGTATACGTCCTATCGGGTATCACATCGCGCGTCTGCTCGATCGCAATCCGCGTACGCCGTTCGCGATCGAGCTGGGGCTGCACAACCTGCACACCACGTTGTACCGGCGCTGGATCGACGCACAGCTGCGCCAGTGCGGGGCGGCGCCGGTGCTTCACGTTACACAACCGTATTCGCAAGCTGAGAAAAGGTGAGTCATGGATATTGCAATGATCGGGCTGGGCCGCATGGGCGCCAACATGGCCGAGCGCCTGCATCGCGGCGGGCACCACGTGATCGGTGTCGATCCCGGTGAGGCGGCACGTACCGCGGCGGCCGAGCGTGGTTTCGAGGTCAGCGCCTCGATCGCCGACACGCTCGCCGCGCTGCCGGTCCCGCGCGTGGTGTGGCTGATGGTGCCGGCCGGTGTGGTCGACCAGACCCTGGCCTCCCTCTCGCCGCATCTGTCCGAGGGCGATGTGGTGATCGACGGCGGCAATTCGTACTACAAGGACTCCATGCGCCGCAGCGAACAGCTGCAGGGCGAGGACGTGACCTACATCGACTGTGGCACCAGCGGTGGCGTGTGGGGCCTGCAGGAGGGCTACAGCCTGATGATCGGGGGTGACCAGGCGGCGGTCGAACGGATCGGGGCGATCTTCCGCACGCTGGCGCCGGCGGAGGACCGTGGCTGGGCGCATGTGGGGCCGAGCGGGGCAGGGCACTTCTGCAAGATGGTCCACAACGGCATCGAGTACGGGATGATGCAGGCCTACGCGGAAGGCTTCGCGTTGATGCAGCACAAGACCGGGTTCAATCTCGATCTGGCGCAGGTGGCCAAGGCCTGGCAGCACGGCAGCGTGGTGCGTTCGTGGCTGCTCGATCTCAGTGCCGATGCACTGGCCCGCAACCCGCAGCTGGATGGCATCGCGCCGTACGTCGAAGACTCCGGCGAGGGCCGTTGGACCGTCGCCGAGGCGATCGATCTGGACGTGCCGGCCCCGGTGATCACGCTGTCCCTGCTCGAGCGCCTGCGCTCACGCGAGAAAAACTCCTTCAGCGACCGTCTGCTGGCGGCGATGCGCAACGAGTTCGGCGGTCACGCGATCAAGACGACCTGACCGCGTCAGAGCGCCACGCGCCGCCCGCTCCGCGCGCTTTCCGCGCCGGCCTCGAGCAGGCGCATCAGCTGCAGCGCCTGCGCGGTGCTGACCGGGGCCGCGCCCAAGCCGAGCATCGCATCGCGGAAGGCCGCATAGAACGCCCGGTAATCGCCGGGCACGTTGTCCACGGTGGTGCGTTGGGTGTGTCCGTCGGCATCGATCCGCACCAGATGACCGTGCTGCGGGTCCAGTCCCCAGCCCGGCGCGCCTGGGGCAATGCCACGGCGCAGCTGATCTTCCTGCACGTCCAGCCCGTCCTTGAGGTAGCTGCCGGCGTCGCCATGCACGATGAATCGCGGGCCGGAGGCGGCGACCAGCGAGCCGGCATGCAGGATCGCGCGATGGCGCGGGTAGTGCAGCACCGCATGGAAATAGTCATTGCCGAGCGCATGCTCGCGCTGCGCCATCAGATCTGCGCTGATGGCATCGGGCCAACCAAACAGCTGCAGCATCTGGTCGAGCAGGTGCGGGCCCAGGTCCATCCACAGGCCGCTGCCCGGCGCATCGCTTTCGCGCCAACGGTCACGTACCTGCGGGCGGAACCGGTCGAAATGGGAATGGCATTCGGCCACGCGGCCGATGCTGCCCTCATCGATCACCTGTTTCAGGGTGAGAAAGTCGGCGTCATGGCGACGGTTCTGGAAGACGGTGACGACACGTTCGGCCTCCTGCGCGGCCCGCACCACGGATTCGGCTTCGGCCACCGTCAGCGCAAACGGCTTGTCGACCAGCACATGTTTGCCTGCGGCAAGGGCAGCAAGCGCAAGCGGCGCATGCGCTTCGTTGGGTGTCGCGATCACCACCGCGTCGACGGCAGGGTCGTTGAACAACGCCTCGGGTGTCTCGCAGATGGCCACGTCGGTGAAGCTGCGCAGCAGCCGGTCACGCTGCGAGCTGACGATGCTGTGGAGCGCAAGACCCGGCGTATGCAGGATCAGCGGTGCGTGGAAGACGCTGCCGGCCAAGCCGTAGCCGATCAATCCCACCTGCAGTGCGGCGGCCATGGTGCGCTCCAACATATCGAGATGGGACAGCCTAACCGCTGTGCGCGAACGGTGTCGGGCGGAGGCCCGAATCTGAACGATTCCGCATCAACCTGAGTGGTTCACGGCAGCGTTATGCGGCGCCCACGTCCTGTCCACGGCTCTGCACCGACACTGGCCCCACTCTCCGCAAAGGAATTCGAACATGACCAACACGACCCGTAATCTGCTTGCTGCTTCGCTGGCCCTGGGCATGGTGCTGGGCACCTCGACTGCCATGGCCAAGGATCCGCCGAAGACCACCGATCATGCCGCGATGACCCATGCCGACAAGCACGATTCGGCCGAGCCGGTCACCGACAGCTGGATCACCACCAAGGTCAAGACCGACCTGCTCACCAGCAAGAACGTCCCGGGCACCGAAGTGAAGGTGGAGACCGTCAATGGCGTGGTCACCCTCACCGGCACCGTGGCCAGCCAGGCCGAGCATGACAAGGCCGTCCGCGTGACCCAGCAGATCAAGGGTGTGAAGCGCGTCGACGCTGCCAACCTGAAGGTGGCTGCGACCGCCGCCCGCTGAGCCCCACGCTGCACCGCTGAACAGAGCGCGCCTTCGGGCGCGCTTTTTTGTTCTGCCCCGTATTCACAAACGGGTGGAGTATATTCACCGCTTCGCCATCGCCGGTGGGCAGCGTAGTGCCGGACCTCCCGGCTGCGTCGGTCGTCGATGGCACCGAGCTGAAGAGGGACTATGGCGCTGGTGTTCAGTGATCAAATCTGGGACCGCTGGCGACTGCCGGCGCTGGCCCTGGCGGCCGTGGCCATCATCGTGGTGCCGTGGCTGACCCTGCGCAAGCTCGCCGACGACAACGTCGACGCCATGAACTGGGTCACCCATACCCAGGAAGTCGGCGTGGCGGTGTACCAGCTCCAGGCCGATGTGCTGGATGTCGAATCGGCCGCGCTGACGATGTCCAAGGGCATCGACTCCCCCGGCCTGCGTGAGCGCGTCGCCCGTGGCGACCAGCTCCCCGCCCGGCTCGAACGGCTTGCCGAACTGACCCGTGACAACCCCGAGCAGCTGCTCCGGATCGGCCGTATCCAGTCCATGCTGGAGCGCCGGATCGAGCTGGCCAAACAATTGGCGCGTTCCTCGCCGACGGAAGATCAGCGCCAGTTGGTGGCCGATCTGACCTCCCGCTACCCGATCCGCAACCTGGTCGAAGACCTGCAGGCCAGCGAAGAGCGGCTGCTCAAGAAGCGTTCGGCCCTGTTCGCCGCACAGCAGCGTCAGGGCGAGCTGGTGTCCTGGTCGGCGCTGGTGGTGCAGCTGCTGCTGCTGGGCCTGGTGCTGTGGCTGCTGCACCGTCAGATCGGCCATCGCGAGACGGCGGAACGTGCCTCCCTGCGCTCGGCCGGGCGCGCCGCCTCGGTGCTGCATACCGTGCGCGAGCCGATCGTACTGCTGGATCGCAGCCTGCGCGTGCAGATGCACAACCCCGCGTTCGCCGAGCTGTACGGGCTGGATGAGGATGCGTCGGCCGAAGGCCTGGCGCTGGACAGCGTCGGCGACGGTGCCTGGGCCGATCCGGTGGTCCGCCAGCGCCTGACCGATGTGCTGCTGCGCGGTCGCGAACTGTGGGATTACGAACACGAACAGCGCACCGCCGATGATGTCGTGCGGATCATGCTGATCAATGCCCGACGCATGCCGCTGCCGGACAAGGATGACGAGGTGGTGCTGATGACGGTCAGCGACGTCACCGTGCAGCGCGCCGTGCAGCTGCGGGTGGAAGAGCTGAACCGCCAGCTGGAAGGCAAGGTGGAGCAGGTCTCTGAGGTCAACCGCGAGCTGGAGGCGTTCAGTTACTCGGTCTCCCACGATCTGCGCGCCCCGCTGCGCCACGTGGCCGGCTTCTCGGACAAGCTGACCCGTCACCTGGGTGAGGATGCGGACGAGAAGTCCCTGCACTACCTGGGGGTCATCTCCAATTCGGCCCGGCGCATGGCCGCCTTGATCGACGACCTGCTGGTCTACTCGCGGCTTGGCCGGGCCGCCATGCGGCTGCAGGCGGTGGACATGCAGTCGCTGGTCGCCGATACCCGCGCCATGCTCGACGCCAACCAGCAGAGCGAGGCCGAGAGCAGCGGCGTACCGCACCACGTGGAGTGGAAGATCGCGCCGCTGCCGATCATCGTGTCCGATGAAAACATGATGCGCCAGGTCTGGCTGAATCTGCTCGGCAACGCGATCAAGTATTCTTCCAACCGCGAGCCGGCCCGGATCGAGGTGGACTACACACTGCAGGCTGATGGCAGCCACCTGTTCACCGTCCGCGACAATGGCGCAGGCTTCGACATGGCCTATGCCGGCAAGTTGTTCGGGGTGTTCCAGCGACTGCACAAGGCCAGCGATTACCCGGGAACGGGCATCGGCCTGGCCAGTGTCCGGCGCGTGCTGACCCGCCACGGCGGCCGGATCTGGGCCGAATCGACGGTCGATCAGGGCGCCACGTTCCGCTTCTCACTTCCCCCCGCGCTCGACGCGATCAACAAGGGTTCCGCCGCATGACCGCTCTCCGTACCATCCTCCTCGCCGAGGACAGCCCTGCCGACGCCGAGATGGCCATCGACGCATTGAAGGAAGCCCGCCTGGCCAATCCGATCGTGCACGTCGAGGACGGCGTGGAAACGATGGATTACCTGCTGCGCCGTGGCGCGTTCGCCAACCGTGACGAAGGCCTGCCGGCGGTGCTGCTGCTGGACATCAAGATGCCGCGCATGGATGGCCTTGAAGTCCTCAAGGAGATCCGCAACACCGAAGAGCTCAAGCGGCTGCCGGTGGTGATCCTGTCTTCCTCGCGCGAGGAAAGCGACCTGGCCCGCAGCTGGGACATGGGCGTGAACGCCTACGTCGTCAAGCCGGTGGACGTGGACCAGTTCTTCGGCGCGGTGCAGACCCTGGGCAAGTTCTGGGGTCTGATCAACCAGGCACCGGAGGTCGAGTAAGCCCATGCCGCTCACCGGCCCTGCGTTGGGTGCCCTGCGGATCCTGCTGATCGAGGATTCGCCGGAAGACGCCGAACTGATGTGCGAGCAGATGCTCGACGCCGGCCTGGAGGCCGGCTTCGAGCGGGTCGAGAGCGCGCAGGAACTGCGTGAGGCGCTAGCGCGCGCCGCGCCGGACATCGTGCTGTCGGACCTGAGCATGCCCGGCTTCTCCGGCAATGAAGCGCTGCAGATCGTGCGCGCTGCGTTGCCGGAGGTGCCCTTCATCTTCGTGTCCGGCACGATGGGCGAGGAAAACGCCGTGGCCGCTCTGCACCAGGGCGCCAACGATTACATCATCAAGCACCAGCCGGCGCGCCTGCCTTCGGCGGTGGCCCGGGCCGTGCGCGAAGCACGCAGCGCGATGGACCGCCAGCGGGTGGAAGCCGAGCTGATGCGCGCCCAGCGCCTGGAAAGCCTGTCGCTGCTGGCCGCTGGGCTGAGCCACGATCTGCGCAACATCCTGCAGCCGCTGCTGATCATGCCGGACCTGCTCAAGGCACGGACCGACGATCCGCAGCTGCACCATCTGGCCGACATCATCGCCGAGTGCGGCCGACGCGGTCATGAGATGGCCGAATCGATGCTCTCCTTCGTGCGCGGCTCGCGCAATACGAGCGAACACATCTGCCTGGCCCATCTGTTCGAAGGCGTGGAGCTGCTCCTGCGCAGCAACCTGCCGGCCAAGGTCACCCTGCACCTGGAGGTGGCCGATGGCCTGGCCGTGGATGCCAACTACACCGAGCTGCAGCAGGTCCTGCTCAATCTGTCCTTGAACGGTATCCAGGCCATGCCCGATGGCGGTCGGCTGACGTTGCGTGCTGCGGCCGCCGCCGATACCCATGGCGAGGACTGGCTGCGGATCACGGTGTCTGATGAAGGCGTCGGCATGGATGCGCAGACGCTGTCCAATCTCTTCAATCCGTTCTTCACCACCAAGGCGACCGGTACCGGGCTTGGCCTGATTTCCTGCAAGCGCATCGTCGAAGGTGCGCACGGCACCATCCAGGTCGACAGCACGCCCGGAATCGGCACGCGGTTCGAGGTGCTGCTGCCGATGCAGGTGCTGACCGACACCGCCGACACCGTGGACGGGCCGATCATCGCCGGCGCGGGGCAGTCAATCCTGGTGGTGGATGGCGAGGCCACGCGGCTGTCACTGCTGGGCAACGCGTTGTCCAGCCAGGGCTATCACCTGCAGTTGGCCTCCGACGGCGCCGCCGCGCTGCGCTGGATGCAGCAGGAGAGCATGCCGGCCCTGGTGATCGCTGATGCCGGCTCCAAGCTGCTCTCGGCCAGCCATCTGCTCGGCGAGATGGCCGCGCTGGGCTACCGTGGCCCGGCGCTGGTGCTGGAGGAGGCCGACGTCGCCGTGCCGCTGGCGGTGTTTCCGCCCAGTATCAACGTGCACGTGTTGCGCAAGCCGCTGGAAATGCAGCAGGTGTTCCGTTCGGTCGCCGAAGCGCTGCAGACCGCCTGATCAGGCTTCCCACGGGAACGAGGGCAGGCTGGCGACGGCCTGTTCGAGCTTGTGCGACCAGCTGCCATGGATCTCCGCGTACAACGGGCTGTCACCGGCCAGGCGCATGCGCTGGGTGATCCGCAGGTCATCCCTGCGGATCAGCACCAGATCCACTGGCAGGCCGACGGACAGGTTGGATCGAATGGTCGAGTCCAGCGATACGATGGCCGTGCGCGCCGCGTCTTCCAGGCGGGTCTGCGGGCGCAGGATGCGATCCAGGATCGGCTTGCCGTACTTGGACTCGCCGATCTGCAGGAAGGGGGTCTCCGGCGACGCCGCAATGGCGTTGCCAAGCGGATAGATCATGTACAGGCCGGGATGTTCGCCGCCGATCTGACCGCCCAGGATCAACGTCGCCTGGGTCACGATGCCGTCCTGCCCGGCCTCATGCGTGCTGGATTTGACCTGGCTGTCCAGCAGCACGCGACCCACGTACTCGGCCACTTCGAACAGGTGGCGGTAGGCGCGCAGGTTCTCGGGCCGTTGTTCCTCCACATCGCGGCGCAGGCGCGAGATCAGCAGCTGGGTCGTCGCCAGGTTGCCGGCGGCCATGATGACGAAGGCCGCTTCACCGGGAAACTCGAACTCGTGCAGCTTGCGGTGCACGCGCACGTCGTCCAGCGAGGCGTTGGTGCGGGTGTCGGCGGCGAAGACCAGGCCTTCGTCCACCTCGATGCCGACGCAATAGGTCATGTCGGTGTCCTATGATGTGCACCCCGATTCTATGCGTTGGCCCTGTTGCCCCCGTGTGGATTCGCCCCACGTACGCTGAATACCATGACCACTGCGCTCCTGAGCCTGGGCAGCAACCTGCAGCCGCAACAGCACCTTCACGCCGCGGTGGAGGCGCTGCGCGCGCGCTTCGGCGCGATCGCGGTCTCGCCGGCCTACCGTACCGCGGCGGTCGGCTTCGACGGCCCGGATTTCCTCAACAACGCCGTGGCGATCCAGACCGATCTGCCGCTGCAGACGCTGGATGACTGGCTGCACGCGCTGGAGGATGCCCACGGGCGTGACCGCAGCGGCCCGCGCTTCAGTGACCGCACTTTGGACATCGATGTGGTGTTCTACGGCGATCTGATCGTGGAAGGCCCCGGCCATCTGCGCATTCCGCGGCCGGAGCTCAAGCACGCCTTCGTGCTCAAGCCGCTGGCCGACATCGCCCCGGACTTCCGCGACCCGGTCAGCGGGCTGACCCTGGAGGCGCTGTGGCGCGCTCATCGGCAGTTCGGCGAGCCGTTCGAGACGATGGAGCTGGTGTCCGGGTAATCAGGCACTACCGGGTGGCGGTCCAAGCGACGGTCATGACAACGTGCGCCCACCGTCCACGCGCAGCGTGTGACCGGTGACGAACGCGGCCTCGGTAGCCAGCCAGTACACGGCCTCTGCGATCTCCTCCACCGTGCCGGTGCGGGCCAGCGGGGTGCGTGCCAGCAGCGCCTGCTGGGCGAAATCGTCCTTGCCCTGTTCCGGCCACAGGATCGCCCCGGGCGCGACCGCATTGACCCGCACCTTGGGCGCCAGCTCCATCGCCAGCGAGCGGGTGACCATCTCCAGCGCGGCTTTGGCGGCTGCGTACACCGGGTGGTCGCGCATCGGCTGGGTACCGTGCAGATCGGTCAGGTTGACGATGCTGCCCTGCTGGCGGCGCAGGTGCGGCGCGGCGGCCTGGGCCAGCAGCAACGGCGCGCGCGCATTGACCGCGAACAGATCGTCCCACTGCGCGGCGGTGATCTGGCCGAGCAGGGTGGGGTAGAAGTTGGAGGCGTTGTTGACCAGCGTGTCCAGCCGGCCGAACTGGGCCACGGTCTGGTCGATCAGATCGGGCAGGGCATCGGCATCGCGCAGATCCGCCTGCAGGGCCAGCACGCTGCCCGGGCGCAGCATGTCCATGTCGAAGGCCATCTGCTGCAGTTCGGTGGTGGAGGTGTGGGCATGCAGCACCACCGACCAGCCACAGGCGTGGAACTGGCGGGCGATGGCCGCGCCGATCCGGCGCGCGCTGCCGGTGATCAGCGCCACGGGGGCGGTATCGGTCATCGGGGGTACTCCCTGCTCAGGCTATGCTGTGCATTGTCACCGCAATCGCCCGCGCCATGCATTCCCCACTGCCCACCCCCGAATCCGACGCCCTGGCCCACAGCGACGAGCTGGCTGCGGCGCTGCGCGCTGAAATCCTCGCCAACGGCGGCGCGATGCCGTTCTCCCGCTTCATGGAGCTGAGCCTGTATGCGCCCGGCTGGGGGTACTACAGCGCCGGTGCCAGCAAGTTCGGTGCCGCCGGCGATTTCACCACCTCGCCGGAAATCGGCGCGCTGTTCGCCGCGACCCTGGCCAATGCGGTCGCCCCGGTGATGCAGCAGCTCGGCCCGGAAGCGCGTTTCATGGAGGTCGGTGGCGGCAGCGGCGCCTTCGCCGAGGTGATGCTCAAGCGCATGCTGGAGCTGGATGCGCTTCCCGAACGTTACGCCATTCTGGAGCCCAGCGCGGACCTGCGCGAGCGTCAGCGCGAGCGGCTGGAGAAGGCGCTGATCCCGCCGGTGTTCGCCCTGGTGGAGTGGCTGGACCGCCCGTTCGACGACGACTGGGACGGCATGGTGTTCGCCAACGAGGTGATCGATGCGTTGCCGACGCCGCGCTTCCTCGCCCGTGACGGCATGATCTATGAAGAAACCGTTGAGCTGGATGCGCAGGGCGCGTTCGTGCGTGGCGCGCAGCCGGCCGATGCGATGCTCACCGCGGCAGTCCGGCACGTAGAGCGCTACCGTGAAAAACCCTTCGCCGATGGTTATCGGTCCGAACTGCTGCCGCAGCTGCCGTACTGGATCCAGGCGATCGCCGGCGGCCTGAAGCGCGGCGCGATGCTGTTCGTCGATTACGGCTATCCGCGCAACGAGTATTACCAGGACGACCGCGACGACGGCACGGTGCGCGCGTTCTACCGCCACCACGTGCACAACGATCTGTACCGCTGGCCAGGCCTGCAGGATCTCACCGCTTCGGTGGATTTCACCGCGCTGGCCGAATCCGGCACCGGCGCCGGATTCGAACTGGCCGGTTACTGCACGCAGGCCAGTTTCCTGCTTGGTAACGGGCTGGACGCGCTGCTGGAAAAGGCCGATGCGCGTACCGATGAAATCGGCCGCGTGCGTCTGCGCGATCAGGTCAAGAAGCTGACGCTGCCCACCGAGATGGGCGAGCGCTTCCAGGTGATGGGATTCCAGCGTGATGTCGACTTCGAAGCGGCGTTCGAGCTCGGCGATCTGACCTGGCGTCTGTAAGGTGACGGCGACAACGCTGTTGAGGCCACTGCGCTGGCCGCGATTCTGGCTGGCGCTGTGGTGGCTGGCGGTGCTCGGCACCATCGTGGTCTGCCTGATCCCGCCGCCGCCGATCCCGTTGCCGGAAAACAGCGACAAGGTGGAGCACTTCCTCGCCTATTTCCTGCTGGCCGCATCCGCGGTGCAGATCTATCAGCGCCGCGCGGCGCTGATCTGGGCCGCAGTCGGCCTGGTTGCGCTGGGCATCGGCATCGAAGTCGCGCAGGGCGCCTTGACTGTCAACCGCATGGCCGACCCCATGGATGCGCTGGCCAACAGCATGGGCGTGCTGGCCGGCATGGCAATCGTGTTCACCCCGTTGCGCGATCTACTGGTGCGCCTGCGCGGTTGATGCGTGTGACGCAGGCGACCCATGACGGGTAGTGCCGGCCGCTGGCCGGCACCCCGGTGCCCGAATTACCGCGGCAACAGCGTCATCTCATCCAGCACCCACATCGTCGGCCGGGTGTCGCCGGTGAAGCGCACGCACAGGTTCTGCGTACCCTTGAGCGAACGCGGCAGTGCTGCCTCCAGTGTGATGAACCCATCGGCGCCGGGTGCGGCCGGCAGCTTCACGCTGGCCAGCGGCTTGCCAGTGCACTGCCCGCCGAGGATGTCCATCTCACCGTGTGCGCTGCGCTTGGGCGCGAAGCGGCGGTTCGGCTCGTCGTGGGCCAGCTGGAAGTAGTACGGGATCTGCCCGGCCCGCACGCGCAGTTTGGCGATGCCATCCACATCCGCGTCCTTCCACAACCAGCACGGGTTGAAGATGTCCACGTTGAAGATCGCACGCTCGCCATCGGTCGGGCCGTCATCTTCCAGGCGCAGCAGCAGCTGGCCCTTGCCCGGGCACTGCGCGAGATGTTCGTCGGTCCGCGACAGCAGCGACGTGGCCGTGACATCGAAGCGGCTGGCGGCCTTGGCCAACGCCTGGCCGTTGAAGAACGTGGCGGCCTGCAGCGCCACCGGCAACGGCTGCTGCAGCGGGACGGTATAGCGGGGGGACTGCGCGGTGACCGCGCTGCCGTCCACGCTGTAGTGGATGTCATAGCCGAGCGGCGTACTCAACGCCAGCGTTGCGGTGCCGGCGCTGCGATCGTCACGGCTGTCCAGTTCCACCTGGAAGGGCGTCTGCGCGTAGGCGATGCCCATTGCCTGGTACCGCTGCAGCTGTGCCGGCAGGCGCGCCAGGAAGTCCGCATAGTCGCGGCGCTCGCGCGGCGACCAGCCGGTCTCGGCCACGGCGGCCAGGCGCGGGAACAGGTTGTGCTGCAGGCGTGCGTAGCTGCGCGTATGTTCGGTGAACATGTTGGCCTGCAGGCCGAGGATGTGATGCTGCTTGTCCTTGGCCAGTGCGTCCGGCACCGGCTCGAAGCCGTACACGCGCCCCAGCGGAATCGTCGCCGGGCGGCCCGGCGGTTCGTTCGGCGAGTTGGTCTGCAGGTAGTCCATGTACATGTCGGTCACCGGCGACATGACCACGTCGTGACCCTCGCTGGCTGCCTTCAGGCCGCCTTCGGTGCCGCGCCAGGACATCACCGTGGCTTCCGGCGGAAGCCCGCCCTCGAGGATTTCATCCCAGCCGATCAGGCGCCGGTCGTGCTTTTCCAGGAAGGTTTCCAGGCGCTTGATGATGTGGCTCTGCATCTCCATTTCATCGCCGGCACCCAGCTCGCGCATGCGTGCCTGCACCCGCGCGGAGGCTTCCCACTGGTCCTTGACCGCTTCATCGCCGCCCACGTGCACGTACTTGGACGGGAACAACGCGATGACTTCCTCCAGCACGTTCTCCAGGAACGTGAAGGTGCTGTCTTCCGTGTTGAACAGATTGGGGAACACCCCCCATTCGCTCAGCGGCTTGAGCGGTGTCTCGGTGGTGCCGAGTTCCGGGTAGGCCGCGATCGCGGCGGTAGCGTGGCCGGGCACGTCGATCTCGGGAATCACCTGGATATGGCGCGCGGCGGCATACGCGATCACCTCGCGGATCTGGTCCTGCGTATAGAAGCCGCAGTACGGGCGCTCGGCGCCGGTGACCGGATCGCGGCCACCATCACCGGCCGGAATGCGGCAACTGCCGACGCCGGTCAGCTTCGGGTAGCGCTTGATCTCCATGCGCCAGCCCTGGTCATCGGTGAGATGCCAATGGAAGGTGTTGAGCTTCTGCTCGGCCATCGCATCGAGGACCTGCTTGATCTCATCCAGGCTCTGGAAGTGGCGGGCCGAATCGAGCATCAGGCCACGCCAGCTGAAACGGGGCGCATCGTCGATGCGCAGCGCAGGGAGCTTGCCATCGCTGCCGCCGGTGAGCAGCTGCGAGAGCGTGGCCGCCCCGTAGAACAGGCCTGCTTCGGTGGCGGCCTGCACGGTCACGCCACGCGCGTCGGAACGCAGCTGGTAGCCCTCGGCACCGGTCTTGAGCGCGGCGTCGAGCACGAAGCGGATGCCGTTCTGTTCGCGTCCTTCGTTGACCGTCACCGCCGGACCACCGCTGTCACGCAGCAGGGTGGCGAACTGCGTGGCGACGCGCTGGGCGGCCTGGCCTTGTGCATGAACCTGCGTGGCGGCCGTCACTGTGTAGCCTGCGCCCTCGAGGCGGTCGACCTTGGCGGGCGCGGGGATCAGCATCAGCGAGCCGGGTCGGGCACGCGGGCTGTCCGGTGCCTGCGCATCGGTGGCCTGGGCCCGCTGTGCGATGGAGAGGGCCAGTGCGAAGGAAAGCAGCGACAGCGAGGTACGACGGGTGCGGGTGTGCATCGGGTCATTCCTTTGTAGCGATTCGGGTTCCACCTGTGAAAACGGGCCCGGAGATCCGGGCCCGTTTCAGGTGTGCAGCGTACTACCGGGGCAATCAGAACTTGAAGTGCAGGGTGGCCATGTAGCGGCGGCCGCTCTTGTAACGCGAGGCCAGGTGATCCTTGTCGCCCAGGTACTGGAAGTACTCTTCATCGAGCAGGTTCTGGGCGTCCACGGTGACCGACCAGTTTTCGTTGAAGGTGTAGCCGAAGCTGGCGCCCAGCTCGGCGTAGTCGTCCACGCTGGCAGGTGCCGAGCCTGCGACGTAGCCGCCGGCCAGGTAGCTGTCACGCCAGTTGTAGGTCAGGCGGGCGTTGATCGGACCCTTTTCGTAGTACGGGCTGAACGCGACCGAGTTGCGCGACTGGTAAGGCAGCGCATCACCGGAGTTGTTCTCACCGTTGGCGTAGGTGTAGTTGGCGGTCAGGCCGAAGCCGCTTTCGCCGAAGGGCTGCTGGTAGCTGAGGTTGAAGCCCTTGACGTGACCGCTGCCGGCATTGCGCGGACGCTGGATGCTGTAGTCGCAGTAGCCGTCGGCCGTACAGCCGTTGGTGCCCACGATGTTGGCCCAGGTGGCCGGCGAGGTATCGCGGATCGAGTTGTACTGGCGCTCGGTGACGGCGCTGGTATCAATGTAGTTGTCGATCTTCTTGTAGAACAGCGACCAGGCCACCACCGACTGCGGCGCGAAGTAGTACTCGGCCGACAGGTTGTAGTTCCAGGACTCATACGGCGACAGGGCTGCGTTGCCGCCGCTGCCGGTGAGCGTGGTGTCGTTGAGGAAGGTGTTGTTCACCATCTGGTTGTACGGCGCCCACGCGATGACCTTGCTGGCGCCGAAGCGGAAGACCCAGTCGCTGTCGGTGTCGTAGACCAGGTTGACCGAGGGCAGCAGGAAATCTTCCCTCTTGGTCTGGGTCTGCCACTTGCTGTCCAAGTCGGTCAGGGTGGGGGTGCCGCCGTAGACGAAGCCGCTGCCGGCGGTCTTGGAATCCACGTAGCGCACACCGACGTTGCCGCGCACCGGGCCGTTGGAGAAGTTCAACTGCGCGTAGGCGGCGTTGTTGGTCTGCTCCAGCGCCCAGCTGTTGTTGAGGTAGCTGGCCGGATCCGGGTTGGCGAAGTCCAGCGGGCTGCCCTTGACCCAGTTCAGCACGTTGTCACGGCCGACCTGGACATGACGGCCCTGGCCATCGGCGAAGCCCTGGATGTCGGTCAGCCCGATGGTGCCGACGTCGGCCAGGGTGCCCGGACGCACGCCGCCATACACGTTCAGATCGAAGCTCTCTTCATGCTTGCCGTGGCGCACGCCGAACTGCAGCTGGTTGAAGATGCTGTCGAACTGCACATTGAAGTCCAGCTGCGCGTAGGTGTCCTTGCTGTCGGTGGAGAAGATGCCGTTGTTGCCGAACCAGCCACCGGCCGAGCCCCAGTTGGCCGGGTTGCGGGCCGCCTCGAGGTTGTCGAAGGTGATGCCCTTGTCCAGGTTCCAGCTGAAACCACCGTTGTAGAACGGTTCGATGAAGTACTGGGCCAGGTCCTTGTTCTCGGACTTGCTCTGGCCGACCTGGCCGCTGATGCCCCAGCCCTCGCCCTTCCAGGCGCCACGCAGGTCCAGACCCTTGGTGGTCACTTCGGATTCGCGCACGTTGTTGTCGTAGATCACCGTGCCGCTGTTGGCGGTGGCACTGGCGTTGGAGTGGCCGCTGTTGACCACGCCGTTGCGCACATCGCCGAGCTGGTTCACCGCACCGATGGTGCCGGGATTCCAGGTCAGGAAGGAGTACATCGACTGGTTGTAGTTGTCGAAGTTTTCCTTGATGTACAGGCCGCTCAGGTTGAACTCGAGCTCATCGGTCGGCTTGAACTGCAGGTTGACCACGGCGCTGTCGCGCTTGCGGTCCTGCTGGAACCACGCCGCATTGACCGAGTTGGGCACATCCGCGTTCGGGTCCACGCCCGGCGCATTGGTGAAGGTGGAGGCCTTGGCGTACCCGAACACTTCCATGCCCTGGCGGTCCACGCGCTCTTCATAGTGCTGCGCGGCCACGTTGATGCCGAAGGTTTCCTCGTCGTTCTTCCAGCTGTAGATCGCCGAGGCGTTCGGCTTGCCCTTGCTGGCCTGGTCGCTGTAGCTGTAGCCGATCGAGGCGGCCACTTCATTGGCGCGCATGTCCAGCGGCTGACGGGTGTGCATCAGGATGGTGCCGCCCAGGCTGCCTTCGGTCAGGCGCGCTTCGGAGGACTTGATGACTTCCATGCGGCCCAGGATCAACGGCGACAGCAGGGTGTAGTCGAAACCGCGGTTGGGCTGTTCGCCGTACAGCCAGATCGCCTGCGCGACCGGGTGGCCATCCAGGAAGGACAGGTTGAGGCTGGGGTCGGTGCCGTCGATGCTGACCCGCTCACCCTGGCCGAAGCGACGGTCCAGTGAGATGCCGGGCAGCTGCGACAGCGCCTCGGCCACGTTGGTGCTGGGGAACTTGCCGATGTCCTCGGCGGTGATCGCCTCGGAAATGGTCACGTTGTTGCGCTTGGTATCCAGCGACTTTTCCAGGCTGGCGCGGATACCCACCACGCTGACCGTATCCAGGTCGGTGGGGGTGGTCGAGGTTTCCTGCGCCTGCGCGCCGAACACCAGACAGCTGAAAATGGCTGCCGAAAGCAGACTCTTGCGGTGGTTCATGATGTCTCTCCTCATCAATCCGATGGTTCGCCGGCGACGGCGTGTCTTCTTGCGTCTGGTACGACTTTGCCGCGCGCCCTGGAAGGGCGCGCCATGGGTGCCACGTACTGCGTATTGCCTTTCCCTGCGCGCCGTCAGGCGTTCGGGTGGTCCCTATGTCCCAGGTACCAGCTGGCGGCGCCGATGACGCCCAGCTGCCCGTGCTCGACCACCTTCACGGGAATGCGTTCCAGCGCCTCGCGCATCGGCCCCTTGTTGAGGTACCGCTCGACGAAGGTGCTGTTCAACAGGAAATCGCGGATCTGCGGCAGGATGCCGCCGGCCAGATAGACCCCGCCGGTGACGCCGTACTGCAGCGCCATGTCACCGATCGTGCTGCCGAGCAGGCCGCAGAACACGTCCAGGCTCTGCCGTGCGAGCGGGTCCTGATCGGCCACGGCGGCGGCGGTGATCGCATCGGGGGTGGTCAACGTCGGTGCGTGGCCGTTCAACGCGCACAGGGCGCGATACAGATTCATCAGGCCGGGTCCGGACAGCGCCTGCTCCACCGAGACATGCGAGCGCTCGCGCAGCATCTGCCGCACGATCGCCATCTCCAGTTCGGTGGTGGTGGCCAGGGTCGGCTGGCCGGCTTCGGTGGCCAGGACCACGGCACCGTGCGCGGTAGGAATCCATACCGCCGCGCCGAGGCCGGTGCCGGGGCCGACCACCAGGGTCGGGCCGCGCGGGGCGGTGGCCGGGCCGGTCAGCTGCAGCACGCCGCTGGCGTCGACCTGGGCGGCGGCGTAGGCCACGGCCTCGAAGTCATTGACGATGTAGACCTGATCCAGGCCGACGTCGCGCTCGATCTGCCGCGCCGACAGCGGCCAAGGCAGGTTGGCGGTGATCACAGTGCCGTCTTCACGCGCATAGCCGGCAGTGGCGACGACGCAGTGTGCCGGGCGCGGGCCATCGGCCAGGAATTCGGACAGGATTGCGCTGAGGCCGGCGTAGTCGGCATTGCGGAATTTGCGGTAGTCCAGCAGCTGCACCGGATGGTCCGGATCCGCGCTGGCCTGGACCCGACCCACCCGGACATGCGTGCCACCCACGTCGGCGGCCAGGAACGGCGGCATCGCGGCGGACGGGGCCTGGGCCGGTACAGCGTGGGCGGCGTTGGTCACACGGACTCCATCGGTTGGGCACGGCCAGGGCTGGCCCGGCGATTGAGGCGGAGTCTGTAATCGTTCTGACAACGATGTCAACGATAACCTCACACTTTCGATGCTGCGCCGCAACGGGGCCTGCCGCAGGAAAACGTTTTCACCCAACGGCCGTCATGTTTTTGCAAACTGCTTGGAAACAGGGGCTCAGCTCCCTTCCGGTGAGCCATACCGGGTTTTTGCGCAGATGCAGCACGCGGTTTTCATCGGTCGTCCGGAAAACCAGTTGTTGACAAACCCGGCAGGGGCGACGAATAAATGTGACAACGTTGTTCCCAGCCACTCTTCCGACGCCGCATCGCGCGCCGTCGATGCAGGAGCCTTCTTGATGTCTGCCGTGCCTGCTGCCTCCGCGCGTTCGAGCGTGCTTACCTCGATCCTGATCATCGGCGTGCTGTTCTTCCTGATCGGCTTCTTCACCTGGCTCAACGGCCCGCTGATCACCTTCGTCAAACTGGCCTTCGAGCTGGACGAGGTCGGCGCCTTCCTGGTGCTGATGGTCTTCTACCTGTCGTATTTCTTCCTCGCCCTGCCGGCCTCATGGATTCTCAAGCGCACCGGCATGAAGAAAGGCCTGAGCCTGAGCCTGCTGGTGATGGCGGCCGGTGCGGTGGTGTTCGCCCACTTCGCCCAGCAGCGCTGGTACCCGGGCGCGCTAAGTGGCCTGTTCGTGATCGGCAGCGGTTTGGCCCTGCTGCAGACGGCGGTCAACCCGTACATCAGCATCCTCGGGCCGATCGAAACCGCCGCCCGGCGCATCGCGCTGATGGGTATCTGCAACAAGGTCGCCGGCATGCTCGCCCCGGTGCTGATCGGCACGCTGGTGTTGCATGGCATCGGCGATCTGGATGCCCAGGTGAAGGTCGCAGACGCCGTGACCAAGACGCTGCTGCTGAACGAGTTCGCCGCCAAAATCCAGCTGCCGTACATGGCCATGGCCGGGCTGCTGGTGGTGCTGGCGGTCGGCGTGCTGTTCTCGCCGCTGCCCGAATTGAAGACCGCTGAAGCCAATGCCACGCCGGCCCGCGCGCCAGGCGTTGCCGAGCGCACCAGCATCTTCCAGTTCCCGCACCTGTGGCTGGGCGTGCTGTGCCTGTTCGTTTACGTCGGCGTGGAAGTGATGGCCGGTGATGCGATCGGTACCTACGGGCATAGCTTCAACCTGCCGCTGGACCAGACCAAGATGTTCACCTCGATCACGCTGGCATTCATGCTGTCCGGTTACGTGGTGGGCCTGGCGCTGATTCCGCACCTTGTGACGCAATCGCGCTACCTGAGCATTTCGGCCGTGCTGGGCGTGCTGTTCAGCACCGGCGCGCTGCTGACCCACGGCTATGTCTCGGTCGGCTTCGTGGCCGCGCTGGGCTTTGCCAACGCGATGATGTGGCCGGCGATCTTCCCGCTGGCGATCCGCGGCCTGGGCCGCTTCACCGAAACCGGCTCGGCGCTGCTGGTGATGGCCATTGCCGGTGGCGCGATCATTCCGCAGCTGTTCGCGGTGCTCAAGCAGCACTTTGATTTCCAGTGGGTCTTCGCCGGCCTGATGGTGCCCTGCTACCTGTACATCCTGTTCTACTCGATGCGCGGCCACCGGGTCGGGCTGTCCCGCGACGGGCAGTGATCGGCGATCATGGACGCTCAACCGGTCAGCCAGGGAAAAACGATGCGTAGAGCGACCATCAAGGATGTCGCCGAACGGGCCAAGGTATCGCTGAAGACGGTCTCGCGGGTGATCAACAACGAACCGTCGGTGATGCAGGCCACGCGCGCGCGCGTGCTGCGTGCGATCGCCGAGCTGGACTACGAGCCTGATCCGGCCGCGCGCAACCTGCGCACCGGCACCACGCTGGTGGTTGGGCTGGTGTACGACAACCCCAACCCGTACCACATCATCGGCGTGCAGAACGGCGTGCTTGCGGCGTGCCGCGAAACCGGCTTCGGGCTGCAGATCCATCCCTGCGATTCCAGTTCGCCGATGTTGTCTGAGGAGCTGGCCGACTGGGTGCAGCGTTCGCGCCTGGCCGGCCTGGTGCTGACCGCGCCCATGTCCGAGCGCAAGGATCTGGTGGCCGCGCTCACCGCACGCGGGATCAAGCTGGTGCGCATCATCGCCGCCACCGCCGATCCCGAAGATGGCGCCTGCGTGTTCGTCGACGACCGCGAGGCCGCCTATGAAATCACCGAGCACCTGATCCAGCTTGGGCACCAGCGCATCGGGTTCCTGTGGGGCGGTAGCTCGCACCGTTCCAGTGGCGAACGCTACGCCGGCTATGAAGCGGCACTGCGCGACTACGGCATGTCCATCGACAAGCACCTGGTGGTGCAGGGCGACTACACCTTCGATGACGGCTTCCGCGGCGCGCGCCGCCTGCTGGCGCTGCGCGAACCGCCCACGGCCATCTTCGGCTCCAACGATGAAATCGCTGCCGGCGTGCTGGCGGCGGCCAAATCCACCGGCATGAACGTGCCCTACGACCTGTCCATCGCCGGCTTCGAGGACAGCCCGTTCTCGCGCCAGTCCTGGCCGCCGTTGACCACGGCCAAGCAGGCCACCGAAGACATCGCCCGGCATGCCGCGCGCCTGCTGATCGCGCAGCTGCGCAGCGATGCGTACGACGACGCGCCGCTGCAGCTGCAGAACCAGGGCTTCGTGCCGCAGCTGGTGGTGCGTGGCTCCACCGCGCCGATGCGCCCGCAGGGTGCACGGCTTCCCTCTCCTGAAACGACCTGAGTTCCCATGTCCCTGCCTGCTGCCCACGACACCCTGATGTACCGCGAAGCCGCGGAAGCCGCCGATGTGATCGCTGCGCAGTTCGCGCGCAACCAGGTGGCCGTGGAGACGCTGGCGGCCAGCCTGCGCGCGGCGCCGCCGCCGTTCGTGGTGACCTGCGCACGGGGCAGTTCCGATCATGCCGCCACCTACGCCAAGTACCTGCTGGAAACCCGGCTCGGGCTGGTGACTGCCTCGGCCTCGCCGTCGGTGGGGTCGGTCTATGAAGCGCCGTTGAAACTGCGTGGCGCGCTGTACATCGTGATCTCGCAGTCGGGCAAGAGCCCGGACCTGCTGCGCAACGCCGAGGCCGCACGTGCCGCTGGCGCGCGCGTGGTGGCGCTGGTCAACGTCGAGGATTCACCGCTGGCGCTGCTGGCCGAGACGGTCATCCCGCTGGGCGCGGGTACCGAGCGCAGCGTGGCGGCGACCAAGAGCTATCTCGCCTCGCTGTCGGCGATCCTGCAGCTGGTGGCGTACTGGACCCAGGACGTGGGGCTGATCGCCTCGCTGCGCGCGCTGCCCGATGCACTGCGCGAGGCCTGGAAGAGCGACTGGTCGTCGCTGACCGATGGCCTGGTGCCGGCCCACAATCTGTTTGTACTTGGCCGCGGTCTTGGCCTGGCCGCAGCGCAGGAAGCGGCGCTGAAGTTCAAGGAAACCTGTGGCCTGCACGCCGAGGCCTACAGCTCGGCCGAGGTCAAGCACGGCCCGATGGCGCTGGTCGGCCCGGGCTTCCCGGTGCTGGCCTTTGCCCAGCCGGATGAAACCGGCGCCGGCACCCGTGCGGTGCTGGGCGAGTTCGCTGCGCGCGATGCGCAGGTGTGGCTGGCCGATGTCGGTGGGGACCTGCCGCTGCCGGTCGCGCCGCACCCGGCCTGCGCCCCGCTGCTGACCATCCAGAGCTTCTACCGCGCGATCAATGCGCTGGCACTGCGGCGTGGCCACAACCCGGATCTGCCGCCGCATCTGAACAAAGTGACGGAAACCGTTTGATGAAAACTGTCCTGCGCAATGCCCGCATCCTGGCCGGTGACGACTTCCGCGACGACCTGGCGATCGTGATCGAAAGCGGCCGGATCACCGCGCTCATCTCCGATGCCGCGCCGATGCTGGGTCAGGCCGATGAGCAGGTGGACCTGGGGGGGGGGTGGCTGCTGCCCGGCTTCATCGATGCGCAGGTCAATGGCGGTGGCGGCGTGCTGTTCAACAACCGCCCGGATGTGGCCACGCTGCGCACACTGGCAAAGGCGCACCGCCGCTTCGGCACCACCGGTCTGCTGCCCACCCTGATCAGCGACGACGTGCAGGTGATGCGCGCGGCCATCGCCGCGACCCGCCAAGCCATCAGCGAGGGCGTGCCGGGCGTGCTCGGCATCCATCTGGAAGGCCCTTACATCGCCCCGGCGCGCAAGGGCACGCACGATCCGAACAAGTTCCGTGTGCCGGACGCCGCCGAGATCGCCTTGGCCGCCTCGCTGGACAACGGCGTCACCCTGCTCACGCTGGCGCCCGAGCGGGTACCGCTGGAGAGCATCCGCGCGCTGGTGGAACGTGGCGTGGTGGTGGCGGCCGGGCACACCGCAGCCAGCTACGAGGAAGCGCGTGCGGGCCTGGAGGCCGGCATCCGTGGCTTCACCCATCTGTACAACGCGATGTCGCCGCTGACCGGGCGCGAACCGGGCGCGGTGGGCGCTGCCCTGGAAGACCGCGACAGCTGGGTGGGTATCATCGCCGACGGCGTGCATGTGCACCCGGCCAGCCTGCGGGTGGCGCTGGCCGCCAAGCCGCGTGGCAAGGTCATGCTGGTCACCGATGCGATGCCGCCGGTGGGGGCGGATGATCCCAGTTATGAGCTCTATGGCGAGGTGATCACCGCGGTCGACGGGGTGGTGCGCAATGCCGCCGGCTCACTGGCCGGCTCGGCACTGGACATGGCCACCGCGGTACGCAACAGCGTGCAGCTGCTGGGCGTCCCGCTGGCCGAGGCGGCGCGCATGGCCTCCACCTATCCCGCGCAGTTCCTGAATCTGGATGACCGCTACGGGCATATCGCTGAAGGCCATCATGCCGATCTGGTCCTGCTCGATGATGCGCTGCAGGTACGCAGCACCTGGATTGCCGGGCAGCGCGAAGACGTATGAGTGACGCGCCGTCGGGGCGGATGGGGTCGATCGACGCGCTGCGTGGCCTGACCGTCGCGGCGATGCTGCTGGTCAACAATCCCGGCGATTGGAGCCATGTCTACGCGCCGCTGCTGCACGCGGACTGGCATGGCTTCACCCCGACCGACCTGATCTTCCCGCTGTTCCTGTTCATCGCAGGCGTCTCGATGGCGTTCAGCCTGGCCCCGCGCGCCACCGACCCGGCCATGCGTCCGGCGCTGGTGCGTGGGGTACTGCAACGCGCGCTGCGCATCCTGATCGCCGGTGCGCTGCTGCACCTGATGGCGTGGTGGCTGTTTGAATTACCCGCGTATCGCCTGTGGGGCGTGCTGCAGCGGATCGCCCTGTGCGTGGCGGCGGTTGGCGTGCTGGCGGTCTACACGCAGGCGCGGACGCAATGGGCGGTCATTGTCGGCTTGCTGGCCGCCTATGCGGCGATCCTGCTGTCGGCCGCTTCCTTGGAGCCGTGGGTCAATCCGGCCAGCCGCCTGGACACCGCGCTGTTTGCCCCCTTCCTCTACACGTACTCTGCGCTCACCGGACTGGGTCATGACCCGGAAGGCCTGCTCAGCAGCCTCGGTGCGATTGCCACCACGGTGCTCGGCCTGCGCGCCGGTGCGTGGTTGCGTGCCGGTGAGACGGCTCGGCTGGCGGTCCTGACGGCCGCCTGCCTGGCCCTCGGCGGGCTGGCCACGATGTGGCTGCCGTTGAACAAGCAACTCTGGACGCCCAGCTTCATGGTCTGGGCCGGCGGCCTTTCCATGGCCGCGCTGCTGCTGGCGCACGCGGTGATCGACCGCGGGGGGCTGCCTGCGCTGGGTCGCCGCTTCGGGATGAATGCAATCGCTGCCTATCTCGGGTCCTCCGTGATGGCGCTGGTGCTAAGCGCGACCGGTGCATGGGCCTGGGCATTCCGTACGTTGGAGCATGCGCTGCCGCAGGCGCCGAAGCTTGCCTCCGTGGCCTGCGCAGTGGGCTTCGTGGCGCTCTGGTGGCTGGTGATGTGGGCGCTGGACCGTCGGCGGATCTACCTGAAGATCTAGCGGCACCGGCCCGCGCACCTGCATTTACGTTCACATCACAGTCGAACAGTAAAAGTACGGATCACCACTACGTAATTGACGAACCCGCGTTCTGGCCGTTGCCCACTCGGCTGCGCCGCCTCTCTTTTCCTGATGTTGCACCGCTGGTAATGCAGTCCCAGGCAGCACGTGCTGCCGACGTGAACTCCATGGTGATGCGTGCAGTCAGGAGCAGGGGGCTTCGATGACCTGTCATGTCGCCGCCGCCCTCCGTGATGTCCAGAGGAAGCCGCATGCCCAGTTCCACCCGTCACCCCCTCGCGCGCAGCATCACCGCGTTGCTGCGTTCCCGTTGTCTGCTGAGCAGTGCAGTCGTGCTGGCGTCTTTCGGTGCGCAGGCAGACTGCGTTACCGTTGGCACCACCACGACTTGCGACACCGCCGCCCCCAACCCCTACACGACCCGCATCGGCGACGGCAATCTACCGGCCGAAGATGGGCGTACCGTGGATGTCCAATCCGGCGCGAAGCTGGTGGTAGGCGACTCCAGCGCGATCTCGCTGCGTGACAACGCCAACATCCGCGTAGGAACCGGCGCGACGGTGAGCGCGACCGCCGTCAGCGCCGCCGGCCTGTACAACGCCGGTGGAAACACCCTCGAGATGCGCACCGGTGGCACGGTCACCGTCGATGCCGGGGGCGAAGTGCTTGCACTGGGCAGCCAGGGCAATGCAGAGGTGATCAACTTCCTGGGCGCGGGTAACACCATCGTCAACAACGGGACGATCCGCGCCAACAACGCGGTGGCAATCTGGTTGCAGAACACCACGGGCCTGAACACCGTGGTCAACGCCGAGACCGGCGTCATCCAGGCACCTGGCACGGTGATCGGCGCTGCCGGTAACGGCGCACTGGATCTCACCAACCGCGGCCGCATCATCGGCAATATCTCACTGGCGGGCGGCAATGACATCCTGCGCCTGCTTACCGGCTCGTCGATCACCGGCTCGGCGCTGCTCGGCGACGGCGATGACCTGCTGGACGTCGCCGGCGCCATTGTCGGCAACGTCGATCAAGGCGCCGGCAACGACACCGCCATCGTGCGCCCCGGCGGCAGCATCGGCGGCACGCTGACACAGGGGGTCGGCAATGATCGGTTGCAGATGCTGGGTGGCAACATTGCCGGCGCGGTGACGCAGGGTGCGGGGACTGACGTGCTGGTGATGAGTGGCGGTACGCTGGCTTCGGTCGATCAGGGCGACGACGTCGACCAGATCGAGATCAGTGGCGGCACCATCACCGGCACCGTGCAGCAAGGCGGCGGGCAGGACGTCTTCATCATGACCGGGGGCACCGTCGGCGCCCTGCTGCAGGGCGATGGAACCGATCGCTTCCGCATGACGGGCGGGCAGATCATCGGCGGTTTCGACGACGGCGACTATGCCGAGATGACCGGCGGCCGCATCGGCCGGGTCAACATGAAGCTGGAGAACAACACCTTCGACATGTCCGGCGGCACCATTGACGGCAACCTGGTCACCGGCTTCGGCAACGACACGATCATCCTTTCCGAGGGCTACATCGGCGGCAACATCAGCGTCAGCGGTGGCGACGATGCGATCACCATCACCGGTGGCACGGTGCGCGGCGAGATCCGCGCCAGCACCGGCAACGATCGGCTGGACTGGTCCGGTGGCGGCGTGGTGTACGGCACAGTGGACATGGGCGAGGGCAACGACCTCACCACGCTGTCCAACCTCAACAACAGCCACCTCGGCGCGATTCCGCTGTTCACCGGTGGGCTTGGCACCGATCTGCTCACGATGAACAACGTCAAGACCAGCGGTGTCTCGCGCTTCACCGGCTGGGAGCAGATCAACCTGCGCCAGGACAGCCAGCTGACGTTCGATGGCGACCTGGTGCTGTCCGATTTCACCACCACCGGCGGTACGCTGGACATCGACAGCACCAGCACGGTGTTCGCCGGTGGCCTCAATGCCAGCGTGCGCACGTTCACCGCCGGGCAGCAGGCCAGTGTGATCAATGCCGGGCGCATTGACTTGAGCAACGGCAGCAACGGTGCAGGTGATGCGTTTACCATTGCAGGCAACTATGTCGGCAACAACGGCGGCGTGTATCTGCAGTCGGTGCTGGCCGGTGACGGTGCGCCTTCCGACCGCCTGGTGATCTCCAACGGCGTGGCCAGTGGCAGCACCGGGCTCGGAATTCTCAACGCCGGAGGGACCGGCGCGGCGACGCTGGCCGACGGCATCCTGGTGGTGCAGTCGATCAACGGGGCGAGCACCGCGCCGAATGCCTTTGCGTTGTACAACCCGATCGCGGCGGGAGCGTTCGAGTATTTCCTGTTCAAGGGCGGCGTCAGTGACGGCAGCAGCGAGAACTGGTATCTCCGCTCGACGCTGGTGGCGGGCGTCTCGCCGGCCCCTTCACCCGCACCACCGGGCGTGCCGACAGTGACGCCGCCCCCGCCACCGCCGGAGGATGCCGGCACGCCGCCCCCACCGTTGGCGGCACCGCCGTCTCCGGATCTGCCGGAGAATCCCGACCCGTTGGCACCGGAGCCCGCACCGCCGCCGCCACCGCCCGAGCCGGCACCTGTCGCGCCGCCCCAGGTCGATACCCCACCGCCGGTACCGACCACGCCGGCCGCCGTGCCCGGACCGCTGGCCGTTCCGCCGACGCCCGGTGCAATACCAGCGGAAGGCGACATCGTTCCGTTGTACCGCGTGGAGGCGGCCACCTACGCGGTGGTGCCGCCGCTGCTGCGTGAGACCAGTCTGCTCAGCCTCGGTACCTTCCACGAACGCCAGGGCGAACAGCGCCTGTTGGCCGGACAGGGCGGTTTTCGTTCGGCATGGGCGCGGATGATCGGGCAGAGCCATGAGCAGCATTGGGAAGGCGATGCCAAGCCCAGCTTCGACGGTGACATCCAGGGCATCCAGGCCGGTGTGGATCTGTACGCAACGGCCGATGATCAGGCGCGTAATCAGTTCGGTGTGTTCGTCGGGCGTACCCGCGCGCAGGGCAACGTCAACGGCTTCGCGATCGGCTGGGACAACGTGGCAGTGGGCCGCACGCGCCTGGACGACAAGCATGTCGGTCTGTACTGGACCCGCGTGGGCAGTGCGGGCGGTTACCTCGACGCGGTGGTCATGCAGAGCCGTTACGACGGCAATGCATGGTCGGCGCGCGGCCTTGGGATCGATCTGCGCGGGGATGGCACCACGGCGTCACTGGAGGTCGGCAAGCCGTTGCTGCAGCTCGGGCAATCGGCCTGGTGGCTGGAGCCGCAGGCGCAGGTGATCTGGCAGCGCAGTGCGCTGGATGACAGCGCGGACCGCATCTCCACGATCAGCTACGAAAACGACAACGCGTGGACCGGCCGTGTCGGCCTGCGCCTTGCAGCCGACTACAACCTCGCCGGCAATGGCTGGCAGCCATACCTCAAAGTGAACTACTGGCAGACCTTGGACGGCGAGGATCGCATCAGCTTCGGCACCAATGAGCTGATCAATCAGCAGGCCGCCCGCGCGCTGGAAGTGGGCGTCGGTGTGGTCGCGCGCTTCAATGCCAATGTCAGTGCGTTTGCGGTGGCCGATTACACGCGCGATCTGGAAAGCAGTGCGCAGAAGGAGCGCAAGAGCATGGAAGGGAATATCGGGCTGCGCTTCGATTGGTGATATCGCGACGCGCTGGCATCGTTCAGCGCGCCGCCGCAATCGCCCGCGTACGCGCCTTGGCCAGCGCTTCACCCACCGCCGGGCCCTTCAAGCCGCTCAGATCCAGATCGCGCGCCTGCACCGCCAGCGCCGCCTGGTGCAGGCGTTTGAGCGTCTCACCCTGTGGGTAATCGCTGTCCTCGAAGCCCAGCCGGCCGCGCTTGTCGGCTTCACAACACAGCGCGATCTGCGCGATGCGCTCGGGGCGGCGGAACCCATCGCAGCGGCCGAGCAGTTCCAGCACGGTGGCATCGCGCAGTTCGTCGATGCGGTGCACGTTGAGATGATCGCGGCAGACCGCTTCGGCCAGTTGGCGGTGATCGACCGGCACCTTCAGGCGTTCGGCCAACCCACGCAGCGGGGCGACGCCGCGCTGCTCATGCATGATGTGGCGCGGCCATTCGGCGGGCGGGGTCAGGCCCTTGCCGAGGTCGTGGGTCAGCGCGGCGAAACCGATCAGATCATCGCCCGGTGCCAGCTGCGCGGCCATGTCGCTGACCATTTCCTGGTGTACCCCGGTATCGACTTCCGGATGGAACTCCGCACGCTGGGGCACACCGTACAGGGCCTCCAGCTCGGGCAGGATCGCACCCAGTGCATGGGCGTCATGCAGCGTGCGCAGGAACGCGGACGGTTGTGCGGAGGCGAGCGCACGGCGCAGCTCCTGCCACACGCGCTCGGGCACCAGCGCATCGAGCTCGCCACTGGCGGCGACCTCCCGCATCAGCGCCATCGTCTCGTCGGCGACGGTGAAGCCCAGCGGTGCGAAGCGCGCCATGAAGCGGGCCGCACGCAGCACGCGCAGCGGATCCTCGACGAACGCCGGGCCGACGTGGCGCAGCACACGCTGCTCGATGTCGCGCACGCCGCCATACGGATCCACCCGTTCACCGGTGGCTTCATCGCAGGCGATCGCGTTGATGGTGAAATCGCGGCGTTGCAGGTCTTCTTCCAGCGTCACCGCGGGATCGGCATCGACCACGAAGCCCCGGTAGCCGCGGCCGGATTTGCGCTCGGTGCGGGCCAGCGCGTATTCCTCACCGGTGTCGGGATGCAGGAACACCGGAAAATCGCGGCCGACGGCCTTGTAGCCCTGCGCTTCCATCTGCGCCTGGGTGGCCCCGACAACGACCCAGTCGCGGTCGCCCGGGGCGCGCTGCAAGAGGCGGTCGCGCACGGCTCCGCCAACCAGATAGATTTTCATATGCCCATGATGCCGCAGTGGACCAAGGCCACGCCAATCGGGAGTGCCGGATTCGCGGAGCCGGCCGGCATGGCGGGGCCGGTCAGTCGCCACCCTTGTCGGCGTTGGCCGCGCAGGCGAAGGTCTTGCGCTTGACCTGCAGGCGGCCGTTCATGCGGTCGGTCACCGGCAGCGCGTCACCGTTCAAGCGCCAGTCGTAGATCACGCTGAAGGCCAGGATGCGCGCGACGTACTCGCGGGTTTCCTTGTAGCTGATCGTCTCGATCCAGATGTCTGGATCGAAACCCGGGCGTTGCGACTGCCAGCGGGCAGTGGGGGTCGGGCCGGCGTTGTAGGCGGCGATGGTGACGTAGGGCAGGCCGTCGTACTTGTTCATCAGCTGGCGCAGGTAGGCCGTGCCGATGGCGATGTTGGTGTCCGCATCGTAGAGGCTGGCGGCGCCGCCGTAGTTGGTCAGCCCGATCGATTTGGCCACCGCCGCGCCGGTGGCGGGCAGCACCTGCATCAGGCCCATCGCGTTGGCCGGCGAGCGCGCCTTCGGGTTGAAGATGCTCTCGGCGCGGATCTCCGCGGCCACCCAAGCCGGATCGATGGCATTGCGGGCGGACTCGCGGCGGATGCTGTCGTCGTGGTGCAGCGGGAAGCGCAACGAGTACAGGCGCTGCTCGTCCGGGGTCTTGCCGAGCGAGAAGACCGCACGGTCGAACCAGCCGTTGTCGCGGGCGACTTCCACGGCGAGACGACGCTGTGTGTTGTCGTAACGGCTCAGCGCATCGTTCCACTCGGCCACGGCCCAGCCCGCACGCTCGATCTTGAACAGTTCCATCGCGCGCACGATCGCCGGGTCGCGCGCGACCGCCGCCTGCGCCTGGGCGCTGTCGTTGGGTTCCCACGGGCACAGCGTGTAGTTCTGGCCGAGCTGGTCGGCGGCCAGGAAGCCATGGAAGGTGGCCGCACGGGCCGCCTCACGGAAGGCCGCCTGCGCTTCGCTGCGTTTGCCGGTCTTGTCCAGCATGCGCGCTTCGAAATAGCGCCAGCGCGAGTCGGCGCGCTGGGTCGGGCCCATCTTGCGGATCGCGGTCAGCGCCGCCGGCCAGTCGCCGCGCGACAGCGCTTCGCGCGCACGCCATTCGTGCAGGCGTTCGTCATAGGCGGATTCGGGAACTGCATTGAGGCGGCGGGCGGATTCCGGGCCATACGAGGCCACCGTCCACAGCGCGATCTGGTACAGCACCTGCGCGCGCTGTGCAGCGCTCAGCTGCAGGGCATCGGCGTACTGCGGCAACTGCTGCTCGGTAGCGCCCGGATCGGCCTTGGCCAGCTTGGCCAGGCCATCAGTGGCGATGCGTCGGCTGCGCTCAGTGCGCGGCCAGTTCAGTGCGCTCGCATTGGGCTTGTCGACGAAGGCGGCATACGTGTTGGCCAGGGCCAGATCGGCGGCGGGCAGACCGCGCGCGGCGCTGCGCATCACCGCCGGCTGCTGCTCATCGGCGGCGGCGTCGATACGTGCCCAGCGTAGCTCGGCGCTCAGACCGCCCTTGGCCTCCAGCACGGCAAAGACCGGGTCACAGGCATCGGGCAGCGACTTGCCGGTGCTGCGCCAGATCGCCTGCGCCTCGCTCACCCACTGCGCATCGGCCTTGCCGGTGGCCTGGCGCGCATTGAGCTGCGCGCAGCGCAGGCCGACGTTGGAGGTCTCGGTCCAGTTGGCCAGCAGCGTCGGCCAATCCTGGCGTCGCGCCACCGCGGGCAGCCATACGTTGCGGAAGCTGGTGGCCACGGCCTGGCCGTTGTAACGCTTCAGGAAATCCTGGGCCTGCGCGTTGCTGACGGTGTCGATGTTGCGCCGCAGGTTGGCGAATTCGACCCAGCCATACAGCGGGTGCCGGCTCAATGCGGCCGCTTGGGCCGGGTCGAACTGGCCGCGCTCGGCGTTGTCGATGACGGCTTTGAGCTGCGCGCGCTGCGCATCCAGGTTCTGGGCATCGGCTACCGGGCTGACGCCGGTGCAGGCCAGCAGGACGGTCGCGCTGAAGAAATAGAGGGGAAGTCGAGTCATGCCGGAAAGCATAACGGCGCGGGGTGAAAGGGAGTGAGGGCAAGCCGACTCGAGGATGAACAGCGCCTGCGCCCGGCAGCGTCCGGAAGTGCAGACCAGATCACAGACCGCAACGCGCGCCGAGGCTGGAATGGATACGCGGCATCGTGCCGTACGGAGGACCCCATGCAGCTCAGGACCGTGTGGTTGTTCGGGACGTTGACGACCCTTGGGCTCGCGATGCCCCTGCCGGGACAGACCGAGGGCCTTGTCGAATGCAACAACTGTGCATCCCCGGAGCAGGTCGCGCTTGCCAGCGGCCCCGGGCTGACCGTTGTGGTGGACTTCGAGCAGGCGACGGTGCATGGATTCGAGGTGACCCAGGCCACCGGTGAGGCGGGTGGCCAAGCGATCCCTGTCCAGATACCTCCTTCGATCGAAGCCGCGTTCCTGCGGAACGTGGCGGCGGTGATGGATGCTGAGCAGGCGGAGCGCGACGCCGAACGCCTCCGTCAACCGCCTCCTGAGAAAAAAGAGTGAGCCCGTGGCGAAAGCAGCGGCGGGTGGGGCACCGCATTTCGGCCGATCACGACGCGCAGGACGTCACGCAGATCCCGTTTTTTTCGATATCCCTGTGCAGGTCTGTCGCGCGGTCTCCCGTTGACGCCGTCCTGCCCGGTTGGCGGGATGTCTGACCGCCACCGCCTTTAAACACAAGGCGTTTGCTGCAGCGCACGGCCGATCCATGCAACGCACGCCGCCTGGTTTCGCCCAGTCGGCTTTGTCGATTCCGCGTGAAAGAGTGTCGGCCGTCACGTCGACCTGTTTACCGTTTGTTTACAAAGGAGACACTGCCGCCATGCAGGGGGGCGCGGCAGCCCAGCCCGACATTCCTTTGGAGAGAGAGCGAATGAACAACCTGCATCACCGCCCACTGGCGGTTGCCGTCTCGCTGTGCCTGCTGCTGGCGGCACCGGCCCTGGCCAGCGCGCAGGACGCGCCACGCAGTACGACCGACCTGGACCGGGTAGAAGTGACCGGCAGCCGCATCAAGCGGGCCGAGGTGGAAGGGCAGGTGCCGATCCAGACCCTGACCCGCACCGAGATCGAACGCACCGGCCTGACCTCGATCGGCGATGTGCTGCAGCAACTGACCGGCTCCGGTTCGGCGCTCAATGCAAAGTTCAATTCCTCGGGCAACTTCGGCTTCCCACCCGATGGCAGCGGTGTGGGCGCGGGCTCGGCCCAGGTCGATCTGCGGCACCTGGGCGCCAAGCGCGTGCTGGTCCTGGTCGACGGCATCCGTTGGGTCAACGAATCCTCCGCCTCCGGCGTGGGTGCGGCGACCGATCTGAACACCATTCCGCTGGCCATCGTCGAGCGCATCGAAGTGCTCGAAGATGGTGCTTCATCACTGTATGGCTCCGACGCCATCGCCGGTGTGGTCAACATCATCACCCGCCGCGAATTCGACGGCGCGCAGGTGACGATGAATTATGGCGAGTACACCAAGGGCGACGGCACCCAGAAAGGCGTGGATCTGGCGTGGGGCACCAGCGGCGACCGCTACAGCCTGTTCCTGGGCGCCAGCTGGACCAAGCAGGACCCGGTGTATGCGCGCGATCGCGAGCAATCGCGCTTCCCGATTCCCGGCACCGGACTTGCCTTCGGCAGTGGTGGCATTCCGCAGGGGCGCTTCGCCTTCGTGGACCCCAACACCGGCGCCAGCCAGAACATCGTGCCCAACACCGGCGTGAGCAATCCGCGCTATGACGGCAGCGCGGGCTGCAACCGCAGTGATGATTACCACTGCTTCACCTCGGCCGACCGTTTCAACTTCGCCGAGTACAACCTGGTGCTCACCCCGTCCGAGCGGAAGGGCATCTTCGGTCAGTTCCGTTTCGACCTCACCGATGACATCCAGTGGTACATCAAGGCACTGGGTAACCGCCGCGAGTCCACCAACCAGGCCGGCCCCGAGCCGCTGTTCTTCGGCCCGGACGGCGCCACCGGCAACCCGCTGGCGGACAACATCGTGGTCTCCGCGCTCAACCCCTACAACCCGTTCGGCTTCGATCTGGATTCTTCGAGCAACATGAGCCTGATCGGTCGCCGCCCGGTGGAAGGTGGCCCGCGTGTGTTCGAGCAGGAGGTGAACACCCAGTACTTCGCCACCGGGCTGGTCGGCCAGTTCCAGGCGGCGGACCGCAGCTGGTTCTGGGACCTCAACGGCATGTACAGCAAGAACAAGGCCGAGCAGACCAACTACGGCAGCTACGACATCTACAAGGTCAACATGGCGCTGGGCGATCCGGCGATCTGCGCGGCCACGCCCGGCTGTGTCCCGCTGAACATCTTCGGCGGGGTCGGCTCGATCACGCCGGACATGCTGCGCTGGATCCAGCCGGTGGTGCGAGACCGCAGCCAGAACGAGCTGAGCCTGTTCACCGCCAACCTGAGCAGCGAGTTGTTCACGCTCCCGGCCGGCCCGGTCTCGTTCGCCACCGGCTACGAGTACCGCAAGTACGAGGGCCGCTACGATCCGGATCCGCTGACGGTGATCGGTCACTACAACGGTGTGCCGTCACTGCCCACCTCCGGCTCCTACGACGTTAACGAGGCCTACCTCGAGCTGAGCGTGCCGATCTTTGCCAAGAGCGCGCTCGGCGAGAAGCTCGACCTGAGCCTGGCGGGGCGCTACTCGGACTACTCCACCTTCGGTGGGGAGTTCACGCCGAAGTACGGCCTTCGCTGGCAGGTGACCAACGACTTCGTGCTGCGCACCAGCTATGCCGAAGGCTTCCGCGCGCCGTCGATCGGCGAGCTGTACGGCTCGGCCGCGCGTGCCGACCTGCAGCTGTTCGATCCGTGCTCGGTCGGGTTGGGTGGTACGCCGCCGCGCGGCAGTGCCGCCAACTGTGCCGCACTCGGCGTGCCCGGGGGGTTCCAGCAGGCCAACTCGCAGATCTCGGTCACCACCGGTGGCAACGCGGAGCTGGATCCGGAGCGCTCGCGCAGCTTCAGCGCCGGCTTCGTGTGGAGCCCCTGGTTCGGCAGCAATGCGTCCTGGTCGGAGCGCTTCGATGTGGAGGTGACGTTCTATCGCCACCACATCGAAGGCGCGATCCAGGCGATCAACGCGCAGACCCAGCTCGACCTGTGCGTGGACACGCTGGACCCGCTGTACTGCGGTGGCATCACGCGGGCCTCGACCGGTGCGGTCAGCAGCTTCAACAACCGCCTGACCAACCTGGGCTCGATCAAGACCGACGGTTGGGATGTGGACCTGTTCTGGACCCTGCCGCAGACGGAGGTCGGCCAGTTCAAGCTCGGTTGGCAGAACACCTTCGTCGGGCGCTATGAGGCACTGGGTGCGGCCGGCCAGCGGCAGCCGCAGGAGCCGGGCGTGGAAGTGGCCGACAGCTCGATCCCGGAGTGGACCAGCAATGCCACCCTGAGTTGGAATCTGGCCAACTGGAATGCCTCCTGGACGGTACGCCACATCTCCAAGCTCACCGAGGAGTGTGGCGACGTGGCGGCCTTCCCGATCTGCGGCAACCAGGCCGAAGGCACCAACGAGCTGGCCGCCACCACTTTCCACGACATGCAGGTGGGCTACAAGTTCGACTGGATGAAGGGGCTTCAGCTCAGCGCCGGCCTGAACAACGTGTTCGACAAGGATCCGCCGATCTGCCTGTCGTGCTCGCTCAACGGCTATGACGCCTCGACCTACGACATCCCGCGCGGGCGCTACTGGTACCTGCGCGCGGATCTGCGGTTCTGATCAAGGGTTGATGCGGAGGTGACACGCCGGGGCGTCTAGAGGGCGCCCCGGTGCGTTCCGGGCGGACAACCTGGTTGCACGGATCGGCCACATCGGGTGTCCGGGCTGCCGGTGCTGTTTCCGTCAGGCATCATGGGGAGCCGGCCAGCGGCCGGTACTACGCCTCCTCGTGAACTGAATTGCCATGAACCTGCATACCTGGTGGATCTTCGCCGTCACCGTGTTCGTCCTGTGCGGCACGCCCGGCCCGAACATGCTGCACGTGATGACCCGCAGCGTGCGCGTCGGCTTCCGCCGCAGCATCGCCGCCATGGCCGGCTGCCTGACCGCGCTGGTACTGGCCCTGGCGATCTCCGCCGCCGGACTGGGCGCGGTGCTCAAGGCCTCGCCGATGGTGTTCGACGTGCTGCGCTACGCCGGCGTGGCGTACCTGGTGTACCTGGGGATCAAAGCCTGGCGCGGCGGTGATGCGCCGATCGACGTCGGCAGCACCACGGCGCTGGTGCCCAGTTCACGCACCGTGCTGTTCCGCGATGGCTTCATCATCGGCATCAGCAACCCCAAGCTGCTGCTGTTCGCTTCGGCGTTCCTGCCGCAGTTCGTCGATCTCACCCAGCCGCAGCTGCCGCAGTTCGTGATCCTGGTGGGCACCTTCGCGGTGATGGAGATGTTCTGGTACGCGGTGTATGCCGCCGGCGGCCGCGGGCTGGCCGGTTATCTGGCCAAGCCGGGGCTGCGCAAGGTGTTCGACCGTGTGGTCGGCACGATCTTCATCGGGTTCGGGTTGGTGCTGCTGCGCGCACGGCCGTAGTGCCGGCCGCTGGCCGGCCACCAGGCAAGACCGTCATCGCCCATGAGGCTGCCGGCCAGCGGCCGGCACTACCGAGGTCTGGCCGTGCGGCGCCGCGCGTCCATTGCGCATCGTGCAAAACGCAGAGAGCCGGGCAATGCCCGGCTCTCCTGAGTTGAAGCGATACGATCAAAGACCGGTCAGAACGACCAGGTGAACGTCAGGCCGCCATTGCGACCATCACCGTACGCGCCGTAGCCGTTGATCTGCGAGAAGTACTTTTTGTCCAGCAGATTGTTGAGGTTGGCCTGCACGCTGAACTCCGGCGAGATGCGGTAGCGCACGAACGCGCTGACCAGCGCATAGCCGCCCTGTTCGATACGGCCGTAGGCCGGCACCGGGTAGTAGATGCCGTTTTGCCAGTTGGCACCGCCACCGACCGTCAGCGCGCTCAGCGACTGCGGGGTGTAGCTGGTGAACAGCTTGATGGTGGTCTGCGGCAGGTTGGTGTTGATGTCCGCGTCGTTGATGTCTTTGGCCACGTAGCGCGAGGCACCGAAGGTCGCGTTCCAGCCCGGGGCCAGTTCACCGTTCAGCTCGAACTCGAAACCACGGCTCACCGTGCCGCGCGCGGCGATGTAGGCGAACTCACCCGGGCGGCTGGGGATCAGCTCGCTGGTGACCTGTGCGACGTTGTCCTGCTCGATGCGGAACGCAGCGACGGAGGCATTCAAACGGTTGTCGAACCATGCGCCCTTGACGCCGATTTCGTAGCTCTTGCCGTCCACCGGATCGAGGTAGCTGCCGCTGCGATCGCGCGCGGTCTGCGGCTGGAAGATCTCGGTGTAGCTGGCGTAGGTGGAGTAGGTATCGTTGATGTCGAATACCAGGCCGGCGTACGGCGTGGTGACCTTGTGCGAACGGTCGGCGCCTTCACCCTCGCTCTTCCAGTCGGTGTAACGCGCGCCGAGAATCAGCTTGAGCGGATCGGCCAGCGACAGGCGGGTGGCGACGTAGCCAGCCTTCTGGGTGATGGTGCCTTCGCTCTGCAGCGGCAGGGTGCCGACCCAGTTCGGTTCGGGGAAATCCGCCACACCGGCCAGATAGTTGTCCAGCGGCGCCCAGCCGACCTGGTAGTCGCCGTAGTTGGCGAACTCGCGCTTGTTGTAGCTCAGGCCGGCCATGAACTGGTGCTCGCGACCGAACAGCTGGAACGGACCTTCCACGAAGCCGTCCACCGCATTGACCTTGCGCTCGGTGTTGTAGAACCCTGCCGAGGGCGCAACGCCGGCACCGGTGGTCTTGTCCAGCAGCGATGCACCGCTGGTCCAGTCGTTGTAAGCCGGGTAGAACAGCTTGTCGTCGGCCTTGGTCGTGTCGTGCGTTGCACCGAGCTTGACCTTCCAGTCGTTGGCGAACGCATGTTCCAGCGTGGCGAACAGGCGCTTGCTGGTGGTATCCCAGTAGGTCCAGCGCGGGTTGGCGCTGAACGACTCATCGAACGGGGTCGAGCTGCCATCGGAGAACAGCATCGGGAAGCCACCCCAGGTCGCGCCGTTCGCGCGCTTCTGCTGGTAGTCATAGCCCACGCTCAGCTGGGTGTCCGGGGTCAGGTCGGCATCGATCACCGCATAGCCCAGCGTCTTGTGCTGGTCGTAGCGGTCCATCTGCGATTCGGTATCCAGGTAACTGCCGATCACGCGCGCGCGCACCGAGCCGCTGGCGTTCAGCGGGGTGGTCACATCCACGGTGCTGCGGGTACGGCCCCAGCTGCCGACGTTGACCGACACGCTGCCGGTCAGCTCGGCGCTGTCGGCATGCTTGCGGATCAGGTTCACGGAGGCGGAGGGGTTGCCGGCGCCGGATAGCAGGCCGGTGGCGCCACGCACGACTTCCACGCGGTCATACAGGGCCAGGTCCAGGCCGGAATCGCCGTAGCTCCAGTTCTGCACCATCTGGGTCGGCAGGCCGTCGAACTGGTAGCTGTCGATGTAGAAGCCGCGCGCGTAGAACTCGGTGCGCTCGGTATCGGACTGGGTGCTGCTCACGCCGGTGGTGTTGGCCAGCACGTCGATGATGTCATCGAGGTTCTGATCTTCGATGCGCTGGTGGCTGATGATGCTGACCGACTGCGGGATCTCGCGCGGGGCCAGATCGAAGCGGGTGCCGGCCGAGGTCCTGCGGACCGAATAACCTTCGGCGCGCTCGCCCTTGACCACGATCTTGTCCAGGGTGGTGGCATCAGCGGCAGCGTCCTGTGCGAACGCAGGCGCAACGGCGAGGGTGCACAGGGCCACCATCAAGGCCTGCGGCAGCGGGCGACGGTGCATCGACGGGCGGGACAGCACGTGGGCGGAGCGGGTCATCGGCGTTTCCAAAAAGGCGGCAACGCGCATGGCCGGCGTCCTGGGTGGCCTGCGGCGGAGCGGGGTGGGGGCAGGCAGCGGCTGGCGCGGGCGGTGACCCGGCGCGGGCTCGATAACTGTTCACGGGTACGCATCCCTTGCGCGACCCTGATCACACTATGGTAATGGCAATGATTCGCATCATCAACCGCATCCGATCTCAGCGTCGATGCTGAAGGCAGGCCACGCGGGACTCATGCGTGTTCATTTTGCTGAAGCGAGCTCGCGCTACTGCCCGCCGTCGCAGCGCAGCGCACAGCAAGAACGATCAAATGCCGCGGCGCGCGCTGGGTTACGCTGCGGTCCCGTTCAACGGCATGGATCTGGCGGTATGGGTGCGGCACGCAGGGCCTTGTGGTACATCGAAAGCCACTTCGCTGAAAACCCGTCGCTGGCCGATATCGCTCGCGTGGTCGGGCTGTCACCGTTCCACCTTTCGCGCTTGTTCCAGCTCAGCACCGGCACCTCGGTGGTGCGCTATCTGCGTGGCCGCCGGCTGACCGAAGCTGCCCGTCAACTGGCCGCCGGTGCCGGTGACATCCTGAGTGTAGCGGTGGCGGCGGGCTATGCCTCGCACGCGGCCTTTACCCGCGCATTTTCCGACCAGTTCGGGCGTTCGCCCGAGCAGGTGCGCGAACAGGGGCTGGCCGGCATGGCGCTGGTCGAGGCACTGAAACTGATCGATACCTCGACCCCCTGCGCGATCCAACCCCGGCGCGAGTACCGCGGCGCCCTGCGCGTGGCAGGGATCGGTGCACGCCATACCGCCGCGACCGTCGCATCGATTCCTTCGCAATGGCAGCGCCTTGACGAAGCGTATGGCCTGGGCGCTGAGATCGCCTACGGCGTGTGCGGCAACAACGATGCCGAAGGTGGCTTCGACTACATCGCCGGCGTGGAGATCCGTGCCGGCGCGTCCGTGCCCGCCGGTTGGCAGGCGATCTCGATCGCGCCCCGCGAGTACCTGGTGGCCTGGCATGCCGGGCACATCTCCGCGATCCGCTCCACCTGGTTCTGGTTGTTGAATGACTATCTGCCGGCGTCCGGCCTGACCCTGGCCGAAGCACCGGACCTGGAGCGCTACGACGCGCGCTTCGATGACCGCAGCGGCCACGGCGGGGTGGAGATCTGGCTGCCGCTGGCCGACACGTTGCACCTCAAGGAGATTGACCCATGCGAATGACCGCCCGTTGTTGTACCGCGCTGCTGGCGCTCTGCCTGCCCCTGTTTGCCGTTGGGGCCGTGCCGCCCGTGGGAGAGCGACAGGGCGTGGCACACACGCCCAGTGCGGCCGTGCGTGATGCCGACCACCGCGACAGCGTGCGCTACACCGTGTGGTACCCGGCGCAGCCCGATGCACAGGAAACCGCGCTGACGATCGGTCCGCCGGGCGCGCCCTTGTTCGAGGTGGGCACGGCTGCCGCGGATGCCGCCATCGCCGAAGGTCGCTGGCCGGTCCTGCTGCTCTCGCACGGCAACGGTGGCAGCGCCCGGATGATGGGCTGGTTCGGCACCGCGATGGCGCGGGCAGGCTACGTGGTGATCGCGGTGGACCATCCCGGCAACAACGGGGTGGACCCCATGACCGAGGCTGGCAGCATACTGATGTGGAACCGCGTGGATGATCTTGCTGCCGCGCTGGCGGCCGTGCAGGCGGATCCCGCGCTTGCTGCGCAGATCGATACCCAGCGGTTGGGCATTGCGGGATATTCGGCTGGCGGGTTCACCGCGTTGGTCGCCGCAGGGGCACGCCCGGAGGTGCAGCGCCTGCTGGCGTTCTGTCGAACGCACCCCGATGACGGCGTCTGCGCGCCGCAGGCAGAGACTCCGTCACTGACTCTGGCGCGGCGGATGGCCGCAGCAGACACACCGGAACTGGCGCCATGGGTTGCCCGGGCCGGTGACGATCGCACCATCGGCGGCGTGGGCGCCGTGTTCCTGATCGCGCCGGCGATGGTGCAGGCCTTCGCGCCAGAAGAACTGGCCAAGGTAAGGCTGCCGGTGTCGGTCCTCGTCGGTGCGGCCGATACGGTGGCCTCGCCGGCCACCAACAGCGACATCGCGGCCGCAGCACTTCCAAAGGCGACGCTGACCACCTTGCCAGCCGTCGGGCACTACGACTTTCTGTCCAGCTGCACCGCCTTGGGCCAGACGCGGGTCGGCGCACTCTGCCAGGTGGCGGCCGACAAGCAGGCCACGCACGGGGCGGCGATCACGGAAGCGACGGCGTTGTTCGACGCTGCGCTGTCGGCCACGCGCTGAGGCCGATCACTCCGCCAGCGGAACATCCAGCCCGCGCTTGAGCGTGCTCAGCGCCACCGCGGTACGGAAGCGCTCGATGTTGTCGTCGTTGCCGAACAGCCGCTCGCTGATCGCCTCGTATTCCTCCATCGAGGCGGCGGTCAGGATCAGCAGGAAGTCGGCCTCGCCGGTGATGGCGTAGCACTGCTGCACGGCGGGATCCTCCTGCACGCGGCGACGGAACGGCGCGACCCGATGCGGTTGCTCGCTGGCGACCCGCACCTCGACCATGATCGTCAGCGGCCGGCCCAGCCGGGCCTGGTCCAGCACGGCGACGTTCGCGCGGATGACGCCTGTTTCTTCCAGGCGTTTGATCCGCCGCTGCACCGCAGGCGCGGACAGGCTCACCGACTCGGCGATCTCGCGCTGCGGGGTGGCGTTGTCACGCTGCAGGATCGCCAGGATGGCCCGGTCGAAGCTGTCGGGAGTGTAGGGCGTGGCAGACATGGTGAGTGAAAGATGCAGGAAGACCCCTGCAATTGAGCATCTCCTTCGGCCGTTGCGCAATATCCTGTGCGGATGTCGACCTCCCGCCTTTCTACGCTTTTTCCTGCCCTGGCCGTCCTGGGCTCGGTCACCTCGCTGGCCGTGGGCACCTCGTATGCCAAACAGCTGTTTCCACTGATCGGCGCGCAGGGCACCAGTGCGCTGCGCGTGGGCTTCTCGGCGCTGGTGCTGCTCATGGTGTTCCGGCCATGGCGCTGGACCACCTCCCGCGCGGATGCCGGGGCGATCATCCGCTATGGCATCACGCTGGGGGTGATGAACCTGCTGTTCTACATGGCGCTGCGTACGATCCCGTTCGGCATCGCGGTGGCCATCGAATTCTGCGGGCCGCTGGCGGTGGCGATGTGGTCCTCGCGGCGGCCGGTCGATTTCATCTGGGTCGGCTGCGCGTTGGTCGGGCTGTTGCTGCTGCTGCCGCTGGGCCATGGTGAGCCACTGGATCCGGCCGGGGTGATGTTCGCCCTGGGCGCGGCGGTGTGCTGGGCGATGTACATCATCTTCGGCAAGCGCGCCGGCCATCTGCCGGCCGGGCATACGGTATCGCTGGGGCTGTGCGCGGCGGCCCTGGTGGTGGTGCCGGTCGGCGTGGCGCATGCCGGCATGGCGTTGCTGGACCCGAAAATCCTGCTGTTCGGGCTGGGCGTGGCGATCGTCTCCAGCGCGATCCCGATGTCGCTGGAGATGATGGCGCTCAAGCGGCTGCCCAAGGAGACCTTCGGCATCCTGATCAGCATGGAGCCGGCGGTCGCGGCGCTGCTGGCGATGGGCCTGCTGGCCGAGCACCTGACCCCGCTGCAGTGGGCGGCGATCGGCTGCACCGTGGTGGCGTCGGTGGGCAGTACGTTGACCGCAAAGCGAGCGGTCGTACCTTTGCCGGGTGCGCCGGCGTAATCGCGCGTGATGGTATCGGTAGGTGCCGGCCAACCGCCGGCACCTACCGATCAATCACGCAGGCCTCAGCGCCGGGCCGGTGCATCCCCGGCGACGTAATACGCGGCGGTACTGCGCGGCAGCGGCGCCCGCCCACGAATGCGATCAGCGATCTTCTCGGCGATCATGATCGTGGTGGCGTTGAGGTTGCCGGTGATGATGCGCGGCATGATCGAGGCGTCGACCACGCGCAGGCTTTCCATGCCATGCACGCGGCCCTGGCCGTCCACCACGCTCATCGCGTCGGTGCCCATCGCACACGAGCAGGACGGGTGGTACGCGGTTTCGGCATGTGCGCGCACGAACGCATCCAGTTCCGCATCGGTCTGGCATTCGGCGCTCGGGCTGATCTCGCGGCCACGGAATTCGTCCAGTGCGGGCTGCGCGATGATCTCCCTCGTGATCCGCAGCGCATCGCGGAACTCCTGCCAGTCCTGATCGGTGGACTGGTAGTTGAACAGGATCGAGGGGTGCTCACGTGGGTCCAGCGACTTGGCATGCACGTGGCCGCGACTGGGCGTGCGCATCGAGCCGACATGCGCCTGGAAGCCGTGTTCCTTGACCGCATTGGTGCCGTTGTAATTGATCGCCACCGGCAGGAAGTGGTATTGGATGTTGGGCCAGTCGAAGTCCTCGCGGGTGCGGATGAAACCACCGGCTTCGAACTGATTGCTGGCGCCGATGCCGGTACCGGCGAACAGCCATTCCGCACCGATCGCCGGCTGGTTCCACCACTGCAGGGCCGGGTACAGCGAGACCGGCTTCTTGCAGGCGTACTGCATGTACACCTCCAGGTGATCCTGCAGGTTCTCGCCCACGCCAGGCAGATCGTGCACCAGCGGTACACCGAGCGCGGCCAACAGCGCGGGTGCGCCCACGCCGGAGCGCTGCAGGATCTGCGGCGAGGCGATCGCGCCGGCGCACAGCAGCACCTCGCGGCGCGCATGGGCATCGATCGGCTCGGCGCTGTTGCCGGCCAGGTAGCGCACGCCCACCGCGCGCTTGCCGGCGAACAGGATGCGATCGGTGGTGGCGTGCACCACGATCTCCAGGCCCTCGCGGTCCTTGGCCATGTCCAGATAGCCGCGTGCGGTACTGGAACGGCGCCCGCGCGGGGTCACCGTGCGGTCCATCGGGCCGAAGCCTTCCTGCTGGTAGCCGTTGAGGTCATCGGTACGTGGGTAGCCGGCCTGCACACCGGCCTCGACCATCGCATGGAACAGCACGTTGTTGCCGTTCTTCGGGGTGGCCACGCTGACCGGGCCGTCGCCACCGTGGTAATCGTTGGCCCCGATGTCGCGGGTCTCCGCCTTGCGGAAGTACGGCAGCACGTCGTGGTAGCTCCAGTCTTCCAGACCGTCGAAGCTGGCCCACTGATCGAAGTCCATCGCGTTGCCGCGGATGTAGCACATGCCGTTGATCAGCGAGGAGCCGCCCAGACCCTTGCCGCGGCCGCATTCCATGCGCCGGTTGTTCATGTAGGGCTCCGGCTCGGTTTCATACGCCCAGTTGTAGCGGCGGCCCTGCAGCGGATAGGCCAGTGCGGCCGGCATCTGGGTGCGGAAATCCATCCGGTAATCCGGGCCCCCGGCTTCCAGCAGCAGCACGCTGACGCCGGCGTCTTCGGTCAGGCGTGCGGCCAGCGTGTTGCCGGCCGACCCGGCGCCGATGATGATGTAGTCGTACTCGCGCTTCATCGCGGTGTCTCCTGGTAAGGCCGGTTAGAACACCGACGCGTAGCGGTCCAGCTCGATCTGGATGGATTTGGTGCGGGTATAGGCGCGCAGCGTGGCGAGCCCGTTTTCGCGGCCGACGCCGGACTGCTTGTAACCGCCCACCGGCATCTGCGCCGGTGATTCGCCCCAGCTGTTGACCCAGCAGATACCGGCCTCGAGCTGGTGGATCACCCGATGCGCGCGGGCCAGATCCGGCGTCACCACACCGGCGGCCAGGCCGTAATCGGTCGCGTTGGCGCGGCGCACGGCCTCGTCTTCGTCGTCGTAGGCGAGCAGGCTCATCACCGGCCCGAAGATTTCCTCGCGCACGATGCGCATGTCATCGCGGCAATCGCTGAAGATGGTCGGTGCCACATAGCAGCCCTTGCCCAGCGCGCCGTCGGTCAGCCGTTCGCCGCCGCAGACCAGCCGTGCACCCTCGGCCTTGCCGCTGCCGATGTGCTCCAGCACGCGCTGCATGTGCGCGGCGCTGACCAGCGGGCCGAAGTTGGTGTCCTTGGCCAGCGGGTCACCAATGCGGATGCGCTGGACCCGTTCCAGCAGCTTGGCTTCGAACGCGGCCAGCGTGCTGCGCGGCACGAACACGCGGGTGCCGTTGGTGCACACCTGCCCGGAGCTGTAGAAGTTGGCCATCATCGCCACGTCGGCGGCCAGGTCCAGATCGGCGTCCGCGCAGATGATCAGCGGCGACTTGCCGCCCAGCTCCATGGTGACGTCCTTGAGCGTGGAGCTGGAGGCACTGGCCATCACCTTGCGGCCGGTCGCGGTGCCGCCGGTGAAGGAGATTTTCTCGATCAGCGGGTGCTCGGTCAGTGCCGAACCGACGCCGGCACCATCGCCGGGCAACACGTTGAACACGCCATCGGGCAGGCCGGCCTCGGTGAAGATCTCTGCCAGCTTCAGCGCGGTCAACGGCGTCACTTCGCTGGGCTTGAAGATCATCGCGTTGCCGGCGGCCAGCGCCGGGGCAGCCTTCCACAGCGCGATCTGGATGGGGTAGTTCCAGGCGCCGATCGCCCCGACCACGCCCAGCGGTTCCTGGCGCGTGTAGAAGAAGCTGCTCTCGCGCAGCGGCACCTGGCTGCCTTCCAGCCCGTGCATGACGCCGGCGTAGTACTCCAGCACGTCCGCGCCGGTGACCACGTCCACGCTGAGCGTTTCGCTCAGGGCCTTGCCGGTGTTGCGCGATTCCAGTTCCGCGAGTGCATCGTTGCGCTCGCGCAGCAGCGCCACGGCCCGCAGCAGGATGCGCGAGCGCTCCACGGTGGTCAGGGCGGCCCACACTTTCTGGCCGGCCTGGGCGCTCTCCACGGCGGCGTCGAGATCGTCGCTGTTGGCGCTGTGGACGTTGGCGAGCAGCTCGCCGGTTGCCGGGTTGATGACCTCGAAGGTCTTTCCGCCCTGGGAAGGAACGTAGCGGCCGCCGATGTACAGCAGCTGGTCGGGGAGGGTAGGCATGTCGATGACTCCTTTGCAGCGGGAGATCAGTGCGTCAACGCGTGAGATGCAGGAACTGCAGGTGACGCTCGTACTGATCGATGATGTCGTTGATGATCTGCTGGCGGCTGTAGCCGAACAGCTCGTAGTCCTGTCCACCTTCATAGAGGTGCACTTCGGCGCGGTAGTAACGCTGGTTGCGGAAGCGCTGCGCGGCGAAGGAGGGGGTGAGATAGCCGCGCATGATCACCTGGTAGGTGAACACCTGCTGCTCGCCGTGATCCACGGTGAGTTCCATCTCGCCCGGCTCGAACTTCGTCTGCACATCCAGGCCCTGTTCGAGCAGCTGCGCCGCGACGGCTTCGATCGCCGGCTTCACATCGGTATCCATGAACCGGTACACCTCGTCGCGTACCGGGAAATGCACCGCCTGGGTGATGCGCTGGCGCCAGCCGCGCTGGTGCCGCGATTGCCCGATCAACGGGATCGGTGAGTACTGCGAGGCCTTCTTGCGCTGCGACTCTTCGCCCAGCGCACGGGTCAGGCCCCACAGCATCAGCAGCAGGACCACCGAGAAGGGCAGCGAGGCCAGCACCACCGCGGATTTGAGCGCATCCATGCTGCCCGCCAGCAGCAGCCCGGCGGTGACCAGACCGGTCATCACGCCCCAGAACACGCGCAGCCAGCGCGGGCCGTCGTCTTCTGGATTGCCGCCCTGCGAGGACAGCGTGGACAGCACCACCGTGCCGGAATCGGCCGAGGTGACGAAGAAGATGAAGCTGACGATCACGGTGACCGCGATGACGGTGCGGCTCCACGGATAGCTTTCCAGCAGTGCGTACAGCACGGTCGGTGGATTCTCCACCGCCATCTGTGCCAGGTGCACCTGGTCGTGGTGCAGGATCTGATCCAGCGCGCTGTTGCCGAAGATCGACAGCCACGCCAACGTGAAACCGAGCGGAATCAGCAGCACGCCGAGCACGAACTCGCGGATGGTGCGGCCGCGCGAGATGCGCGCGATGAACAAACCTACGAACGGCGCCCAGCCGATCCACCAGGCCCAGTAGAACACCGTCCAGTTGCCCAGCCAGTCCGGGCGCCCGCCGTAGGCGTACACATCGAAACTCTTGCCGACCACGTTGCCCAGGTAGTCGCCCATGTTCTGCATGAAGGCATTGAGCAGGTACTGGGTGGGGCCGGCGAACAGCATGAACAGCAGCAGCGAGATCGCCAGCAGCATGTTGATGTTGGACATCCAGCGCACGCCTTTCTCCACACCGGATACGGCCACGGTGATCGCCGCGCCCATCATCAGTACGATCAGCCCGACCTGCACCCAGGCCGCATGCGGCACCGGGAACAAGGTATTCAGGCCGGCGTTGAGATGCAGCACGCCGAAGCCCATGTCCGCGCCGAGGCCGAACACGGTGGCCACGATGCCCAAGGCATCCACGGTGTAGCCGATCGGCCCGTTGATGCGCTTGCCGATCAACGGATACAGCGCTGAGCGCAGCGCCAGCGGCAGGTTGTGACGGTAGGCGAAGTAGGCCAGCGCCATCGCGGCCAGTGCGAACACGCCCCAGCCGTGCAGACCCCAATGCAGGAACAGCAGCTGCATCGCCTGGCGCGCGCTGGCTTCGCCACTGCCGGTGCCGCCCTGCGGCGGCAGCAGGTAATGGGTCAGCGGCTCGGAGACGCAGAAGAAGAACAGGGTGATGCTGATGCCGGCGGCGAACAGCATGCCGGCCCAGGACAGATAGCTGAACTCTGGCTCGTCATGGTCTGCGCCCAGCTTGACGTTGCCATAGCCGGACAGCGCCACGCCGACCACGAATACCAGATACACGGTCATGGCCAGCAGGTAATACCAGCCGACATTGCGCGAGGCCCAGGTCTGGGCGTCGAGCAGCATGACGCCGGCGTCGATGGGAAACGCGGTGACCAGAATGGCGAATGCCGCCACGAGGGTGGCGGCAAGCAGGAACACGGGTCGAAGCGTGCGCACCTCGGGCAGAGGCGGCTCCACGGTACTCATGGGGAGAGGGATACTCTGGTGCCGGTCCGGCGGACGGCGGATTTATCGCACAGGCGCTGTGGACAGCCTGTTTAGATGCTCACGATGCCCGCCGCGCAAGGGCGGCGGGTGGCATGGCTCAGCGCAGCGCGCTGGTGGGAACGTCGATCGACATCGCCAGCGCGAGATGATCGGAGAACGCGGCGGGCACTGCTTCGGCGCTGCGTTGCTGCAGGCCATTGCTGAGCAGGATGTGGTCAATGGCCCGGTCCGGGCGCCAGCTGGGGAAGGTCGGCACCACGCAGCCAGGCGGCTGCAGCGTCGTCTTCTGGTACAGCACCTGCATTTCCGGCCGTTCGGCCAGGCAGTTGAAATCGCCCATCAGCACGGCGTTGGGGTGGTCGGCGAGCAGATCGGCAATGAAGGCCAATTGCGACATGCGCGAATTGGTCCCCAACGACAGATGCGCTACCGCTACTGCCAGGCCCTGGCTGCCTTCACCGAACTTGGCCAGCAACACGCCGCGCCCGCCGATCCGGCCAGGCAGGGCGTGGTCCTGGACCTCGACCGGCTCGAGCTTGCTGAGCAGGCCGTTGGCGCTGGAGGCCACCCCGCCCATCCGGCGGTTGGGCTGGTGGCTCCAGTAATTGAAGCCGGCGCGCTCGGCCAGATAGTGGGTCTGGTTGGTGAAGCCCGAGCGCAGGCTGCCGGGGTCGGCCTCCTGCAGGCCGACGATGTCGTGTTCGCGGGCCATCTGCGCGATGGCATCCAGGCTGGTTCGCTTGCGCCCGGCCGGCAGTGCGTGCGACCAGCTGCGGGTCACATAGTCACTGTAGCGGCGGGTGCTCGAACCGGCCTGGATATTGGCCGTCAGCAGGCGCAGGGTCCGCGTGTGGGGGGAATTCACGACGGTTCGCTATGCCAGGATCAGTTGGCCTTGCCGGCGCGTTCGCGTGCGATCAGGTGATCGGCGATGCGCAGCATGTCCGGGAAGCTCTTGCCCTTGACCAGGTACTTGCCGTTGACGATCACCGACGGGGTGCCCGAGATCTTGCTGCGCTGGGCGAACTGCTTGGCCGAGTTGGTCTTGGCGTTGATCGCGAAGCTGCCCATGGTGGCGGCGAACTGCTTCGGGTCGGCACCGTGCTTGGCGTAGAAGTTGGCGATGTCCTCGACCGAATCGCGGCCACGCTCGCCCTTCAGGCTCTGCTCGGCGTGGATGGCGGCGTACAGCGCTTCGTGGGTCTTTTCCTGCAGGCCCATGCTCTGCGCCGCGTAGAACGCGCGGCCGTAGTCATCCCAGGTGCCGCCGAACATGGCCGGTACATAGACGAAGTTCACATCGCTCGGCAGGCCGGCCTTCCAGGGCCCGATCAGCGGCTGGAACGCGGCGCAGGCCGGGCAGACGTAACCGAAGATCTCAGCGACTTCGATCTTGCCCGCTGCCGGCTGGAACGGCTGGCCGTTCTCGATCACCACATAGTCGGTGCCGGCAACCGGCTCCGGGCCGGTCGGGCGCGAAGAGGCCGGGGCCGGCGCCGGGGTGGTAGCTTCGGCGGCAGCGGTCTCGGCGGCGGCGGTTTCACCGCTGGCGGCCGGGGCCTGCTCGGTCGGCGTCGCCGGCTCGGCCGCAGGCGTGCTGCTCGGGGTGGCCGGTTCGGCCGGGGCGGTGGTGTTGGCGGTACCGTCCTGGGCCTTGCACGCGGCCAGGATCGGCAGCAGGGCCATGAGCGTAATGGCGAAACGGGTCTTCATCGAGGGATCTCCAGCGGATGAGCATGGTGGGGTCGATACTGGGAGCATCGGCCAGGGAAGCATGATGACACGCGGAAACGAGCGTCCCGCGTGCACGGTGCGTGATGGTTCAGCGAGCGCTGTTAGAGCGCCTTGCCGCTGCGCGCGCGCGCGATCAGGGCATCTGCATTGCGCAGCATCGACTCGAACGAGTCGCCCTTGACCAGGTACACGCCGTTGATGATCAACGTCGGCGTGCCCGGCACCTTGGTGCGCAGGGCGAAGGCGCGGGCCGCCTTGACCCTCGCGTCCACCGCATCGCTCTTGAGCGCGGCGATGTACTGCGGCGGCGCCACACCGAAGCCCTGGTAGAACGCGGCCAGTTCGTCCGGCGAGACGTTCTGCATCGGCAGCGAGCCCTTCTCATGCAGGGCATCGAACATGGCGCGGTGGCTGCGCTTGGCCACGCCCAGCTGATCGGCGGCGTAGTAGGCGCGGGCGAACGAATCCCACACGCCCCCGAAAGCGGCCGGCACCGGGGTGAAGCGGACATCCTTGGGCAGCTTGGCCGCCCAGGCTTCCAGCTGCGGCTCGAAGTGCGCGCAGTGCGGGCAGGTGTAGCCGAACATCTCCACGACTTCGATCTTGCCGGCCAGCGGCGCGAACGGACCGGCATCGGCGATGCGGTCGTAATCCTTGCCCTCCACCAGCGGTGTCGGGGTGGCAGCGAGGGTGCTCAACGGGCTCAGGGCCAGCAGCAACAACATCAGGCGGGGCATCAACGTCATCTACATCCATCTCCATACAGAAAAAACGACGCCGGCCCAGTCGCCGGCGTGGCAGTGAACATACCCCGCCAGCCACGGCGGTCGCATCTGTCATCCGACCAAGGGGATGCGCTGCGGTGCGGGCGGTGGTTACGGTGCCTGCGTGCCCCCGGCAACGGTGGCCGCAGCGGCGACATCATCGGCGCGGTTGTGCAGGCCCTGCAGATAGCTGGCCAGGGCCTGGATCTCCTGCTCGGTCAACGACTTGGCGATGGTGGCCATGATCTGGAAGTGGGCCTTGTCGGTTTCCTGGGTGGTCCCGGCCTGGTACTCCTGCAGCCGGCGCGCGACATACGCCGAATGCTGTCCACTGATATGCGGGTAGGCCGGGCCCGGGTTGCCGGCACCGGTCGGGCCGTGGCAGGCCATGCAGGCCGGAATCCCGCGCTCGGCATCGCCGCCGCGGTACAGCTGCTGGCCGATCTCAAAGAACTTCTTGCCGGCGTACGGGCCTTCGGTCACCGCGCCATCGTCGGCGATGCCGGCGGTGGCCTTCTGGGTGGCGAAGTAGGCGCCGATGTCGCGCATGTCCTGCGGGGTAAGGTCCTGCACGAACGGCACCATCGCCGCCGAGGCCCCGGAGGTACGCTGGCCATTGGCGATCAAGGCCATCTGCTGCGCGCTGTAGCGCTCGCTCTGGCCGGCGATGCTCGGGTACATCTCCACCGTGGAATTGCCATCGGCCGAGTGGCAGGCCGCGCAGGCGGCCGCCTTGGTCTGCCCGGCCTTGGGATCGCCCCAGGTGGTTTTGCTGAAATCGACCTCCAGCGAGGCGGTCTTGATCGGCCCGTTGTCTGGCAGGGGCGTGATCGAGGTCTGGGCAACGGCAACGGCGGCGAGCAGCGAGACAGCAAGTGCGGAAACGGCAAGAACGCGAGCATGGCGCATGCGGAAGCTCCGTGTGGACCGGCCTGGCGGTTGCGGGACCGCAACCACGGGGATCGCCCGATTATCAACGCCGTTTCACGCCACGGTCAACGCAGGGTGCAGCAAAACCGAGCGCGGGCAGCGCGGATCGGGCCCGGACATGCGATCCTATACCCATGTCATTGCTCCTCGAACGCGCCCAATACCTGCTTTCGGCCCACAACACCCGGCAATTGCCGGACGACGTGGGCGCGGAAGTCGCCTTTGCCGGTCGCTCAAATGCTGGCAAGTCCAGTGCCCTCAACGCCCTGACCCGCCAGAACAGCCTGGCCCGGGTCTCCAAGACCCCCGGCCGCACCCAGCAGCTGGTGTTCTTCGAGGTCACCCCGGAGGCCAAGCTGGTCGATCTGCCCGGCTATGGCTATGCCAAGGTCCCGCTGGATCTGCAGGCGCACTGGCAGGCCTTCATCGACCAGTACTTCCGTACCCGCGAGGCCCTGCGTGGCCTGGTGGTGGTGATGGACATCCGTCACCCGCTGAAGGACTACGACCGCCAGATGCTTGCCTATGCAGTGCAGCGTGGCCTGCCGGCGCACGCGCTGCTGACCAAGGCCGACAAGCTCGGCCGTGGTCAGCAGGGCATCGCCCTGCAGAAGGTGCGCAAGGAACTGCAGTCCTCCTTCGGCGATACCGTCAGCGTGCAGACCTTCTCCGGTCCCGCCCGCCAGGGCGTGGATGAAGCCCGCGGCATCATCGGCGGCTGGCTGGGCCTGAACAAGCCGGCGCCGGAAGCGGTCTGATCCCAGACGTCGCGGCGGTCCAACGGACCGCGCGACGCGGGTAGTGCCGGCCGCTGGCCGGCTCCCATCATTTCGCCGGCAACGGCGCGAATTCGCCCGGTACCCAGGCGAATGCCTCCCCTTCGCGACGCACATGCCCCAGCCCCGGGAAGGGCAGGTGCGCGCCGGCTACCCACCAGCCCTGGTCCGCCGCCTGCGCCATCATCCGGCGCCGGCTGGCGATCGCGGCGACGCGGTCGCTGTCCGCTTCAAACGACGCCTGAGGCTGCGCGAACTGCACCGCGTGGAAATGCACGAGGTCGCCCCACACCAGCAACTGCTGGCCGGTGCCGCCATCGATCTGGTACGACACATGGCCGACCGTGTGGCCATGGCTGTCCAGCGCGGTGATGCCGGTCGGCAACGTGTCGCCAGATGCAAAGCGCTTCAGCTTCCCACTGGCTTCGTACGGCGCCACCGCCTTGCGCGCCAAGGCGAAGGCGAAGCGCACGCCCTGCGGCGCGGTCGCTTCGCTGGCCGGATCCAGCCAGTAGGCAGCATCAGCCGCCGACAGCCAGACCGTGGCATTCGGGTAGGCAATCCTGTCCTGCGCATCGAGCAGGCCGCACAGGTGATCCGGGTGCGCGTGGGTCAGCACCACGTCATCCACCTCGGCCGGGTCGTAGCCGGCCTTGCGCAGGTTGCCCAGCACCTGGCCCAGGCCGGGGCCGAAGCACTGCGCGGTGCCGGTATCGACCAGGGTCAGGTGATTGCCCTGCTGCACCAGGTACGCATTGACCGCCGTCTGCAGGCCTTTGCCATCCTCGGGCACATAGCGGTGATCTAGCAGGCGGGTGACCGCGCCGCGGGCGATTCCGACCAGTTCCTGGCGGCCCAGTGCGACGGTGCCATCGAACAGCGCGGTGACCTGCAGCGTGCCGATGGTCTGGTGATACACGCCGGGGACCTGCTCGTGCGGGGTGTGCGTGGTGGTGGCCAGCGCGGGGCTGGCGACAACGGCCAACAGCACGGCGGCGGCAAGCGTGCGAACGCGGGGGAAGGGCATGACAGATTCCGGACAGGGCGGCAGCGCCGCGGTGCCTCCATGCTGCGCGTCCTGTTCGCTGCGTTCCGCTCAGAATGCCGCGCGATCCGCTCGCACTCAGCTGTTGCCGATCGCCGCCGGTTCCAGCCCGTAACGTTCGGCGAAGCGCTTGTTGAAGCTGCCCAGCGAGCGGTAGCCCACGCGCGCGGCCACGGTCTTCAACGGCAGCCGGGTGGTGTAGAGCAGGCCCATCGCATGCGCGAGCCGCGCATCGGTGATCAGTTCGCGCACGCTGGAATGTTCGCTGGCCAAGCGCCGGCGTAGCGTGGCACCACTGAGGCCCAGCTGCGCTTCGAAATCGCGTGACTGCCAATCGCGCTCGGGTTGCGCAGCGATCAGATCGCGGATGCGATCCCCCAGGCTGGGTTCGGGTGGAACCAGCAGGCTGCCGTGCCCGCGCCGGCAGAAGGCCACGGCAAGCGAGGCCAGGGCCAACCGTGCTTCGGTGTAGCGACCGTGTTCCAGCGCCTGCCGCCACTGCAGCAGGGTCGCGCCATGCTCGGCCAGTGGCAGCCTGGCCAGTGCTTCACCGGCCTCGGGCAGCGGCTCGTTCCACAGCGCGCGGGCAGCCGTGAGCGCCTCGGCGCACATCGGCACGATCGCACTGAGATAGAGGCCGCTGTGCGGATCGGGGATGTTGACCACATCAATGCGGCAGCGGCGGGTGATCAGGAACAGATCGCCCGGCGCGAATTCCAGCGACTGCTGCGCGGTGCGCACCTGCTTGCGACCCTGCAGCAGGATCGCGAACTGCGGCTGCGGAATCTCCACCGACGAGGCGCCATGCTCGCGGCGCGCGGTGATGCACGCATAGCCATCGGCGCGCTGGCAGTCAGCCAGGCTGGCCATTGTCGCCAGCAGCGAGGTAGTTGTATCGATCGGCGCGGACATCGCTCAGCCCGCCACGTTGAACAGTTGGCCGACCAACGCGGCCGCGGCCATCGCGATCGCGCCCCAGAAGGTGACGCGCAACGCACCGCGCAGACGTGGCGCACCGCCGGCGTGCGCGGCCAGCGTGCCGGTCAGGCACAGCCCCAGCAGCGTCACCACGGTGGTGGCCTGGCCGACGACAGCATGCGGCGCGAGCAAGGCGGTCAGCACCGGCAACGCAGCGCCACTGACAAACGCGCCGGCCGAGGCCATGGCAGCCTGCATCGGGCGCGCGCGCAGTTCCTCGGTGATGCCCAGCTCATCGCGGGCATGCGCCCCCAGTGCGTCGTGTGCGGTGAGCTGGGTGGCCACTTCATGTGCCAGTTCGGGGCTCAGCCCGCGATGCCGGTAGATTGCCGCCAGCTCTTCCAGCTCGCTGTGCGGGTCTTCGTGCAGTTCGCGCCTCTCCACTGCCAGGTCGGCCCGCTCGGTGTCGGCTTGGGACTGCACCGAGACATACTCGCCGGCCGCCATCGACATCGCGCCGGCCACGGTCCCGGCGATGCCGGTGGCCAGAATCGTCGAAGCCGAGGCGCCACTGGCAGCGATGCCGACCACCAGGCCAGCCACCGAGACGATGCCGTCGTTGGCGCCGAGCACGGCGGCACGCAGCCAGCCGACACGGTCGGAGCGATGGACTTCCGGATGTCGGGATCGGCTCATGGGGTCAGTTTAGGGCCAGGGCAGCGTCAAGCCCATGCCAGTAGGATGCTGAAAACCGTCACGGTGACACGACGGCAGGGGACGCCACGATATAGTGCGCTCTTGCGATGCGGGGGCGTGAACCCCACATCCCCGCCCTGACCAGAATTCTGCGAGCCTCCCCTTGTCGAGCCCCAGCCACGTCGCCGAGACGCCGATCACCGACCGTAATGAACTGGTCGCCACGTTGGCCTCCGGCGAAAAGCCCCAGGCGCAGTGGCGCATCGGCACCGAGCACGAGAAGTTCGGCTTCCGCCTGGATGACCTGCGCCCGCCCACCTTCGACGGTGACCGCGGCATCGAAGCACTGCTCAAAGGCCTGACCCGCTTTGGCTGGGATCCCGTGGAAGAGGGCGGCCACACCATCGCGCTGCTGCGCGACAACGCCTCGGTGACGCTGGAACCGGCCGGCCAGCTGGAGTTGTCCGGCGCAGCGGTGGAGACCATCCACCAGACCTGCGTGGAAACCGGCACCCACCTCAACGAAGTGGCGCAGGTCGCCGGCGAACTGCAGCTGGGCTTCCTCGGCATGGGCTTCCAGCCGAAGTGGGCCCGCGATGAAATGCCGTGGATGCCCAAGGGCCGCTACAAGATCATGCGCGAGTACATGCCCAAGGTCGGCACGCTCGGCCTGGACATGATGACCCGCACCTGCACGGTGCAGGTCAACCTGGACTACGCCACCGAAGCGGACATGGTGAAGAAGTTCCGCGTGTCGCTGGCGCTGCAGCCGATCGCTACTGCGCTGTTCGCCGATTCGCCGTTCACCGAAGGCGCGCCGAACGGCTACCAGAGCTACCGCTCGCACATCTGGACCGATACCGACAACGACCGCACCGGCATGCTCGACTTCGTGTTCGAAGACGGCTTCGGCTATGAGCGATACGTCGATTACCTGCTGGATGTGCCGATGTACTTCTCCTACCGCGATGGCAAGTACCACGATGCCAGCGGCCAGAGCTTCCGCGATTTCATGGTCGGCAAGCTGCCGGTGCTGCCGGGCCAGCTGCCCACGCTGCGCGACTGGTCCGACCACATGACCACCGCCTTCCCGGAAGTGCGGCTGAAGAAGTACCTGGAAATGCGCGGTGCCGATGCCGGCCCGTGGAGCCGCCTGTGCGCGCTGCCCGCGTTCTGGGTGGGCCTGCTGTATGACGATGCCGCGCTGGATGCGGCGTGGGACCTGGTGCGTGATTTCAGCCTGGTCGAGCGCAACGTCCTGCGCGATGGTGTGCCGAAGCATGGCTTGAAGCTGCCCTTCCGCAACGGCACCGTGCTGGACCTGTCGCGCGAAGCGTTGAAGATCGCGGTAGCCGGGCTCAAGCGCCGCGCCGCGCGCAATGCCGACGGTCAGGACGAAAGCAAGTTCCTGGAGGTATTGCAGGAGATCGTCGATTCCGGATTGACCCCGGCCGATCGCAAGCTGGCGCTGTTCCATGGAGAGTGGGGCGGCAACATCGATCCGGTGTTCAAGCAATTCGCGTACTGATCGCGCATTGATCGACACGAAAAACCCCGGCATCGCCGGGGTTTTTTTGTTGCAGACGCGGTCGAATCAGGCCGCCTTCTCAAGCGTGGCCATATCGATAACGAAGCGGTAGCGCACGTCATTCTTCGCCATGCGCTCCCAAGCCTCGTTGACGGTCTTGATGTCGATCACTTCGACGTCGCTGACGATGTTGTGCTCGGCACAGAAGTCCATCATTTCCTGCGTCTCAGCCATGCCGCCGATCGCCGAACCGGTGATGTGCTTGCGCCCGAAGATCACGCTGACGCCGGTCGGCGGCGGATCCAGCTCGGTCAACACGCCGACCAGGCACATGGTCGCATCGCGCTTGAGCAACGCCATGTACGGGTTGGTGTCGTGCCCGACCGGGATGGTGTTGAGCAGGAAGTCGAAGCTGCCCGCGTGGGCCTTCATCTGCGCCGGATCGCGCGAGACGAGCACTTCATCGGCGCCCAGGCGCTTGGCGTCGGCACCCTTTTCCGGGGTGGTGGTGATCATCACCACGGTGGCGCCCATCGCCTTGGCGAACTTCACGCCCATGTGGCCCAGGCCACCCAGACCGATCACACCGACTTTCTGGCCGGGGCCGACCTTCCAGTGGCGCAGCGGCGAATAGGTGGTGATGCCGGCGCACAGCAGCGGCGCGGCGGCCTTGAGATCGAGCGTCTCGGACACCTTCACCACGAAGCGCTGCTCGACCACGATGTGGTCGGAGTAGCCGCCGAAGGTCGGCTGGCCGCTGTCACGCTCGGTGCTGTTGTAGGTGTAGGTGGCACCCTTCTCGCAGTATTGCTCGAGATCTTCATCGCAGGCGGCGCAGTGGCGGCACGAATCGACCATGCAGCCGACGCCGGCGAAGTCGCCGACCTTGAAGCGGGTGACATTGGCGCCGACCTCGGTCACGCGGCCGATGATCTCGTGGCCGGGCACCATCGGGAACTGGGCACCGCCCCAGTCGTCGCGGGCCTGGTGCAGATCGGAGTGGCAGATGCCACTGAAGAGAATCTCGATACGGACGTCATCGGGGCCGGCCGGGCGACGTTCAAAGGAGAACGGCACCAATGGAGCGGTCTGGTCGTGCACCGCATAACCGTGGGCGAGGGACATGGGGGATCCTTGGCAGGTTTGTAGAAAGGCGCTTTACAATACGCCCCGATCCCGTGCACAAAAAGTCAGGATATCGGCATGATTCATCAAGTGAAACGGGATAATCATGGCCACTGACAACCTGACCCATCTGGCTGCCTTCGCCGCGGTGGCCCGCCATCGCAGCTTCCGCAAGGCCGGTGCTGAGCTTGCGCTGTCCACCTCGGCAGTCAGCTATGCGATCCGCGCGCTGGAAGAGCGCCTGGGCGTGGGCCTGTTCCACCGCACCACCCGCAGCGTGGCCCTCACTGAGGCCGGCCAGCGCCTGCTGGAGCGTCTGCAACCCGCGCTCGGGCAGGTGCATGACGCATTGGAAGAAATGAATCACTTCCGTGCGGCACCGGCTGGCTTGTTGCGCATCAACGCGACCCGCGCCGCCGTGCAGACCCAGTTGGGCCCACGGCTGGCGAAGTTCCTGCTCGCGCATCCGGATGTGCGTCTGGAGCTCGCCCAGGATGACGGTCTGGTCGATATCGTCGCCGGCGGTTACGACGCCGGTGTGCGGCTGCACGAATCGGTGCCGGAAGACATGGTGGCCGTTCCACTGGGGCCGGCGCTGCGTGGTTTGATCGTGGGCGCGCCGGCGTATCTGGCAGGGCGCGAGATACCGCGGCACCCCCGTGATCTGCATCACCATGAGTGTGTGCGGTTCCGCTTCGCCAGCGGCCATCTGTACAAGTGGCAGTTCGAACGCGATGGTCAAGCGCTGGACATCGACGTGCCCGGGCGGCTCACGCTGGGTGATCAGAACACGATCCTGCAGGCGGTGGTCGACGGGTTGGGGTTGGCCTATGTGCTGGAAGATTCCGCGCGCCCGTATCTGGATGACGGCCGGCTGGTGGCGGTGCTGGAAGACTGGAGCGAGCCGTTCGCGGGCTTTGCGGTGTACTACCCGCGACAGCGGCAGATGTCGTCGGCGCTGCGGGCGTTCATTGATCTGTTGCGAGGGTAGTGGCACGACAGGGGCGGTTTCACGGATGCTGTATACTCACCCCCAGTATAGTTAACTGGTCTCGCCCCCATGCCCCATTCACCGCAGGAAAAAAAGCGTGTTCTCGCCCGGGTCCGTCGGATCCGTGGTCAGTGCGATGCGCTGGACCGCGCGCTGGAAGCCGGGGCCGAGTGCGGACCGGTGCTACAGCAGATCGCCGCGATCCGCGGTGCCGTCAACGGGCTGATGTCCGAAGTGATGGAAGCGCATCTACGCGAAGAGTTCGGGCAGCCGGCCCAATCCGATGCGCAGCGCGACGAACGCGTGCGCGAGATGAGCATGCTGATCCGGTCCTACCTCAAATGAGTGCGCGGACAACCGCGTGCTGCCACATTCTGTTCCCTGCCTTGGAGTGCTCCCCATGAAATCCCGTGCCGCTGTTGCCTTCGCCGCTGGCGAACCGCTCAAGATCGTCGAGATCGACGTCGCCCCGCCGCAGAAGGGTGAAGTGCTGGTCAAGATCACCCACACCGGCGTCTGCCACACCGATGCGTTCACCCTGTCCGGCGATGATCCGGAGGGCCTGTTCCCGGCCGTACTCGGCCATGAAGGCGCGGGCATCGTGGTCGAAGTGGGTGAGGGCGTCACCAGCGTCAAGCCGGGTGACCACGTGATCCCGCTGTACACCGCTGAGTGCGGCGAGTGCCTGTTCTGCAAGAGTGGCAAGACCAACCTGTGCGTGGCCGTGCGTGCCACGCAGGGCAAGGGTGTGATGCCCGATGGCACCACCCGCTTCAGCTACAACGGCGAGCCGATCTATCACTACATGGGCTGCTCGACCTTCAGCGAGTACACCGTGGTGGCCGAAGTCTCGCTGGCCAAGATCAATCCGGACGCCAATCCGGAACACGTGTGCCTGCTCGGCTGTGGCGTGACCACCGGCATCGGCGCGGTGCACAACACCGCCAAGGTGCAGGAAGGCGATTCGGTGGCGGTGTTCGGGCTGGGCGGCATCGGCCTGGCGGTGATCCAGGGCGCGCGTCAGGCCAAGGCCGGCCGTATCTTCGCGATCGACACCAACCCGTCCAAGTTCGAGCTGGCCAAGCAGTTCGGCGCGACCGACTGCGTCAACCCGAAGGACCATGACAAGCCGATCCAGCAGGTCATCGTGGAGATGACCACCTGGGGCGTGGACCATACCTTCGAGTGCATCGGCAACGTCAACGTGATGCGTGCGGCGCTGGAATGCGCGCACCGTGGCTGGGGCCAGTCCGTGGTGATCGGTGTGGCCGGCTCGGGTCAGGAAATCTCGACCCGTCCGTTCCAGCTGGTCACCGGCCGCTCGTGGAAGGGCACCGCCTTCGGTGGCGTCAAGGGCCGCAGCCAGCTGCCGGGCATGGTCGAGGATGCGATGAAGGGCGACATCGAACTGGCCCCGTTCGTGACCCACACGATGGGCCTGGACGAGATCAACGAGGCGTTCGATCTGATGCATGAAGGCAAGTCGATCCGCTCGGTCGTACATTTCTGAGCCACTGCGGGCGTCGCGTGGTCCGCGCCGCCCCTACGGAGAACCATCATGGAACGCATCGAACATCGCGCCGCGTCCGGCGGTTGGCAGGACGTGTATCGCCACACCTCGCAGGTGCTGGGCTGCGACATGAACGTCGCCGTCTATCTGCCGCCGCAGGCCGCCACGCAGAAGCTGCCGGTGCTGTACTGGCTCAGTGGGCTGACCTGCAACGAGCAGAACTTCATCACCAAGGCCGGCGCGCAGCGTTATGCCGCCGAGCATGGGGTGATCCTGGTCGCACCGGACACCAGCCCGCGCGGCGATGACGTCGCCGATGCCGAGGGCTACGACCTGGGCAAGGGTGCTGGCTTCTACCTCAACGCCACCGAGCAGCCGTGGGCGGCGCACTACCGCATGTACGACTACGTGGTGGAGGAGCTGCCTGCCTTGATCGACGCACAATTCCAGACGACGGGCGCTCGCAGCATCAGTGGCCACTCGATGGGCGGCCATGGCGCGCTGGTGATCGCATTGAAGAATCCCGGTCGCTACAAAAGCGTCTCGGCGTTCTCACCGATCGTGGCGCCGACCCGCGTGCCGTGGGGCCAGAAGGCGTTCACCGCGTATCTGGGCGAGGACCGCGCCAGCTGGGCGACGTGGGACGCCAGCGAGCTGGTGACCAGCGCCACCGAGCGCCTGCCGTTGCTGGTCGATCAGGGCGGTGGTGATGAGTTCCTCGACACCCAGCTGCAGCCGCAGTGGCTGCAGGCGGCCTGCACCGCGGCCGGTCATCCGCTGACGCTGCGCCTGCAGCCCGGTTACGACCACAGCTACTACTTCATCAGCAGCTTCATCGGCGAGCACATCGCGCATCACGCCAAGGCGTTGTACGGCTGAGGCATACCGTTTTTGGCCACCCGCCGGGCAGTTGCCTGGCGGGGCGGTTGGAGGCTTCAGGTGGACGGCTTTTCGCGCTTGCGGAACAGCAGGTAGGGCCAGATACCGATCATCCCCAGTGAAATGACCGTGCCGCAGACCAGCGCAAACGCCGAATTGCCTGGCGCGGTCCATACCGTGGCCAGGAGGATCAGAGCGAAGACGATGGTCGGTCCGCCAAACATCACCATCGCGAACGTCTTCACCCGCCCGCTGGTGGGCGCATTGGCCAGCTTTCCCACCATGTCGGTACCGCCGAATGTCACCTGCAGCGCATCATGCGTGGAGCGCGCCGGTTGCGGCTTGGCCGGCTCTGGCGGTGCCACCGGCTGGCGAAGGTCCATTTCCTGCGGAGCAGACGGCAGCAGGTCTGCCAGGTTGGTCTGTTCGACCAGGGCTTTCAGTTTCGGGTCCATAAGCATCCATGCAGCCAACCTTGGCGGGCGGCACGATAACACCAGGCATGGCGCCCAGGTAGTGCTGGCGGTCGGCCGCCACTACTTGGGCACCTTCAACCCACTCAACGCACGTTGCGCAGTTCCCAGTGACTGCCGGCCAGCATCCGCAGCCGCTGCTTGAACACGTCGCTGTCGATGCTGGTGGTGGCGACCAGATTGATCCTCAGATCGTCCTGCGCGCCGGTGACGGTGGCGGACGGATCGGTCGCGCCCCACTGCGGGTCAACGGCATCCGGGTCGTCCTGCTTGGCGCGCCAGCGGTCGAACAGCACCGGGGTGCGCAGGGCGTTCTGAAGTTCCTCGGCCAGGCCCGCCGCGCCCTGGGCGTGGAAGGCCAGGTCCGGATCGTTGCCGCGTGCCTTGGCCGGGTCCGGCAGGCTGATGTCATAACTTGGCATGGTTACCTCCTTTGAATGTGGCAAGGCTGGCAGAGACGCGGTGGAATCGGCGTGCAGAAAACGGGTCAGCCAGCGAAGGTATGCGGCTCGTCAGCAAACCCGATCGTCACCGCGCCCTTGCCCACATTGACCATGCCGGTCAGGCTCATCACCGCCTCGAACACATCCACGCCATGCGCTTGGCAGGTCTCGCGAAGCGCTGCGTAACCGGGCAGGGCCTGCAGGTCGGCCAGCTCGCCGCCGTAGCTGATGCACACCGTCGGTGTCATCAGCCCCGCCTTGACCCGCTGGCCGACGAAATCGAACAGCTTCTGCACCGCGTTGTCGAAGCCCTTGATCTTTGCCACCGGTCCGGTCTCGCCGCGGTAGCCATGCAGCACCGGCTTGATGTCCAGTGCACTGCCCAATGCCGCACTGATCAGGCCCACACTGCGGTCACCCTTGTGCCGCGCACGGGCGCGCATGTAGTACAGATCGCGGGTGATCATATAGCCGTGCACGTTGTGCGCCAGCAGCTCCAGCCGCTCGCGGATCTGCTGCACGCTCGCGCCGCTGTCGCGCAGGCGAACCGCCTCCACTGCGGTCACGCCCTGGGCAGCGAACAGGTTCTGGGTATCGAGCACGCGCAGCGCGAACGGCGAGTTGAACCCCGCCGCCTGCCGCACCGGCTTGTAATCGTTGAGGATCGCGAAGCTGGCCTGCATCGCGTTGTCGTGGATCGGGCTGCGCGTCTTGGTGATCGTCATGCAGAACACATGGTCGTAATCGATCACCAGCTTGCCCAGGAACAGGTCCCGGATCTGGTTGACGCTGAACGGGATGGTCTCCGCCTCGGCGCCATGCTCGGCCACATGGGCATGCAGAAAACTCAGTGTGGCCTGTTCGTCGCGATGGTCGGCCAGCACGGCCTCGCCAATCCGGACGGTGATCGGCAGCAGCACGATGTTGTGTTGTTCAATGAAATCCTGCGGCAGATCGCACGCAGAGTCGACCACGATTCCGATGCGCATCCTGTGCCCCTCCGGCAGGTTGTAGGTTCGGAAACGTGAACGCTATCTCAAAACGAGATGTTTTGCCTGACCGGGAGCCGGCCAGGGCTCAGCGGCTGCGTTCCCCCGCCACCGGCAAATCCTTGATCCGGGCCCATTCGCCCGTCTCGAGCAGGCTGGAATCGGCCAGCACCGCCTGCATCAGCGGATGAGCGTCGTTGCCCCAGAACAGTTCGCTGCCGATCGCCAGCATCGGGACGCCGAACACGCCCGCGGCCAGGGCTGCATCGGTATTTTGCCGCAGTGCTTCTTTGACCGACGGCGCGCTGATCGCCGCCGCGACATCGGCGATGTCCAGCATCGCGCCGGGCAGGGCAAGCGCGGCCGCACTGTCGCCGGCGTGGCCATCGCGCCAGATCCAGTTGAACAGGATGTCGACCGTTTCGTGGGTAGCCCCGGCGGCCAGAGACAAGCGCAGCGCTGCCAGCGGATTGAACGGGTGGCCTGGGGGAAAGCGCAGCGTCACCCCGGCGCTGCGGGCATGCCACAGCGCCTGGCGATAGGTGAACACCCGCTTGGCCGGAATCTCCGCGGGGCCCAGGTTGCCGAGGTGATGCAGCACCGCGCCGAAGGCGATCGGTACCGGAACGACGCTCTTGAACTGTGGCAACGCCTTGAGCTGCTGCCAATGCAGGTAGGCGAACGGTGAGACGAAATCGAAGTACCAGCGCAGGGCCATGATCGGGTGCTCACGTTGCGGGGCGGCAGTGGTGCAGATGGCAGGGCCGCCGCGGGCAGCGGCCCTGTTCACAGGCTCAGCGCGAGTATGCGCGCGGTTCGGTGGAGGCCGGCGGCTGGTAGCGGTCGCGCAGCTCGGTCTGGCGCGAGCGCATCGGCATGGCCCGGCCCCCCAGCCAGACCTGCTCGGCATAGTGCCCGACATCCAGCGGGTCGCCTTCCCACAGAACCAGATCGGCCAGCTTGCCCGGCTCGATGGTGCCAAGCCGGTCGCCGACGCCCAGCGCCTGCGCCGGCACCCGGGTCAGGCCTGCCAGGCCATCGTCCCAGGCCAATCCGTTGGCCACCGCATTGCCGGCCAGTTGGCGCATCTTGCGCGCGTTGTGCGAGGCATCGTCGCGCTGGGCGAAGCTGACCGGCACGCCGGCCGCCTTCAAGCGCGCGGCGTTCTGCAGGGTGGCGCCAAGCTGGTCGAAGCTGCTGGGCAGGTTGCCCAGCCCATCGACGAACACCGGTACATCGGCCTGCGCCAGTTGAGGAGCCAGGCGCCACGCCTCGGCGCCGCCGGCGATGGCGATCTTGACCTTTTCGCGGGCGGCCCAGCGCAGCAGTTGGCGGATGTCGGCGGCACGGTCGACCTGCACCACGATGCGGCCCTGGCCGGCCAGGTAGCGCGCCAGCGTGGCGCGCCCGGCGGGTGTGAGCAGCGCGTGCGGCGAGTCGGCCGGAACGCGCCCACGCGCCTCGCTGACCATCTGTTCCAGCAGCATCCACTGCGCAGCCCGCGAGCTGCCGGTCAGCTCGGCCCCGGACGCGCCGAGACGGACGAACAATGCCAGCGGGCCGACCGGGTCGGCGCTGCCATCCAGCCGCATCACCCCGCCCTGGCCGGCGATGAAGCCGCCGCCGGTGTTGGCGCCCAGTACGGTGAAGCCGATGCCATCCAACCGCGCGACCGGGATCAGCACCGAGTCGGGATTGAAGGCGAGGGTCACATCGAATTCCGGACGCAGCGGCTGGTCTTCCAGCTTGAGCGAGCTGTCCACCGTGGCCGATTCGCCCGAGACTTCCTCGATGCCGATATCGGTGATGCCGCCGAACAGCGCCGGGGTGAGCGGCTTGCCCGCGGCGTCGACCACGGCCACACCGGCCGGTGCGGACAGGCCGGGGCCGACGGCGCGGATCACGCCGCCCTGGACCAGCACATCGCTGTGCGCCAGGCTGCCGCGTGCGGCGGCAGTGTGCACCGTGGCGTTGCGGATCAGCAGATCCTGCGCGAACAGGGACGGTGCCAACCAGGCCCCGGCAATCAACAGGAAGGCCTGCGGAAGCAGGCGCATCGAAACGCGGCGGCTCATGGGCGTGCCTCCTGGCCGAGCATGAAGTCCGACAGCGGCTGCCGCCTCACGTCCTGGCGGTCATAGACCTGATGGCCGTCGACGTAGACCTTTTCGGCCAGCGCGTACGAACTGAAGGGGCTGCCGTTCCAGACCACCACGTCGCCCATCTTGCCGGCCTCCAGGCTGCCGGTCTGCTTCTCCACGCCCAGCGAGCGCGCCGCGTTGGAGGTGAGCCACATCATGGCGCGCTCCGGGGCGATCTCGATGCCAGCGCGGCGTGCGTTGGCGATCACCTTGGCCGCTTCCTGGTTCAAGCGCTGGATGCCCTCCGGGGAATCGGAATGCACGATCGCGCAGCTGTTGGCCGGGCGGTCGACCAGGGCGATGTTCTCCTGGATGCCATCGAAGGCCTCCATCTTGAACCCCCACCAGTCGGCCCACAGCGCACCACACACGCCTTCCTCGGCGAGCCGGTCAGCCAGCTTGTACGCCTCCACCGCGTGATGGAACGCGGCGATCTTGAAGCCGAATTCCTTGGAGAGATCCAGCATCGTGGCCATCTCGTCGGCGCGGTAGCAGTGGATGTGCACGCGGATGTCGCCCTGGATCGCGCCGGCCAGCGTATCCAGCTTGAGATCGCGTTTGCCGCCACTGTCACCGGCGCTGTCGCCTTTGTCATCGCCACTGAACCAGCGCTTCTTCTTCGGCTGCTTCGGGGTGTTCTTGGCGATGTATTCGCTGGCATCGATGAAGGCCGCGCGGTAGCCGGCGACGTTGCCCATGCGCGTGCCCGGCGCGGTGCCCTTGCCGCCGTAGACGCGCTTGGGGTTCTCGCCGCAGGCCATCTTCAGGCCCCATGGCGCGCCGGGGAACTTCATGGCCTGGTAGGTCGTCGCGGGCACGTTCTTCAACGTCACCCCGCGGCCGCCGACCAGGTTGGCCGAGCCGGGCAGCACCTGCATCGAGGTCACCCCGCCGGCCAGTGCCGCGGCAAAGCCGGGATCCTGCGGCCACACCGAGTGCTCGGCCCAGACGTTGGCAGTGACCGGGGCGGTCATCTCGTTGCCGTCGCTGTGCGCGCTCACGCCCGGGCTAGGATACACGCCCAGGTGCGAGTGCACATCGATGATGCCGGGGGTGACCCATTTGCCCTGACCGTCGACGCGGACCGCATCGGCCGGCGCGCTCAGACCGGTGCCGACCGCTGCGATGCGGCCGCCCTGCAACAGCACATCGGCGTTGTCCAGACGCACGCCGGTGCCGGTGAGTACGGTGGCGTTGCTGATCAACACCGGTGCCGAGGCGATCGGCGCATAGGTGCTGGGGTAGGGATCCTGGAGGAAGCGCGACGCGGCGGGCGCCGGTGCTGCGGCGAGCGAGAACAGGGCAAGGCCCAGGCCGGCAGTCAATCGTGTGCGCATGTTTCCCCGATGCGGTGTGGACGAATCGGTCGACGCTATCCGCTGCACGGGACGTTTGCCAAGTGACGAAGCTCATGGGCGCGCCGGCAGGGCATCCGTCATCAACGCGACAAGACAGTCGATGTCGGGAATTTCCTGATGTTTATTTGCATCTCTATTGCTTAGCCTGCATCCGTGGAAAATTACGGCTGACGCTGTGATTGCGACGCGTCGCATCGTCCGGGACGTCGTCCACGGCGGTGCGCAAGGACAGGGGTTCGCCGACAGGGCGACCCGACAAGGAGTTGTGCCGACGGGCCTACGGCGTATCACCGATACCCGAAAATTGTAAAAAAATTGTGAAAAATCGCTTACGCTTGCCGTGCCTGTCATATGGAATGGCATGCATTTTTCTGGGCGGCTGCCGATATCGCTTGTGGTATTGCAGCCCTAATCACTTCAAGGAAGTTGTTTTCAGATGACCTACGTCTCTTCGTCCCGCTTCACCGCACGTCGTCGTCCGTCACCGAGCCTGCTGGCATCGGCCATCACCGGAACGTTGCTGGCTGCCCTGGCTGTCCCCGCGCTGGCCAGTTCCGACGCCGATTCCTTGAGCACCTACCAGCAGCAGCGCGCCCTGCAGCGCGTGGCGTTCGGTCTGGACCACTTGGCTGGCAACGTTGCCAATGTCGCCAAGGTCGGGAATCTCCAGACCCAGGCGCTCCCCGCTCCGGGCCCGATCAACGGCACGCCGGGCGACATCGAAAGCTGGCGCAGCGAGGAGTTCAAAGCCGATTGGGGTCTGAAGGCGATCAACGCCGACGCTGCGTACGCGCGCGGCTTGACCGGCAAGGGCATCCGCCTGGGCGTGTTCGACAGCGGTTCGGGCCTTGATCATCCCGAGTTCGCGGGCAAGAATCACCGCAGCATCCGGATCGCTGACCTGCTGCCCGATGGCACCCGCTGCACCAACACCACGTTGATCGACGGGCCCGATGCCTGCTTCGCCAGTGATGGCGATGAAGTGTCCATCGATTACGTCTCCTACGATCCCAGTGTGCCGCAGGCCATCCGCGACATCATCGAATCTGATCCCCGCTACCTTCAGGCCGGTATCCATTTCCAGACGCACGGCACGCACGTCGCTGGAACCATCGCGGCCAACCGCGATGGTAATGGCACTCACGGCGTAGCGTTCGGCGCCGACCTGACCGCGGCGAAGCTGTTCTTCAACGGCGCACAGGTGTGGACCGATGTGGGCGGTGGCGACTACCGCGTCGTCAATGTCGGTGGCGTCGGTCCGGATGGCAGCGCGTTCGAGGATATGTACGCGCAGATGAATGATCAGGACGTTCGCGCGATCAACCACAGCTGGGGCTTGAGCAACGAGCCGACCGACGTCGCTGACATGGACGCTCTGTATGCGAACAACGTCGAGTATCTGGATATCTTTGCCGAAGGCTCACGCGCCAAGGGCATGATCCAGGTCTGGGCGGCCGGCAACAACAACGCCAATGCTGCTACGCCGGAGGAGGCGCCGATTGCTGGCATCTACGCCACGCTGCCGCGTCTGTTCAGCGATATCGAAAAGGATTGGCTCAGCGTGGTCAACGTCCGCGAGGACCAGCCAGGCAGCTATGTGCTTGACATCACCTCCAATCGTTGTGGCTTCAGCGCCAACTGGTGTCTGGCCGCCCCGGGTACCGATATCCGCTCGACCGTGTACGGCGACGATTCCCTGCTGGACGCCCAGCTGCTGGGCGATGCGGACGGCAACGTGCTGCTCGATGTTCTCGAGCGCGTGCCGACCTACCGCTATGACCTGATGACCGGTACCTCGATGGCAGCCCCGCACGTCACCGGTGCGCTGGGCCTGCTGTTTGAACGCTTCCCGTACCTGAGCAGCGCGCAGGTGCGCGACGTGCTGCTGACCACCGCCACCGATCTCGGTGCCGCCGGTGTGGACGACGTCTACGGCTGGGGCCTGATGAACCTGGCCAGCGCGATCGAAGGCTACGGCATGCTGCGCGTCGACACCGACGTGGTCATGAACCAGAAGGCCGGTGGCCTGAAGGTGTGGGAAGGCGATGCCTGGGACGACTGGACCAACAACATCGGCGGCCCGGGCAAGCTGACCAAGTCCGGCATCGGCTGGCTGCGTCTGAGCGGCGACAACACCTTCAACGGCGCGATCGTGCGCGAGGGCGTGCTGGAGCTGGACGGCGCCAATGCACTGACCGCCTCGGTCGATGTGCAGGGCGGCCAGTTCCTGCTCAACGGCAGCCTGGTGTCCACCACGCTCAACAACCTGGGTGGCAGCAGCGTCATCTCCACCACCGGCGTGCTCGATGGTTCGGCACTGAATGTGACCGGCGGTTCGGTCACGTTCAACGGTCTGCAGCAGGGCGCTGATACCACCGTCGGCAGCGGCGGCAGCTTCGTGCTCAACGGCCGTCTGGTCGACAGCACGCTGACCTCGGCCGGCACCACCCGCGTCAACGCTGGTGCACTGCTGGATGGTTCGGACCTGTTCGTCACCGCCGGCACCGTGTCCTTCAACGGCGTGCAGCAGGACGGTTCGACCGTGGTCGGCGCCAAGGGCACCCTGAAGGGTGTCGGCACGCTGGGCAGCACCCGCGTCGAAGGCATCATCGCGCCGGGTAATTCGATCGGCACGCTGACCATCAATGGCGATTACGTGCAGACCGCCACGGGCGTGTACCAGGCCGAGCTTGCACCGGGCAGCCGCAGCGATGTGCTGCGCGTCACCGGTAGCGCCACGCTGGACGGCACCTTGAAGGCGCTGCCGGAAGTGGGCGTGTACTACCTCGGCGAGCAGTTCAACTTCCTGCAGGCCGCGGGCGGGGTGAACGGTCAGTTCGCCACCACCGATTTCTCCGCGTTCTCGCCGTTCCTGCAGTTCAGCCTGGCCTACACAGCCAATGGCATGAGCATCGGCGTCACCCGTGGCAACTCGCTGGTCAGCGCGGCAGTCACCGCCAACCAGATCGCGGTTGCGACCAGCGCCGATCGCCTGGGCGTCAACCAGGGTCTGCCGAAGCCGCTGACCCAGCTGTTCCCGGCCCAGGTCGGTGCGGCGCTGGACGCGCTGAGTGGTGAAATCCACGCCGCCACGCCGATGGCGCTGGTGGAAAGCAGCCGTTACCTGCGTGATGCGGCCCTGAGCCGTGCCGTGGGCGTGCGTTCGCCGGCTGCCGGCGATGACGGTGCCGCCGGTGGCGCGTGGGTGCAGGCGATCGGTGGCAGCGGCAAGCTCGATGGCGATGCCAATGCCGCGCGTACCGATTCCAACAGCAACGGCCTGCTGGTCGGTGCCGATCATGTGTTCGGTGGCGGTTGGCAGGTCGGTGCGCTGGTGGGTACCGGCCGTACCGACATCAAGCAGGCGGCCGGTCGCGGCGCTCGTTCGGAGATCGACAACACCCACTTCGGTGCCTATGTGGGCAATCAGTGGGGTGCGTTCGGTCTGCGCGCCGGTCTGGGCTATTCGCGCCATGACGTGGACAGCAAGCGTCAGCTGACGTTTGCTGGCTACCAGGATGCGCTGTCGGCCAAGTACGACGCCACCACCCGCCAGGCCTTCATCGAAGGCGCGTACCGCTTCGGCGGTCGCGAGGCGGGTCTGGAGCCGTACGTGCAGTTCGCCCGCGTTGAGGTGGACGTGGACGGCTTTGCCGAACAGGGCGGTGCCGCTGCACTGAACGGTCAGGTCGCCGACACGAGCACCAACGTGGCGACCGCCGGCGTGCGCTTTGACAAGGGGCTGAAGACGTCCTGGCAGCAGGAAAGCTGGCTGCACGTGCGCGGTGGCGTCGGCTACCGTCGTGCCTCCGGTGACCGCAGCCAGGTCGCCGATCTGGCCTGGACCGGTGGCAGCAGCTTTGCTGTCAGCGGTGCGGCGATCGCCGACAACGCGGTGGTTGCCGAGCTGGGCCTGTCGGCCTGGTTGAGCCCGCGCAACCAGCTGGAGCTGGGCTACAACGGCACCTTCGGTGACGACGCCCGCGACCGCAGCGTGACCGCGCGCTGGTCCGTGCAGTTCTGATCCAACGGTACCGGTAAACGGAAAAAGGCGGCCATTGGCCGCCTTTTTCTTTGCATTGGCCTTGCGGCCATGACCATATGGATGCGGTGGGCGACCCCGTTCGCGGCCGGTTTCGACGCCTGTGATCCGATCGGGGCCTTGCTGTTGGTCGCCGACCAGCCGATGATTCCCGACGGGGTGAACACCGAGGCGTCCGATGCCAAGGTCAGCGCCCAGTTCGTCGAGAACCATATCCAGATCGGTATCGAGGCGCTTAAGCTACTACGGCGCAACGGCAAGTCGGTCCGCCACCTGCGTTTTGACGAGTAACGGCAATGGAACGGGTGGGCGTCTTGGGGCGCCCCCTACAGGGGTAGTAAATGGACGTGGCGGCACAAGTAGTGGAATTCTGGCGCGACGCTGGACCGCAGAAGTGGTTCGCGCGCGATGATGCGTTCGACGCGCGCTTCCGCCAGCAGTTCCAAGAAGAACATTTCGCTGCCGCCCGCCGCGCCCGCGAGCATTGGTTGAGCAGCGCCGAAGGCGCGCTCGCGCTGATGATCCTGCTCGATCAGTTCCCGCGCAATTGCTTCCGCGATACGGCGCACTCCTACGCCACCGATGGCCTTGCACGTCATTACGCCATGCGTGCAGTGGAGGAGGGCCTGGACCTGCAGCTGGTGCCCAAGCTGCGTGCCTTCATCTACCTGCCGTTCGAGCACTCCGAGGATCCGCAGGACCAGGAGCGTTCGGTGGCGATGTTCGATGTGCTGGGCGACAAGGAATATCTGCAGTACGCCGAGCTGCACCGCGACATCATCCGCCGCTTCGGCCGTTTCCCGCATCGTAATGCGGTGCTGGGGCGGATGCCGACCCCGGAGGAGCTGGATTATCTGGCCGAAGGTGGATTTGCCGGGTAACCGGTGGAGGGGCGCCACTGGCGCCGCGAACAAAAAAACGCCGGCGATGCCGGCGTTTTTCGTATCGCGCTACGGGCGGAAGATCAGTACTTCGGCACGCCGTTGTCCACCTCGTTCGACCAGGCATCGATGCCGCCGGTGATGTTGGACACCTTGGTGAAGCCCAGGGCGCGGAACTGCTCGGCCGCCTGTGCACTGCGGCCGCCGTGGTGGCACAGGAAGGCCAGCGCGGTGTCCTTGGGCAGCGCTTCCAGACGGGCGCGGTTGTCGCCGTCGAAGGTCTCGAACGGGGCGTTGATCGCCGCGATCGCACGCTCGTCGGCCGGGCGTACGTCCACCACGGTGATGCTGCCGGCACGCAGCTGGTCGTCCGCATCGCGCACGCTCAGTTCCTGCACGGCCTTGGGCGCGTTCGGGTTGTCGATCGCCAGGCCCTTGCCACGGATGTCGTCGACCCAGTCGATGGTGATGCCTTCGGCGCGGCGCGCGCTGGCCAGGTCGAACTGCACCCGCAGGCCGTTGGACTCGGCGGCGATCGCGTTGTCGTCGTGCGGGGCCAGCTGGAAATTCGGCTGGAAGCGCGCGTCGATGCCCAGCTGCAGCGAGGCACCGGGGGAATCGGCCAGCGCGCCACGCAGCATCTCCACCGCCGCCGGGGTCACGGTGATGCGCGGCGGGGTGCGGTCCGGGGCGGCCAGGCCGAGCACGCTGCTCAGCTCACCGCTGCCGGCCATCTGCAGGATGATGTCGCTGCCACCGACCAGCTCGCCGTCGATGTACAGCTGCGGGATGGTCGGCCAGTCGCCGTAGGCCTTGATGCCTTCACGGATCTCGGCGTCGGCAAGCACGTTGACGTGGTCGAACTCAACGCCCAGGTCCTGCAGGGCGCCGACGGCCTTGGCCGAGAAACCGCACTGCGGCATGCTCGGCTGACCCTTCATGAACAGCACGACGCGGTTGGCGTTGAGAATGGATTCGATGCGCGAGCGCAGGGCGGGATCAAGGGACATGACGGTCGGGGTCCGGATATGCGAACCGCGTATTCTACGCGGCATGGCATCATGGGGCATGACCGTACCGGAAACGTTGCATCGCATTCCCCGGCGCCCGTGGCGCTGGGTGCCGTGGCTGGTGCTGTCACAGGTGCTGGTGGTCGGGGTCTGGGTGGCCTGGGGCTGGCGGTGGGGGCTACCCCTGATGGTGACCACGCATGCCCTGTTCATGGTGCCGGTGTTCCTGCCCAACAGCCGGTTCTATGCCCCGGTGGTGAGCCGCCTCCCCGGCGATGCCCGCAGGGTCTGGCTGACCATCGATGACGGCCCGTCTGCCGACACCCCGGCGGTGCTGGACCTGCTGGACCGCTACGAGGCGAAAGCGACCTTCTTCCTGGTCGGAGAGCGCGCGCAGGCGCAGCCGGACCTGGTCCGCGCGATGCTGGCCCGTGGGCACAGCCTGGGCAATCACAGCCATCGGCACCCGCAGACGCGCTTCTGGCGGCTCGGTCGGCAGGCGATGGCCGCCGAGATCACGCAGTGCCAGCAGGCCCTCACCGCGATCGCCGGCACGCCACCGCGCTGGTACCGCTCGGTGGTCGGGATGACCAATCCATTCGTGGCCCCCGTGCTGAAGCAGTGGCAGCTGACCCGGGTCGGCTGGAGCGCGCGGGGGTTCGACGGCGTGGCGTGCACGCCCGATCAGGTGGTCGAGCGGATCACACAGGATCTGGCGCCGGGCAGCATCGTGCTGCTGCATGAGGGCGCCGCACATGGCCACAACCTGGCCATCATCGAGGCGGTGCTCCAGGCGGTGCAGGCGCGTGGCCTGCACGCCGGTCTGCCGGACTGAGGCCGAGGCCTACGCCGGCGGAAGTGCGGGGATCAGCTCAGAGAGCCGATGATCATCAGCAGCACCACACCGAGGATGCTGCCGATCGAGATCACCAGGCCGAGGATCGCGAACACGCGGCGGCGGTCTGCCTGAAATACACCGGCGACGCCCAGGCCGAAGGCCACCAGCTGCATCAGCGCGGTGCACATCAGACCGAGGCCGACCAGGATTGCCGACATGGAGGTCTCCTCCATGCCGCCGGGCGTGGTGGTTTCGATGACGCCGGCCACGACGATCAGGCCCAGCATCAGCATGGCGCCGCCCAGGGCGGTAATGAACGCGGCAATACCCATGCCGGAATGAGGGGTGTGCATCGGGGCTCCTTGTTGATGCGGTGAAACGGAAAATTCAGTGGGCGAGGGGTTGCGCGCTGGTGGCGTCGGCCGGGGGGTGCGAGGCATGCCACTGGTCGCGGATCCAGCCGCCGAGCGAGAGCTGGGCGATCAGCACGCCCAGTGTCATCAGCAGCGCAATGATGCCGAACAGACGGCGCCGGCGTGGCTGCAGCGCGCTGCCCAGACCGAGCAGCAGGGCCAGGATGGCCAGCCCGACACTGCTGCCCAGCAGGGCCGCCAGCGACCAGGGCAGCTCGCGCATCGCCGCATGCTCGGGGGCATGGGCGTAATGCATGCTCAGCAGCAGCATCACCAGGCCACAGGCGCTGACGATCAGCGCGGCGATGCCAAGCGCGGAATGTCGGGTCTGTCGGGGCATGGGCGGCTCCTTGCCGGAAAGGGGGCGCGAGTATGCGCGTGTGCGGGCAGCGGCGCGAGCCGCCGTGACTACGCCGCGGGCGGACGTTCGCCGACGATCAGCCAGTTATTGAACGGCGTGTTGCCATACAGCGGTGTCATCTGCAGGCGCAGCCCGGCGGTTTCCAACGGGCTGCGCAGGCTGTCTGCGTCCGGGTAATGCCGAGGGCGCGTGCCCATCCAGCCCACCAGGTGCGCCAGCATGTCGGTGATCCGCGTGGTGCGATCACGACCACTGTGGTCGGCCAGCGTGGTGCGGATCACCAGCCGTGCGCCGGGTGCCACGCGCGCGGCGGCGTCGAGCAGCAGTTGCGTCTGCGCGGGCGCGGGCAGGTACTGCAGCACGTCGAGCAACGTGACATTGCCGTGGTGGGCGGGCAGGGCGGCACTGGCATCCACGCAGGTGAACCGGGCGTGCGGCAGCGCGGCGCGGGCGCTGGCCTGCTCGGCGCGTGCGACCTTGCCAGCGTCGATGTCCACGCCGTGATACGCCAGTGTGTTGCCTTGCTGGCGCAGCACGTGGGCCAGCAGCCCCAGGCCGCAGCCGATATCCAGCAACGGGGCCGCGGGCGCATCGTTCAACGCAGCCAGCACGCCCGGATACAGCGGATCGCTGCCGAGCTTGCCGCGGCTGTAGTAGTAATCGCGACGGTTGCCAAACCGCTGTGCCGGCAGGAACGCCGTGGCGATCCGGCGGGCCTGCTCCCTGGCCAGCGGCAGCGTGGCCTCGCTCAGCGGGTCGGCTCCGCCCACTGCACGCGCGTCACTTCGAACGCGCGCTGGTGCCACAGCGCGTACATCGCGGCGGACGGATGCAGACCATCCTCGGCCAACATGACGCGCTCGCCGCCCAGCTGGCGGCTCAGGTCGGTGATGTCGACAAACGCCACGTCATGCTCGGCACAGATCGCCGCGGCGGCGGCATTGTAAGCGTCCAGTTCCTGACCGATCTGCACGCGGTCCCGGCCGGCGTCCACGGCATACGGGGTCACGCCCCAGTCCGGGATCGACAGGACCAGCACGCGCGCCGCACGCTCGCCAGCGAAGGCGAGCGCGCGCTGCAGCAGGGCGGTGAAGCGCGGGCGGTACTCGTCCACGCTGCGCCCACGGTATTGATCGTTGACCCCGATCAGCAGGCTGACACACGCGAACGTGCCTTGGGGTGCGGCAGCATCGATGCCAGCCTCGAGCTCATCGGTGGTCCAGCCGGTGGTGGCGATGATCGTCGGGTCGTCCACGTCCACGCCGATATCGCGCAGGGCCGCGGCCAACTGCATCGGCCAGCGCCCGGCGGGCTCGACGCCTTCGCCGATCGTGTAGGAATCGCCCAGCGCCAAGTATGGCAGGCCCATCAGGCCACCGCGCTGCGCGGCTTGAGCGGCACCACCTTGGTGTTGGCCTCGGCACGGCGTGCGAGGGCGCGGTCGATGCGGGCGAACACATCGCGCATCACCTCCGGCTCGGGCAGCAGGGTCACGCGGAAGTGGTGGCGGTAAGGCACGTTGAAGCTCGAGCCCGGCACCACCAGCACGCCTTCCTCGTTCATCAGCTCCAGCGCGAAATCATGGTCGTCGAAGCTGCGTGCGGCGGCACCCACCACGGCCGGGAATGCGTAGAGCGCGCCGGCCGGGGCCACCAGCGACAGATGCTCGCTGGCGTTGCAGGCCTCGATCACCGCGCGGCGGGTTTCATACAGACGGCCGCCCGGCGCGCACAGCGGCGAGATGGTGTCCGGCCCGTTGACGGCCGCATCGATGGCGTACTGGCCCGGCACGTTGGCGCACAAGCGAAGGGCGCTGAGCAGGTCCATCGCTGCACGGAACTCGCCCAGCCGCTCGGCGGCGCCGGACAGCATCGCCCAGCCCACGCGCCAGCCGCAGGCGCGATGCACCTTGCTCAGGCCGCTGAAGGTAATGCACGGATGGTCGCCGGCCAGTGGCGCGACCGCATGGAACTGCGCGTCGTCGTACAGGATCTGGTCGTAGATCTCATCGACCATCAGCAGCAGTTTGTGCTTGGCGGCGATGGCCACGATGCGCTCCAGCAGCTCGCGCGAGTAGCTGGCGCCGCTGGGGTTGTTCGGGTTGATCAGCACGATCGCGCGGGTGCGCGAGGACACCAGCGCCTCGATCTCGACCGGATCGGGCTGGAAGCCGTTCTCCGGTGCGCAGCGGTAATACACCGGACGACCATCGTTGAGGATGGTCGCGGCCGACCACAGCGGGTAATCCGGCGAGGGCACCAGCACTTCATCGCCCGGGTTGAGCAGGGCGCGCAGCGACAGGTCGATCAGCTCGCTCACGCCATTGCCGATGAACACCCGGTCCGGGTGCGCATCGGGTGCGCCGCGGCGGGCATACGCGGCGGCGATGGCTTCGCGCGCCTCTGGCAGGCCCTGCTGATGGGTATACGGATCGGTGCGGCCCATATCGTCGGCGATCGCGCGCTGCAGATGCTCCGGCGCACGGAACCCGAAGTTGCCGGGGTTGCCGATGTTGAGCTTGATCAGCTTGCGGCCCTGGGCCTCCAGCTCCCGCGCTCGTCGCGCCAGTTCGCCCCGGATCTCGTAGCGGACTTCGGACAGGCGCTCACGGGTGGCGAGCGGCTTCAGCGGGGGCGTGGACATGAACGGGCCGTCATTCAGGCATGGAAACCGCATGGTAGCGGAATTGTTGCGTTGCAGGGCAAGCGTTTCCGGCCCAACGCCCGGCCCTGCAAGGCAGTTGCAGATGAAAGGATTTCCGACCGTCCAGGCCTGCGCCGGTCCCCCGCGGCGACGCCTGGTCGCTAGACCCATTAGAATGGGCACGATGAGCGAACCCACTGATTACCTTGCCCTGCAGACCATTGGCTGGCCCTGGCCGGGCGGCCCGGAGCTGCCGGCCTGGCAGGCCCTGTTCGCGCAGTTCCCGCAGGCGCGCCCGGGCCGGGTGATCGAGCAGCATCGCACCGGGTACATCGTTGCGGATGCGCCGGAAGCGGCGATCAAAACCGAATCGCCGCCGGAGTGGCAGCGCCCGCGCTTCCCCAGCCACGAGCGGGCCGCGGTCGGCGACTGGGTACTGCTGGAGGGCATCAAGATCGTGGCTCTGCTGCCGCGGCGCACTGCGATCAAGCGTGGCGCGGCCGGTGAGCATTACCACCAGCAGGTGATCGCGGCCAACATCGATACGGTGTTCATCGTGTGTGGCCTGGATGCCGACTTCAATCCGCGCCGGATCGAGCGCTACCTGCTGCTGGTCGGCGGGGGCGGCGCGCAGCCGGTGGTGGTGCTGACCAAGGCCGACCAGACCGAGTACAGCCAGGACGCCCTGGACGTGCTGGAAGAACTGGCCGCGCAGAACATCCCGCTGCTGGCGATCAACGGCAAGGACCCGGCCAGCGCGTCGGCCCTGTTGCCGTGGCTGGCGGCCGGCCAGACCGTGGTACTGGTCGGCTCCTCCGGCGCGGGCAAATCGACCCTGACCAATACGCTGCTCGGCGAGGAGCGGATGAAGACCGCCGATGTGCGCGTCAACGACTCGCGCGGCCGCCACACCACCACGCACCGTGCGCTGATCCCTTTGCCGGCCGGAGCCTGTCTGATCGATACGCCCGGCATGCGCGAACTGAAGCCGACCGGTGAAGAGGCTCTGAGCGAAGGCGGTTTCTCCGATGTGGAGGCCCTGTCGGCGCAATGCCGGTTCCGCGACTGCGCGCACCAGCGTGAGCCGGGCTGTGCGATCCGCGCGGCCATCGATGACGGCACGCTGGATGAAGAGCGCCTGCTCAACTACTTCAAGCTGAAAGAAGAGGTGGCTGCCGCCGCGGCCAAGCTGGCCGTGCGGCAGGCGCAGCAGGCCATCGAGCGCAAGCATGTCGGCAAGGGCGCGCAGTGGCGCCCAGGCGGGAAGGGCGGCCGCCGCTGACCCGTTGAGTTTTGGTACTGTCCGCCCATGGACACGCCAATGACCGTGGATCGTGATGTTGCCCACCACACTGCGCTCGATGCCCAACTGGTCGAGGCGGTAGGCGGGATCAAACTGCTGGGGCTGACCAGCTGGCCAGCCGCGCTGCAGGCGCCCTTCCTGGCCAGCATCGCCCGCGGTCAGCCGGAGCTGCCACAGGTCGACTACCCCAGGCTCGATTTCACTGACACCCGCCACCGCCTGGCCGCGATCAGCGCGCAATGCGATCCCGACCATCCCATCGGCCTGTACGTGCAGCGCTCGGCGCACAGCTGGGACCAGGCGGCCGGTCTGCTGGAATCACTGGGGACCGCCGAGGTGGATCGGTACTCGGTGGAATTGTTCGGCGCGCCCGAGCAACCGCTGCCGGGCAACGGCCCCAGCACCCGCGATGCCGCCCGCCACTTCATCCAGATTGCGCAGGAGCTGGACCATGAGCTGCTGGCGCCCGAAGAACAGGTGCCGGTCTCGGCCACGGCACTGCAGCTACAGCTGCAGAGCGATCTGGATGCGTTCTTCGAATCGCGCATCATCAGCGTCCAGCTGGATCCGGATCTGATCTCCAAGGCCGCCGCCGGCCCGAACCGGATCCGCCTGCGCACCAGTGCGCGCTTCAGCGCCTACGACCGTGCGCAGCTGTTCCATCACGAGGCGCTGGTGCATTCGCTGACCGCGCTCAACGGCCGCGAGCAGCCGCACCTGCCCAGCCTGGCGCTGTCCTCGCCGCGGGTCACCGCCACCCAGGAAGGACTGGCCACGTTCGCCGAGCAGATCACCGGCAGCATCGACATCGAGCGCCTCAAGCGCATCAGCCTGCGCACCGAGGCCATCGCCATGGCGCGCGAAGGCGCCGATTTCATCGAGGTGTTCCGCTACTTCTGCGAGGCCGGCCAGAACAACGAAGAGAGCTTCGCCTCCGCCCAGCGCGTGTTCCGCGGCGTGCCCCCGAGCGGTGGCGCGGCCTTCACCAAGGACACGGTGTATCTGCGCGGGCTGGTCTCCGTGCATACCTTCTTCCGCCACATGCTGGCCGAAGACCGCCTGCAGGTCTGCCGCTGGCTGTTCGCCGGCAAGATGTCGCTGACCGACGCGATCGCCTTCGCGCCACTGTTCGAAGAAGGTATCCTGCGCCCGCCGCGCTGGCTGCCGCACTGGGTCAGCCGCGCGAACGGATTGGCCGGCATGCTCGCGTTCTCGCTGTTCGCCAACCGCATCCGCATGGATCAGCTCGCCCCCGAGTAGTGCCGGCCGCTGGCCGGCAAGCGCGCGCAACTTCCACGTGCAGCAAGTGCGTTAATGAGCACTGCATCGCGTCATCTGCGATGACACGCACCGTAAACATCCTTTCATCTTCCGCTCGCATGCTGGTCATGCACCTGCATTGCGCAGGTCATCTTCCCCCATGTAACGGACGACCATGCTTACCCGACCCCTGACGATCGCGGTGGCGCTCGCGCTGTGCGCCGCCAACGCCCACGCTGCCGATGTAGACGCCACCGCCGCTGCCAACGTTGCGCTCAGCGCGCAGACCCTGGACACCGTTTCGGTGATCGGCCAGGGCGAGACCCGCCAGGTGCAGCGCATCACCGCCGTGGACAAGGAAGTGCTGCCGCCGGGCACCAGCGGCCAGAAGATCCTCGACCGCCTGCCGGGCGTCTCCGTGCAGTCCAACGACGCGTTCGGCGCCAATGAAGAATCGCAGACGATCAGCCTGCGCGGCTTCGACAAGAGCCGCCTGGGTTACACGCTGGACGGCATTCCGCTCGGCGACAACAGCTACGGCAACTACAACGGCCTGAGCATCGCCCGTGCGCTGATCGCCGAGAACCTGGCCGGTGCGGAACTGTCGCAGGGCATCGGTTCGCTGGGCGTCGCTTCGACCAGCAACCTCGGCGGCACCATCCAGTACTTCTCGCAGGACCCGTCCACCGAGTTCGGCGGCAAGGCCAGCGTCACCGTCGGCGATGACAACCAGCGCCGCGGTTACCTGCGGGTGGACACCGGCGACCTCAACGGCTTCTCGGCGTATGTCTCCGGCGTGCACCAGGATTCGGACATGTGGGCCGAGCCGAACCAGAACCAGACCACCCGCCAGTTCAATGCCAAGGCGATCTGGAACGTCGGCGACAATCGTTTCGGTGCCTTTGCCGCCACCTCGCGCGTGAGCCAGGCCAACTACGCCTATCTCTCCAAGAGCATGCTCGCGCGTGGCCTGGGCTGGGACTGGAACATCTACGCGCCGGACTGGGACCGCGCGGTCGCCGCCGCCTACTGTGCACCGGGCACCTACAACGCGCAGAAGTGTGCGTTCACCGTTGGCGTCAACAGCATCGATGATGCGTACTACCAGAGCCGTGCACTGCGTGACGACAACCTGTACTCGCTCGATGCCGACCTCGCGCTGGGCGATAGCGCCCGCCTGAAGCTGCTTGGCTACCACCATGAGAACCGTGGCCAGGGCCACTGGTGGGCACCGGGCCAGCCGTCCAACCCCGGCACCGCGCAGATGCTGCCGATCTCCATCCGCAGCACCAACTACACCATCAACCGCCAAGGCATCACCGCCGCGTTGAGCTGGCAGTGGGGCATCCACGAACTGGAAGCGGGGCTGTGGTACGAGCGCAACGACCACAACGTCGAGCGCAATTTCTACTACATCACCGGCCCGTTCCTGGATGACGGCTACCTCAACCATCCGGACCGTCGCCTGTTCGATCAGGACTTCGACATCCGCACGCGCCAGTTCTACGTGCAGGACCGCATGCGCTTCCTGGACGACCGCCTGACCGTGGACGTGGGGATCAAGAGCCCGAACACCCGCATGACGGCCAACGCCAAGCCGGGTACCGAGGCCAGCTACGCCTCGGGCACCCTGACCGCCAAGGAATCGGTGCTGCCGCAGGCCGGTATCGGCTTCAAGCTGAGCCCGAACCAGGAAGTGTTCGCCTCCTACTCGGAGAACATCGCCGCCTTCGTCGGTGGTGGCAGCGGCGGCCCACTGCAGGTCTCGCCGGAATCGTTCGCGGCCAGTGCCGGGCTGGAGCCGGAGAAGTCCAAGACGCTGGAAGCCGGCTTCCGTACCTTTGGCGAGAAGTACCAGGCCTCCATCGCGGCCTATCACGTGACGTTCGACAACCGTCTGCTCTCGCTCAATCCCTGCACCAGCATCGAAGTGGGCACGCGCCCGGAGTGCATCACGCGCTTCATCAACGTGGGCTCGGTGAAGAGCCGCGGTGCGGAACTGACCTTCATCCTCAAGCCGATGGACGGCCTGCAGTGGTACAACGCGCTCTCGTGGAACAAGACCACCTACGAGGACAACTACACCTCGGGCGGCGCGATCGTGCCGGTGGCTGGCAAGATTACGGTGGACACGCCCGAGCGCATGGCCTCCAGTGAGATCAGCTGGAACCGCGATGGTTTCTTTGCCAGCCTTCGCGCGAAGTACACGGGCAAGCGTTACTACACCTACACCAACGATCAGTCGGTGCCGGGCGTGACGACGTTCGATGCGGGCATGGGGTATTCGTTCGGGCCGGGCATGGGGCTGCGCGATATCAAGGTGTCGCTCAATGCGACCAATCTGACCAACAAGCGTTACGCGGGTCAGTTGAGTTCGTTCGCGCCGACGGATCCGACCGGCACGCGCTATGCGATCCATGCGAGCGCGCCACGTCAGGTGTTCATGACGGTGGCTGCGGAGTTCTGATCTCCGCTTGGTAAGAGCAAGGGTAGCCACCGACCATTGGTCGGTGGCTTTGCTTTGTGCACTGGCAAGGAATCGACCCCAAAAGCTCAACGCCACGAGCGCATTGTCCGTCTTGTGGCTGGGCCAGGCGTGGGGTGTGTGGGTTCGCGGGACGCGCCGTAAACCCATCCATGGGGGCTCGTGAGCCGCATCCATGCGGCACAACGGTCCCGCCAACCCCCACACCCCACGCCTCCGACAGTTGGCTGGTGGCCATGGCGAAGCAAAGCAACGCTGCAGACGGACAGGGCCGAGGCGACTCGTGCTGAGGTACCTGAGCGGAGAAAGTTACGCAGATCAATCGAACCGCGCGAGCCAAGCGGACCAAGCAGACCGAGCAGACCGAGCAGGCCAAGCAAGTCAAAGAAGCGAACGAATCCACGAAGGCAAGCCAATGCAACGGCGGCACCAAGCACCGGCTTTTTCCATTGCGCACCAGCCCTCTGTCAAAGGGGAGGCACGGGTGGGTTGGCGGGACCGTGTGTTGCCATGGATGGCAACACACGAGCTTACATGGACGTACTTGCAGCGGGTCCCGCCAACCCACCCGTGCCTGCCCAGCGCGACACGGGCCTGCAGTCCGGCTTTTGCCCCGCCGTTGCCGTTGCCGTTGCAAGTAGCCCAACGTTCCCGAAAGCTCGGAAGAAAAAAAAGCCGCGATGCCAACCAGCATCGCGGCTCCACCTCGTGGGGGAGGTCACGCATAAAATCGGATGCGCAAAACCATCAGAACATGTGCAGACCACCATTCACCGCATAATCCGCACCCGTCACATACGCCGCATCATCGGATGCCAACCACGCACACAGGCTCGCCACTTCCTCCGGCTTGCCCAGGCGCCGGATCGGCACCGAACCCGCCAGACGATCCAACACATCCGGCGGAAAACTGCTGATCGACTGACTCGCGATATAGCCCGGCGAAATCGTATTCACCGTCACACCGCGCGTCGCCACCTCATTGGCCAGCGCCCGGCTGAACCCATGCATCGCCGCCTTCGCCGTCGCAAAGTTCACCTGGCCGATCTGGCCCTTGTGCGCACTGACCGAGCCGATGTTCACGATCCGGCCCCAGCCGCGCGTACTCATGCCATCGATCACCTGCTTGGTGATGTTGAACAGCGCATGCAGGTTCGAGCCCATCACCGCGTTCCAGTCGTCCGGGCTCATCTGCCGGAACAGCACATCGCGGCTGCCACCAGCATTGTTGACCAGCACATCGATCTCGCCGACCTCGGCCTTCACCTTGGCGAATGCCGCCACGGTCGAGGACCAGTCCGCCGCGTTGCCTTCCGAGGCGATGAAATCGAAGCCGAGCTCACGCTGCTCGCGCAGCCAGGCGGCCTTGCGCGGGGAGTTCGGTGCGCAGCCGGCGACCACGGTGTGGCCATTGCGGGCCAGCTTCTGGCAGATGGCAGTGCCGACACTGCCCATGGCGCTGGTGACGTAGGCGATGCGAAGAGTCATGGCGGAACGCTCCTTGGTAGGCGGATCAGGACGCAAGCGGATACAGGCCGAACAGGAGCCCGCCAAACATCAGCAGCAGCGAAATGCCGATGGCCCACTTCAGGGTGAACTTCTGGTGGTCGGCAAATTCCACCTTGGCCAGGCCGACCAGCAGATAGGTCGAGGGCACCAGTGGGCTGAGCAGATGCACCGGCTGGCCGGCCAGCGAGGCGCGCGCCATTTCCACCGGCGTGATGCCGTAGTTGCCGGCGGCTTCGGACAGGATCGGCAGCACGCCGAAGTAGAAGGCGTCGTTGGACATGAAGAAGGTGAACGGCATCGAGGCCAGCGCAGTGATCACTGCCAGGTAGGGGCCCCAGCTGTCGGGAATGATCGCCAGGAAGCTGTGCGACATCGCCTCGACCATGCCGGTGTTGTTGAGGATGCCGGTGAAGATGCCGGCCGCGAAGATCAGCGAGACCACCGAGAGCACGTTGCCGGCGTGGTTGACCACCCGGCGGCGCTGCTCGGCCAGGTTCGGGTAGTTGATGACCAGGGCGATCGCGAAGCCGACCATGAACAGCACCGGCATCGGCAGCAGGCCCATGATCAGCGCGGTCATCAGGGCGATGGTCAGCCCCAGATTGACCCACAGCAGCTTCGGGCGCTTGATGTCTTCGGCGTCTTCCACGGTCGGCAGGGTGTTGCCATCATCGGAGACGCTGTTGTCCATCCAGCTGCCGCCCTGCGGCAGGGTCACCACGCCCAGGCGACGGCGCTCCTTCATGCCCAGGTACCAGGCCAGCACCAGCACGCCGGCGCAGGCGATCACCATCGAGGGAATCAGCGGCACGAACACGTCGGCCGGATCCACGTGCAGCGCGGTAGCCGCACGCGCGGTCGGGCCGCCCCACGGGGTGAGGTTCATCACGCCACCGGCGAGGATGGTCACGCAGGTCATGTTCAACGCGTTCATGCCCAGGCGCTGATACAGCGGCAGCATCGCCGACACGGTGATCATGTACGTGGTCGAGCCGTCACCGTCGAGCGAGATCAGCATCGCCAGGATGGCGGTGCCGAGCACGATCTTCATCGGGTCGCCCTTGACGAAGCGCAGGATGATCCGCACCAGTGGATCGAACAGGCCCGCATCGATCATCACGCCGAAGTACAGGATGGCGAACATCAACATCACGCCGGTCGGCGCGATCTTCTTGATGCCTTCCAGCATCATGTCGTCGATGCCGGCCGCGAAGCCGCCAATCAACGCGAACAGGATCGGAATGGTGATGAGGGCGACCAGCGGCGACAGCCGCTTGCTCATGATCAAGTACATGAATGTAATGACCATGCCAAAGCCGAGGATGCTCAGCATCATCTGCATTCTCCAGAAGAAACGGTGCGGGAAGTAGGCATCAGAAGTCGTACTGCAGGCGGCCGGTGACCGCGCGGGTGCGGTCCACGGTGGCGTCGGCCAACCGGTCGCGGTTGCGGCTTTCGATCAGGTTGAGCATGAAGCGCAGGTTCGGGCGCATGTACCAGTTGCCGCCCAGCGTCCAAGCCTCGGTCTGGCCGTCGCGCAGGTCGGGCTGGCCGATCAGGTGCTGCTCCCCGCGCATCTGGTCATAGCGCAGTGCCAGCTCGAAGGCCCCGGCCTTGTGCTGGAAATCCTTGACCCGGCCGAAACGCCCGGTCTTGCGGTCATACACGCGTGACTCGCCGGTGACGAACCAGCTGACCAGGCCGTAGCCGGCCAGGACCTTGCCACGCTGGCTGCCATCGTCGAAGGTGGCGCCGCTGAATTCGCCCTGCCAGGACAGCGGGCCGTGCACCTGTGCGTACTCCAGCGACCACTTGTTGACGTCGGTGTCGCGCCCGGCCGAGAAATCGACCAGGGTCAGGCGGCTGTTGTCGGAGAGGTGACCTGCCGGGCGTGGGCGAATGCGCAGGGCAGGGACGCCGTCGGCGCCGGGCGTGTCGTAGCGCTCATGCGCCAGCGACAGGCCCAGGTGCAGCACATCCCCGGCGGTGGCGCCAGGGGCCCAGGTCGCGCGGCCACCCGCGGCACGGCCCTTGACCTGCCATGCGTCGATGCTCTCCAGGCTGTAAGCGCTGGCGGCCCAGGTCATGTCGCCGCGCGCGGCCTGCCAGGAGGCGCCGAGGCGATACAGCGGGGCCAGCGTGGTGCCGGCATTGCCGCGCTCCAGGAAGGTGCCGTAGTTGGAACTGGTGCGGTCATCCAGCGAGAAGAACTGCTTGAACTGGCCCACGGTGAGCTTGCCGGCATCGCCGAAGCTGCGGCTGACGAACACGTCCTTGGCTTCGACCCGGTCGCCGGAGACGTCGGCTTCCAGTTTGTAGTCGACGGCGAAGAACTTGCCGGATACGTCAACCCATGCGCGGCGGATCTCGGTGTCGTCCTTGTTCGGGGTGCCACGGCTGTCGTTGTGGAAATCGGCGAAGTCCAGATGCAGGCGGCCGCCAAGGCTGGCGGTGACCGGGCTGTCATCCTCGGTGTCGTCGGCGGCCCAGGCAGGTGTGGCCAACAACAGCGTGCAGGCCGCTGGCATGCACCAGCGCAATGCGTTCAGTTCCATGGCCCCTCCCAGGTGCCGTGTGTTCGGTGGTGTCGCGTTGGCGCAGCCTAGTGCCGGGATGCTGTCATCCACCTGTCAGCCATTGCTGCACCGCAGCGAAGCGCACGGACGCGGCCGCACGCGCTAGCATTCGTGCACCTTTCCCGATCCCGACCGATGCGCATCCTGCTGGTGGAAGACAACCCGGACCTGGCCGACGCGATCGTCCGCCGCATGCGCCGCAGCGGGCACGCCGTGGACTGGCAAAGCGACGGGCTGGCGGCGGCGAGCGTGCTGCGTTACCAGAGCTTTGATCTGGTCGTGCTCGATATCGGCCTGCCCAAACTGGATGGCCTGCGCGTGCTGGCCGGCATGCGCGAACGCGGTGACAGCACACCGGTGCTGATGCTGACCGCGCGCGATGGCATCGAAGACCGTGTGCAGGCGCTGGATGTCGGCGCTGATGATTACCTGGGCAAGCCGTTCGATTTCCGCGAGTTCGAGGCGCGCTGCCGCGTGCTGCTGCGGCGTACCCGTGGGCAGGCCAGCGAGGTGGTGCAGATCGGCGGCTTCCTGTTCGACAACGCCGCACACCGGGTCAGCCTGGATGGCCAGCCGATCGAACTGCCCAACCGGGAATACCGGTTGCTGGAGATCCTGATGGGCCGGCTGGGGCACGTGGTCGGTAAAGACGAGATCGGCAATGGTCTGTTCGGCTTCGATGACGAGGCGGGGCCGAACGCGATCGAGCTCTACGTGGGCCGCCTGCGCCGCAAACTGGCCGAGGCGCCGTTGCGCATCGTGACCGTGCGCGGCAGCGGCTACCTGCTTGAGGCGCACGATGCGGCGGCCATGGGCAGCAGCGATGGTGACTGAGCTGCGCGCGCCCTCCTCGATCCGGCGCACGCTGTGGCTGTATCTCGGCGGCTTGATGGCACTGTTTGCGGTCGCGTTGTTCTTCGGTGCGCGCGACTACGGCCAGCGTGCCGCCAACCGTTCCTACGATCACCTGCTGGTGTCGTCGGCGCTCTCCATCATCGACTCGGTCGCGCTGGTGGATGCGCAGTGGCAGGTGGATCTGCCGTATGCCTCGCTCGACCTGCTGGCGATGGCGCCGGAGGACCGCGTGTTCTATCGGGTCTTCGACGCGCGCAACCAGACCGTGACCGGCTACGACGACCTGCCGGCGCCACCGCGAACGCCGACCGATCGCCCGCAGCTGTTCGACGCCGCCTACAGCGGCGAAACCGTGCGCTTCGTGGTGGTGTCGCGGCGGGTGTCATCACCGTCGGCCCAGGCCGAAGTACGCGTGCAGGTCGGGCAGACCCGGCGTGCACGCCAGGCACTGGCGCAGGACATGGTGACCCGCGCGCTGGTCGCGATCGTGGTGCTCTCGCTGCTGTCGCTGGCATTGGTCGCGCTCGGCGTGCACCGCGCGCTGCGGCCGCTGGTGCGGGTCGAACGCGAACTGTCCAAACGTGAGCCGTCCGATCTGCGGCCACTGGACGCAGCCACGCCGCAGGAAATGGACCAGATGGTCGGTGCGCTGAACCACTTCATGGGCCGGCTCTCGACCAGCAATGAAACCCTGCGTGCGTTCATGGCCGAGGCCGCGCACCAGATGCGCACACCGCTTGCCGCGCTGCGCGCGCAGGCGCAGTTGGCACTGGACGACGAAGACCCCGAAGACATGCGCCGCAGCCTGCAGGCGATCGAGCGCAACGCGACCCATATGAGCCGCCTGCTCAACCAGTTGCTCAGCGATGCCAGTGTGATCCATCGCGCGAACCTGCAGCGTTTCGCCCTGGTCGATCTGGCCGAGATCGTGCACCAGGCGCTGCACGAGGCCCTGCCGCAGGCATTGCCCGCGCCTCGCGTGCAGCTGGCGGTGACCAGTGATCCGGCCTGGGTCAACGGGGATGCACTGCTGCTGCGCGAAGCGATCAAGAACCTGATCGACAATGCGCTCAAATACGGCGGCGACGGCGTCCTGCAGCTGGCGCTGACCACCGATGACAGCCACTGCGTGCTGACCGTCGCCGACCATGGCCCCGGGATCGCGGCCGCCGATGCGGAGCGGGTGTTCGAGCGCTTCGCGCGCGGCGAGGGCGCGGCAGCCGGTGGCGCCGGACTTGGCCTTGCGATCGTCAAGCGCGTGGTGGACAGCCACGGCGGCCATATCGATCTGTCCAACCGGGTCGACGGCGGCCTCATCGCCACCATCCGCCTGCCGAGGAGACATGCATGAAACGCTGGTACGGCCTGCTGATGTTGCTGTTCACCGCCTCGGTCGTTGCTGACCCGGGGGACGTGCAGCGCTTCCCGGCGCTGGGGGCGCCGACCGCGCAGCTGCGCATCCACGGCTCGACCGACATCGAAGTGTTCGCCACGGTGATCGCGGATTACCAGCGACTGCATCCGGGCACCGAGATCGTCTACGAGGACATCATCACGCAGGACATGTATGCGCGCTACCTGCGTGATCGCAACGGACCGGCTTCACCGGACATGCTGATCAGCAGTGGCATGGACCTGCAGGCCAAGCTGGTCAATGATGGCCACGCGCTACCGCATCGCTCGGCGCAGACCGATGCATTGCCCGCCTGGGCGCAATGGCGTCACGAGGCATTCGGGATCAGCTACGAGCCGGTCGCGATGGTCTACAACACGCGCACGCTGCCCGCGTCGCGTGTGCCACATACACGCCGCCAACTGCTGGAGCTGCTGCGTGCGCCGGATGCGCCGTTGCTGGGCCGGGTGGGGACCTACGATGTGCAGCGCAGCAGTGTCGGCTATCTGCTTGCCACCCAGGATGGCCAGCGCGGCAGCATGGCGGGCGCGCTGCTCGGTGCGCTGGGCGACAACCGCGTGCAGCTGGAGGAACGCACCGGCGTGCTGCTCGACCGGGTCAGCAGCGGCCAGCTGTCGCTGGTCTACAACGTGCTGGGCTCGTATGCGCAGGCGCGCATCGATGCCGGCGCGCCGCTGGGCATCATCGAGCCGGAGGACTACACCCTGGTGATGCTGCGCACCGCGGTGATCCCGCGCGGCGGCAAGCACCCGGATGAAGCCCGCCGTTTCCTGGATTATCTGCTGTCGCCCCGTGGGCAACAGGTGCTCTCCCGCGAAGCGCGTTTGATGCCGATCCTGCCGGCCGCGGGCCAGCGCCGTGGCGCGTCGCCGGAGCGCAGCTACCGCCCGATCCAGCTCGGTCCAGGTCTGCTGGTGTATCTGGACGGCCTCAAGCGCCGGCAGTTCCTGGACGCGTGGCGCGGCAGCATGCAGCAGGGACGGTGAGGCCGACAACGGCCTCGCCGTCCCTGCTGCCCGCGCATTCCACCTCAACCCCGCGCCGTTGGCGCGCCCCCTTCAACACGAAGGGGGCTTTTCTCCAGACGCTCAACGTGTGTAGGCAGGTTGGGTCCGCTACGCCGCAGGGATGCCGGTAGTGACGGCCGCTGGCCGTCAACCTCATTACAATGGCCCGCATGAGTAACATCACCGTTCTGGTCGCCGACGACCATCCCCTGCTGCGTGCCGCGGTCGTGCATTCGCTGCGTCAGGCGCTGCCGCAGGTCAATGTGATCGAAGTGGCCAGCGCCGCCACGCTGGAGAGCGCGCTTGATCAGCATGCAGAGATCGAGCTGATACTGCTCGATCTGACCATGCCCGGTGCCCGCGGATTCTCCTCGTTGTTGCATGTGCGCGGCGCACATCCGGATGTGCCGGTGGTGATTGTGTCCTCCAATGACCACCCGCGGGTGATCCGGCGTGCGCAGCAGTTCGGCGCCGCCGGCTTCATTCCCAAGTCGGCCCCGGCCGAAACCCTCGGCCAGGCGGTGGCGGCGGTGCTTGATGGCGGGGTGTGGTTCCCGGCGATGGCGGCCGAGCGCTCCGAATCCGATGCACTGCTGGCCACGCGCCTGGCGCAGCTCACCCCGCAGCAGTTCCGGGTGTTGTTGTGCCTGGCCGATGGCCTCCTGAACAAGCAGATCGCCTACGAACTGGGCCTGGCCGAAAACACGGTCAAGGTGCACGTCACCGCGATCCTGAAGAAGCTGGAATGCCACAGCCGCACACAGGCGGCAGTGCTGGTGAAGGCACTGGAGCCGGAAGGCGATACGGGCGCCGGCGTCTAGCGGCACGGTCTCAGCTGCGGTGGCGTAGCAGCAGCTGTGTCATCAGGGCCCGCAGCGCGGGCGGGCGCACCGGCTTTGAAAGGAAGCCCCAGCCGTTCTCCGCAGCGTGGGCCTTCAACGTGTCATCGCGCTCTGCGGTGACCAGGATCACCGGCGGGCGCGCGTTCCACAGGCCGCACAGGTGTTCATACAGGTCCGGGCCGTGCCAGTGGCCCATGCGCACGTCCAGCAGCAGGAGTCTGGGCACGTTGAAGGCCGAGGCGATCTCCAGCGCAGCCTGCGGGCCATCGGCCAGTTCCACCACACAGCCCCAGCGCTCCAGCAGCGCACGGGTGGCAGCGCAGACACGCGGGTCGTCGTCGATGCTCCAGACCCGGCAGTGGCGCAACGGGCTGTCATCGGCGCTATCGACCATCGGGGCGATCGCGGGCGCCGGTGCGATCACCACGTCCGCGGCCTCACTCAGGGGCAGACTTACTGAAAACACACTGCCGTGCCCCAGCGTCGAACGCAGCCGGATCGGGTGGCCAAGCAGGCGGCCGATCCGCTCCACGATCGCCAGCCCCAGGCCGGCGCCACGTTCCTGATCCACCCCGTCGTCGAGGCGTCGGAACTCTTCGAAAATTTCGCCCTGCAGGCTCTCCGGTATGCCGGGTCCCTGGTCGTGCACCTCGATGCGCAGCTGACCGCTGTCACGGCGGCAGCCGATCAGGACGCGGCCACGTGGGGTGTAACGCAGCGCGTTGGACAGGAAGTTCTGCAGGATCCGGCGCAACAGGGCCTCATCGCTGACCACCACCGCGCGCGTGTCCACCCAGCGCAGCTGCAGGCCACGGCTGTCGGCGGCCAAGCCGAATTCACGCGCCAGCGTTTCCAACAGCGGCGACAGCGCGAACGCACGCACATGCGTCTTCAGTGCGCCCGATTCCAGTCGCGAGATGTCCAGCAGGCTGTTGAGGATGGCGTCCTGCGCGGCCAGCGCGGCGTCCACATGCTCGCTGAGCTCGCGGGCATCGCCCTGCAGTTTGCCGCGCAGCACCGAAACGAACATCCGCGCAGCGTTCAACGGTTGCAGCAGGTCGTGCACGGCCGAGGCCACGAAGCGCGATTTGTAGCGGTTGGCCCGCTCGGCTTCACGGCGTGCTTCATCCAGATCGCGGGTGCGCTCGGCGACGCGATGCTCCAGCGCGTCGGCGAGCGAGCGCAGCTCGCGTGCGGTGTTCTTGTAGGCGGTGATATCGGCGTAGCTGGTGACGAAACCGCCGTCCGGCAGTGGGTTGCCGCGGATCTCCAGCACGGTGCCATCGTCTTTTTCGCTCTCGCGCATGTGCGGGCGGCCGCTGCGCAGGTGGTTCAGGCGACGCTCGATGGCTTCGTCGATCGGGCCGGGGCCGAGCAGGCCGCGGCGCGCGTTGAAGTGGAAAATCTCTTCGATCGGACGGCCCACCCGGATCAGCCCGGTCGGGAAGCGGAACAACTCCAGATAGCGGGCATTCCACGCCACCAGTTTCTGTTCGTTGTCGATCACCACCACGCCCTGCGGCAGGTGCGCCAGGCTGCGGCTGAGGCCGCTGTCGGCCTGCTGGGCAGCCTGCAGTACGCCGTCCTGTGCGGTGCGCAGCTCCTGTGCGTGCTGCTTGAGCACGCTCTCCAGCTCGCGCCGGCTTCGCTGCCGGTGGGCCGCCAGCCGCCGGCGCTGCTGCACGAACAGCCCCAGGAAACACAGCGCCAGCCAGATGCCGCCGGCGGCCAGCGCGGCGCTGCGGCCGACCGCCGTGCTGGCGCTGGCATCGTGCAGCAGGTGCAGCTTCCACTGCGGCTCGCTCAGCGCCAGGGTCTGCCACAACACCGGCCGTGGCAGCGCGGGCTGCTCGATGCGGACCATGCGCCCGCCATCGGCGAGCAGCTCCAGGACGCGCGCCTCCAAGGGCTGCAGCGACCGATCCGCGTACTGGCGGGTGGCCAGCATCTCGTTGCGCTCCTGTGGACCGAGTGGGCGTAGCAGGCGGTAGCGCCACGCATCACCGTTGGCCAGGAACACCACGTCATGCGCATCGGTGGCGAGAACGATGTCCGGGCTCTGCAGCCACTCCTGCTCAAGCGCGCGCAGTTCGATCTTGATCGCGACCACACCCAGCACGGCGCCGCGTTCGTCGTAGATCGCCTGGGAAAGGAAGTAGCCGGGCACGGCAGTGGTCATGCCGATGCCGTAGAAGTGCCCGCTGCCGTGCGCCATCGCCTGCTGGAAATAGGGGCGGTAGCTGTAGTCCTCGCCGACATTGGTGGTCGGCTGGTCCCAGTTGCTGGCCGCCACGGCGATGCCGTGCTTGTCGATCAGCGTCAGGGTCGAGGCGCGGGTGACATTGTTGGCCTGGGCCAGTTTGAGATTCAGCCGCTGGCGTTCTGCAGCGGTGAGCGGGTGGGACACGGCCTGGTGCAGGTCCGGGTCCAGCGCCAGCACCTGCGGCAAGGTGCCGAAGCGATCGATCCGCTGCTGCAGGGTCTGCGCGTACAGGCCCAGCTGGCGCCGGACCTGCAGGCTTTCGTCATCCAGCGCCCGCTGCTGTGCATAGCGTCCGGCCAGCAGCGCGCACAGCACCGTGCCGCCGAGCATCAGGACGATGATCAGCAGCCAGGGGCGATAGCGGGAGACGCGGTACATGCCGTCAGTCTAGGCAGGACACGGCGGACGCGCGTCAACGCGTCCGCCGGGCGGGATCAGAAGTGCATCTGAGCGCGCAGTTCGAAGATTTCCGGCTGGCTGCGGACGCCGCGACGGCTGGCGTCGACCTTCACGTAGTTCGCCTGGAACTTGAAGTGCGAGGTCAGGTACCAGTTGGCACCCAGGGTCCAGTCGTGCTGACGGCCGCCAAACACATCGGCGTCATCCAGATCGATACGGCTGTAACGGGTCACCAGCTCGACCGCGCCATAGCTGTGGGCCGGTTTCACGTTGGCCACGGCACCAGCGTTGTACGGGCGCGATTCGCCGGTCAGGATCCAGCTCGCCATCGCGTACTGACCATTGCCGGTGTAATCCGGCTTGCCATCACGGCTGACCGTGGTCTGCAGCGCTTCGCCCTGCAGCGAGAACGGACCGCGGATCCAGATGCCTTCCAGGCCGGTACGGACGATCTTGTCGGCGGTGGTCAATGCACCGGAGTCGACCAGGCGGATGTCGGTCAGGCCGGCTTCCGGGCGCGCGCGCAGGCGGGCGCTGGCCGGGTGCGAAACGTCGCGGCCATCGCGGTAGCCGCGCGGGTTTTCCTGTGAATAGGCCAGACCCAGGTGGATCACGTCGCCTGCTGCCTTGACTGGAGTCCACACCGCACGCACGGCCTGGGTGGTGCCGGGATTGTCACCCTGCAGATCCTTGCCGCCGTAGGCACCGGCCTGCAGCAGGTACTGCGGGCGCTCCAGCACCCATTCGGCACCGGTGCGACGGCCTTCGTAGAACGCCTGCACGGGCAGAGCGGTCTCCACGAAGCTGCCGGCGCGCGAGGAGGTGCCCGCGTCCAGGCCGACCGGGGTCTTCATGTAGCCGAAGCGGAAGCGGCCGATGTCGCTGCCGAAGAAGGCCTTGCTTTCGAAGCGGACGAACACGTCCAGCCAGGTGTCGGACTGGAAGTCGTAATAGACCATGGCGTCATACACGCCCTTCTTCTTCAGGGTCGCGCCGAATTCCTTGCGGCGCACGGCGTCGGCATCTTCGATGCCGCTGTTGCCGGAGAAGTCGTTCAGGTCGTAAGCGATGTTGGCCGTGGCGGCCAGTTCGGTGCCATCGCTGAAGGTGGCCTTGGTTGGCCAGTTGTCCCAGTCGGCCGCGGTGGCGGCGAGCGGGGCCGTGGCCAGGGCCAGGGCAATGAACAGGGGTGTAGAGCGCATGGGCGGTAGCTGCAAGTAAGAGTGGGGCAGAACAACAACGGCCGCGAACGGCAAATCTTTGGGAATTTTACCCGTGATCCGCCGCAGGGCCACCCGCCGCCGTGGGGGCGCGGTGCCGGGCCAGTGTAGGCAGTGCGGTCAGCTGAACCGGGGGGCTAGTACCAATAGGTTATCTGCGTTGGCCGGATGCGGGCGTAAAAAGGCCACGCCAGATGCCGCCCAGCGCGGCCGGCATCCTTCGTGACACTGCCGGAGCTTCCCATGCACGTTCCCACCACCGCCCCGCTGGCAGCCAAGCCGCTGCCGTTCTACCGCCAACTGTATTTCCAGGTGGTGGTGGCGATCGTTCTCGGTGCCATCCTCGGCCATTACGAGCCGGCCTTCGCCGAATCGCTCAAGCCGCTGGGCGATGCCTTCATCAAGCTGGTGAAGATGATCATCGCCCCGGTGATCTTCCTGACCATCGTCACCGGTATCGCCGGCATGACCCACCTGCGCACCGTGGGCCGGGTGTTCGCCAAATCGATGGCCTATTTCCTGTTCTTCTCCACGCTGGCCCTGGTGGTCGGCATGGTGGTGGCGCACGTGGTGCAGCCGGGCGCGGGGATGAACATCAACCCGGCCGACCTGGACCAGACCGCGGTCAACGGCTATGTGCAGAAGTCGCATGAGCTGACCCTGGTCGGCTTCGCGCTGGACATCATCCCGGCGACCCTGGTCAGCGCCTTCGTCGAAGGCAACATCCTGCAGGTGCTGTTCGTGGCGGTGCTGTTCGGCATCGCGCTGGCCCTGACCGGCGCCAAGGGCCGTCCGGTGCTGACCTTCCTGGAGGCGCTGACCGCCCCGGTGTTCCGCCTCGTCCACATCCTGATGAAGGCGGCCCCGATCGGCGCGTTCGGTGCGATCGCCTTCACCATCGGCAAGTACGGGGTCGGCTCGCTGGTCAACCTGGCCTGGCTGGTCGGCTCGTTCTACCTGACCGCCTTCCTGTTCGTGGCGGTGATCCTGGGCGTGGTCTGCCGCCTGTGCGGATTCTCGGTGTTCAAGCTGGCCCGTTACCTGAAGGCCGAACTGTTGCTGGTGCTGGGCACCTCGTCCTCGGAATCGGCGCTGCCCTCGCTGATGGAAAAGATGGAAAAGGCTGGCTGCAGCAAGTCCGTGGTGGGCCTGGTGGTCCCGACCGGCTACTCCTTCAACCTGGACGGCACCAACATCTACATGACCCTGGCGGCGCTGTTCATCGCCCAGGCGACCAACACCGAACTGACCCTGGGCCACCAGATCGCCCTGCTGCTGGTGGCGATGCTCAGCTCCAAGGGTGCTGCCGGCGTCACCGGTGCCGGCTTCATCACCCTGGCCGCGACCCTGGCGGTGGTGCCGGAAGTGCCGGTGGCCGGCATGGCGCTGATCCTGGGCGTGGACCGCTTCATGAGCGAATGCCGCTCGCTCACCAACTTCATCGGCAATGCGGTGGCCACCGTGGTGGTCTCGCGCTGGGAAAACGCGCTGGATCGCGACCGCCTGGCGATGGTGCTGGACGGCCGCGAAGCCGAGCTGCCGCCACTGGTCGTGGCCGACCTGCCGGACACGCTGCCGGCCCCGGCGCACTGAGCCCGATGCCCTGATTGTGTGGTGCATGGTCGTGCCGTTCCTGCCGGGGCGGCACGGCCATGTTTTGTTCTGAAGGCCCGGTGCGCGCTGTCATCTGTGCGCGGCAGGCTGGTCCGCATACGCCGGCGAACGGCCGGTGCGCTGGGTTGGATTATGTGCGGTTGCAACATCGCCGCGACAGCGTAGCGACAGGTCCGTCCACGCCAACGGGGGTATGATCCCCTGTTCCTCTCGCCCATTCATCTGCAGAAAGCGATGTCCAACGAAGATTTCAAACAGGCTGCCCTCGATTACCACCGCATGTCGCCGCCGGGCAAGATCCGCGTCGCAGCGACCAAGCCGATGCTGACCCAGCGTGATCTGTCGTTGGCGTATTCGCCGGGCGTGGCACACGCCTGCGAAGCGATCATGGCCGACCCGCAGCAGGCCAGTGAGCTGACTGCCCGTGGCAACCTCGTCGCGGTGATCTCCAACGGCACCGCCGTGCTGGGCCTGGGCAACATCGGCCCGCTGGCCGGCAAGCCGGTGATGGAAGGCAAGGGCGTGCTCTTCCAGAAGTTCGCGGGCATCGATGTGTTCGACATCGAGATCGATGAGAACGACCCGGACAAGCTGGTCGACATCATCGCCTCGCTGGAACCGACCTTCGGTGGCATCAACCTGGAAGACATCAAGGCGCCGGAGTGCTTCATCGTGGAGCGCAAGCTGCGCGAGCGGATGAATATTCCGGTGTTCCATGACGACCAGCACGGCACCGCGATCATCGTCGGTGCGGCTGTGCTCAACGCCATGCTCGTCACCGGCAAGAAGATCGAAGAGGTGAAGCTGGCGACCACCGGCATGGGCGCGGCGGGTATTTCCTGCGTCAACATGCTGGTCTCGCTGGGCCTGAAGAAAGAGAACATCCTGGCCTTCGACCGCGACGGCGTGATCCACACCGGCCGCACCGACCTGGACCCGGAAAAGGCGCGTTATGCGCGTGATACCGACAAGCGCACGCTGGCCGAGATCGTCGATGGTGCGGATATCTTCCTGGGCCTGTCGGCCCCGGGGATCCTGACCGCGGACATGGTCAAGACCATGGCCAAGGATCCGGTGATCTTCGCGCTCGCCAACCCGACCCCGGAAATCATGCCGGAAGTGGCCCGTTCGGTTCGTCCGGACGCGCTGATCGGTACCGGTCGTTCGGACTACCCGAACCAGATCAACAACGTGCTGTGCTTCCCGTACCTGTTCCGTGGTGCGCTGGACGTCGGCGCGACCGCGATCAACGAAGAAATGAAGATCGCCTGCGTGCACGCGATCGCCGCGATGGCGCGCCGCGAAGCCAGCGATCTGGGCTCGGCCTATGGCGATGAGACGCCGAGCTTCGGCCGTGATTACCTGATTCCGCGTCCGTTCGACCGCCGCCTGCTGGTGGAGCTGTCGGCCGCCGTGGCGCAGGCCGCGATGGATTCCGGCGTGGCCACCCGTCCGGTCGCCGACATGGGCGCGTACCGCGAGAAGCTGGCCCAGTTCGTCTACCGCACCAGCCTGATGATGAAGCCGGTCTACGACCGCGCGCGTTCGGACAAGCAGCGCGTGGTGTACGCCGAAGGCGAGGAAGAAGTGGTGCTGCGCGCGGTGCAGAATGTGGTCGACGAGGGCCTGGCGCAGCCGATCCTGATCGGCCGCCCGGACGTGATCGAGGCCCGTGTCGAGCGCCTCGGCCTGCGCATGAAGGCCGGTGTCGACTTCGACATCACCAACATCAACGACGACCCGCGCTTCAACGAGTACTGGCAGTACTACCACAACCTCACCGGCCGTCGCGGCGTGACCGTGGCCGCCGCCAAGAACCTGATGCGCTCGCGCCCGACGTTGATCGCGGCGGTGATGGTGGCGCGCGGCGAAGCCGACGCCATGCTGACCGGCGTGGTCGGCCGCTTCCACAAGAAGCTCGGCTACGTGCGCAGCGTGCTGCCGTTGGAAGCCAAGGTGACCTCCACCTCGGCGATGACCGGCGTGATCAACCAGCAGGGCGTGTTCTTCTTCGTGGATACCCACGTGCAGGAAGACCCGACCGCCGAGCAGATCACCGAAGCGACGCTGCAGGCGGCGTACCGCATGAAGTTGTTCGGCATCGAACCGAAGGTGGCGCTGCTGTCGCACTCCAACTTCGGCAGCCATGATTCCCGGGATGCGCTGAAGATGCGCACCGTCCGCGAGATGCTGCTCAAGCGCAACCCGCGCCTGAACGTGGACGGTGAAATGCAGGGCGACACCGCGTGGGATGAAGCGCTGCGCCAGAAGCTGCTGCCCAACAGCACGCTGAAGGGCCGCGCCAACCTGTTCGTGCTGCCCAACCTGGAAGCGGCCAACATCGCCTACAACCTGGTGCGCGTGTTCACCGACGGCGTGGCGATCGGCCCGATCCTGATGGGCGTGGCCAAGCCGGTGCACATCCTGACCACCAGCGCGACCTCGCGCCGCGTACTCAATATGACCGCCATCGCGGCCGTGGATGCGCAGATCCGCAAGCAACTGGAGGCGGAGAAGAACGCGTAAGGCGTTCTTTTCAGCGTCAGTTGCCAGAACGCGCCCTCCGGGGCGCGTTCTCGTTGTGGCGCGTGTATCTGCCACACGCGCGCCGCACAGACGTCACCGCCCTGCAACGTCCCAAGCGCCCAATACCCCCACGCGGCCCGGCCGTGGCGGCGCTCCGGTGGGGGCGCCGCCACCCTGGGCCCGACCGGATCCTCCACGATCAGCCACGGGAACGGTGTCATGCGCCATCAACGGACGAAGCGGTATTTCCAGCAGTTGTTCGCGCTGTACGCCGGCCTGGTCGGCGCGCGCTGAAGACGGTAACGATGGCACCGGTAGTGCCGGTCGCTGGCAGGCTCCTGGCAGACGCCGACCGGCCACCCGCAGCAATCAGCGTGTCCGCACGTACTGCGCCCACAACACCGGCAACGCCACGCCGCTGAGCGTTTCCCACAGTGCCGGCGTATAGCGGCCCTCACGCAGGGCGCCATCCAGCGCCTTCACCAGCCCGGGATGGGCTTCCTCGGTCCACTTCAGGAACGCACCGGTGACCCGGTAGCCGGTAGTGAAACTCTGCTCCGGTTTGACCTGCGTCGGCAACGCCCAGCCTGCCGCGGCGTTGTCCTTGCCATAGCGGTCACGCGCGTAGTCGGCGATTCCCTCCACCAGCCAGCCCGGCACGCGCGCATTGGCGTACTCCGGGTAGCCCTGCACGATGTGCATCGCCTCATGCGTGACCAGATCGATATCGCCCGGGTGCTTGTGCAGCCAGGCCGGATTGATCGTGATCGTCGCTGCCTGCGCTTTCTCGCCGACGAAGGCGATGCCGTCGTACGCCGGGTCGATGACGATGCCGATCTGCGTCGGTGCGGCCGGATGGAAATCAGCGCGCTCGCGGAGATACGCGCCGAAGAAGGTCTCGATGATGCGCTCCCGCACCGGCGCGGCCAGCGCATCGCTGGCGTCGCGGTAGTGCAGGGTCACGTCCTCGCGGGTCTGTGTGGTCTCGAACGCGTGCGCATCGGCGAGCCCAGCGGTGACGAGCAGGGCGGTCAGCAGGCTCCGGGTGATGGGCAGGGGAGTCCTCATCGTGTCGCCGCAGCCGCAGCCGCAGGTGCAAGCAGCTCCACTTCCGCCAGTTGCAGGCGCCCTGGTCCGCCGATGCGCAGCCGGTACTCGGCGTAGCGGCCCGGCTGGGCGATGCGGAACGGCCGGGTCTGCATGGCCCAGGCGAAGGCTTCGCCACGTCGCTGGTCCACCTGCACCCAGCGCCCACCGGTCGTGCGCGCCTCCAGCATCCAGTCGCCGCCCCGGATCGGGCCGTTGCCGCTGGTCAACGTGTACATCGACGGCGTCCCTGATGCGACGTTGCTGAAAGTGATCGTGCTCGATCCACCCAGCGGCAGTGCTGTGGCGGCGTCGTCATCGATCAGCGCGGCGGCCGCGCGGCCATCGCCAAGCTGGGCGGTCGCGCCGCTGCCGAGCAGATCGTGCAGCAGAGCCGGCTGTTGGCCGCGTGCAGTGAGCGAACGCGGTGCATCGTCCGGGCCAGTGCCCCAGCGCGAGGGCTCCGGGCCCATGACGAAGTCCAGCGTGGCGCCCTTGGCCAGCAGGTCGTGCGGCAGCCAGGTTTTGGTCCACGGGGTGCCGTTGACCTTCAGCGACTGCACGTAGATGTTGCGGTCCGAGTTCTCCGGCGCGTTGACGGTCAGCACCGCGCCGCCCTGCAGCTCAACGCGGGCATGGCGGAACAGCGGTGAACCGATCACGTACTCTGGCGCGCCCATACGCAGCGGATAGATGCCGAGCGAGGCGAACAGGTACCACGCCGAGGTCTCACCATTGTCCTCGTCGCCGGGGTAGCCCTGGCCGATCTCGCTGCCCAGGTACAGGCGCGAGAGGATCTCACGCACATGCTGCTGGGTCTTCCACGGCTGCCCGGCATACAGGTACATCCACGGGATGTGGTGCGCCGGCTGGTTGCTGTGCGCGTACATGCCCATGCGCACATCGCGCGCTTCGGTCATCTCATGGATGGTGCCGCCGTAGGAGCCGGCAAACGCGGCATCGGCGGCCTCCGGCGTGGCGAAGAAGGTGTCCAGCTTGGCCGCCAACTGCGCGCGGCCGCCGTACAGCGCCGCCAGCCCTTCGCCGTCATGCGCTGCCGTGAAGGCGAACGTCCAGCCGTTGGATTCGGTGTAGTCATGGCCCCACACGCGCGGGTCATAGTCCTTGGCGTCCAAGCGCCAGCTGCCATCCGGCTTGCGGCCCTGGAAGAAGCCTGCGGCAGGATCGAACAACGTGGCATAGGTGCCGGCGCGGTGGCGGAAGTAGTCGGCCTCGGTCGCATAGCGTTCGCGCGCGGCCGGGGTATCGGCCTGCTTGGCCAGGACCTCGGCCATGTTGGCCACGCCGAAGTCGTTGAGCGCGCCTTCCATCGTCCACGACATGCCCTCATGCACGTCGGCGGTGGCATAGCCACGGAAGGTGGAGCGGTCCATGCCCTTGCGTCCGACGTGGCGATCCGGCGGCACCACGGTCGCATTCTTCAGTGCGGCAGCGTAGGCCTCCTGCGGGTCGAAGCCGCCGATGCCCTTCAGCCACGCATCGGCGAAGGCCACGTCCGAACTGGTGCCCACCATCAGATCGGCATAGCCGGGCGAGGACCAGCGGGCGACCCAACCCCCGGCGCGGTACTGCTCCAGGAAGCCCTGCACCAGCGCGCCCGCATCGTCCTTGGTGAACAGCGCGTAGGCCGGCCAGGTGGTGCGGAAGGTGTCCCAGAAGCCGTTGTTGACGTAGACCTTGCCGTCGCGCACCGGCGCGAAGCTGCGCGTGGCACTGCCGTCGGTGTTCTCATCCGAGGCGCTGGCCTGGCTGGCATAGCGCCAGTCCGGTGCCGCCGCGGTGCCGGCATTCTCATGGCCGGAATTGGGATAGAGGTACAGGCGGTACAGATTGGAGTAGAGCGTCGTCTTCTGGTCATCGCTGGCATCGCCCACGTCGAAGCGGGCCAGGCGCTGATCCCACGCCTCCTGCGCGCGCGCGGCCACGCGATCCACATCGTCGCTGGCGGCCACTTCCAGCGCGAGGTTGTGGCGCGCCTGCTCGACCGAGATCAGCGACGTGGCGATGCGCATGGAGACGCGGCGGTCGGTGCCCGCATCGAACTTGATGTAGCCGGTCGGGCGGCCGGTCTTCACCGTGCCGCTGCTGCGCCACGGGCGGTCGAAGCTGGCCACCACGTACATTCGGGTGGCGCCGGTGGACAGGCCGCTGCGCGTGTCGGTGTAGCCGGAGAGCGTCTGCGTCGCGGCATCGAGGGTCAGCCCGCCGCGCGCGTCGACGTTGTCGAACAGCAGGTTGGCATCACCGCCGTCGGGGAACGCAAAGCGGAAGATCGCGGCGTGGTCGGTCGGTGCGATCGACGCGGCGATGCCATTGTCGAAGCACACGTCATAGCGGTACGGGCGGGCCCGCTCGTTCTCTCGCGAGAAGCTCAGTGCGCGTTTGCTGCGGTCGGCCTCGGGCACGCCACGGGTCGCCGACGGCATCACCTGGAAGGTCTGGCGGTCGCCCATCCATGGGCTGGGCTGGTGGCTCAGCGCCAGCGCCTGCAGGCGAGGCCGGTTGGCCGCATCGTTCTGTTCGTTCCAGCGGTACAGCCAGGTCAGTGAGCCGGCATCGGTGACCGGTGTCCAGAAATTGAAGCCGTGCGGCACAGCGGTTGCCGGAAAATTGTTGCCGCGCGAGAAGGTGCCGTTGGCCTGCGTGCCGCGGGTAGTCAGCACCCAGTCCGAGGGGCGCTGCGGCGTGCTGCGCGGTTGCGCCTCCAGGCGGACATCGTCGACCCAGCCGGCCACTGGCGCGCCCTCGGCGCTGGCGACCTCCAGCTCGAGCGCGACCACGCGGCGCCCGCGCAATGCCGGGGTATCACCCAGACGAACGGCTTTGCGCGCCCACTGCTGCGGGTACAGCGTCTTGGAGTCGCCCTGGGCACGCGCACCCAGCGCCACGCCGTGATGATCGCGCGCGGCGCTGGCCGACACGCGGGTACCGTCATCGAGCACCAGGTCGAGCGAGACGTAGGTGGAGGCCACGGTGTCCTTGCCGACGATCTCAGGCAGCACCAGCCAGGACAGGGTGGTCTCGGCCTCAATGACCAGATCGGTGTTGAACAGCTGGCGGCGCGCCTGGCCGCCGGCGCTGGCGTAGTGCAGCGCATGCAGGCCGCTGTAGCCGACGCCGGGCTTGGCCGCGTAGGGGGCGGCTGGGCCATTGCCGATCCGTACCTGCAGTGCGCCGTCGCCGGCCGCCGCGGCCGGGGCCGGCTGGCCCGGCTCGAAGGAGGTCTGCAGGCCCTGGGCAGCGGCCGGCAGGGCGATCGAAGCGCAGGCCAAAGCCAGGGCGAGGGGAAGAGCGCGGCGGGCAGCGCGCAGGTCGGACAGGGTCATGCAAGGGTCTCCCGGGAAGGGCAGGCGGCAGGCAGGACCCGCATCGATGGCCACGGCGGACGGCGTCGCCCCAGCCATCGGCAGACGGCAGGAAAGAGGCGATGCATGTCCGGTGGGGGCGGGCAGGCGATCGGGTCGATGATCGGTACCTGCCCGATCGTGCATCACGACAATGGGGGATGACAAGTGCAATTAGTTCGATCTAAATGCGACAAATCCGTTTCTTCGGCGATTATTGACAATGCATTTGGATCGATTTAAAAGCACCGGTGGTCCGTTGGATGGGCGGTCAGCGTTCCCAAGCCGGGGTGCTTCGCTCCAGCGGCCGTCCGCAGCCGCCAGATGCTAGAATCGGCGGTCTCGCAACCCCCTTTGTGTGTCCACGCCATGAGCCATACCGCCACCGCGCCCGCCAATGCCGAGAAGCGCTACACCGTGCACCGCAGCGATCTGCCGCTGAGCTGCCCGACGCCGGAAATGGCGCTGTGGAACTCCCACCCGCGCGTGTACCTGCCGATCGAAGACGAGCCCAACTGCGAGGCTGCGTGCCCGTACTGCGGCGCCGTGTTCGTGCTCGCCGACTGACCTGCGGACCACCCTGTGCGCCGACTGACCGTGGTGCAGCTGCTGCCGGCGCTGCACTCCGGCGGGGTCGAACGCTCCACCCTTGAGATCGCCTCCGCCCTGGTGGCCGCCGGCCACCGGGCCATCGTCGTGTCCGCTGGTGGGCGTCTGGTCGAGCCGTTGCTTGCCAGTGGCGCCGAACACCTGACCCTGGATATCGGCCGCAAGTCGCTGCTGACGCTGCGCCATGTGCTGACCCTGCGCAACCTGTTCAACGAGGTGGGCGCGGACATCGTGCACGCGCGTTCGCGGCTGCCGGCGTGGCTGGGCCTGTACGCCGTGCGCAACCTGCCGGCGGCGACGCGTCCGCATTGGGTCACCACCGTGCACGGGCTCAACTCGCCGGGCCGCTACAGCGCGGTGATGACCAGCGGCGAGCGCGTGATCTGCGTGTCCAACAGCGTGCGTGAGTTCGTGCGTACGCATTATCCGAGCGTGCCGGCCGAGCGCCTGCAGGTGATCCCGCGTGGCGTGGATGTCAGCCAGTTCCCGCGTGTGGCCCGCCAGGATCGGCGTGCGCGCCTGGCCGTGGCCGCGCAGCATCCCGCGCTGGCCGGCGATGCGCCGTTGCTGTTGCTGCCTGGCCGTGGCACCCGCCTGAAAGGGCATCGCCACGCGCTGAGCCTGCTGGCAGGACTACATACCGCCGGCGTGCCGGCCACGCTGTGGATGCCGGGCACGCGCGAGCCCGGCCGTGAATCCTATGTCGCCGAACTGGAAGCACAAGCGCGCAGCCTGGGCGTGTTCGATGCGGTGCTGATGACCGCACCGACCTCGCGCATCGCGCAGGCCTATGCGGCCAGTGATCTGGTGCTGCAGCTCTCGGACAAGGCCGAAGCGTTTGGCCGCACCGTGGTGGAAGCCTTGTCGGTGGGCCGGCCCGTGCTGGGCTGGAACCATGGTGGCGTGGGTGAGTTGTTGACTCAGCTGCAACCCTCCGGCGCGGTACCCTTGGGCGACGCCGACGCACTGCTGGCGCGCGCGCAGCAGTTGCTGCTGCAGCCGCCCTCATTGCCGACGCGAATCCCGTTTACCTTGCAGGCGATGCAGCGTGACACGCTCCAGCTCTATACCTCCCTCGTCGGCTGAGCCCACCGTCCTTCCCGGTTCGCCAGGCTCCCGCGCCGGTCGCTGGGCGCCGTGGTGGGTGATCGCGTTCGTCGCCCTGTGGCCGCTGCCCGGCATCGCCGAGGGCGTGCTCGTGCTTGGCGCGCTGTACGCGGCGGTGCGCATGGTCCAACTGCGGCTGCAGGGCAATCAGCGCCTGCTCAGCAGTCCGGCCTGGGCGCTCACCAGCATCCTGTTTCTCGGTTATTGGTTGCCGCAGGCGTTCTCTGCGTTTGATGCGATTGATCCCGGCACGGCATGGCGCAAAGCCGCTGCCGGCCTGCGCTATCTGCCCTTCATGTGGCTGGTGGCCATTGCCGTGGCCACTCCGCAGCGGCGCGCGCTGACGCTGGGCGGACTGGCGGTGATCACCGGGCTGTGGACGGTGGATGCGCTGGCGCAGGCAATCGTCGGCAGCAGCCCGCTGTTCTGGTCGATGGACCAGCTCAAGTGGGCCGTCAGCGGCCATGGGTTGTGCTCACCGCAGGAGATGGCGGCGGTGGACCGGCTCAGCGGTGTACTCGGCCCGTGCAATCTCAAATTCGGCCAGGTACTCGCCAGCCTCTCGCCCTTCCTGCTGTTTGCCGCCTCACGGCGTGCAGGCATCCCCGGTTGGTCGCTCGCCGCCGCTGCGGTGGGTGTGGTGCTGGTGCTGGCCGGCTCGCGCGCGGCGTGGCTGACCTACGCGCTGGTGCTGGTGTTCTCCGGGTGGCGGTTGATCGGCGTGCGTGGGCTGCTGGCCTGCGTCGCCGTCGGTGCAGTCGCGGCGGCCGTGCTCACCGTGAGCGTGCCCCAGGTCGGTGACCGCGTCGCGCGTACCGCGATGGCGTGGGAAGGCGAGAACGACGGCGTGAATCAGGCATTGTCCGGCCGCGCGCAGATATGGGCCGCAGCGGCGTGCATGATCGAAGCGCACCCGATCAACGGTGTCGGCGCGCGTGGCTTCCGCGAGGCCTACCCGGGCTGCAATCCGAGTCCGGCCGCGCAGGACGTGTGGGGCGCGGGCCCAGCGCTGCACGCGCACCAGATCCTGCTTGAGATCCTGTCCGAGACCGGCGTTCTCGGCCTGCTGCTGTGGCTGGCGGCCGTGGCTCAGGCCTGGCGCGCATGGCGCTTTGCCACACCGCACGCGCGGGAGCATGCACGCCCGGCAATGCTGGCACTGGCGGTGACCGTGTTCCCGCTCAACACCCATCTGGCGTTCTATTCGACCTTCTGGGGTGGCCTGACCCTGCTGCTGGCCGCGTTGTATGCAGGCAGTCTGTTGGCGAAAGACGACCGGTAACCGCGGCAAACATCCGGCGTCAGCGGTAGTAATCGCTCCGCCCACCGGGCTGGCGCTTGAACCGGCGGTGGATCCACAGGTACTGGTCGGGCGCCTCGCGCACCATCGCTTCGATGGCCTGGTTGACGCGGGCGGTATCGGCCTCGACATCTTCGCTGGGGAAATTCTCCAGCGGTGCGCCGATCTTCAGGAAGTACTTTCCACCTTCGCGACGGTGGAAATATGGGATCACTGCACAGCCGGTCATCCGTGCCAGCTGGTGCGTGGCGGTGATGGTCGAGGCGGTGTGGCCGAAGAACGGCACGAATACCGTGTCCTTGCCGCGCATGTCCTGGTCCGGCGCATACCAGAGGAAGCCGCCCTTCTTCAGATGCCGCACCGTGGCGCGGATGTCCTCGTTGGCGTACATCGCCTTGGCGTAGCGCAGGCGGCCGAATTTCACCGCCCACTCGTACACCGGGTTGCGGTGCTTGCGGTACATGCCGGACAGTTCGACGTGATCGCACAGCAGGCGGCCGCACATCTCCAGCGTCATGAAGTGGCCGGAGACCAGCAGCACGCCACGGCCTTCGGCCTGCATGCGGTGCAGGTGCTCCAGCCCTTCGATCTGCACCTGCGGACGGATGCTGTCGATGCTGCCCCACCAGGCACGGGCGAATTCGAAAATGCCCACGCCCAGCGCGTCGAAGCTGTCGCGCAGCAGGCGCTGGCGCCAGGCATCGTCCTTCTCGGGGAAGCACAGCTTCAGGTTGACCTCGGCGGCACGCCGGCGGCTGCTGGCCAGCCGGTAGGCAACCGTGCCGACCCCGCGGCCGAGCGCGCGCTGCAGCATCCACGGCAGGCGGGCGATCGCGAAGGCGACGAGCATGAAAGCGAAGGTCGGCCAGTGGCGCGGATTGCGCAGGGACGGCCGGGTGGCGGTGGAAGCGTTATCGGACATGCCTCGATTCTAATGGATGCGCCCGGATGCGTCCCGGCAGGGCCATCATGGCGGCTCGGCGTGTCTTCCCCGCGCCGCTCCCGTATCCTTTGCCCATGCGTAAAAGCCCTGTCGAATGGATCCTGCGCGGCCTGTACTCGGCCGTGCTCTACCTGCTGTTGCCGATCACCGTGTACCACCTGGTGTGGCGGGGCTTCCGGGTGCGCGAGTACTTCCAGCGCTGGGATGAGCGGTATGCCTCCTATCCGCACTCCAGCGGCCAGCCGCGGGTCTGGCTGCACGCGGTCTCGGTGGGCGAGGTCAACGCCGCAGCGCCCCTGGTGAACGCTCTGCGCGCGCTGCGCCCGGACATCCGCTGGGTAATCACCACCATCACCCCGACCGGCTCCGAGCGTGTCCGCTCGCTATGGGGCGATGCCGTCGATCATGTGTATCTGCCGTACGACGTGCCGGGCAGCGTCGGCCGCTTCCTGGGCCACTTCAAGCCCAGCCTGGCACTGATCCTGGAAACCGAACTGTGGCCGAACCTGCTGTTCGGCTGCCGCGACCGCAAGATCCCTGTCTACATCCTCAATGCCCGCCTGTCGGCGCGCTCACTGCGCGGTTACCGGCTGCTCAGTGCCCTGATTGGACGTGCACTGCGCACGGTCACCTGCGTGGCCGCGCAGTCGGCCGACGACGCCGAGCGGTTCATCCAGCTCGGTGCCCGCCCTGAACAGGTGCAGCCGCTGGGCAATCTGAAGTTCGATATCGCCACGCCGAACGTGCAGGACTTCATTGCGCGCTTCCATGATCTGGTGCCGACCACGCGCCCGGTGTGGATCGCCGCCAGCACGCATGAGGGCGAAGAGCAGGCCACCATCGATCTGCACCGCCGCCTGCGCGACGCGGTGCCGGGCCTGCTGCTGCTGTGGGCACCGCGGCATCCGGAGCGCTTCCCGCGGGTGGAAGCGCTGTCCCGCGAGCAGGGCTGGAAAGTAGCTACGCGTCGCCAGCAGCAGTGGCCGCAGGCGGATACGGATGTGTTCGTCATCGATACGCTCGGTGAGTTGATGTCGTTCTACGGTTGCGCGCAGGTGGCCTTCGTCGGTGGCAGCCTGCAGGCCATCGGCGGCCATAATCTGCTGGAGCCCGCGGCCATGGGCACGGCAGCGGTCACCGGGCCGCACCTGCACAACTTCGCCGAGATTTCCCGGCGCATGCGCGAAGCCGGCGCGGTGGTGATCGCCGAGGATGCCAACGGGGTCGGCGATGCGCTGCTGACCCTGCTGCGGGACCCGCAGGCGCGCGAAGACATGGCGCGTGCGGGCTGCGAGCTGGTCAGCAACGGCCGTGGCGCGTTGAAGCGCACCGTGGCCTTGATCGCACCCCAGTTGCCGCCGCCGGTGGCGTGATCACCCCGCGGCGACCAGCAGATCTCCCAGGAAGGCATACGCAAACCCGAAGTAGATGAACACGCCGATGAGGTCCATGACCGAGGTGATCATCGGCGCCGACAGTGTGGCCGGATCCGCCCCGATGCGGCGTGCGGCGAAGGGCAGCAGGGCGCCGACGATGCCGCCCAGCGCGGTGCACACCAGCATGCTCGAGCCCACCACCAGCAGCACGTCGATGCCTACACCTTTGCTGAAGTAGGCCAGGATCGCTTCGAGTACGGCGATGGTGATGCCCAGTCCCGCCGCGACCGGCAGTTCGCGCTGGATCACGAACCACACATCGCGCCAGCTCAGTTTCAGCTCGCCCAGCGCCATGCTGCGGATCACCAGCGTGGCCGACTGGCTGCCGGTATTGCCGCCCATGTCCACGATCGGGGCGATGAAGGCGGCCAGCACGATCACCTGCGACAGCAGCTGCTCCTGCGCGGCGACAAACGTACTGGTGACAATGCCGAAGCAGGTCAGGATCGCCAGCCAGAACACACGCACCCGGAACATCTGCTTCAGCGGCGTGCTGCGCACATCCAGATCGTTCCCGTGTCCGCTGACCGTGCCGCCAAAGCGCGCCAGCTGCGAGGCATCGCGTTCCTTCTCGATGTCCATCGCATCGTCCACGGTGACGATGCCGATCATGCGGTCGCCTCCATTGGTCACCGGCAGCGCGAGCAGATCGTAGCGACGGATCAGTTCGGCGGCCTGCAGCCTGGGCCAGTGCGCCTTCGCTGACACCGGCTGCTCCTGCATGATCGAGGTGATCGTGCGGTTCGCGTTGGCCAGCACCAGATCACGCAGGGCCACCGTGCCGCGCAGGCGCAGCGTATGGTCCAACACGAACAGGATATTCACCGTCTCGCTGTGCAGCGCCGTGGCGCGGAGATGTGCCAGCGCCTGCGCCACGGTCATCTCCGGTGACACCCACACGTAGTCGGACGTCGTCGCCGAGCCGACCGTGCCTTCGGCATAGGACGCCATCTTGAGGATGTCGTCGCGCTCGACCTTGGTCAGTGCGGGCAGCAGCTTCTGCTTGGCATCTTCGCCGAGCCGGTTGTACAGGTCGGCGCGATCATCGGAGGGCATGTGCTCGAACAGCGGAACCACCGCCTCACGCGGCATCGCCGCCAGCAGCTGATCCTGGCGGATCTCGGTGAAGTGTGCGAACAGCTCGGCGCGTACCTGCGGTTCGAGCATCATCAACAAGGGGAGTGTCTTGTCCACGCTCAGTGCATCGAGGGCATCGACCAGATCGGACGGATGCGTGGTCGCGGCGATGCTGACAAAGCCGGCCGCGTCGAGCGAGAGGGAGAGGGTGCGGATCGAGAACAGGAGGTCTTCGCGGTTCATGGTGGTTCTCCAGCAAAAAGCAGCGCGGTGCGCTGAGGTACGCAGGGCCGACGCGCGGGCAGGGCTCGAGCGGGGCAGGTATCGGTGGGTGCATGGGCCGTGTGCGGACGTGCAGGTGGTCCGGCCAGTCGGTGCCGCCAAGCGGCACACAGGGCGTTACGGTGCAGAGGCCAGGTTGAAGCCGAGCGTGATCCAGTGGCCGTCGCGCTGGTGATGCACACGACCAGCAAGCAGGTCCACGCTGGCGCCGCGCCAGAGCTCGTGGCGGACACCGAACTGACTGCTGCGCTGCCGTGTGGCGCCACGCGCGGTTTCGGCCAGCAGCGACCACTGCGGCGCAGTGACGATTTCCAGTCCGATGCCATCGGTGCGGCCGCGTGCGCCGGCCGTGCGTGCCCAGCCCAGGTTGAGGTGCAGCAGTGTGCGATCGCTGGCGCCAAGGGCGAGGGTCAGGGGCGCGTTGATGCCCCAGTCATCGCCACGCAGGTGGTGCCAGTCGTTGCCGACACCGGCACTCAGCGCCAGGCCCCAACGGCGCTGGTCGATGTCGCGCAGCACGCGCTTGGCACCCAGCGCCCACTGCGTGGACGAGACAGCGTGCTGGTGGCTCAGGCCGAGCGACCACTCGGTATCGGCGAACGTGCAGGCCGGTACAGCGCTCCACTCCGCCCCGGCATCGGTGTGGCGGGCCCAGCTTTCCAGCTGACAGCGGCCGGCATTGGTGATGGCGGCATCGTCCACCATCAGGCTGGCCGCGGCGCGGGTGTCGAACGGAAGCATCGCCACGGCCACGAGTGGCAGGGCGAACACACGGGAAACGTGCATGGGCAATCTCCAGGCAAACGGAAACGCCAGCGGCACCCTTCTTGGGGTCGGTGGAACGGCGATACGGATGATGCGAGGCGGGCGAGCGTGTCAGCTGCGCCGGTGGGCCCCGTCCTGTGCGGACGGAACCGACCTTGGGGTCAGTGGGTCCGTCGGCTCAGGAGCAGCAACGAGATCGACTATGACTGTCCAAGGAGGGGGCCTCTGGAGGGAAAGGGAAGGTGGTGCGGGGCGGACCATAGTCGGCCCTTGCCGAGGGGTCAAGCCATTTTCCACGCGACGTACCGGACTGTGGACCGGTGCACGGTGGAGAGTGAGTGCCGGTAGGCATTGTGCGATGAAATCGCCGCGGCAGTGATCGGGTGGGTGACGCGCGCGACGTGTCGGAATCAACAAGGTGCACGCAAAAAAAAACCACCCGCACGCGGGTGGTTTCTCTGTCTCGCCCTGCGCCGTCGATCAGTTGACGGAGGTGCTCGGCGTGGCGGCCTTCTGGGTCAGCAGGCGGTTGATGTCCTGCAGTTCGGCGATGTCCAGCGTGCCGACGGCCTGGCCCAGCTGCAGACGGTTCTGCAGGAAGGTGTAGCGGGCGTTGGCGTAGTCCAGCTGCGCGGAGAACAGGATGCGCTGGTTCTGGATCACGTCCAGCACGGTACGCGTGCCGACTTCCAGGCCGACCTGCGAAGCGTCATAGGCGCTCTGTGCCGACACAACGGCCAGGCGACGCGCTTCCACTTCGCTGATGCCGGCCACCAGGGTCTGGTAGGCGTTGCGGGTGTTGCGGTCCAGGGCGCGCTTCTGCTGCTCGTAGCCGTCCTGGGCGATGTCACGCTGGGCCAGCGCCTGGCGCACGCCGGACTGGGTCGCACCGCCGGAGAAGATCGGCACGTTCAAGGTCAGGCCGACGCTGTTGGTGCGTCGGTCCGGGCTGAAGCTGCCGCTGTCGCCGACCACATCGCCCCAGCTGGCCGACTTGCCGGCAGTCGCACCCAGCGACAGCGTCGGGTAGTGCGCGCCGCGGGCGGCCGAGACGCCGGATTCGGCGGCGTTGACCTTCAGTTCCTGCGCCTTCAGCGCCGGGTTCTGTGCAACGGCTTCGGCCACCAGGGTATCGATGGTGGCGTACTTGGCCGGCAGTTCCGGACGGAAATCGGCCGGCAGGGCGCGCAGGTCGTTGACCGGCTGGCCGGTCAGCTCGGTCAGCGCCTGGTAGGCGTCGGCCAGCGTGTTCTGCGCGATGATCGTGTTGGCACGCGCCTGGTCATACTGGGCACGGGCTTCGTGCACGTCGGTGATCGGGGCCAGGCCCACTTCCAGGCGCTTGTCGGCGAAGTCGAACTGCTTCTTGGCAGCGGCTTCGTTGGTCTGCGCGGCCGACAGCGATTCAATGCCCACCAGCACGTTGAAGTACGCCGCCGAGGTGCGCACGATCAGGTCGTCGTTGGCCGAATCCAGGGTGAAGTCCGCCGCCTTGCTCAGCTCGCGCTGCGAACGCAGGTTGGCGAACTGGGTGAAGTTGAAGACCGTCTGGCTGCCGTTGATCGTGTAGTTCCGGCTCTTGGTGGTAAACGAGCTGGAGGTCAGATCATGGTTCGGGTTGGTGCGGCTGCGGTTGAGCGAGGCCTCGCCGTTGAGCTGCGGGAGCAATGCGGCACGCGCCTGCACGGCGCCTTCCTTGTCATACAGGCGGGTCGACTCGGCAGCCGAGAGCTGCGGATCGCCATTGCGCGCCATTTCGTAGACCTGCAGCAGGTCGGCGGCAGAGGCGGTCATCGGCAGCAGGGCGGCGGCCAGCGCAAGGGCGAGGGATCGGCGGATCATTGCGGCTTCCTTGGACTCAGAGTTGGAACTGGGGTGCCGGGGCGGCACCGCGCAGGTAGTCGATATCGGTTTCGAACAGCGATTCAGTGGTGCCGTCCGCCTTGACCAGCACCGCTTCCATGACCGGCGACCGGCCACGGATCACGAACAGTCGACCGCCGGGACGCAGCCACTGGGCGAAACGTGACGGGATGACATCCACCGCGCCGGTGACGCAGATCGCATCGAAGCGGCGCTCGGTGTCCCAGGTCAGGGCGTCGGCGGTTTCGATGCGGACGTTGTTGCCCAGGCCGGCCGCGTCAAGACGCGCGCGCGCGGTGGCAGCCAGGTCGGCGTCGATTTCCAGGCTCAGCACTTCGCGGGCCAGCTCGCCCATGCAGGCGCTCAGGTAGCCGCTGCCGGTGCCGATTTCCAGCACTTCATCGCCCGGCTGCAGATCCAGCGCCTGCAGGGTGCGGCCTTCGATGACCGGCTTCATCATCTTCTGGCCGTTGCCCAGCGGCAGCTCGATATCGGTGTAGGCCAGGGCCCGGTGCGATTCAGCGACGAACGCCTCCCGCGGCAAGCGTGCCAGTACATCGAGCACGCGGATTTCCAGCACATCCCAGGGGCGGATCTGCTGTTCGACCATCAGTTCGCGGGCGTGGGAGTAATCGATCGTCATGAGGTTCTATATCCAGCGCAGTGGGCCGGCCATTTTACCGGTGCCGGGAGCCGGCGGCGCGCTGAGAGCATCGCTGCCGTCGCGCCGGGGTCGCAGTGCCGGAAGTCACCGCGACCTCCGGTCCATTCAGTTTAGTCCCGCCGGGCATACGCCCGCAGGAAAAAGTCGACGCTGGCGCTCACGTGGGCGTCGGCATCGCACTCGGCCGGGGCCGGCCGCAACCCGCACATCATATGCGTATGCAGCTCGCCCTTGATCAAGGTCAGGAACTGGATCGCGGCGGTCGGGAAATCGGTGATCTCCAGCTCGCCGCGGGCGGTGCGGGCACGCAGGAAGTCGGCCAGCGCGTCGGTGGTCCGCTGCGGGCCGGCCAGCCAGAACATCTCGCGGATCCGGTCATCGGTATCCGGGGACATCATCACCCGCTGCACGGCGACCGCCGCATCGGAGGTGATCAGGCTGAAAAAGGCGTGCCCGATGCCCATCAGCTGGTCGCGCAGCGGGCCTTCGATGTCGGTGACGAACAGCTCGTCCGGCAGCATCTCGACGCACTTGGATTGCACAGCTTCGGTGAACAGGGTTTCTTTGTCGCCGAAATGGCTGTAAACGGTCAGCTTCGAGACGCCTGCCTGGGCGGCGATGCTGTCCATGCTCACACCGTTGTAGCCCTGGTCGACAAATAGCGATTTGGCGGCGTCCAGAATGGCCGCGCGCTTGCCCAGATCCTTCGGGCGCCCCGGTCCGGCGGCCTTGGCAGGCGGCTTGGAGGGCGATGTAGAGGGGGTGGCATCAGTCATCCAAACAATACTAGACCAATCGGTTCGATATTTATACTATACCGGCTGGTTCAATATTGAAGCGGTTGGAACAGTGTGTCTCCAGCGGCTTTTTCCGGGTTACTTTTTAGGTCCAGGACCTCATGAACAACATGCGATGGATGGGTGGTGGGTTGCTGGCGATCGTGCTGGCAGCATGTGGCAAGCAGGACGCCGAGCCGGTCGCACCGATTCCGGTGCTGGTGGTCCACGCCGGCACCGTGGCCGGCCAGGAAGTGGCTGCCTATCCCGGTGAGATCCGGGCCCGCGAGGAAAGCCCGCTGTCGTTCCGCGTCGGGGGCAACCTGATCAAGCGCCACGTCGATGCCGGCCAGCGCGTGCGCAAAGGCCAGCTGCTGGCCGAGCTGGACGCCGCCGACTACGCCTCCCAGGCCAGTGCGTCGCAGGCGCAGCTCGCTGCCGCCGAAGCCGACCTGGTCCGCGCCCGGGATGACCAGAAGCGCTACGCCACCTTGGCCGAGCAGCAGTTGGTGAGCCAGTCCGCGCTGGACAGCCAGACCGCTGCCTTCAAGGCTGCGCAGGGCCAGGCCAATGCCGCCCGCGCCAATCTGGCCGTGGCCCGCAACCAGGCCCAGTATGCGCAGCTGCGTGCGCCGGCCGATGGCGTGATCGCCAGCCGCCAGGCCGAAGCCGGGCAGGTGGTCAGCGCCGGGCAGACCGTGTTCACCCTGGCCGCGGATGGCGGCCGCGAAGTCGTGATCGCGCTGCCGGAAAGCAACATCCGCGATTACCAGGTGGGCCAGCCGGTGCAGGTGGAACTGTGGAACCGCCCCGGTCAGCTGCTGGGCGGCACGATCCGTGAGATCGCCCCGGCCGCCGATGCCCAGGGGCGTACCTATGCCACCCGCGTCAGCCTGGCACCGGAAGCCTTGACCGAAGTCGAGCTGGGCCAGAGCGCGCGCGTGTTCGCCGCGGCCGGTCGCCAGGGCACGCTGCAGTTGCCGCTGGCGGCGGTGCAGCGCGGGGCCGATGGGCGCAGCAGCGTGTGGGTGGTCGATCCGGCCAAGCGCACGTTGAAAGCCACGCCGGTGACGGTCGGCGCGTATGGCGTTGAATCCGTTCCGGTGCTGAGCGGGGTGAACGCGGACGACTGGGTGGTTGCTGCCGGCGGCCATCTGCTGCGCGAGGGCCAGCCGGTGACGGCAGTGGACCGCCAGAACCGCCCGGTGCTGGCACCGGCGGCCAAGCCTGCCGCGGCCGCCGCGCCTGCCGCCGGCAAGGGAAACTGATCCCGTGCGCCGCTTCAACCTCTCCGAATGGGCGCTGGGCAACCGGCCACTGGTGCTGTTTGCGATGCTCGCCTTCGCGATCATCGGCGCGTGGTCTTACAAGCACCTGGGCCAGTCCGAGGATCCACCGTTCACCTTCAAAGTGATGGTGGTGCGCACGAACTGGCCCGGCGCGACCGCCGAACAGGTCTCACGCCAGGTCACCGAGCCGATCGAGAAGGCACTGCTGAACACCGGGCAGTACGAGTTCATCCGTTCCTACTCGCGCCCCGGCGAATCGCAGGTGATCTTCGTGGCGCGCGACAGCCTGCGCTCCAAGGCGATTCCCGACCTGTGGTACCAGGTGCGCAAACGCGTGGGCGACATCAAGCCGACCCTGCCGCGCGAAATCGTCGGCCCGTTCTTCAACGATGAGTTCGGCGATACCTTCGGCAACATCTACGCGTTGACCGGGCAGGGCTTCGACTACGCAGTGATGCGCGACTATGCCGACCGCATCCAGCTGGAACTGCAGCGCGTGCCGGATGTGGGCAAGATCGAACTGGAAGGCCTGCAGGACGAGAAGATCTGGATCGAGCTGTCCAACACCAAGCTGGCCACGCTGGGCGTGTCGCTGCAGCAGGTGCAGCAGGCCTTGGCCGACCAGAATGCGATTGCCGCCACCAGCTTCTTTGAAACCCCGAGCGACCGGGTGCAGCTGCGCGTCACCGGCCAGTTCAAGAGCGTGGAGGACATCCGCCGCTTCCCGATCCAGGCTGGCGACCGGACCGTGCACCTGGGCGACATTGCCGAGATCAAACGCGGTTTTGCGGATCCGGCGTCGCCGAAGATGCGCTTCATGGGCGAGGACGCGATCGGCATTGCCGTGGCGATGAAAGACGGCGGCGACATCCTCAAGCTGGGCAGTACGCTGGACGCCGAGTTCGAGCGCTTGCAGAAGACCCTGCCGGCCGGCATGCAGCTGCGCAAGGTCTCCGACCAGCCGCACGCGGTGGAAGAGTCCGTCGGCGAGTTCGTGCAGGTGCTGACCGAAGCGGTGGTGATCGTGCTGCTGGTGAGCTTCTTCTCGCTCGGCCTGCGCACTGGACTGGTGGTGGGCGTGACCATTCCGCTGGTGCTGGCAATGACCTTCTTCGTCATGCATTACTTCGACATCGGCCTGCACAAGATTTCGCTCGGCGCGCTGGTGCTGGCGTTGGGGCTGCTGGTGGACGATGCAATCATCGCCGTGGAGATGATGGCCACCAAGATGGAGCAGGGCTACGACCGCCTGCGTGCGGCCAGTTTCGCGTGGGAGTCGACCGCCTTCCCGATGCTGACCGGTACGCTGATCACCGCGGCCGGCTTCCTGCCGATCGCCACGGCTGCCTCCAGCACCGGCGAATACACCCGCTCGCTGTTCCAGGTGGTGACCATCGCGCTGGTGGTGTCGTGGATCGCTGCGGTGCTGTTCATCCCGTACCTGGGCGACAAGATGTTGCCGGACCTGTTCAACCCGCAGCCGCCCAAGCCGGACAGCCTGGCAGGGCGCTGGCATGCCCGTCGCCTCCGGTGGGCCGACCGCCATCCCGCGTTCGCGCGCTGGATCGCGCCGAAGGTGCATGCCCATGATCACGATCCGTACCAGCGTCCGTTCTACGTGCGCTTCCGCAGGTTCCTGGATGTGTGCCTGCGCCATCGCTGGTGGGTGATCGCCGCCACGGCCGCGCTGTTCGTGTTCTCACTGCTGATCTTCCGCTTCGTGCCCCAGCAGTTCTTCCCGGATTCAACCCGCCCGGAACTGATGGTGGACATCGAACTGGCCGAGGGTGCCTCGCTGCAGGCCACCCAGGCGCAGGCGACCAAGCTGGAAAAGCTGCTCAAGGACCGTGAGGGCATCAGCAACTTTGTCGCCTACGTGGGTACCGGCTCGCCGCGCTTCTACCTGCCGTTGGACCAGCAGCTGCCGGCCACCAACTTCTCGCAGTTCGTGGTGCTGACTGAAGATGCCAAAGCGCGCGAAGCGACCCGCGACTGGTTGCTCAAGGACGTGATTCCGCAGTTCCCGGACGTGCAGATGCGCGTGACCCGCCTGGAGAACGGCCCTCCGGTCGGCTACCCGGTGCAGATGCGCATCTCCGGCGAGCATATCGAGCAGGTGCAGGCCATCGCCCGGCAGGTGGAAGCCAAGGTGCGCGCAAACCCGCACGTGATGAACGTCAACCTGGACTGGAGCGAGCCGAGCAAAGTGGTGCGGCTGGTGATCGACCAGGACCGTGCACGCGCACTGGGTGTGAGCAGCGCGCAGGTGAGCCAGCTGCTGGGTACCTCCTTGTCGGGCATGAGCGTGAGCACCTACCGGGAGGGCAACCGCCTGATCGAGATGCTGCTGCGTGGCCCGGACAACGAACGTGTGCGGCTGGACATGCTGGGCAGCCTGGCCATTCCGACCGCCAGCGGCACCTCGGTGACCCTGTCCCAGGTGGCACGCCTGGAGTACGTGTTCGAGGACGGCATCATCTGGCACCGCAACCGCCTGCCGACGGTGACGGTGCGCGCCGACATTGCCGACGCGAAGCAGCCGCTGGACGTGGTGCAGCAGATCCTGCCGACGCTGGAGGGCATCCGTGCCGAGCTGCCGTCCGGCTACCTGCTTGAAACCGGCGGTACGGTGGAGGATTCCACGCGTGGCCAGGATTCGATCAAGGCCGGCATGCCGCTGTTCCTGATCGTGGTGGCAACCTTGCTGATGCTGCAGCTGCGCAGCTTCTCGCGTGCGGCGATGGTGCTGGTCACCGCGCCGCTGGGCATCATCGGCGCGACCCTGTTCCTGCTGCTGTTCCGCGCGCCGTTCGGGTTCGTGGCGCTGCTGGGGACGATCGCGCTGGCCGGCATGATCATGCGCAACTCGGTGATCCTGATCGATCAGATCCAGCAGGATATTGACGCCGGGCACGACCGCTGGCACGCGATCATCGATGCCACCGTGCGCCGCTTCCGCCCGATCGTGCTGACCGCACTGGCCGCGGTGCTGGCGATGATTCCGCTGTCGCGCAGTGCCTTCTACGGTTCGATGGCGATCTCGATCATGGGCGGCCTGATCGTGGGTACCGTGCTGACCCTGGTGTTCCTGCCGGCACTGTATGCCGCGTGGTTCCGGGTGAAGCCGGACGAGGCCAAGACCAGCGAAGGCTGAGTGACCATGGAGCCGGCCGATGGCCGGCTTCATTCTTTCAGTGCGATGCGGATGCCTGTCGTCTTGGCGGTGCCTGCCAGCGCACAATGCACACCGGATTTCTTCGGTTGCGCATGATGCTTTCACGTTTCTCCCGCCTGTTCGTTCCTGCCGCGGCCAGCGCCTTGCTGATGACTGTGGTGCCGCCAGCGCAGGCGACCACCACTGCCAACGTCCAGCGCGATCTCGTCGAGATCCTGGAATGCCGTGCCACACCGGCGACGAGGCAGGCGGTGACGACGGCATTGCGTGGCGCACGGTATGGCACGCCGCAGGAACGACCGGCCCATCTTCAGGGCTGGGGTTTCACGCGCAGCGATGACGAGGAGGACACGACGACCCTCATCGACATGCCGGACGCGTTGTCTGTGCACGGCATCCCGACGCACCGCGTGGTGGCGGATGACATGGGCTTCTGGATTCCCGTCGATGCAGCGCAGCGTGCGCGCATCGTCAGCGCGAACGGATTGCGGCACCGGTCGAGTACGTTGCGTGAGCCGTTCCAGGTGTGGTCGGCGCCCGCGGCACTCGCCACAGCCGGTAAGACGTCATCGCCAAGCGCCATCGTGGTGCGCAGCGACGGTGAGGGCTATCGGGTGGGATGTGACTACCCCGATTCGATCCGCGAGGTGCGTGTTCCAGCCCGATTGCGCGACACGGCCACGGCCAGTGATATCGGCGCCGCGCTCGAATGTCGGGCTGACCACGCTGCCATGCAGCGCATCGCCAACACGTGGGAGCGCGTGTCTGAACTGTCGCCGCTGGCGTGGCCGGACAATGTCAGCGCGGTGGCCGAGCGTGAGTATGATGCCGGTGGACGGAAGATGCCTGTCATGGTCGTGACGCTGGAGCAGCCGGTGGCGTTGCAAGGACTGCCTGCGCAGTCACTGGTCCTTGCCGATGGAGGCTATCTCGCGGCGGACATGGGCGATGCACCGCTGGAGGCGGTGCTCGATGCCACCGGCCTGGGCGCGCCGGATCGGCAGGCAGAAGGCTACTGGATGCGCGAGGCAGCGCGGGAGGCATCCTCGGGCTACATGCGCGTACGGGCCTTCAGCGTGATAGCCACCGGCAGCGAGGGCGTGCTGGCCGGCTGCATGACGAGCGAGGTTCGCTTGGCGCGCTGACCTCGTGGCTACTGCACGCAGCAGGCGCAGCGGATGAACACCGCTGCGCCGCTTCAGTCATATACCTTCAGTAAACACCCTGCGCCAGCATGGCATCGGCCACTTTGACGAAGCCGGCGATATTGGCGCCATCCACGTAGTTCACGCTGCCGTCGGCACGCTTGCCGTGGCGCACGCAGTTGGCGTGGATGTCCTTCATGATCCCGTGCAGCCGCTCGTCGACATCGGCGTGATGCCACGACAGGCGCTGCGCGTTCTGGCTCATTTCCAGCCCCGAGGTGGCCACGCCACCTGCATTGCTGGCCTTGCCCGGTGCGTACAGGGTGCCGGCGTCGAGGAAGACGTCCACCGCCTCCAGCGTGGAGGGCATGTTGGCGCCTTCGGCCACGCACAGCACCCCGTTGTCGACCAGGGCGCGGGCATCGTCTTCGTCCAGTTCGTTCTGGGTGGCGCAGGGCAGGGCGATCTCGGCCGGAATGTGCCAAGGACGCTTGCCGTCCAGGTACTCGAAACGCGTGTCATCGGCCAGCTCGGACAGGCAGCCGCGGCGCTCGTTGCGCAGTTCCACCACCTCCTGCAGCGCCGCGTCATCGAAGCCATCGCGGGCGTACAGCGTGCCACCGGAATCGGAAAGCGTGAGCACCTTCGCGCCCAGTTCGATGGCCTTGATCGCGGCATGCTGGGCGACGTTGCCAGCGCCGGAAATCAGCACCTTTGCACCATCGGTATCGCGCCGTGCATGGTGCAGCATCTGCTCGACGAAGTAGACCGTGCCGAAGCCGGTCGCCTCCGGGCGCATCAGGCTGCCACCGTAGGACAAGCCCTTGCCGGTGAACACGCAGGAGGCATCGTTGGTGATCTTCTTCATCATGCCGGTCATGTAACCGACCTCGCGCGCGCCCACGCCGATGTCGCCGGCCGGCACATCGGTATCGGCACCCAGGTGGCGATGGAGCTCGAGCATCAGTGCCTGGCAGAAGCGCATCACTTCGGCGTCGCTGCGGCCCTTCGGATTGAAATCCGAGCCGCCCTTGCCGCCGCCCATCGGCAGGGTGGTGAGCGCGTTCTTCAGGGTCTGCTCGAACGCAAGGAATTTCAGGATCGACTGGTTCACCGACGGATGGAAGCGCATGCCGCCCTTGAACGGGCCGATCGCCGAGCTGTGCTGCACACGCCAGCCGCGGTTGACATGGGTCTTGCCGGCGTCATCGGCCCAGGCCACGCGGAACTGGATCACCCGCTCCGGCTCCACCAGCCGCTCCAGCAGGCCGTGTTCCAGGTAGCGGGGGTTGCGCTCCAGGAACGGCCACAGGCTCTGGATCACTTCTTTGACGGCCTGCAGGAATTCCGGCTGATGCGGATCGCGCTGGGCCACGTGGTTGAGAAAGTCGGCAGAGGAACGAGGGTTCAAGGGCTTTCCTTGTTGGGGGCCAGCCGCTGGCAGCGACGTGACCGACGGGACAGGGAGGCCGCGCGGGAGGTAGAAACACGAACGCGGCCCTGAGGCCGCGTCCTTGCGATCATTGCAGCTTGGCAAGGACCGCGTCGGTCGCTGCGGCGGTACTCACCGCATGACCCTTGGCGGCGAGATCGGCGGTGAACACGCCGTCATCGAGCACGGCATACACCGCTGCCTCGACCGTAGCAGCCTCCTCGTCCAGCCCCAGTGAATGCCGCAGCAGCATCGCCGCGCTGAAGATCGTGGCGTAGGGATTGGCGATGCCCTTGCCGGCGATGTCCGGCGCCGACCCGTGGATCGGCTCGTAGATGCCCACTGCGCCGGGTTCACCCAGCGAGGCCGAGGGCAGCAGGCCGAGCGAACCGGCCAGCATCGAGGCTTCGTCGGTGAGGATGTCGCCGAACATGTTCTCGGTCACGATCACGTCGTACTCGCGCGGTTTGGCCAGCAGATGCATGGCCATCGAATCGACCAGCTGGTGCTCCAGGGCGATCTCCGGGAATTCCTCGCGACCGATCCGTGCAGCGACATCACGCCATAGGCGCGAGGTTTCCAGCACGTTGGCCTTGTCCACCGAGGTGACCTTGCCGCGGCGCGTCTGCGCCAGCCCGAACGCGGTGCGCATGACGCGCTCGATCTCGCCCACGCTGTAGCTGCACAGGTCGCTGGCAGTATCGGCAGTGCGGGTCTTCTCACCGAAGTAGATGCCGCCGGTCAGCTCGCGCACGACCACGAAGTCCACGCCTTCCAGCAGCTCGGCCTTGATCGGCGAGGCACCGAGCGCGGCGGCATGCGTGCGCACCGGGCGCAGGTTGGCGTACAGCCCCAGCGCCTTGCGGATCGCCAGCAGGCCCTGTTCCGGGCGGACCTTGGCGTTTGGGTCGGACCACTTCGGGCCACCCACCGCACCGAGCAGGATGGCGTCTGCCTTGCGGCACGCCTCCAGCGTGGTGGCCGGCAACGGCTCGCCGTGGCGATCGATGGCGATGCCACCGATGTCGTGTTCCTGGAACCCGAAGGTGTGCCCGAAACGGGTGGCGACGGCCTCCAGCACCGCCACGGCGGCAGCAGCGACTTCCGGACCGATGCCGTCACCCGGCAATACGACAATCTCAGCGTGCATGTTCACTCTCGTAACGTTCAATGTCAGGGGTACGGCCCAACAGATACCCCAATTGGTCCACGCCTTCCAGCAGACAGGTCTGCGAGAAGCCATCCAGCGGGAAGGCATACACGCGCCCATCGGGGGTGCGCAGTTCGCGCGCGGCTACATCGATGGTCAATGCGTCATCCGGGCGCTGCATCAGCGTCTGCACATCGGCTTCGTCCAGCACGATCGGCAGCAGGCCGTTCTTGAGTGAGTTGCCGCGGAAGATATCGGCGATCTCGCTGCTGACGATGGCGCGCAGGCCCAGGTCGGTCAGGGCCCACGGCGCATGCTCACGCGAGGAGCCGCAGCCGAAGTTGCGGCCGGCCAGCAGGATGCTGCGGCCAGCGTTGCACGGTTGGTTGAAGGGGAACGCCGGGTTCGGCACGCCCTCGCTCTGCCAGCGCCAATCATTGAAGGCGTGCTTGCCCAGGCCGACGCGCTCGGTGGTGGACAGAAAGCGCGCCGGAATGATCTGGTCGGTATCGATGTTGGTCTCGCGCAGCACCACGCTGGTCGAGGTCAGGGTACGGAAGCCGCTCATCAGGCCACCTCCAGCGTGGCATACAGTTCGCGTGGGTCGGCCACGCGGCCGTTCACCGCCGCCCAGGCGGCGGTCATCGGCGAGGCCAGCAGGGTGCGCGAACCGGGGCCTTGGCGGCCTTCGAAATTGCGGTTGCTGGTGCTGACCGCCAGTTGTCCCGGCGCGACCAGATCACCGTTCATGGCGATGCACATCGAGCAGCCCGGCTCGCGCCATTCGGCACCGGCCGCGCGCACGACCACATCGATGCCTTCGGCTTCGGCCTGGCGCTTGACGATCTCCGAGCCCGGCACCACCAGCATGCGCACGCCTTCAGCGACGTGGCGGCCCTGCAGGACCTGCGCCACCTCGCGCATGTCGCTCAGGCGGCCGTTGGTGCAGGAACCGACGAACACCACATCCACCGGGGTGCCGGCCAGGGTCTGACCGGCGTGGAAGTGCATGTAATCCAGGCCCTTCTGGGCGGCCGCGTCGTTGGCCGCCGGAATCGGCTGGTCCACCGCGATGGCGGTGCCGGGGTGGGTGCCCCAGGTGAGGGTCGGCCGGATGTCGGCGGCATCAATGTGGACCTCGACATCGAAGCGCGCCCCTTCATCGCTGCGCAGCTGCGACCACGCGGCCACGGCAGCATCGAAGTCGGCGCCCTTTGGACCGCGCGGGGTGGCGGCCACCCAGTCAAAAGTGATCTGGTCGGGGGCGACCATGCCGGCACGTGCCCCGGCTTCGATGGACATGTTGCACAACGTCATCCGCTGCTCCATGTCCATCGCTTCGATCGCGCTGCCGCGGAACTCCAGCACATGGCCGGTGCCGCCGTTGACGCCGATCACCCCGATGATGTGCAGCACCACATCCTTGGCGCCGACGCCCTGGGCCAGCGCGCCATCGACGGTGATCGCCATGGTCTTGGCTTTACGCTGCAGCAGGCACTGGGTCGCCAGCACATGGCCGACCTCACTGGTGCCGATACCGAAGGCCAGCGCGCCAAACGCACCGTGTGTGGAGGTGTGGCTGTCGCCGCAGACGATGGTCATGCCCGGCTGGGTGAAGCCCTGCTCGGGGGCGATCACGTGCACGATGCCGCGACTGGCCGACTGCAGGTCAAACAGCTCGATGCCGTGCGTGGCGCAGTTGTCGGCCAGCATCGCCACCTGGGCTTCAGAGGCGGCGCTGGCATAGGGCAGCTTGCCGTCGGCGCCGGCCGGCAGGGTGGGGGTGGAGTGATCCATCGTGGCCTTGGTCCGGTCCGGCCGGCGCGGGGAAAGGCCGCGCTCGCGCAGTTCGGTGAAGGCCTGCGGCGAGGTCACTTCGTGGATCAGGTGCAGGTCGATGTACAGCACGGCGGGCGCGCTGTCTGTCTCGGGAACGACGACGTGGGCATCCCACAGTTTGTCGTACAGGGTGCGGGGAGCTGGGGTCATGGACTGGCCTTGCTGCGGTTCGGGGTACGTAGTGGGGGTGCTCAGGCCGCGGCGGTGGCCGCAGGCTGGTCGGCCGTCGCGTTGCGCTGGCGCAGCAGACGGTTGGCGACCTCCAGCCACGCCAGTGCGGAGGCTTCGATGATGTCGCGGCTGGTGCCGGTGCCTTCGTACTCCACGCCCTCATGGCGCACGCTCAGGTTGGCTTCGCCGCGCGCATCGGCGCCGATGCCCACACTGTGCACGTGGTAGCTGTCCAGCATCAACTGCACACCGGTGGCGGCCGACAATGCACCGAACAGCGCATCGACCGGACCATCGCCCTGTGCCGTCTCGGCCACACGGTTGCCCTCTGGATCGGACAGTTCGACCAGCGCGTTGGCGCGGCTGCCGACATCGCTGATCGTCATCGAGGCCAGGCGATAGCCATTCTGGGTGGCGCTGCCCTGCATCAGGGTCTGCAGGTCGGCGTCGGTGACCACGCGCTGCTGCTCGCACAGCGCCTTGAACTGCTCGAAGACGTGCTTCAGCTCCTCCTCGTACAGGAAGAAGCCCAGCGCACGCAGGCGCTGTTCGACGGCGGCGCGCCCACTGTGGCGGCCCAGCACCATCTGCGAAGACTCCCAGCCCACGTCTTCCGGGCGCATGATTTCGTAGGTGCCGCGGTGGCGCAGCATGCCGTGCTGGTGGATGCCCGACTCGTGGGCGAAGGCGTTGGCGCCAACGATCGCCTTGTTGCGCTGGACCGGCATGCCGACCAGGCGCTGCAGCAGCTGCGAGGTGGCCACGATGCGCGGGGTGTTGATGCGCGTGTCTTCGTCATAGAAGGCATTGCGTACCTTCAGCACCATCGCGATCTCTTCCAGCGAGCAGTTGCCCGCGCGCTCGCCGATCCCGTTGACGGTGCACTCGACCTGGCGCGCGCCGCCTTCGATGGCGGCCAGCGAGTTGGCCACGGCCAGGCCCAGATCGTTGTGGCAGTGCGCGCTGAAGATGATGCGGTCGCTGTCGGGCACCCCGGCGATCACGCGCTGGAACATGCCGCGGATCTCTTCCGGCGTGGTGAAGCCCACGGTGTCGGGCAGGTTGATGGTGGTGGCGCCGGCGGCCACGGCCACGCGGGCGACCTCGATCAGGAAGTCTTCCTCGGTACGCGTGGCGTCTTCGGCGGAGAACTCCACATCGCCTACGTAGCTGCGGGCCAGGCTGACGTGCTTGTGCACCGACTCCAGCACCTGCTCGCGGGTCATACGCAGCTTGTGCTCGCGATGCAGCGGGCTGGTCGACAGGAATACATGCAGGCGCGGGTTTGCCGCAGCCTCCAGCGCCTTGGCCGAGGTTTCAATATCGGCGGCCAGGCAGCGCGACAGCACGGCCAGGGTCGGGCGTCGCACTTCGCGGGCGATCATCGCCATCGCTTCGCGGTCGGACTGGGAGCTGGCCGGGAAGCCGGTTTCCATGACATCCACGCCCAATTCGTCCAGTGCGCGGGCCATCACCAGCTTCTGCTGCGGGCTCATGCTGCAGCCGGGCGATTGCTCGCCGTCGCGCAGGGTGGTGTCGAAAATTCTGATTCGGGGGGAGTTGGGCGTGTTCACCAGGAGGTCTCCTCGACGGCAAGGTCGGATGGGATGGCAGAGGTAGGAATCGAAGCGGAAATCGGGGATGTCGCGAGCACGGTTGGTAGGGGCGGGCGTGTTCGCTCGCTGGCACGGCGGCGCGGTTTGCGCGGGGGGCGGGGACGGATATCGGCCAGCAGCTGGGCCAGGACCAGCGCATCGATGTTGCCGCCGGAGACCACCGCGCACTTGCGCTTGCCGGCGACGCGGCGACCGGCGGCCAGGGCCAGCGCGCCGGCGCCTTCGGCGATCACATGTTCTTCCAGCGCCAGCCGCACCAGGGTTTCGCGCAGCTCGGCTTCACGCACGATGACCACATCATCCAGCAGTGCACTGCACAGTCTGCGGGTCAGGAAACCGGGAACCTTGACCTTGACGCCATCGGCCAGGGTGGCCGCCGGGGCGATCTCGCGCACATCGCCGCGGATGGCGCGGGCCATCGAATCGACGCCCTCGACCTGCGCACCGACGATGCGCACGCCCTGCGATTTCAGCGCCAGCGCGACGCCAGAGGCCAGGCCACCGCCGCCGATCGGCACGATCACCACATCAGGTGCATGCGGCGCCAGCTCGATGCCCAGCGTGCCCTGGCCGGCGATCACGTCCGGGTCGTCGAAGGCGGACAGGAAGCGGTAGCCGTGCTGGTCGGCCAAGGCGCGGGCGAAGGCATACGCCTCGTCGTAGCTATCGCCGTGCTGGCGTACCGTGGCGCCCCAGTGGGCGACACCGGCGATCTTGGTGGCCGGGGCGCCGTGCGGCATCACCGTGATCGCCGGAATGTTCAAGCGGTAGGCGGCCCACGCCACGCCCTGGGCGTGGTTGCCGGCCGAGGCGCAGATGACCGGGCGGTCGTCGCCGCGCTCGCGACCGGCCAGCAGGGCGTTCAGAGCGCCGCGCACCTTGTAGGAGCCGGTGCGCTGCAGGTTCTCCAGCTTCAGCCACACGCCGAAACGCTCGGCGTAATGCAGGGGCGTGGGTGGCAGGAAGCGGCGCAGCCGCGCCTGCGCTGCCAGCACATCGGCGACGCTTACCTCGCCTACGTCCGGTTCCTGCGGGGCACGGCTAGCCGGCATCACGCACCCGGCCATGGTGATCGTTCCGGCGCGACGCGCGCTGCCACGGCGCACGGTGGTGCGACGTCGTGCATCCTGCACGCGCACCATTTGCACATCCATGTGCTGCAAGAAGACACCTCCGTACCGGCACCGATGCAACGGTGCGGGCGTTCATGCGGATACTCCAGTACCGGGCTCCAGTGCGCTGATGCGCACCGACACACAGTCGTAGATCTTCTCGATCTGGCGGCGCAGCGTCTCGGGCGGACGCGTGCTGTCCACCACCAGCTGGAGGTGCCAGCGACCATCGTCGGCCGCGTTGGGCGCACCGGCGATCGCGCGCGGCGCGAAGCCGCGGCGTTCGGCCATGCCGATCACGCGCAGCAGCGCGCCTTCGGCCGGGGTCAGCACCAGGTCAAGCCGGTATTGCATTGGGGAACTCCTGGGACTGATGAGCGGGGTTGCTTTCCAGCATCGTGCTGTTGGCATTGTTGGGCGGCACCAGCGGCCACACGTTGGCACGCGCATCGATGGCCACATGCAGCAGTGCCGGGCCGGGCTGGGCCAGCATCGCGGCCAGGCCGCCTTCGACATCGTCGCGCGCTTCGATGCGCGTGGCCGGAATACCGAATACCTGCGCCAGCGCAGCGAAGTCCGGGTTGTCGGACAGGTCGATCTCGCTGTAGCGCTCGGCGAAGAACAGCTCCTGCCACTGGCGGACCATGCCCAGCGAGCTGTTGTCCAGCAGTACGATCTTCACCGGCAGGCGGCAGCGGGCGATGGTGACCAGCTCCTGCACGTTCATCATGAAACTGCCATCGCCGGAGACCAGCACCACGGTGCGATCCGGGCAGGCGAACTGCGCACCCATCGCGGCCGGCAGGCCGAAGCCCATGGTGCCCAGCGCGCCGCTGGTCAGGTGGTTGCGCGGGTGGTTGAAGCGGCAGTGCTGGGCGACCCACATCTGATGCTGGCCGACATCACAGGCGATGATCGCGTCGCTCGGCGCCAGCTCGCTCAGGCGCTTCAGCAGTGCCGGGGCGTAGATGTGCTTGCCCGGTGCGTCGTAGCGCGGGGCGAAGCGTTCACGGTGGCCCTGGCAGCGCTTGGCCCAGGCCTCCTGCGTGGCTGGCGTGGTGGCCGCAGCGGTCAGTGCGCGCAGCGCCGTACCGACATTGCCCGGCACCGCGATGTCGGCGGTGCGCAGCTTGGAGATTTCGTACGCATCGGCATCGATATGCACGACGCGCGCAAACGGGGCGAACTCGTTCAACTTGCCGGTGGCGCGGTCATCGAAACGGGCGCCGACCACGATCAGCAGATCGCTTTCCTGCACGGCCATGTTGGCTGCGCGGGTGCCGTGCATGCCCAGCATGCCCAGGTAGTGCGGGTGCTGCGGCGGCAGTGCGCCCAGCCCGCGCAGGGTCAGCACGGTTGGAATGCGGGTCGCCTCGACGAAGGCACGGAAGTCCTCCACCGCATCGCCCAGCGCCACGCCACCACCGGCATAGATCACCGGCTTCTCGGCCCCGGCGATGGTGGCGATGGTCTGCGCGATGGCGTCGTCATTCGGCGCCGGCGGTGCGACCACCGTGGATGGCACGTGGTCGGGCAGGTGCGACGCATCGGCCACCTGCACGTCCTTGGGCAGATCGATCAGCACCGGCCCCGGGCGACCCTCGCGGGCGATACGGAACGCATCGGCGACCACCTGCGGCAGGTCATCGACCGAGCGCACCAGCCAGCTGTGTTTGACGATCGGCAGAGTCAGTCCAAACACGTCCAGTTCCTGGAACGCGTCGGTGCCCAGCAGCGGGGTGGCGACCTGGCCGGTGATGCAGACCATCGGCACCGAATCCAGCATCGCATCGGCGATCCCGGTGACCAGGTTGGACGCGCCCGGGCCCGAGGTGGCAACACAGACGCCGACCCGGCCGCTGGCACGGGCGAAGCCGTTGGCGGCCAGGGCTGCGCCCTGCTCGTGGCGGACCAGGATGTGCTTCAGCCCGGAATCCACCAGGGCGTCGTAGAACGGCATGATGGTGCCGCCCGGATAGCCGAACAGCGTATGCACGCCCTCGGCTTCCAGGGCCTGCGTCAACCAGCGTGCGCCATTGCGGGGCGCGGTGCTGTGTGCGGAGGTGTTCATGCGGTGACCTTTACGAAAGCGGGTGGGGGAGCCGCGCGTTTACGCGGCTTGACTTTGCAACCAGACCATCTTGGCGCGCAGTTCTTTGCCCACCTTCTCGATCGGGTGCTCCAGATCGGCCTGCTTGAACTTGTTGTAGTTCGGCAGGCCCGCTTCGTACTCGGCGACCCAGTTCTTGGTGAAGGTGCCGTTCTGGATATCGGTCAGTACGTCCTTCATGCGCGCCTTGGTGCCGGCATCGATCACGCGCGGGCCGCTGACGTAGTCGCCGTACTGCGCGGTTTCGGAGATGAACTCCAGCATGCGGGTGATGCCGCCTTCGTAGAACAGGTCCACGATCAGCTTCAGTTCGTGCAGCACTTCGTAGTAGGCGATTTCCGGCTGGTAGCCGGCTTCGACCAGCGTCTCGAAACCGGCCTGCACCAGGGCCGAAGCGCCACCGCACAGCACGGCCTGCTCGCCGAACAGATCGGTTTCGGTCTCTTCCTTGAAGGTGGTCTGGATCAGGTTGGCGCGCGCGCCACCCAGGCCACCGGCGTAGGCCAGGGCGAACTCGGCGGCCTTGCCACTCTTGTCCTGGTAGACCGCCCAGATGCACGGCACACCGCGGCCGATCTCATACTCGCGACGCACCAGTGCACCCGGGCCCTTCGGTGCGACCAGCACCACGTCCAGATCCGCGCGCGGTTTGATCATGTCGAAATGCACGTTCAGACCATGCGCGAACAGCAGCACCGCGCCCTGTTTCATGTTCGGCGCGAGCACATCTTCGTAGAGCTTCTTCTGCACCATGTCCGGGGTCAGTACGGCGACCAGATCGGCCTCCTTCACTGCCTCGGCCGGGGCTTTGACGGTGAAGCCATCGGCCTGTGCCTTGACCTCGGTCGGACCGCCCGGGCGCAGCCCGATGACGACATCGAAACCGGATTCACGCAGATTCAGCGCGTGCGCGCGGCCCTGGCTGCCGTAGCCGACAACAGCGATCTTGATCTGGGGCAGGTCGTTGGTGCTCATGGGGGAGGTCCTTTGGAGGCAAGAAAAAAGAGGGCCGACGGTCAGCGACGCGTCGGCCCATCAGGGGAAGGGGTGGCACCGGCCTGGCCGCGAGCACACGCGAACGCACCCGCCGTGGGGGCGGTGGGCGTCGGCTGGCTCGAGGTGGGCTGGCGGGTCATGGTGGAAGGCAACTCGGAGGGGAGGAAGGAAATCAAAGGGTTCTGAAACGAAAAAACCCGCACCTGGTCGGGTGCGGGTTTTGATGGATACCTGGCAGTCTTGCTTACACGCCGGTCCGTCCCGCACCTGTTGGTTGGGTAATAAGTACGAGGACGAGAAGCGAATGGATGGAGGCCGCGCCGTGGTCGGCGTGCTCGATGGATTCGCGGGTGGCTGTGCGCTGCAACATGAGATCGAGAAAACCACACGGGTTTTGGCGGTGTCAACCCTGGAAAGACAATTTCCATCGGTTTCGCCTGCATCCACCGCAAGGCCCCGCCGCACAAGGATGGTTGCGGCTGAAAGCGTTCCGGTGAACCGGAATTCAGCATTTTGCCGGGCGCGATTGCGCGGATTCGGGGCCGATGTTTCATCCGAGCATGACCATGGTGGGATGTCATTCGGCGGCATCTGCCGCCACCATCAGCTCGCTACCACCCTCAGGAACCACCCCGTGCCCTCACGCCTTGCCCGCGGCCTGCTCGCCGCCGCCATCCTGTGTGCGCTGCCCGCCGCAGCCATCGCCGCCGACCGGATCACCGGCCACACCTTCGCCACCCGCTCGGAGGTGATCGCTCCGCATGCGATGGCCGCCACCTCCCATCCCCTGGCGACCCAGATCGCCCTGGACGTCATGAAGTCCGGCGGCTCTGCGGTGGATGCCGCGATCGCGGCCAATGCCGCCCTCGGTTTGATGGAGCCGACCGGCAACGGCGTCGGCGGTGATCTGTTCGCGATCGTGTGGGACCCCAAAACCGAGAAGCTGTATGGCTACAACGGCTCGGGCCGCTCGCCGAAGTCGCTGACCCTGGCCGAGTTCCAGCGCCGCGGCCTGAAGGAGATCCCGGCCACCGGCCCACTGCCCGTGTCGGTCCCCGGCGCGGTGGATGGCTGGTTCGCGCTGCATGACCGTTTCGGCCGCAAGCCGATGGCCGACAACCTCGCGCCTGCGATCCGCTACGCCCGCGAAGGCCATCCGGTCGCCGAGGTCATCGCCTATTACTGGGACCGCTCGGTGCCACGACTGTCCAAGTACCCCGGCTTCACCGAGCAGTTCACGATCAACGGCCATGCCCCGCGCAAGGGCGAGATGTGGAAGAACCCGAACCTCGCCCACACCCTGGAGCAGATCGCCCAGGGCGGCCGCGATGCCTTCTACAAAGGCGAGATCGCCCGCACCATCGGCACCTACTTCAAGGCCAATGGCGGCTACCTGAGCTATGAGGACATGGCCAGCCATCACGGCGAATGGGTTGAACCGGTCAGCAGCAACTACCGCGGCTATGACGTATGGGAACTGCCGCCGAACAGCCAGGGCATCGCCGCGCTGCAGATCCTCAACGTGCTGGAAGGCTACGATTTCTCCAACATCCCCTTCGGCTCGCCCGAGCACGTGCACCTGTTCGTGGAAGCCAAGAAGCTGGCCTTCGCCGACCGCGCGCGCTTCTATACCGATCCGGCGTTCCACCCGGCCCCGGTCGATAAGCTGATCTCCAAAGGCTACGCCGCCGAGCGCCGCACGCTGATCTCGATGGACAAGGCGCTGAATGAAGTGCAGCCCGGGACGCCGAAGCAACTGAAGGAAGGCGACACGATCTACCTGACCGTGGCCGACGCCGACGGCATGATGGTCTCGCTGATCCAATCCAATTACCGGGGCATGGGCAGCGGCATGGCGCCCCCGGGCCTGGGCTTCATCCTGCAGGACCGCGGCGAGATGTTCGTGCTGCAGAAAGATCACCCGAATGGCTATGCGCCGGGCAAGCGACCGTTCCAGACGATCATCCCGGGCTTCGTGACCAAGGACGGCAAGCCGTGGATGAGCTTCGGGGTGATGGGCGGTGCGATGCAGCCGCAGGGGCACGCGCAGATCGTGATGAACATGGTCGATTTCGGGATGAATCTGCAGGAAGCCGGCGATGCGCCGCGCATCCAGCACGAAGGCTCGACCGAGCCGACCGGGCAGGCGACGGCGATGAGCGATGGCGGCGAGGTGAATCTGGAAACCGGGTTCCCGTATGAGACGGTGCGCGCGTTGATGCGCAAGGGTCACCGGGTGGTGTTCGCGGATGGTCCGTATGGTGGGTATCAGGCGATCCTGCGGGATCCCGAGTCGGGTGTGTATTACGGGGCGTCGGAAAGCCGCAAGGATGGGCAGGCGGCGGGGTACTGATTCCCCAGTGCTTCGTAGCGCCGACTGCTGGTTGGCAGAATCGCAGGGCAGAGCGTAAAGCACGGCGCTTTGGGGCTGCAGGTAGTGGGTCGACCTGGGCGGGTCTGCGGGACCCGCCGCAAGTACGTCCGTGTAGGCTCGTATGCCGCCATCCATGGCGGCATACGGTCCCGCCAACCCACCCAGGCCGACCCACCCACACTGGACCGGTGCGCACGGAAAACAGCGGTGTAACAGCTGTAGAGCCACGCCATGCGTGGCTGCTTTTTCTTAGCGGGGATCCGATGCGTCGAGCACACTGCTGCGTCGGGCCGTGTTCGGCTGCTTTGTCCAAACGACCTGAAGCGCACTACGCGAAACATCGGCTGTGTCGAGCGTGGCTACGCTGCTCGCGTTGGAACTCTGAAACTGTCGGTCGGACGCGCGCCATGCCGAGCATCGCTCGGCTGCTCTCCCAGAACCACCATGAAACTGTGAGCGGGACGGGGCGGGTGGGTTGTCGGGACCATGAGCGCCATGGATGGCGCGACATGAGCCTCCAAGGACGGATTCACGGCGTGTCCCGCCAACCCACCCGTCCCGGCCCGCCCACCGATAGCCCGGGAAGCGTGCCGCTCTAAGCGACCAAGCCGACCAACCCGCCCCCCCTAAGGCGCCCGAGCCGCCTCATCGCGCGTTTCTTCCTGCGCCGCGATCTCCCGCTCGATCCACTCATCCATCAACCGTCGCGCGCGCTGCGCACGGCGGCGCTGCAGCGCATGCTCCATATCCAGCACCCGATACAACGACCACATCACCGCCAGCATCAACAACGCAAACGGCAGTGCAGCGATCGTGATCATCCCCTGCAGCGCATTGAGACCGCCGGCCAGCAGGAGCACGCCCGCGATCAACGCAATCGCCACGCCCCACACCATCCGGCGCGCCAAGGGCGGATCACCGGCCTCCTCCGTCGACATCGTCGCCAGCACCAGCACCGCCGAATCAGCCGAGGTCACGAAGAAGATCATCAACAGCACCAGCGCGATCACCGACAACACCGTGGGCATCGGCAGGCTGTCGAACATCGTGAACAACACCGTCTCGTAGCCATTTCCCAGCGCCTGCGCCAGATCCACGTGGCCGAAGATCTGCGACCACAGCGCCGTGCCGCCGAATACCGAGAACCACAGGAAGCCCAGCACGCTCGGTGCGATCACCACGCCCAGCACGAACTCACGGATGCTGCGCCCACGCGAGACGCGCGCGATGAACGAGCCCACAAACGGCGCCCATGCGATCCACCAGGCCCAGTAGAAGATCGTCCAGTCCGCCACCCAGGTGCTGCCTGAGAAGGGCGACATCCGCAGGCTCATCGTCACCAGGGAATTGAGATAGGAGCCGATCGTCGTGGTGAACGTATCGAAGATGAAGCCCGTGGGCCCCAGCACCAGCACCAGCGCGAGCAACAGTGCGGCCAGGCCGAGATTGAAATTGGACAACCACTTGATGCCGCGATGCACGCCACTGGTGGTGGACGCCATGTACAGCACGAACGCCACGGCGATGATGGTCAACTGCACCGGCACCGAGGCCTGAATGCCGAACACGCGCTCAAGGCCAGCGGCGATCTGGATCGTGCCGAAGCCCAGCGTGGTCGCCACGCCGATCGCCGTGGCGACCACGGCTGCCACGTTGACGACCGTGCCCATCCAGCCGCGGTGTCGTGCACCGATGATCGGCTGCAGCAGATCGCTGATCAGTCCACGGCCATTGCGGTTGAACTGGAACCACGCCATCGCCAAGCCGATCAACGCGTAGATCGCCCATGGATGCAGGCCCCAATGGAAGAACGCATAGCGCATCGATGCGCGCGCCGCCTCCATGCTCTGCGGTGCCAGTCCTTCCGGTGGCTTCACGAAGTGCGAGATCGGTTCGGCCGCGCCCCAGAACACCAGGCCGATGCCCATGCCGGCAGCGAACAGCATCGACATCCAGCTCGCGTTGGAGAAGTCGGGCTCGGCATCTTCACCGCCGATGCGCAGCGATCCGAAGCGGCCGAAGGCCAGGTACATCAGGAAGGAGAGGGTGATGAACACCACCAGCAGGTACAGCCAGCCGGTGCTCCGGATGATGGTGGACAGGCCGCTCTGGACGACCTCGTTGAAAGGGCCCGGCGCGAGGCCGGCAATCAGCACCAGCAGTGCGACCAGTGCGATGGAAATGCGGAACACCATGCAGGCGTGTCTCCGATCAGTAGGGGCGAGCCGAGGCTTGCAATCTCCAGCGGCACAGCGGCAACGACTGGGGCGGATCAAGCCGGTCGAGGCCGGTCAGTACGGACGTCGATGGCGTCGAGCAGCGCGCATATTGCGCCGCGGCATGGTAGTGCATCCGTTGTCGGCGGCATGTTCACATCCAAGCCCGATCGCGACGGGATGCCGCCGCCCAATGCGCCCGCGGCCACCGCTTTGTGCTCTAATTCGCCCCGAAGCGGGGGTACCGCGGCCCAGTGGCCAAGGTTGAGACAGTCCCTTCGAACCTGATCCGGTTGATACCGGCGTAGGGAAGCTTCGCATCTGCAGATGCATTGCGCCGTAGGGCAATCGTGCCCGGAGACCGCCCGCAATCCGTCCGTCGAGCGCCGCCGTTTCGTCCCTCCCATGCGAATCCCTCGCATAGAACCGCACAGTCCCTGTGCGGGGATTGAACCTAGGACGATCCTCGATGAACGCACAGCCCTCCGCCCTGCAGCAACAGGCCCAGCAACTCTCCGAATCGGTCACCCGGCCGATTCCCGGCTCGCACAAGATCCATGTACAGGGCTCGCGCCCCGATCTGCAGGTGCCGATGCGCGAGATCACGCTGACCCGCACGCCGACCCTGTTTGGCGGTGAAGAGAATGCGCCGGTCACCGTCTACGACACCTCCGGCCCGTATACCGATCCGGCTGTCGCTATCGACCTCTCCGCCGGCTTGCCTGCGCTGCGCGCGGCCTGGGTGGCCGAGCGCGGCGATACCGAGGTGCTGGAGGGCCTGAGCTCGGCATTCGGCCGCTCGCGCGAGACCGATGCACGGCTCGATGCGGTGCGCTTCCCATCGCGGCTGCAACCGCGACGCGCGTTGGCCGGTCGCAACGTCACCCAGATGCACTACGCACGGCGCGGCATCATCACGCCGGAGATGGAGTTCGTGGCGATTCGTGAGAACCAGCGTCTGGACGCGATCCGAGATGCCGCGCTGCTGAAGCAGCATCCCGGTGAAACCTTTGGTGCTTCCATCCCGAAGATCGTCACCCCCGCGTTCGTCCGCGACGAGATCGCCCGCGGCCGCGCGGTGCTGCCCAACAACATCAACCACCCGGAAAGCGAGCCGATGATCATCGGCCGCAACTTCCTGACCAAGATCAACGCCAACATCGGCAACAGCGCGGTGTCATCGGGCATTGCCGAGGAAGTGGAAAAGCTGGTCTGGGCGATCCGTTGGGGCGGCGACACCGTGATGGACCTGTCCACCGGCAAGCACATCCATGAGACGCGCGAATGGATCCTGCGCAACTCGCCGGTGGCGATCGGCACCGTGCCGATCTACCAGGCGCTGGAGAAGGTCGATGGCCGTGCCGAGGAACTGAACTGGGCGATCTTCCGCGACACGCTGATCGAGCAGGCCGAGCAGGGCGTGGACTACTTCACCATCCACGCCGGCGTCCTGCTGCGTTACGTCCCGCTCACCGCCAAGCGCGTGACCGGCATCGTCTCGCGTGGTGGGTCGATCATGGCCAAGTGGTGCCTGGCGCATCACAAGGAGAACTTCCTCTACACGCACTTCGAAGAGATCTGCGAAATCATGAAGGCCTACGACGTGACCTTCTCGCTGGGCGATGGCCTGCGCCCGGGCTGCATCGCCGATGCCAACGATGCTGCGCAGTTCGGTGAACTGGAAACGCTGGGCGAGCTGACGAAGATCGCCTGGAAGCACGACGTGCAGACCATGATCGAGGGCCCCGGCCACGTGCCGATGCAGCTGATCAAGGAAAACATGGACAAGCAGCTGCGCGAGTGCGGTGAAGCGCCGTTCTATACGCTGGGCCCGTTGACCACCGATATCGCGCCGGGCTACGACCACATCACCAGTGCGATCGGTGCGGCGATGATCGGCTGGTACGGCACGGCGATGCTCTGCTACGTGACCCCGAAGGAACACCTGGGTCTGCCCAACCGCCAGGACGTACGCGACGGCATCATGGCCTACCGCATCGCCGCGCACGCCTCGGATCTGGCCAAGGGCCATCCCGGCGCGCAGGTCCGCGACAACGCGCTGAGCAAGGCACGTTTCGAATTCCGCTGGGAGGACCAGTTCCACCTGGGGCTGGACCCGGAGAAGGCCAAGGAATTCCATGACGAGACCCTGCCCAAGGACGCGCACAAACTGGCCCACTTCTGTTCGATGTGCGGCCCGCACTTCTGCTCGATGAAGATCACCCAGGACGTGCGTGACTATGCGGCGGGGCAGGGGCTGGATGCGCACCAGGCGTTGGAGGCCGGCATGGCCGAGAAATCCGCGCAGTTCCGGAATCTCGGGGCCGAGGTGTATCGGCAGGAATGAGGCACTGGCCGTGGTGGTGGGTGCTGCCACGGCCATCATCCGCCGCCTGCGTGATTCCGGCTAAGCTCGGCGCGAACAGGCAGGGGCGGGGACGACGATGGCGATAGCACGCAGCACCAAATGGTTGGCGATCGCACGCCGGCATCCATCCGCCTGGCTGTTGGCCGTGCAGTTGCTCGGCGTGCTGCTGTACCCCGCGATGGACGAAGCCGGTGCGAGCCGTGCGTTGTTCGGTGCATTCGGCATCGCGGTGCTCGGCCTGGCCCTGTGGGTCGTTCGGCGCAGTCCACTGGGCATGTGGGTGGCCCTGGTGCTGGCGATTCCTTCGGTGGTGTTTTCAATCTCGGGCGCGCTGCTGGAACGCCCGGCGCTGGTGACAACGGCGCAACTGCTCGAATGCCTGCTGTATTTCTACACGGCGGGCAGCCTGATTGCCTACATGCTGCAGGACCACAAAGTGACCCGCGATGAGCTGTTCGCGGCGGGCGCCACCTTCACGCTGTTGGCGTGGGCCTTCGCCTTCGCGTTCGCGCTCTGCCAGCAGTGGTATCCGGGCAGTTTCATGGCCACCAGCGAGACCGAACTGCGGACCTGGATGGAGCTGCTTTATCTCAGCTTCAGCTTGCTGTCCGGGGTGGGACTGAGTGACGTGGTGCCGATCCATCCCCAAGCCCGGGCGTTGGTGATGCTGGAGCAGTTCGCAGGCGTGATGTACGTCGCATTGGTCGTCTCGCGCCTGGTCGGATTGACCATGATCCGGCGCATACAAAACTGAATCGCACATAAAAAATTCGCGCCCGGAGGCGCGAATGCTGAATCAATTTATGTAATTTCGTCGGCGAGAGAGAGCCTGATGTTGGCCGCACACACAGGTGCGGTTAACCCACATAGGCTAGTATTCGCCGCCTTCAGTGTTTTTGCGCTTTGCGCTGATGGTTTGTGCGGAATCTGGCGGTTCGTTCGATCGTTGTCGATTGTGATGAATGCTGCGTTCCCGTAGTCCTGCATTCACTCGTGTCACCGGAATGATCAACAACGACAGTGAGCGACCCGCCGCCGATGTAGTCCGAATCGGCGATTGCACCGTAGTACTTTCCTCGCGGGAAGTCATGGTGGTGGGCGTGCGTCGCCCGCGTCGTCTCACACCGAAGGCGCTGGGCGTATTGAAAGCACTGATGCGCTCGCCCGGTACCGTGGTGACGCGCGATGAACTGTTCGCCGAGGTGTGGCCCGATACGCTGCCCACCAATGACGTGCTTACCCAGGCCGTCACCCAGTTGCGCAAGGCCTTCGCCTCCGACGAAGACGCGGGCACCGCCTACATCGAAACCATTGCCAAGACCGGTTATCGCTTGCTGGTGCCGGTGAACGTGGTGGAAGAACCGCGTGTGCTTGGCGAGGTGGACGACGCAGCGACGGGCGTGCTCGTCGATGCCGCACTGCCTGGTACTGTTACGCCGGTACTCCACCGGCAGGCGGACAACCCGATGCGCCGGCGGTGGCGTCGGATCCGCCGCTATGTGCTGCTGGCCGTTGGCCTTGCGATGCTGATCGCGATGCTGGTCATGGCCGCGCTGCTGGTGCAGCGCGAACGTCCCGCCACGGCAGTGGAAGCCGCCGTCGAGGACGGTACGCGTGTGATCGGCAGCCCGGAGCGCCCCTATCGTCTGATCACGGCATCATCGGGTTTTGAAACCTATCCCACGTTGTCCCCGGATGGCTCGCAGGTCGCTTACGAAGCCGGCGTGCCGTCGCGCCAAGGCAGCGTCATCAAGGTCCAGACCTCTGGCAACGCCCCGGCGCGCGTCCTGATGGACACGCCGGACACCTACTCGGACCGCTTCCCGAACTGGTCGCCCAATGGACGTGACATCGCGTTTGCGCGTTTCGGCCCGGAGGGCAGCTGCGAGGTCCTCATCGCCAGCGCCACCGGCGGCGCGCAGCGCCACGTCACGCGCTGCGACGGTACCGAGCTGCTCAGCTTCGACTGGACGCCGGACGGCCGCGGCCTGCTGTTCGGCTCGTTGTCGGGCACGTACGCGCACCGTGGCATCCGCACCTTCAATCTCGCCAGTGGCAGCTGGAGCGCGTTGAAGTACGACATGGACCCGGACAGCTTCGAATACGCACCGCGCTATTCGCCGGATGGCCGCTGGATCGTGTTCGTGCGCAATCCGCAGGTCGGCGATCTGTGGCGCATCCCGGCCGAAGGCGGTGCGCCCGAGCAGCTCACCAACGATTCGGCCGAGATCCGCGGTTGGGCGTGGCGCAGCGACAGCCGCCACATCGTGTTTGGTCGCCGCGTCGACAGCGAAGCGCGCCTGTACGAGCTGGACACACGCACACGCACGCTGCGTGATCTGGGCCTGGACGATGCCCAGTCACCGGCGCTCTCGCGCAGCAACAACATGCTCGCCTTCATGCACCGGCGTGCGCAGTTCGGTCTGTTCAAGGTGCCGATCGGTGCCGACGGTCCGGGTGTTCCCGAACGCCTGTTCGCATCGGGTGGTCGCGATGCGCAGCCGATGATTGCCCCGGATGGCCGCCAACTGGTGTTCAGTTCCAACCGGTCAGGCAGCTATTCGCTGTGGTGGGCGGATCTGCAGCGTCCCGAATCCCTGCGCCCGATCGAGGGCCTGCGCCCGGAAACCCGTCAGATTCCGGACTGGTCGCGCGACAGCCGCCATCTACTGGTCCTGGGGCGCGACGAACATGCCAACCCGGCGATCTTCGAAGTCTCCCCGCGCGATGAGCAGACGGTCCGCCTGGAGGTGCCGGCCGCGCAGCCACTGCAGGCGCTGTACGGGCAGCGGCCCGGGCAGATGCTGGTGGTGGAGCGTGATGAAGATGAGCGGATGCGCCTGTCCCTGTTTGATCGGACCACCACGCCGTGGCGCCTGCTGGGCAGCATCGAGGGTGTCTCCCAGGCACGCTACGACGTGGCCGGCGAGCGCGTGCTGTTCACCCGGCTCTCGGCCAGTGGTCTGTGGTCGGCCGATGCGGCACTCACCCCGCATAGCATCCGCCAGGTGCGTGACGACCAGCCGTCGCGGTGGCGTTACCGGGCGTGGACCGTCTCCGCCAACGGGCAGATCGATTACCTGTCCAATCGCGCTGACTGTGCGACCGCGTTTGCACGGCTCAGCGCGACGACCAGCGACACCGGCGCCTGTCTGGACCCCGAGCGGCTCGGCACCGGCAATGGATTCAGCGCCAGCCCGGACGGCAGTGCCGTGTATGTGGCCCTGGCGGTGGCCGATGGCTCCGATATCGGCATCATGAGCCTGCCCGAACCGACCACCTCGTTCTTCCCCGCGTTCTCCAACCTCATGTTTATGAAGGGAAAAGACCCTTCGTAAGTTCTTCGTGAGGTTGTCGTGGCGAATTCGGATCAATCTCGCCAAGACGTCCTGAGGGAAGTGGCCTGACTTGGCAAAACTGCACGCCAGCAAAGGCAAACACACGGTGCAGTCATGCGTCAGCTTTCCCTGGCCGATCGCGGTCAATCTCTCTCCCTGGACAAGATCGCCGACGACGGCGTGCTGCCGAGTTGTCTCGGTGTTGCCCGTCTGGGCAGCCTGCAGACGGCCGGCACGACGTTCACGGTTTGGATGCAGGTGCGTGGCAGCGCGTGGGTCGAATCCAAGGAAGGCAAGTTCCGCCTGCGCCAGCGCGAGTGGATCGCCTTCGAGAAAGACTCCAAGCCGATGGTGCAGGCCGGCCGCGATGGTCTGTGCATTGGCCTGAGTCTGTCGCCGGATGCGCTGCGCGCGCTGGGCGATCTGGTCGACTGCAACCTGTACGCCGGTCGCGGCACCATGACCCGCGGCGAGATGCGGGTGGCGATGCGCCTGTGGCGCGATGCGCTGGACAGTGACCGCCCGATGCAGGGCCTGCGTCCGGCGCTGTTGCATCTGGCAGCCCTGCAGCAGGGCATGGCCACCGGCGTGCAGCGCTGCCCCGGCCGTTCGCGCAGCCGCAAGCGCCAGGTGTTCGGGCGCATGCAGCGCGCGCGTCTCTATCTGGAAGGCAACAGCCACCGCGTGGTGCGCATCGGTGAACTGGCCGAACTCACCAACTTCTCCAGTTGGTACCTTTCCAAGACGTTCCAGAGCCTGTATGCAGAGAGTCCGCAATCGCTCTCCGCACGCCTGCGACTGGAGCGCGCGGCCGACCTGCTGCGCGATACCGACATGATGGTGGGCGAGGTGGCGGCGGCGAGTGGATTTGACAACTGCTGCAGCTTCGCACGGGCATTTCGGGCCCGCTTTGGGTTGTCCGCGTCACGCTACCGTGAGGCAGGTGCGAACCTGTCGCCAGAGTCGGCAAAGTCATTGGTTGCATCACGCAAATAATTAACTACAACGCAATCGTAACTTTCCGAGGCGGTTTTAACACGCTACTAACGTACCTCGGAGAGATAAATGAATTTTCGTACTCCCGCAGTGCGGCTGGGCCTTCTGCCCGCCGGCATTGCGCTTGCGCTGACGCCGACCTTCGCTTCCGCACAGGAAGCCAAGGGCGCGACCGATCTGGATCGTATTGAAGTCACCGGTTCGCGCATTCGTGGCGCCAACATGGAGACCCAGCAGCCCATCCTGACGATGACCCGTGAAGCCCTGGAAAAGCAGGGTTACACCTCCGTCGCCGACGTGCTGCAGAACATGACCTCGGCCGGTTCCCCGGCCATCTCGCGTTCGGAGTCGCTGGCATCGGGCGAAGACGTGGGTGGTTACTACGTCGACATCCGCAACCTCGGCGCGCAGCGTACGCTGGTCCTGATGAACGGTAAGCGCCTGGGCGCTTCCACCTCGGGCCTGCAGGATCTGAGCCAGATCCCGATGGCCGCCATCGAGCGCATCGAGATCCTGAAGGACGGTGCATCGTCCATCTACGGCTCCGACGCCATCGCCGGCGTGGTCAACGTGATCACCCGCAAGCGTGTGGAAGGTGGCGAAGCCAGCGTCTACTTCGGCCAGTACGGCCAGGGCGACGGTTCGACCAACCAGTACTCCTTCACCCTGGGTTCGCAGGGCGAGCGCGGCGGCATCACCATGGCCGCCGAGTACTACAAGGCTGATCCGGTCTGGGCGAAGGATCGTTTCTTCAGCCGTGACGGCAATGCCGGCCCGAATTACCCGGGCTCGGGCAACAGCCCGATCAACCAGAACGGCGCGTTCTGCGACCCCTGCCTGACCCCGGACCTGGAAGAAGGTCAGCCGGGTTACGTTGGTTCGGCCGACCAGCGCTGGTTCACCCTGCGCGAAGGTGGCGATCCGACCAACCGTGCTGATTACCGCGCCGAAACCTCGGCCGACCGCGTCAATGCCAACCAGCAGATGATGGTCCAGACCGGTCTCGAGCGTAAGTCCGTGTACGTCAACGGCAACTACGACCTCACCGACGCGATCACCTTCAACGCGGATGTGCTCTACAACGAGCGCACCACGGACCAGCAGATCGCCGGTTACCCGTACCAGTCGCAGGCCTTCGGCACCCCGCTGTCGGCTGACAGCGCCTTCAACCCGACCGGTGCGGACGTCGATTTCCGTCGCCGCCTGTGGGAAATGCCGCGTACCACCGAAAGCCAGCTGAAGACCCTGCGCTTCGCGCCGACCGTCAGCGGCTACTTCGAGTTCGCCGGCAAGACCTGGGATTGGGACGTCGGTGCACTGTGGAACCGTAACGAATCGACCAAGACCGGTCATGGCGACATGAGCCTGATCGCGTCGCGCCAGGCCCTGGGTGCTTCGTACATCGATGCCAACGGCGTTGCCCAGTGCGGCTCGCCGGGCGATGCCGTCGGCAACTGCCGTCCGTGGAACCCGCTGCTGCCGTACGGCGTGGCAGGCCCGGGCTCGCTGTCCGATGCGGCCACGCAGGCCTTCCTGTTCCCGTACTTCACCGACACCGGCTACACCAAGACCACCAGCTACACCGCCAACCTGTCCGGCTCGCTGTTCGAGCTGCCGGCCGGCGAAGTCGGTCTGGCGATGGGCGTGGAGCACCGTAAGGAAGAAGGCCGCTTCTCGCCGGACGCGTTCGCGCAGTCGGGTGAGTCGACCGGTCTGGGTGCCCAGACCACCCAGGGCAGCTACGAGCTGGACGAGTTCTACCTCGAACTGAACGTGCCGATCCTGGCGGACGTGCCGTTCGCCAAGGAACTGACCCTGAACGCTGCCAGCCGTTACTCGGACTACAGCAACTTCGGCGACACCATCAACTCCAAGTTCGGCTTCACCTGGCGTCCGATCGACGAACTGCTGGTCCGCGGCACCTACGCCGAAGGCTTCCGCGCGCCGTCGATCAACGATCTGTACGGCGGCCTGAACAGCAGCTTCGAGTCGTACACCGATCCGTGCGGCATCACCGCGCCGGGCAGCGTCAACGGCAATGCCTCGTGCACCGCCGCCGGCGTGCCGGTTGGCTACACGCAGGTGGGCCAGGGTCTGACCCCGTGCACCGCGACGCCGTGCGCCACCCCGGACCAGTTCATCTCCGGCTCCAACGAGAACCTGAAGCCGGAAACCTCGAAGAGCACCACCTTCGGCATGGTCTGGAGCCCGCGTTGGGTGCAGGGCCTGGACATCTCCCTGGATTGGTACAAGTACGAAATCAGCGACATGATCATCGCTGACAGCGTCGACCGCATCCTGCGCGAGTGCTACGTCGCCGGTGATGCATCGCGTTGCGCCAGCCACACCCGTGCAGCCGATGGCCACATCAACTCGATGACCTACGGTCTGGCCAATCTGGGCCGCATGGAAACCGAAGGCTACGACCTGGGCATCAAGTACCGTCTGCCGGAACTGTCGATCGGCCAGTTCGCCATCGATTGGCAGACCAGCTACCTGTCCAAGTACGACGAAGAAACCCAGAACGGTGAAGGCAACACGGTCATGCAGGGCCGCGTTGGCGATGCCGGCCTGTTCCGCGTCCGTTCGAACGTTGGCATCACGTGGTCGCGCGGCGATTTCGGCGTGTCCTACATGGCTCGTTACTACTCGGGCATGAAGGAAGATTGCGTGGCTGCACGTCCGTGCACCCTGCCGGACCGTTACGTCGACGGCGATGCAATGCCGATCCGCAAGACCGGTTCGAACACGTTCCACGACCTGCAGGTCAGCTACAACGCGCCGTGGGATGCCACGATCGCGGTGGGCGCGAACAATCTGTTCGACAAGCAGGGTCCGATCATGTTCACGCAGCCGAACTCGAGCTTCGCCTACTACGGCGGCTTCGACATCGGTCGCTTCCTGTACATGAAGTACACCCAGCGCTTCTGATCCATCGAAGCATTGGTGCAAAAAAAGGAGGGCGGACCGCAAGGTCCGCCCTCTTTATCGTTGTGGCGTAGGGAAAGTCTGAGTTTCAGTAGACGGTGATCTGATTCACACTCTTGGGCGAGATTCAGTTGATACCGTCAATCGTCCAATCGTGGACCATTGAGAGATCGATATGAAAATGACGCTCGCTCAGAAGGTTTCCGCTGTACTCCTTGCCTGCCTGGCCTCCGCCGCCAGTGCGTCGCCCGGCCTGATCATCTGCGCAGGGGGGCGCTACTGCGAAGACGTCCGCATCGAATGCCTCGCCGACGGTGGCTCTGCCGCCGTGTGTGAGCGCCTGTGGCGCTTGTGCGTTCTGGATGCCTGTCCGCAGCGCTGAAGCGACGATGGCGCGCCACAGGGCGCGCCATCGTTCAACAACGGTGGATCCGTCACTCAGGCGTCGGCGGCGACCAGCCCCATCAGCGCGTTGGCATGTTCTTGCCACTGCGGCAGCTTGTTGAGCACGCCGGCACGTTGCAGGTAGTCCTCGTCGACCGGATCGCCGTTGATCAATGCGAGCGCCACGTGCACCGCCCCGGTCACCCAGAAACTGCGGGTGTTGGACTTCTGCGGTTGCAGGTGGAAGGCCACGGCCTCGATGATCGGCATGGGCAGGCCCCACAGGCCGAGCAGGTAGGCACCCGCCTCGGCGTGGCCAGGACGGTCATCAGTGGCGTCTGCCGGCTCGCCACGCTCATTGCGTACGCCCGGCAGCAGCAGGCCGATGTCTGCCAGCAAGGCGGCGGTGGCACCCAGTTCCGCGCTGGACTCCGGCAGCAGCTTGGCGGCCAGACGGGACGCCAGCAGTGCGCGCTGCTGCAGCGAATTACGCTCGGCGCCGGACAGTGGCTGTGCGGAAAACACTTCGCTGGCCAGGACCAGATCGCGCAGGGTCGACAGCCCCAGACGGGTCACCGCGGTGCGCAGGTCGGAAATGATGCGGCCGTTGTTGAAGAACGCCGAATTGGACAGCTGCAGCACCTTCGCCGCGATCGCCGGGTCGGCCGCGACCAGCTTGGCCACGTCCGCGGTGTTGGTGTCGTCGTCGTGTTCCAGTGCTTGGGTCAGCGACAGGTAAAGGTGGGGCGGGGAGGGCAGCTTCTCGATCCGGCCGATGGCGCTGCGCAGACGTGCACTGTCGAGCAGTTCGCGCAGCTCTTCCAGGCTGGTCAGTGCTTCCAGCAGGACTTCCGGGGCCAGCGGCATCGGCAGGAAGCGATGGGCCACACCGATCAGGCGTGCCGGTGGCGGGCGGTTGCCGTGTTCGGCGTCCACCAGGGCAATGCGGATGGTCTCAGGGCGCAGCGTACGGATCTGGCCGAGCAGCGTGGTGGCGTTGAGGTCCGGCAACTGCGGGCACACGATCACTGCATCCACCGGCAGGCCTGCCACGATGCCCATGGCGCTCTGGCCATCCACGGCGGTCAGCGGTTGCCACTCTTCCCCAAGATCGGCAATGAATTCCAACAGCTCAGCCGACAGGCTGGCTTCGTCCCCAACAAGCAGAATGCGCACGACACGGTCCCCTGGCTGACCACGGTGAAACCCACCGTGGACGGTGTGAAGAGACGCAATGTACCCAATCCGGCACGAATAGTGATGTGCCGCATTGAAAAAACGTGATGCGCATCGCTCCGGCAGCGGTCCGCCGGAGCGATGGGGTTCAGTCTCAGGCGATGTTGCCGAGGTAGCGCTGGTGCGCCTCAACCAGGATTTTCTTGGCTTCGGCGGCGCCGCCCCAGCCATCCAGCTTGACCCACTTGCCCTTTTCCAGGTCCTTGTAATGCTCGAAGAAGTGGCCGATGCGCTCCAGCCAATGGCTGGACACCTGCTCGATGTCTTCGACGTGGGCATAGCCACTGAACACCTTGGAGATCGGCACGGCCAGGATCTTCTCGTCGCTGCCGGCTTCGTCGCTCATCTTGAGCACGCCGACCGGACGGCAACGCACCACCGAGCCCGGGACCAGCGGCAGCGGCAGCACCACCAGCACGTCGGCCGGATCACCGTCGCCGCACAGGGTGCTCGGCACGTAGCCATAGTTGCAGGGGTAGCGCATCGGGGTGGAGAGGATGCGGTCGACGAAGATCGCGCCGGTTTCCTTGTCCACTTCGTACTTCACCGGCTCAGAATCCTTCGGGATTTCGATGATGACGTTGATTTCTTCCGGCGGGTTCTTGCCGGGCGAGACGAGTTCCAGACCCATGGGTTTACTCCGAGAGGGGGTAGGGGCGCAAAGTCCGACATTTTAGGCCCATTGCCGGCCGCCGTGCAGCGGCCGGTCGCCCGAAGGGCGTTTCGCCGACCCGGCCCCAGCCAAGGGACCACATGCCGCTGCCGGAAATCCTCACCCATAGGCATGGGTGGCGCCGATATCTGCCGTCAGCGCATGTGCCGATCATGGCAACCAACCCGTCTGGAGCCTGGTGATGAAGCTGATGAGCCTGCTGCCCCCCCTTTCCCTGGCCTTTGCAGTACTGGCGGCTGGCATCTGCAGCGCCTCCGGGCGCGAGGGCCCGTATGTGGATCTGGTCGACTTCCCACACAAGGAGGCCAACTGGGATCGCTTCTACGACCTGGAGGACCACCTGATCCGGGCGTTCCACGATCTGTGTGGTGATACCTACTGTGAGGGCGAATACAGCAACCATATCGCGCTGCAGTTCCGCTGCTCGGTGCACGCGGCCAGCGGCACGGTCCAGGCCTGCACCCTTGTGATCGGCGCCGGCAACCTCGAGGTGGAGCGTGACACCGGCCGGGTGGTCCCGGACAGCCGCACCTGGGCCTGCGCCGCGCCACTCGGGGCGAATACGCCGGTGGAGACCCTGCACGTGGCCTTGGCAGGTCGCGACGCGCTGCGCAGACCCCTGCCCGGCTCGAATTTCTCGATGCATGACGCGCTGTTTGACTGCCTCAATTGACCTGTCAGCCCTTTCAATCTGCACTGGAGACTGCCGATGAAGACCCTCGTTGCGGGCATGCTGCTGCTTGCCTCCTGTATGGCCATTGCCACCGGCCACGCCGCCGGTCCCTACGTCGATGCACGCCAATACCCCAGCGAGGCCGAGGGCTGGGAGCGCTTCCGCGCTGTGGAGGCGCGGCTGGTGCGCGGCTTCGATGCCATCTGCGGGGACACGTTCTGCGAAGGCGAATTCCACAACCTGCAGGCGCTGCGCTTCCGGTGTTCGGTGCTGGCTGCCTCTGGCCGTGTGGGGGAATGCCTGTGGACATTCACCGGCAGCACGGCGCGCGTGGACGACGCGACCGGCCGTATCGCGGTGGAGGCGCGGACGTGGGCCTGCCGCGCACCGCTGGCGACCCAGACGCTGCTGCCCGTGCTGCTGCAGACGCTGGAGCAGGATGAGGCCCTGCATGTGGCACTCCCCGGAACCCAGGACAGCATCTACGACGGATTGACGTCGTGCCTGTAAGGCCCGCGCAGCGCCACGTGACATCCGCAGTTGGCGCGCTCAAACGTGACGCATTCTCATTTGCGAGGTAACATGCCGCCGCTTACGGATGGCCGCCTTCCGGCAGTCCCGCTACATGCATCGGTCCATGTCTACCAACGCCACCACCCTTACCGAGCTGTTGATCCGCGAGCGCCCGGCGCTGCTGCGCCTGGTCCAGCGCATTCTGGGCAGCGACGGGGGCGCCGAAGACGTGATCCAGTCCGTCTGGTTCAAGGCGCGTGGCGTGGACTGCGGGAAGCCGATCAGCAATCCCCGCGCCTATCTCTATCGTTTGGCGGCGAATCTGGCCACGGATCACGGCCGTGAGCGCACGCGGCGCACACGCCTGCTCGCCGATCATTACCTGTGGGGGCCGGACGAAGTGCTCTCCACCGAAGAGCAGGTCATGGCGCAGGCCGAACTGCAGCGCGTGCTGGAGGCGGCCGAGCATCTGCCCGAGCCGACCCGCACCATCTTCCGGCTCAACCGCCTGCAGGGCATGACCCAGTCGGACATCGCCAGGCGCCAGGGGGTGTCGGTGACGACCGTGGAGAATCACGTGCGCAGCGCATTGCAGCGATTGGCTTGGGCGCGCAGCGGGCGCTGAACGCGCGGACATCCGGCTTGGGGATACACGCCTGCCGACCGTCTTGATCATAATGGCGTGTTGACTGCGTCCCCCCTTGCCCGCGCGTGACTGCGCCACCCATCGCCAGCCATGAGCCCGCACCCCCCCTCGTCTTCCTCGCCCTTGCCGCCCCCCTCCGATGCTGTTGCTGTGCAGGCGCGGGCCTGGATTGCCTGGCTGGCCTCTGGCACGACCGATGCGGGGCAGATGCAGGCCTTTGAGCAGTGGCTGGGGCAGCCCGGACACCGGCATGCTTTCGAACACGAACGTCAGCTTTGGCGCAGTCTTGGGCCACGCCCTCCCGCGCCGGCAGCGCCGGTACCGCGTCGGCGTGGTATCCGTTGGCACGCATGGGGCGTGGCGACGGCAGCCTTGCTGGCCCTGGCGTGGGTCGCACCCGATGCCTGGCTGCGGCTGCAGTCCGATCACCGCAGCACGCGTGCGATCGAGACGGTATCGCTGCCCGATGGCAGTCGCGCCGTACTCGATGCCGACAGCGCCATTGCCGTTCACTACGACGGTCATGTGCGCCGCATCGCGCTGCTGCGTGGCCAGGCCTGGTTCGAAGTGGCCCACGAGGCATCCCGTCCTTTCCAGGTAGAAGTGCAGGGCGGTGTGGTTGAAGACATTTCCACCGCGTTTGCGGTCTCCCGCTGGAAGGACGAGGTGGAGGCGGTGGTCGAGCAGGGGCGCGTGCGGGTTGCCGCCACCGAGCGAGGCGGTTGGACCTATCTGGAGGCGGGCCAGCGTGCACGCTTTGCGCCCGCCGGCCGGGTCGCACGGCTGGACGATGTCGCCCTGGATCGCATTGCGGCCTGGCGCGACGGCGAGCTGCTGCTGGAGACGGCCAGCGTGGAGGAGGCGGTGCAGCGCATCGCCCGCTACCGCTCGGGTGCGACCTTCGTGCGTGGCGATCTGTCGGCTCTGCCGGCGGTCAACGCGGCGTTCCGCACTGATCGGCCGGAGCAGGCGCTCGATGCGCTTGCCGTCAGCGCGGGGCTGACCGTCATCCGTCTGCCGATGGGCGTGGCGATCGTGGCACCGGCGCAATAGCGCAACCGGACTTGGGGCTGTGCCCTGTTCGTTCGTCTTACCCGGCATAACGTACCCGCCGCCGCCACGTACGTCCGCTGCATCCGCACCAGCGTGCGGGTGACCCGCCTCTGCGGCACTGATCCTCTGACAGGTTTTTCCATGCGCATCCCCATCCGCGCGGGCCATCGCCCGCGTCCGTCACGTCTCTGCATCGCCCTGCTCACTGCCGGCCTGGCGGCCGCACCCGCATGGCCGGCGCTGGCCCAGTCCAGCCCGGCGTCTACCGTGGCCACGCTGCGTTTCGATATCCCCGCCCAGCCATTGTCCGATGCACTGCGCACCTACATGCGCCAGTCCGGCGTGCAGGTCGCCTATCCGGCCGCACTGGCCGAGGGCGTGACGTCCACCCCGGTCGCCGGTCCGATGGATGCGCAGGCCGCCTTGCTGCATCTGCTGCAGGGCAGTGGGTTGAGCATGCGCCAGGTCGGACCGGACGCGGTCACCCTGGAGCGCGCCGCGCTGGCCGCCAACGACGACGACCTGATCGTCACCGACGCGCTGAGCGTGGCCGGTGACCGCATCGAGGGTGGCAGCGATGCCGAGCGCGCGCTGGAGGTGTACCGCACCGCCGGTTCCAGCGCCTACATCGCGCGTGACACCATCGAGCGCTTCCGCAGTGCCTCCACCTCGGACATCGTCAAGGGCGTGGCCGGCGTCACCGCAGGCGACCCACGCACCGCCAACGCGCTGGACGTTAACATCCGCGGCATCCAGGGCCAGAGCCGCATTCCGGTGATCATCGACGGTGGGCAGTCCACGATGGATACCTACCGGGGTTACGCGGGCCAGTCGCAGCGCACCTATCTCGATCCGGACCTGATCTCCAACATCACCATCACCAAAGGCCCGAGCCTGGGCGTCAATGCTTCCGGTGGTATCGGCGGCGTGGTCGAGATGGAAACGCTGAAGATCGAGGATGTGCTGCGCGACGGTCGTGACGCCGGGCTGCGCGTGCGCACCGGCATGGCCAATGCCAGCGCCAACAACGTGCCCGCCTACGACGCCGCACCGCGTACCGACCGCAGCGCGCTGGGCAGCCAGTTCTTCAACATCGCCACCGCCAAGCAGTGGGATCGTTTCGACCTGGTCGCGGCATACGCCTGGCGTGAGAACGGCAACTATTTCTCCGGCAAGCACGGCTACGACGATTTCCCGCAGACCCGGCGCACCCTGGCGCCGTTGAATCCGCCGGATACCGAGGTGTTCAATACCTCCTCGCGCTCGGAGTCGTTCCTGCTCAAGGGCACCTGGCGCATTGATGACAATCAGACGCTGGAAGCGGGGTATCGCCGCTATGAAGGCACCGCCGGCGAAATCATGGCCTCGCAGATCATCCGCGTGGACCGCGACCGCGTGCCACAGTGGGATCCGGGCCATGTCGACATGGACGCCTACAACCTGCGCTACCGCTTCAACCCGGACAACGCGCTGATCGATCTGAAGGCCAACCTCTGGTACACCGACGCCGACAGCCTGATGTACAACGGCCTGACCGGCATCACCCCATGGTATTTCGATCGCCGCACCGAGTGGTACGACGGCCCGTCGTTCAACACCGACCCGGGCTACAAGGACGCCTACCGCAATGAGCTGACGCAGACGCGGCTCGGCTTGGATGTGGGCAACACCACGCATCTGGAGACCGGCGCCGGCCTGTTCACGCTGGACTATGGCCTGTCCTTCAGCGATGAGGACGTCGGTCCCGGCCCGCATTCGCCGGTCATGCAGGACGATCTGGTCAACAACCGCTTCCTGCGCAACGCCGAGCGCAAGGAGTACAGCACGGTGGCCTCGGTCAAATGGCAGCCGGACGAGCGTTGGGAAGTGGTGGTCGGTGGCCGCTACAACCGCGTCAACGTGCACGACCGCAACCGCCTGGCCACGCCGGACACCTACGGCGTGATCGGTCAGTACCGCTACACCCAGCTGCTGGATGGCAACCCGAATCTGCCGGCATGGCGTGCCAAGCGCGTGGCGATGTTGAACTGGTATCCAGATGCCAACGGCCAGTTCACCGAGGCCTCGCTGCTGGCATCACCGTATAAGAAAGGTACGGTCGCCGACATCGCCGGCTGGAACTTCCACGACGTCACCCGAACGCAGGACCTGAGCGTGCCTGTCAGCTGGACCTGGTCGCAGCCGATCCGTCGCCGCGACAGCGCCTTCATGCCCAGCGCCAGCGTCGCTTACCGTTTCGACGAAGACACGATGGTGTACGTGAAGTACGCCGAAGGCGTGAAGCTGCCGAGCCTGTTCGAGACGACCCTGGGCCTGTTCACCGCGGCCAAGCCCACCGGTGAGCTCAAGCCGGAGCGGGCAGGGACCTGGGAAGTGGGGGCAAGCACGGTGCGCCACAGCCTGTTCACCGAGGGCGACCAGGCGGGCTTCAAACTGGCCTACTTCGATACGCGCATTGATGATCTGATCACCCGCGACTACCGCACCCTGTCGGCCGGCCTGATCCGCAACGTGGACCGTTTCAAGGTCTCCGGCGTGGAGTTCCAGTCCAGCTATGACAGCGGCACGGTCTTCGCCGATCTGTCCGCGCACTACTACATTCAGGCCAAGACCTGCGCGCCGGACATCGCCGCCGAACGCCGGGCCTACGGCATCCAGCGGAAGATCGAGGAACTGAAGAACACCCCGGACTGCGTCGACGGTGGCTTTGAGGGGTCCTACAGCAACACCCAGAACCCGCCGCGCTACAACGTCAACCTGACCCTGGGCTCGCGTCTGTTCGATCAACGCCTGAGCGTCGGCACCCGGGTGATCCACAACGCCGGCCCGATCAGCACGCTGGACAAGGAATGGAACGTCGGCCTGTCGGCGATCCAGCAGCTGTACCGCCCGGCAACCATCGTGGATCTGTTCGCCAGCTGGCAGGCCAGCGAGCAGTTCGCGGTGGACCTCAACGTGGACAACCTGACCGACCGCTACTACCTCGATCCGCTGGCGCTGGGCGTGATGCCTGCCCCGGGCCGGACCGTACGGCTGGCGCTGACCTACCGCTACTGATGTACGTACACGACAGGGGCCGGCATTGCCGGCCCCTTCGTGCCGCCGGCCGGCGCATCGGGTGCCCGGACGGCCTTTCGCTCAGCCCAGCGCTCAGCCGGCGTTGGCCTGCTCGGTCGCATCGGCGTGCAGGGCTTCGCTGAGCTCATCGACCACGATCGCCCATTCCGCATCCGAGCGCAGCTGTTCGGTCAGGAACTGGCGCTGCCCGTCGTTCCAGTACGGCGCTTCGATGAGGCGGATTTCGTTGGACAGCTGGTGGTCGCGGATGAAGGCGGCGATGGCCTCCTCGCTGGCCTCCAGGCCGAGCTGCAGGAACAGATTGGTCATGCGCGGTTCGGTGGTGATCATCAGGTCATTCCAGTGGCAGGGCGTGGTCCGTATTATCGGGGCAAGGCCGTGACGGTGGCATGTGACGTTCGCACTCGCTGATCACGCGACAATGGGCTTGGGGTTATCCCCGTGCCAGACGTCTTCGACAGAGAACCGTGCCCACTTCCCCATTCAAGCAGTGCCATGATCGTCATCGATACTCCCGAAGCCACCCGCAGCCAACGCCTCAAGGCGGCCACCCGTGACAGCCACGGCGCGCTGGACAAGCGCATCATGGCCGGCGACATCTTCGCCAGCCGCGACCTGTTCGCAAAGTTCCTGCGCGTGCAGTACCGCTTCCATCGCGATATCGATGCGCTCTACGGCAGTCCCGCGCTGGACGCGCTGCTGCCCGATCTGGATGAGCGCCGACGGCTGCCACTGATCGCCCGCGACCTGGCTGACCTGGAACAGACCCTGCCGCTACCGTCATCCACGTACCTGGATGGCGATCTGCCGCTGCCGGCCGCCCTGGGCTGGCTGTACGTCGCCGAAGGCTCCAACCTCGGTGGCACCGTGCTCTACAAGATGGCTGCCAAACTCGGTCTGGACAGTGACTTCGGCGCCCGCCACCTGGCTGCTCATCCCGATGGTGCCGCCCGCCACTGGCGCGAGTTCACCGCCGCGCTGGATGGCGTGGCGCTGACCGACGCGCAGGAGCAGCAGGTGATCGATGCGGCCGATGCGGCGTTCCGCAGCGTCCACGGGCACGTCGAGGAAGAGTTCGCATGATCGCCGCCCGCTGCACGCCCGCTGTACCGGACCACCCCGGCCGCCCATGATGCGCTGGCTCTGGTTCGGCCTGGGCTGGATCATGGTGGCGCTGGGCGTCATCGGCGCCCTGTTGCCGGTGATGCCGACCACGATCTTCCTGATCCTGGCCGTCGGCTGCTTTGCGCGCAGCTCGCCGACATTCGAGCGCCGGTTGCTCGAGCATCCCCGTTACGGTCCACCGCTGCGCCTGTGGCGTGAGCAAGGTGCGATCAGCCGCAAGGGCAAGGCCTTTGCCGGCGCCGGCATGGCGTTCGGTTTTGTCATGTTCTGCTGGGGCGCACACCCGTCCTGGCCGCTGTTGATCGGCGTCGGGTTGTTCTTCCTGGCCAGCGCGGCGTATGTGCTGTCCCGTCCTGCGCCGCGGCCGCCCCGCGTGCCGGCTCCCCCGTCCGAGCGCTGAACCTACCGCGGGCCCGCCGGGGATCCGCACCGCGTCTGCTCGACACCGCTCCCATTCCTTTCCTGCGTCCGGCCCTGCACCGTGCCGCCACGCCCCTGACCGATGAACCCGCCGATGACCCTGCCGATCGCCCTCCCTGCCACCGTGGCAGCGCTGCCACATGACCTGACCCCGTGGGGCATGTACCAGGCCGCCGATGGCGTGGTACAGACCGTGATGATCGGACTGGCACTGGCCTCCATCGCCACCTGGACAGTGCTGGTCGCCAAGACCTGGGAGCTGGGCCGGCAACGCACGCGGCTGCGCCAGGCACGCGCGCTGCTGCTGCAGGCCGCGCACCTGCCGGTGGCGCAGACCCACGCAGTGCTCGACGACGGCGCGGCGCACGACCTGATCGACGCGGCCCGCACCGAGCTGCGCCTGTCGCAGGACGCGCACGATCCGGTCGGCATCAAGGAGCGCGTCGCCTCGCGGCTGGAACGCATCGAACTGGCGCATGCGCGGCAGCTGCGTACCGGGGTCGGGCTGCTGGCCAGCATCGGTGCGATCGCCCCGTTCGTCGGCCTGTTCGGCACCGTGTGGGGAATCATGAACAGTTTCATCGGCATCGCCCACGCCAACACCACGAATCTGGCCGTGGTCGCGCCGGGCATCGCCGAGGCGCTGCTGGCCACTGCGCTGGGTCTGGTCGCGGCGATTCCCGCCGTGGTGATCTACAACCACTTCACCCGCGTGCTGGCCGGCATCCGCGGCCTGCTCGGTGATCTGTCCGCCGGCGTGCAGCAGCTGGTCTCGCGCGATCTGGACCGGCTCGGCAATGCGCCAGCTGCCCGCGACGCGCGCTGAGGACCGGACATGGCCATCAAGACCGCCCGCCACGACGACGATGCGCTGGAAGAAAGCCACGAGATCAACGTCACCCCCTTCATCGACGTCATGCTGGTGCTGCTGATCATCTTCATGGTCGCCGCGCCGCTGGCCACCGTGGATACGCCAGTGGACCTGCCCGCCAGCACCGCCCAGCCGCAGCCGCGCGATGCCGAACCGGTGTTCCTCTCGGTGCAGGCCGATCTGTCGCTGAGCATCAATGACGTGCCGGTAGCCACGGACGGGCTGAACGCCACGCTGGAGCGGCTGACCGCCGGTGATCACGAGCAGCGCATCTACCTGCGCGCCGACCAGACCGTGCCCTACGGCGAGCTGATGCAGACCATGAACGCGCTGCGCGCCGCCGGGTATCGCCGGATCGCACTGGTTGGCGTTGAGCAGCGCAGCGAATGAGCCGCGACACCCCCGCATCGCTGCGCTGGGCGGGCAGCCTGGCGCTGGTGCTGGTCACGCATGCGCTGCTGATCGGCGGCGCGGTGTGGTGGCAGCAGCGTGCGCCAGTGCTGGTCAGTGACAGGCCGGTGGAAGCGGTGATGGTGGAGCTGGCGCCGGTCCCGGAAGCGCCGACCGCGCCACCGAAGGAGATGCCGCCCGGGCCGTTGCAGCAGGAGCAGCATCGACCCGAGCCCACGCCGGTGCCCAAGGTCGATCTCCCGCCGGACGACACGCCGGACGCGCAGGACGTCCTGCGTCGCGAGACACCCCGCGAAGAAGAACCGACCGACCAAAACAACGTGGCGCAGACGCTCGCACCACCGGATGTGTCGGCGCGCCCGTCCGAGCGCTATGCCGCCACGCAGACCGTGGCCGGCCGTCAGGGCAGCGCGGCCGTGACCTGGCAGGGTCTGGTGTTGGGCCATCTGGAACAGTACCGCCGCTACCCGCGCCAGGCCGAACGCCTGCGCCAGCAGGGCGTGGCCTATGTGCGCTTTTCGGTGGACCGGCAGGGCAACGCCTCCAACATCCGGCTGGGCCAGAGCAGCGGTCATCCGCTGTTGGACGAGGAAACGCTGGCCACGGTGCGGCGCGGCAGTCCGTTGCCACCGCCGCCAGCGGAGATCACTGGTGACCCGGTGGAGGTGATGGTGCCGGTGACGTTCTTCCTGCGGCGGCGTTGAGGCGCGTGTCACGCGCGCTGCAGGGACACGCTGGCCCGGGGCCAGCGTGTCCGTCCTGACTCAGAGCAGCGGAACCAGCAGCAGGGCCACGATGTTGATGATCTTGATGAGCGGGTTGATCGCCGGACCGGCGGTGTCCTTGTAGGGATCACCGACGGTGTCGCCGGTCACCGCGGCCTTGTGCGCCTCGCTGCCCTTGCCGCCGAAGTGGCCGTCTTCGATGTACTTCTTGGCGTTGTCCCACGCACCGCCGCCGGTGGTCATTGAAATCGCGACGAACAGGCCGGTGACGATGGTGCCGATCAGCAGGCCGCCGAGCGCGCGTGGCCCGAGCAGGAGCCCGACCACCACCGGTACCGCGACGGGCAACAGCGAGGGGATGATCATTTCGCGGATCGCCGAGCGGGTCAGCAGGTCCACCGCGCGGTCGTACTGCGGCTTGCCGGTGCCGTCCATGATCCCGGGAATCTCGCGGAACTGACGGCGCACTTCCTCCACCACCGCGCCCGCCGCACGACCCACCGCTTCCATCGCCATCGCGCCGAACAGATAGGGAATCAGGCCGCCGATCAGCAGGCCGATGATCACCTCATGGTTGGACAGGTCGAAGGCGAAGACTTCGCCGGGATTGGCGGCCTGCAGGTTGTGGGTGTAATCGGCGAACAGCACCAGCGCCGCCAGGGCCGCCGAGCCGATCGCATAGCCCTTGGTCACCGCCTTGGTGGTGTTGCCGACCGCATCCAGCGGATCGGTGATGTCGCGGATTTCCGGCGGCAGTTCGGCCATCTCGGCGATGCCACCGGCGTTGTCGGTGATCGGGCCGTAGGCGTCCAGCGCCACGATCATCCCCGCCATCGACAGCATCGCGGTGGCCGCGATGGCGATGCCGTACAGGCCGCCGAAGTAGTGCGCCAGCCAGATCGCCACGCATACCGCGATCACCGGCAGGGCCGTGGACTTCATCGAGACACCGAGGCCGGCGATGATGTTGGTGCCGTGCCCGGTGGTGGAGGCCTGCGCCACGTGCTGCACCGGCTTGTACTGGGTGCCGGTGTAGTACTCGGTGATCCACACGATCAGCCCGGTCAGCACCAGCCCGATCAAGGCGCAGAAGTACAGGTTCAGCGCACCGTGCGCGTTGTCCGGCATCAGCTGCGTGGTGATCGGGTAGAACGCGATGGCGGCCAATACCCCGGACACGATCACGCCCTTGTACAGCGCGCCCATGATCGAGCCACCGGGTTTCACCTTGACGAACAGCGCACCGACGATCGAAGCGATGATCGAGACACCGCCCAGCACCAGCGGATACAGCACCGCATTTGCCCCGGCCTCGGCGATCATCAGGTTGCCGAGCAGCATCGTGGCGATCACGGTGACCGCATACGTTTCAAACAGGTCGGCCGCCATGCCGGCGCAGTCGCCGACGTTGTCGCCCACGTTGTCGGCGATCACTGCCGGGTTGCGCGGGTCATCCTCGGGAATGCCGGCTTCGACCTTGCCCACCAGGTCCGCGCCAACGTCGGCGCCCTTGGTGAAGATGCCGCCGCCCAGCCGCGCGAAGATCGAGATCAGCGACGAGCCAAAGGCCAGTCCGACCAAGGCGTGCAGCGTCTGCGCGACATCCAGTCCGAGCCGCAGCAGCAGCGCATAGTAGCCGGCCACCCCCAGCAGGCCCAGACCGACCACCAGCATGCCGGTGATCGCGCCGCCGCGGAACGCAACGTCCATCGCGGCGCTCAGGCCGTTGCGGGCTGCCTCGGCCGTGCGCACATTCGCGCGTACCGACACATTCATGCCGATGTAGCCGGCCGCACCGGACAGCACGGCACCGATCGCAAAACCGATCGCGGTGTACCAGCTGAGGAAGACGCCGACCAGCACGAACAGCACGGCACCGGCGATGGCGATGGTGAGGTATTGACGGTTGAGATAGGCGCGCGCGCCTTCCTGGATGGCGGCGGCGATTTCCTGCATGCGGGCATTGCCAGCCGGTTGCCGGAGAATCCAGCGTGCCGACAGGATGCCGTAGAGAATCGCGAGGATGGCGCACAACAGCGCCAGAGAAAGCCCGTAACGTTCCAGCATGTCCCCTCCCGGGTGATGGATGGCATCCAGATCTGGATGAACGCACCACGCGGGGGCACAACAGGCTGCAACCATGAACCAACCCGTTCAGACCGTGCCCGGTCGTCAAGCGTGTGGCGGTGTTCAGCACTCCCTGGTGGCCCGAGTATGCGGGCAAATCCTCGATGCATGCCAGCAAGGATTGCAAACCGCGCGTGCGTGCCCGGATCACCAACGACGGAGGTAGTGCCGGCCGCTGGCCGGCAACCATGCAGATCCTGACGAAGGGCCGTCTTTGCCACGCCGTTCAGCCACCCACTGGCAGCCTCGGCCCATCCCCAGCCGTTGGAGTCCTGCCATGTCCCCCCGTCATCTGTTGTGGCTGGCCCTGTTGCCTGCCGTGTCCGCCTTCGCCGCCGAAACCCCCGAACTGCAGCGCGCCGCCGGCACACCGCAGGCGGTCGGTGCGGCCCACACGCTGCGCCAGATTCCCGAAGCCTGCGCGCGGCTGGAAGGCGTGTTCACCGGTGAGGCGGCGCAGCCGTACAAGTTCGCGGTGGTCCGCACCAGCGAGCAGTGCCAGCCGCGTGCGCGTTTCGTTGATTACGACAAGGCGCAGCCGAGCGAAGCCAAGGGCTGGAAGCTCAATGATGTGATCCGCGTGCCGAATGCGTCGTGCCCGGCGCAGCAGGCAGTGGTGCGCGTGTGGCGGATGCCGGTCACCACCAAGCCGGAACTCGATGGGCAGGGCCAGTCGCGCATCTACCTGGAAGACGCCAAGAAGCAGGCGGCTGCCGGCAAGATTGCGCAGATCCCGATGTTTGCCGCGCAGATGAAGGTCGAAGGCAAGGCCTGCAACTGATCTGACCACGCACCGGTAGCGCCGGCCGCTGGCCGGCGCCTCGGGATCGTTCGACGCCTGAAGGTGCCGGCCAGCGGCCGGCACTACCGGGTCGATCACGCCTCGAAGGCAGGCAGCTTCTTCTTCACCGCCACGTTCTTCAGCGTCACGTACTTCGGCAACCCGTCGGACCCGTAGGGCAACGGGGCTTCCCCCTTGATCAGCGGGGCGAGATAGGCGCGGGCCTTGTCGGTGATGCCGAAGCCATCGCGGCGGATGAAGCCGGCCGGCATCTTCTTCTCGTGGTTGGCCACCTTGTGCAGCGGGGCTGCCTCGATCTTCCAGCGATAGGGCGTGTCGCTGGTGCGCACGATCACCGGCATCACCGCGTTCTGGCCCTTCAGCGCGAACTGCACCGCTGCCTTGCCCACCGCCTGCGCCTGCTCCCAATCGGTCTTGGAGGCCAGGTGGCGCGCCGAGCGCTGCAGGTAGTCGGGCAGGGTCCAGTGGACCTTGTAGCCCAGCCCATCCTTGACCCGCGCGGCCAGCTGCGAGGCCACGCCACCGAGCTGGGTATGCCCGAACGAATCGGTGCCGCCGCCGGCATCGGCGACGAAGCGGCCATCGGCGGTCTGGATGCCTTCGGAGGCAACCACCACGCAGTAGCCCACCCGCTCGACCACCTGTTTGACCTTGGCCAGGAACGCGGCCTCGTCATACGCGCGCTCGGGCAGCAGGATGATGTGCGGGGCGTCATCGGCGCCCTGGCCGGCCAGGCCTGCGGCCGCCGCGAGCCAGCCGGCATGACGGCCCATCGCCTCGTAGACGAACACCTTGGTCGAGGTCTCTGCCATCGCGGCCACGTCCAGCGCGGCTTCGCGCACGGAGACCGCGGTGTACTTGGCCGCCGAGCCGAAGCCCGGGCAGGTATCGGTCACCGCCAGATCGTTGTCGATGGTCTTGGGCACACCGATGCAGGTCAGGTCGTAGTCGAAGGCCTTGGCCAGCTGGGAGACCTTCCACGCGGTATCGGCCGAATCGTTGCCGCCGTTATAGAGGAACCAGCGCACGTCATGGGCACGCAGGACCTCGAGCAGGCGCTCGTACTTGGCCCGGTCGGCCTCCAGCGATTTGAGCTTGTAACGGCACGAGCCGAACGCGCCGCCGGGGGTGTGGGCGAGGGCGGCGATGGCGGCCGCGGTCTCCCTGGAGGTGTCGATCAGGTCTTCGCGGAGCGCGCCCAGGATGCCGTTGCGCGCGGCCAAGACCTTGATTCCTTTGGCCCTGGCCGTGCTGATGACCGCCGAGGCGGTGGCATTGATGACGGCGGTGACGCCACCTGACTGGGCGTAGAGGAGGGTACCTTTGGACATGGTTCGACCTTGGTCTGGGGGGACGGACATTGCAGAGACATTACCCGGATGGGGTAAAGTGCGCGTATTGCGGTGCAGCGTGATTGTGGACATTCCCGGGGCGCGCGCCCTCCGTTTTCTTACCAAGTTGGAGTCAGGTTGATGCGATTGGTTCTGTTGGGACCGCCCGGTTCGGGCAAGGGGACACAGGCGACGCGCCTGAAGGAACACCTCGCCATTGCGCACATTTCCACCGGTGATCTGCTGCGGGCCGAAGTGGCCGCCGGCACCGAGCTGGGCAAGCAGGCCAAGGCCGTGATGGATGCCGGCAATCTGGTGTCCGACGACATCCTGCTGGGCATGCTCGAGTCGCGCCTGGGCCAGGACGATGTGGCCAATGGCTTCATCCTCGACGGTTACCCGCGCAACGTGGCCCAGGCCAATGCGCTCGATACCCTGCTGGCCAAGATCGGCCAGCCGCTGGATGCCGTGGTGCAGCTGGACGTGCCGACCGAACTGCTGGTCGAGCGTATCGCCGGCCGCGCGGCCGAGCAGGGCCGTGCCGATGACAATCCCGAATCCGTGCGCCAGCGCCTGCAGGTCTACAACGACCAGACCGCGCCGGTGGTGGATTTCTATGCGGGCCGCGGCACGCTCGCACGCGTGGATGGCGTGGGCGAACTGAACGATGTGGAAGCGCGCATCCGCGCCGCAATCCAGGCCTGAGCTGGTGGGTGCCGCTACGGCGGCACCGCACCCGCATCGCATGTGCAGGGCCCGCAAACACACACGCCCGGCCCCCGAAGGGACCAGGCGTGTGGTTTGAAGGTGCCAGCGAGCGGGCTTGCTCAGAGCCCCGCAGCATGAGCCCCCCTGGGGATGGCCTCTTGGGGAGTAGGACCAATGGGGTACTGCGGCTGGCCGAGACAATTGTGTCCGTCTTCACAGTACGGCGCTATCGGGAATTCCCCGACACCCCGCTGGACTTTTCTTATGGTCGACTAGGAGTTGTCTGACGGCGATCTCCATCGGCGATGGTGATCGGCGACAATCGTACGCATGAGCACGATCCACATCCTTGGCATTGCAGGCACTTTCATGGGCGGCGTGGCCGCACTGGCGCGCGAGAAGGGCCATACGGTCCGCGGCAGCGACCAGGCGATCTACCCGCCGATGTCCACCCAGCTCGAACGCCTGGGCATCGCCCTGGATCCGGGCTACCGCGCCGACAGCGTGGCGCCGGACTGCGACGAGGTGGTGATCGGCAATGCGCTGTCGCGTGGCAATCCTGCCGTGGAAGCGGTGCTGGATGCAGGCCAACGCTACATCTCCGGCGCCCAGTGGCTGTCCGAGCAGGTGCTGCCGGGCCGAGACACCCTGGCCGTCGCGGGCACCCACGGCAAGACCACCACCACCACCATCCTGACCTGGCTGCTGCACAGCGCCGGACGTGACCCCGGCTTCCTGATCGGCGGCGTGGCCGAGGACTTCGGCGTCTCCGCGCGCGTCGGCAGCGGCCGTGAGTTCGTGGTCGAGGCCGACGAGTACGACACCGCGTTTTTCGACAAGCGCAGCAAGTTCGTGCACTACCGCCCACTGGTGGCGATCCTGAACAACCTTGAATACGACCACGCCGATATCTTCCCGGACGTGGCCGCGATCCAGCGCCAGTTCCACCATCTGATCCGCACCGTCCCCGCGCGCGGGCGACTGATCGTCAATGGCGAAGACGCCTATCTCGCCGAAGTGTTGGCGATGGGCTGCTGGACCCCGGTGGAGCGCTTCGGTTTCGATCCTTCGCTGGAATGGCACGCCGAGCTGGTGCAGGCCGACGGCAGTGTGTTCGTCGTGCACCATCGTGGAAAGCGCGTCGGTGAAGTGCGCTGGTCGCTGCTCGGCCGCCACAACGTCCTCAACGGGTTGGCCGCCCTGGCTGCCGCGCACGCGGTCGGCGTCGAGCTGGCCACGGTGATCCCGGCGCTGGCCGCGTTCCGCAGCGTCAAGCGCCGGATGGAAGTGATCGGGCAGGCACGCGGCATCACCCTCTACGACGATTTCGCGCATCACCCCACCGCGATCCGAACGACCCTCGATGGCCTGCGTGCCAAGGTGGGCGATGCCCGCATCGTGGTGGCGATGGAGCCACGCAGCAATTCCATGCGGCTTGGCGCACACGCGCAGGCGTTGGCGCCTTCGCTGGACGGTGCCGACGCGGTGGTGTTCCTGCATCGCCCCGAGCTGGCCTGGGATGCGGCCAGCGTGATCGCCGCCGTGCGTGGCCAGGCCCATGCCGTGCCGGACACCGATGCCTTGCTGGCCCAGCTGGGCGCGATCGCCGCCCCGGGCGACCATGTGGTGTTCATGTCCAACGGCGGTTTCGATGGAGCGCCGCGCCGCTTCCTGGCGCAGCTGCAGAAACCCTGAGTACCGCCGGCCATGACCGACACCGCTTCGCTGCCCCTGTTTCCCCTGCACACCGTGCTGCTGCCCGGCGCGGCGCTGGGCCTGCGGGTATTCGAACGCCGCTACCTGGACATGCTGCGCGAATGCAGCCGTGCGGGCACGGCCTTCGGTGTCTGCCTGATCCTGGACGGTGAGGAGGTCGGCGCGCCGGCGTTGCCGGCCGCCTATGGGGTCGAAGCGCGGATCGAGGATTTCGACGTGGGCGCCGATGGCGTGCTGGTACTGCGCCTGCGCGGCCAGCGTCGCTTCCATGTCGATCGGACCCGCGTGCGCGACAACGGGCTGATCATTGCCCAAGTGACCTGGTGCGCCGCCGACAGCGATGACGAGCTGCAGCCCGAGCACGCGCTGATGGCGACCGTGCTGGAGCACATCATCGAGCAGGCCGGTGCGGCCTTCGCCCCGGTCAGCCCGGCGCAGATGGAGCAGGCCAGCTGGGTCGGCTGGCGCCTGGCCGAGCTGCTGCCGCTGCAGGACGCGCAACGCCTGCAACTGCTGCAACACGATGATCCGCACCAGCGCCTGCAGGCACTGCTGAACTGGATGCCGTAACGCGCGGTCAGGCCCCGCGTCACGCGCCTCGGCCGGGCAGCCCGCTGCGCTGCATCACTGGGCCGCAGGCAGGCGCACGCGCAGCACCGGCATCTCGGTTTCCGGGTGGGTATCGACCTGCTGCGGCAGGCCATCCAGTGCCTGGCGGACCGCATTGAGCGACGGGTCGATGCCGCGCATCGGCCGCCACATCCCGATCAGCTTGAAATGCTGCTGGTAGTGCAGGGTCTGTGCACTGCCCAGCCACAGCGGTTCGTTGTCCGGCGCCGCCAGGCGTGCCGGTGCCGGCCACAGGCGCAGGGCGAAGATCTCATTGGGTGCATTGCCCGCACGCAGCATCAGCAGCGATTCGACCTGCGTATCCAGCGTGGCCGGCAGCACCGGTACCTTGTCCTTGTCGGAGGACTTGTCGAGCATCAGCAGCGCCTGCTCCCAGCCGGCCTGCGGCTGCACGCGCCAGCCCTGGCTTTCCAGTCGGCGCTGCAACGGAGCCAACGGACCGGCCACCTGCACATCCAGCGGCCAGCGCTGATCGTCGTCGAACTCATTGCGGCGCGAGGGCAGGTTCTGCCACTCGGTCGTCCACCAGGCCTGGGCGTCCAGCGGGGCCGGGGTCGGCTGGGCCGGCTCGAAGCGCGCCAGTTTCAGCGGGATGTTGCGCGGGGCATACCAGAGCGCCGCCACGGCGAAGGTGCCGTAGAACAGCCACGCCACCGGCTTGACCCAGAACGAGCGGTTGAAACGGCGGCGGTAGGCGATGCCCAGCACCAGCAGCCAGAACAGACCGAACAACATGCCGCCGATCACATCACTCAGCCAATGCGCGCCCAGGTAGATGCGCGCGAAGCCGATCAGGCTGACGATGATGCCCGACAGCAGGTAAGGCCATACACGGGTACGCCCCGGCAGTTCGCGGGCGATCAGCACCGCGAAGAACCCGAAGGTGATCGTGGCCATCGTCACCGAGACGGAGGGGAAGCCGAAGCCACTGCTCGCATCCGGCGGGCGGACCACGTCCACCGTCGCACCGAGCAGCTTGCACAGCGCCAGACCGAAGGCGAGCGCGGCCAGCCAGTGTGCGGCCGCCATCCAGCGTCGGCGCCAGAGCAGGTAGCCCATGCCGGCGGCCGTGGCTGGCAGCAGGACCTGCCAGGCCCCCAGCGAGGCCAGCGCGGCCATCGGGTAATCGGCCAGTGGATTGCGCAGGGCCAGCATCGCGTGATGCACGGCCAGATCCACCATCAGCGGTTCACCGTGCGCGACCACGGCCATCAGCAGGGCGAACCAGCCCCAGCCCAGCAACAGCAGCATCACGGCCAGCATCGCCAGCGGCACCGATTCACGGCGCTGCGGGTCGAACACCGCCACGGAATAACGGCCGAGGGTGGGGTGGCGCTGCGACCAGGCCAGCAGGCTGGCCAGCCAGCTGTCCATGCGCGAGGCTGACCAACGGTAGCCATACAGCACGATCGCCCAGACCAGGCCCATGATCACGCCGAGCAGGGCGAGCACCATCACCAGCCGGCCGGCGACCGCCGCGACCGCGTCATACGCTTCGCCGAGTACCCAGCCGGGCGCCAGGAACAGCACCGCCCAGGACAGACTGGCGATGCCGCTGGCCTGGATGTAGCGCGTCAGCGGCATCTTCATCATGCCGGCGATGGCCGGCACGAACGGGCGGATCGCGCCGACATAGCGCGCCACCAGGATGCTCTTGAAGGCATTGCGGCGGAACATCGTCTCGCCACGGTCGAGCAGCTGCGGGTACTTGCTGAAGGGCCAGAAGCCGCGCAGGCGATCCCCCCAGCGGCGGCCGATCCAGTAGCTGATGCCGTCACCGGCAAACGCGCCCAATGCGGCGCACGCCACTGCGTACGGCCCGGAGATCTGGCCCAGGCCGATGAACACACCCACGGCGAACAGCAGCGGCAACGCGGGCACGATCGCGCCCAGCACGATGACCGCATCGCAGAAGGCGATGAGGAAAATGACCGCACCGGCAAGCACGGGGTGAGCTGAGATCCACGCAAGCGTGGCATCGATCCATGACGAGTCCATCGGGGGATTATAGAGGGGGCAAAGTGACTGACTGCCCGCCAGACGCTGGGAATGTGCGGCATCTGCAGTGAATGAACGCGATCACCCGCCTAGAATGGCGGCATGACACGCCCTGCCGACCCCGCGCCGACCGCCCTCAAAGCCGACAGTTTCGGCCGCATCCTGCTGATGGAGGAAGACGGCCACCGCTTCGTGCGCCGTGATCTGGAGGCAACGCCCTGGTGGCTGCGGCTGCCGGCGTGGTGGCTGGCGCGGCGCGAGGCGCGCGCGCTGGCGCATCTGGATGGCATGCCTGCCACGCCGCGGCTGCTGGGCTGGAACGGGCGCTGGCTGGACCGCAGCTTCATGGCAGGTGATGCCATGTACCAGCGTCCGCCGCATGGCGACCTGGCCTACTTCCGCGCGGCCCGACGTCTGCTGCAGCAGGTGCATCGCCACGGCATCGCACACAACGACCTGGCCAAGGAAGCCAACTGGCTGGTACGCGAGGATGGCTCGCCGGCCCTGATCGATTTCCAGCTGGCGGTGATCGGCGATCCGCGCTCACGCTGGATGCGCCTGCTTGCCCGCGAAGACCTGCGCCATCTGCTCAAGCACAAGCGGATGTACTGCCGGCAGTCGCTGACCCCGGTGGAAAAGCGGCTGCTCAAGCGCACCTCATGGGTGCGTGATGTGTGGTTCCGTACCGGCAAGCCGGTCTATCGCTTCGTGACGCGGAAAATCCTGCACTGGGAAGACAACGAAGGGCAGGGCCCCAAGCCGTGAGCGCAGGCAGCGCGCACTCGCCGCAATGACCGGGCGAGCGGCCGGCTGACGCTGACCACGCGCAGGTGATCAGCGCAGATCGAGAATCTGCTTCCCGTTGAAGCGGCGCTGCGCATCGAAATCGTAGGCGACCCGCAGCACCCCATCGTCCGCGCAGGCGTGACAGGTGCGCATCGGCGTGCTGTAGATCAGGCGCACGCCCCCCTTGGGCAGCGCTTCGCTGCCGCTGGCGTCGGCCGGTGCGAACGGTGTGGCCTCCGGGTGTGCATCCAGGAACGGCTTGACCGTGGCGTCGGCGCGCGACATCTCCGGCAACACGTCCGCGTCCACATCCACCGTGTGTCCGGTGCTGTCGACCAGCAAGGTACCTTCGTTGGTGTTGGCGCGGAACGGATACTCAATGGTGGCGATGCCCACGCCGTCCTGGTTCCGCCATGCACTCACATAGCCGGGGTTGCCCTGCGCGCCCAGTTGATGCGCTGCCGCGATGGCCTGGGGACTGGCCTTGGCGGCCTGCATCGCCTTGGCCAGGCAATCATCAGCGACCGGTGCCTGGCCACGGCAGGCATCCACCTCACCATCCCAGATCGCCGCTTCGCTGAAAGGCGAGACGCCACCGGCGGTGCCCGGCACCGTGGCGGCCGCCGACGTGGCGGATGTTGCCGGATCGCCAGCGGGCTGGCAGGCCGCAACGCTCAGCACCAGGGCGAACGCGGTCAGGGGAAGGCGGATCGCCGTCATGTCGCTGATTCCATGCAGAACGGAAGCAGCCAGTATCGACGCCGCGCATGAATCCGGCGTGTGCGCAGGGCGGCATAATGCGGGTCCATTGCAATCGCACTGAAGGAACCTGCGCATGGCCAGTCTGCAAGGCAAGACCCTGTTCATCACCGGCGCCTCGCGCGGGATCGGCCTGGCCATCGCGCTGCGTGCGGCACGCGACGGCGCCAATGTCGCCATCGCCGCCAAGTCGTCCGTGCCCAATCCCAAACTGCCGGGCACCATCCACAGCGCCGCCGAGGCAGTGACCGCCGCGGGCGGGCAGGGGCTGGCGCTGAAGTGCGACATCCGTGAAGAGGACCAGGTGCGCGCGGCGGTCGCCGCCACGGTCGATACCTTCGGCGGCATCGACATCCTGATCAACAACGCCAGCGCGATCTGGCTGCGCGGCACGCTGGATACACCGATGAAGCGCTTCGACCTGATGCAGCAGGTCAATGCGCGCGGCAGCTTCCTGTGCGCGCAGGCCTGCCTGCCGCACCTGCTGCAGGCGCCCAACCCGCACATCCTCACCTTGGCGCCACCGCCGACGCTGGACCCGAAGTGGTGGGGCCCGCACACCGGCTACACCCTGGCCAAGATGGGCATGAGTTTCGTCACGCTCGGCCTGGCGGCCGAGTTCGGCCCGCAGGGCGTGGCGGTCAATGCACTGTGGCCGCGCACGGTGATCGCCACCGATGCGATCAACATGATTCCCGGTGTGGATGTCAGTGGCTGCCGCACGCCGGCGATCCTGGCTGACGCCGCGCATGCGGTGCTGTGCCGCGACGCGGCCGGTTTCAGCGGGCAGTTCCTGCTGGATGACGAGGTGCTGGCGCAGGCCGGCATCACTGATCTGAGCGGGTACGCCGTCGATCCGTCGCGTCCGCTGATGCCGGACCTGTTCCTGGAGTGATACGCGCCTGGCGCGTGCGATGACAGCGGCTGCACACCTCCGGCTGCTATGGTTCGTCCCCCAATTGGTATGGACACTCGCATGTCATCTCGCACACGGACCGCGCCGCTCGCCGCCGCCATCGCCTTGATCAGCCTGCTCGGCGCCTGCAGCAAGGGCCCGGGCAGCGTCGCCGAAACCCAAGGCGTGGAGAAGGTGAACGCCTACATCGCCTGCTTCAACGCCGTTGAACAGCCGATCCACGAAGGCTTCCAGCAGTACATCGGCTGGATGCAGGATCCGGAGGCCGGCCCGACCGGCAACGAGGACAAGGTGCGTGGACCGGGTACGGTGCTCTCGCATCGTGTGGAGGCGTGCAACGCCCCGATGGTCGCCGCACTGGCGATGACGCCGGCCGAGCCGTCACTGGATCCGGCAGCCCGTAACTACCAGAAGACCTTCGTCGACCTGTACGCCCTGATCGAGCAGGCCGACCGGTACTACAGCCGCGAGGACTACCTGCGCGATGACCATGCCGGGATGCGCAGCCAGCATGCGCCGTTGATGAAGGCGTACATGGCCTTCTTCGATGCAGGCACGGCGCTGGATGCCGCGCTGGAAAAGCGCGAAGACGAACGCCGTGCGGAACAGCTCAAGGAGATTGAAGCTTCCGAAGGCCGCTCGATGGCGTACTACCAGATCAAGATCCTCGGTGATGGCAAGCAGCTGACGCAGCTGCTCAACAGTGAGACTCCGGATCTGGCAGCGGCACGCACCCAGCTCGCTGCGTTCCAGGCGCTGTTGCAGCAGGCGCAGGATGACAAGATCGGCAAGGGCGATGCGATGTGGGGGCACGTGGAGCGCGCAGCCGATGCGCTGGCCCGCGATGCCGGCCGCCGTATCGAGCGCGTCGAGTCAAAGAAGCCGTATACCCGCAGCGAGCAGATGCTGATGGAGAGCGGTGGGCGGATCAGCAACCCGCAGGGCTCGGCCGAAGCCTTGCTGGTCAGTTACAACGATCTGGTCGACATGAGCAACCGCCTGGCCCAGACCAGCGGCGCTCGCTGAATGATCGCGTGGCGGGCTGCGAGGCGGCCCGCCACGCGTTGATCAGACATTGAAGGCCGGTGGCAGTTTCTCGCCGCAGTGTCGGCAGTGCACGGCGTCCGGTTCGTGGCCCTCCAGCCCGCAGTGCGGGCAGCCGCGCGCATCCCGGCGTGCGGCATGCTCGGCATCGCGCATGGTGTTGGCCAGTTCAGCGGTGTAGATGCCGGTGGGTACCGCGATGATGCTGTAGCCGATCAGGATCAGCACCGAGGTGACGAAGCGGCCCAGCACGGTCTGCGGCACGATGTCGCCGAAGCCCACCGTGGCCATGGTCACCACCGCCCAGTACATGCTGCTGGGGATGCTGGTGAACCCATGGTTGGGGCCTTCGATCACATACATCATGGTGCCGGCGATGATGGTGATGGTGATCACCGTGAACAGGAATAGCAGCACCTTACGGCGGCTGCGCCACAACGACTCCATCAGCACGCCGCTCTCTTCGATGTAGCGGGTCAGCTTGAGAATCCGGAACACCCGCAGGATGCGCAGCGCGCGCACCACCAGCAGGCTCTGCGCGCCGGGGATGAACAGCGACAGGTAGGTGGGCAGGATCGAGGCCAGATCGATGATGCCCCAGATGCTGAATGCGTAGCGCAGCGGGCGTTTGACCACCACCAGCCGCAGCAGGTACTCGGCGGTGAACAGCACCGTGAAAACCCATTCCAGCACGTAAAGCCCGTCGGCATAGGCCGCATGGAAGCGTTGCACGCTGTCGAACATGACCACCACCACGCTGGCGATGATGGCGTAGACCAGCAGCAGGTCGAAATTGCGCGAGGGCCGGGTGTCGTGGCGGTAGATGATGTCGAACCACTGGCGGCGCCAGCCGGATTCGGTAGCGGGGTTGAGCTGGGGGGCGGTGAACGGTCGCATGGGGCGCATTGTGCCCCACCGGCTCAAAGCGCGAGAATGGGATCTTTCCTGAGCCGTTGACCGCCATGACTGCCGCTGCCACCGATCCGCTGTTGTCCCTGTCGCATTACTACCTGCCGGTCTACAAACCGCGCCAGGTGGTGCTCGAGCGCGGCCAGGGCGCGCGCGTCTGGGACAACCAGGGCCGTGAATTCATCGATCTGGCGGCCGGCATCGCCGTGTGCGGCCTGGGCCACAACGATCCGGACCTGACCGCGGCGCTGATCGAGCAGGCCGGCAAGCTGTGGCACACCAGCAACGTGTTCTACAGCGAACCGCCGCTGCGCCTGGCCGAAGAGCTGGTCACCGCCTCGCGTTTCGCCGAGCGCGTGTTCCTGTGCAACTCCGGTGCTGAAGCCAACGAAGTGGCGATCAAGCTGGTCCGCAAGTGGGCGTCCTCACTGGGCCGCCCGGCGCACCAGCGCGTGATCGTGACCTTCCGTGGCAGCTTCCACGGCCGTACCCTGGCTGCGGTCACTGCGACCGCCCAGCCGAAGTACCAGGAAGGCTACGAGCCGCTGCCCGGTGGCTTCCGCTATGTCGATTTCAACGACGAGGTACAGCTGGAGACCGCGATGGCCGCCGGCGATGTCGCGGCGGTGATGCTCGAGCCGATCCAGGGCGAGGGCGGGGTGATGCCGGCCAAGCCGGGCTTCCTCAAGCGCGTGCGCGAGCTGTGCGATCAGCACAACGCGCTGGTGGTGCTGGATGAGATCCAGGCCGGCATGGGCCGCACCGGCACGCTGTTCGCGCACTGGCAGGACAACATCACGCCGGACATCGTCACCCTGGCCAAGGCACTGGGCGGCGGCTTCCCGATCGGCGCGATGCTGGCCGGCCCGAAGGTGGCCGAGGTGATGCAGTTCGGCGCGCACGGCACCACCTTTGGTGGCAATCCGCTGGCGGCGGCCGTCGCCCGGGTGGCGCTGCGCAAGCTGTCCTCGCCGGAGATCGCGCACAACGTGAGCCGTCAGTCGCAGGCGCTGCGCGATGGCCTGGGCAGGATCAACGACGAGTTCAAGGTGTTCAGCCAGGTCCGTGGCCGCGGCCTGATGCTGGGCGCGGTGCTGGACAAGGATTTCGCCGGCCAGGCCGGTGCCATCCTGGATCACGCCGCCGAGCACGGCCTGCTGACCCTGCAGGCTGGCCCGGACGTGCTGCGCTTCGTGCCGTCGCTGAACATCACCGATGAAGAAATCGCCGAAGGCCTGAAGCGTCTTCGCGCGGCCGTGCAGTCGTTCATCGCGACGCGCTAGCCAATGGCGGTAGAGCCGACCGTTGGTCGGCTGCTGTGGCGATGGTAGAGCCGACCGTTGGTCGGCTCTACGCCAGGGCGTACCGCTTCAACACCTTGCCGAACGCGCGGCTGTCCGTCGCGGTCTCGGCCTGCAGGCCGGCCTGCCGTGCCCCGCGCACGTTGACGAACAGGTCATCGATGAACAGCGTGCGCTCGGCACGCGCGCCCAGCAGCCCCACCGCCTGCGTGAATATCGCCGGATCCGGCTTGCGCCCGCCCAACGCACCGCTGCACAGGATGCGGCCCCGCAGGGCATCGGCCAGGCTCGGCAGCAGCTGCGGAATCGTCTGCGCCATCAGCGCGCCGTTGTTGGTCAGGATGCCGATCGGCAGTGTCTGCGCGATACGTGCCACGCGTTCGATGACGCCCGTTTGCGGTGCGCACGCTGCGATGCGTGCGGCCTGCCACTGCACGACGCTGATCGTGGTCTGCAGCGCATCGCCCAACTGCTGCAGGTAGATGTCGGTCGCCATGCCGCTGTCATAGGCGCGTTCCAGCCCACTGTCGAACAGCGCCGCCTGCACCTGCGCCGCAGGGCAGCCGACGCTCGCCGCCAGATGGCGCACACGCAGATGCCGCGCATAGCGCACCAGTACGCCATCGAAATCCAGCAACAGGCACTCGATCACACGCGGCATGGGGCCGTCTCGTCCAGATCCAGCGCTGACCGTAACCCAGCCAGTGCCTGCGCTGCGACATCGCGTCGCACGTCGCCTGCACGGGCGGTCACTAGAATCGCGTGGACAGCCTGATGGAGATCGCCTTGAAACTGCTTGCCCCCGTGTTGCTCGCTGGCCTCATGCTGGCCCCGGCCGCCCATGCGCGCGTCTGCGCGATCGCCATCGACAGTACCGACCAGATGAGCTTCAGCCAGAAGGAACTCAAGGTCGCCGCCGATTGCACCCAGGTCAAATTGACCCTGCGCCACACCGGCAAGCTCGCCGCGACCGCGATGGGCCACAACTGGGTACTGACCCGCACCGCCGATTACCAGCCGGTCGCGATGGCCGGCATGCGCACGACGCTGGCCGACAGCTACCTGCCCAAGGGCGATGCGCGCGTGTTGGCGCACACGCCGGTGATCGGCGGTGGCCAGAGCACCAGCGTCACCTTCTCCACCGCCAAGCTGATCAAGGGCGGTCACTACACCTTCTTCTGCTCGTTCCCGGGCCACTTCGCGATGATGAAGGGCCGCTTCGTATTCGGTTGATCAACAGGGACGGAGGTAGTTATTAACTACCTCCGTCCCTGTTATTTGATCAGCCTTTGACGACCTTGAACGCTTCGCGGGCCGCTTCGAGCGTCGCCTCGATGATGCTGTCGTCGTGGGCGCTGGACAGGAAGCCGGCTTCGTACGCGGAGGGAGCCAGGAACACGCCGCGCTCCAGCATTGCGTGGAAGAAGGTGTTGAACGCGGTGATGTCGCACGCGGTCGCCTGAGCGTACGTTTCCACCTTCTGGTCAGTGAAGAACAGGCCGAACATCGCGCCGACCTGGGTGGTGGTCACGGCCACGCCTGCATCCGCCGCCGCCGCTTCCAGCCCCGCGCACAGGCGCGCGGCCGACGCACTCAGGCGATCATGGAAGCCCGGCTCCTGCACCAGTTCCAGCATCGCCAGGCCGGCGGCCATCGCCACCGGATTGCCGCTCAGCGTGCCCGCCTGGTAGATCGGGCCCGCCGGGGAGATCTGCGACATCAGTTCGCGACGACCACCGTAGGCGCCCACCGGCATGCCGCCGCCGATGATCTTGCCGAAGGTGGTCAGATCCGGAGTGACGCCGTAATGCGCCTGCGCGCCGCCGAGCGCCACGCGGAAGCCGGTCATCACTTCATCGAAAATCAGCACCGTGCCGTACTGCGTGCACAGCGCGCGCAGGTGCTGCAGGTAGCCTTCGCGCGGCGGAATGCAGTTGGCGTTGCCGACCACCGGCTCGATGATCAGCCCGGCGATGTGCTCGCCCTGTTCGGCGAACAGCGCGGTGGCCGCCTCGACATCGTTGTACGGCAGGGTCAGGGTGAGTTCGCTCAGGCCGGCCGGGACGCCGGGCGAGGTCGGCACGCCCAGGGTCAGCATGCCGCTGCCGGCCTTGACCAGGAACGAGTCGCCGTGGCCGTGGTAGCAGCCTTCGAACTTGACGATGCGGGTGCGGCCGGTGGCACCGCGTGCCAGCCGGATCGCCGACAGCGTGGCCTCGGTGCCGGAGTTGACCATGCGCACCATCTCGCAGGACGGCACCAGCCGGGTCAGGGTCTCGGCCATGGTCACTTCGGCTTCGCACGGCGCACCGAACGACAGGCCATTGCCGATCGCCTGCTTGACCGCCTGGCGCACGGCGGTGTGATTGTGGCCGACGATCATCGGGCCCCAGGAGCCGACGTAATCGATGTAGCGGTTGTCGTCCACGTCATACAGGTAGGGGCCGTCGGCGCGCTTGACGAAGAACGGCTCCCCGCCGACCGACTTGAACGCGCGCACCGGCGAGTTGACGCCACCCGGCAGCAGCTTCTGGGCGCGGGTGAACAGGGCGTGGGACTGGTCGTGGTTCATGCGGGTTCCTGGAAGCAATCGAGGTAGGCGTGCAGCGTGGCGACCGGATCCGGTGCGGCGTACACGCTGCTGATGACGGCGATCAGATCGGCGCCGGCAGCGATGAGCGGTGCCACATTGTCCGGCGTCAGCCCGCCGATCGCCACCCGCGGCAGCCCGAGTGCGGCGCTTTGCCGCAGCAGGTCGGGCGTGGCGCGGCGCGTGGTGGCCTTGCTGTTGCTGGCGAAGAAGGCGCCAAAGGCGAGGTAGCTGGCCCCGGCGGTGGCCGCCCGTTCGGCGCGCGCATGATCGTCGTAGCAGGAGATGCCGATGACGGCGGTCGGGCCAAGCAGGGCGCGTGCGGCAGCGATCCCTTCATCGTCCTCCCCCAGGTGCACGCCAGCCGCACCGACTGCCTGGGCCAGCGCGGGGTCGTCATTGATGATCAGCGGGGTGGCGTAGCGGGCGCACAGCGCCTGCAGTGCCTCGGCCTGTGCGCGGCGCAGCGGGGCATCGGCGGTCTTGTTGCGGTACTGCAGCAGGGTGACGCCGGTGGCCAGCAGCGGCGCGGTACGCGCCAGCAGGCGGGCGGTATCGGGCTCGTCCGGGGTGATCAGGTAGACGCCGCGCGGCGGCGTGGGGGCTGAAGCGTGATTCATCAATGGCTACCGGTAGTGCAACGGGAGTGGGACAATGCAGGCTGTCAGCCCTTGTCCCACCGTGATTATCCGATGACCGACGCTACCGCCACCACTTTCCGCACCTGGATGTGCGTTGTCTGCGGGTTCCTGTACAGGGAAGAGGATGGCCTGCCGGAAGAGGGCATCGCGCCGGGCACGCGCTGGGAAGACATTCCCGAGACGTGGACGTGCCCGGACTGCGGCGTGACCAAGGATGATTTCGAGATGGTCGAAGTCGACTGAGGCTCCGCCAGGCGCCGTGTCACGGCGCCGTCAGTGCAGGCGCGGCACCACGCCACCGAGGCCGACCAGCTTCTCACGCACGAACTGCGCATCGCTGGCCTTGGCATTGCGCTTGAGATACAGCCCCAGATCGCTGCGCGCGCCGGCCTCGTAGTCCAGCTGCAGGTAGGCCATGCCGCGATCGCGCAGGGCATCGTCCTGCTCGGGGGCGAGTTTCAGCAGGCGATCGGCACTGCGCGCGGCGCGGTCCCATTCCCCCCGTTCGACGTACACGCCATGCAGGTTGCGCAGCATCCGCATCAGGATCGCGCGTGCCGGGGCCGGATCCAGGATCTGGGCCAGCACATCGTCGTCGGGGACTTCCCCGCCCAGGTGTGAGCGCGCGCGTTCGCGCAGTTCGTCCACGCCAAGCGGGCGGCCGCCGTTGAACGGGTCCATCACCAGCACGCCGTCATTGAGCGGCAGGCGCACCAGGAAATGCCCGGGGAAGGACACCCCGTCCAGCGGGATGCCGAGCCGGCGCGAGACTTCCATCTGCACCAGTGCCAGCGAGATCGGGTTGCCCAGGCGGCGTTCGAAGACCTGGTTCAGATAGCTGTTGCGCGGGTCGTAGTACTCGCCGTGGTCGCCGCTGTAGCCCAGCTCGTCGAACAGATGACGGTTGACCGCGGCAATCTTCAGCGGCCACATGTCGATCGTGGCGATCTCGGTACGCAGGTGGTCGGCGTGGCTTTGCAGGACCGCCTCGTAGACGGCGGGGTCCAGATCCGGGTATTCATCCCGGGCAATCAGCAACGCGGTCGGCAACAGCGGCAGCGCCTCGTCATCCAGCTCGGCCAGCGAGTCCCACGTCGGCAATGTGATCTGCCCCTGCATGGGACAAGACTGGCGACAAACGCGCCGCGATTCAAGGGCGCGGCGCGTTTATCAGGACAGTTTTATTTGCCGTCGGCGATGCCGGGACCGAACGTCAGCTCGGTGCCGTCTTTGAGCGCCATCTTTTCGGCCTGCCCGGCATTGAGTTCCAGCACGTAGCGAGCCGGCTCGCTGCTGGGGTAGGGCGGGCAACGATCGCCGGCCGAACACGGCGGCACATCGCGCTGCTGGCTGACCAGGCGGCGCTGCGCGTCGAAGTACAGGATGTCCAGGGCGATCTTGGTGTTCTTCATCCAGTACGCCTGCAGCTCTTCGCGTTCGTGGATGAACAGCATGCCGTGATCCTCGGGCATCTGGTCGCGGAACATCAGCCCGCGGGCGCGGGTGTCGTCGTTGGTGGCCAGCTCAACGTGGTAACGGTTGCCGTCCAGTTCCACCCAGTGACGGGCGTTGGTGCTGGCACAGCCGGCCAGGGTGAACAGCAGGAGCAGGGGCAGCAGGCGCAACAGGGACATGGGCGTACCTCGTTGGGGCAGCCGGCGCGGGCGCCGGCCACGGGGATCAGATCACGATCGGCGGCTCACCGCCGATGATCACCACATCGGCCGGGCGGCGCGCAAACAGGCCGACGGCGACCACGCCCGGCAGCTGGTTGAGCTCGCGTTCCAGCTTCACCGGATCGGTGATCTCCAGATGGTGGATGTCCAGGATCACGTTGCCGTTGTCGGTGACCACGCCCTCGCGCCACGCCGGCTGGCCGCCGGTCATGTCCATGATGCGGCGGGCGACCAGGCTGCGCGCCATCGGGATCACTTCCACCGGCAGCGGGAACCTGCCCAGCACCTTCACCTGCTTGCTCGGGTCGATGATGCACACGAAGCGCTCGCTGGCCTCGGCGATGATCTTCTCGCGGGTCAGCGCGGCGCCGCCGCCCTTGATCAGGTTCTTGTTGGCGTCGCACTCGTCGGCCCCGTCCACATACAGCGACAGGTTGCCGGTGTGGTTGAGCTCGAGCACCTCGATGCCGTGCTGCTTCAGGCGCGCGGTGCTCTGGTCCGAACTGGACACGGCGCCCTTGATGCGGTGCTGGATCCTGGCCAGGGCGTCGATGAAGTAGGCCACGGTGGACCCGGTGCCGACCCCGACGATCATGCCGTCTTCGACGTATTCAATGGCTTTTTCAGCGGCCAGGCGCTTGGCTTCGGACATGGCGGGCAACTCTTGGAGGAAAGGGGGTCAGTGCTTTTCCAGCGACAGCAGCAGCTTCCACTGCGCGGCCGTCACCGGGAGGATCGAGAGGCGGTTGCCGCGCGCGGTCAGCGGAAAACCCTCGCCCAGCGCATCGGCGTGCAGCTTGATCTCGTCCAGCGAAATGGTGTCGCGCAGTTTGCGCTCGAAGGCCACGTCCACCAGCATCCAGCGCGGTTCTTCGCGGGTTGCCTTGGCGTCGTAATAGTCCGAGCCGGGATCGAACTGGGTATCGTCTGGATAGGCCTCGCTGGCCACCGTGGCCAGCCCGACGATGCCTGGCACCTTGGTATTGGAGTGGTAGAACATCACCCCGTCGCCGACCTTCATGCCATCGCGCATGAAGTTTCGCGCCTGGTAGTTACGCACGCCGTTCCAGGGCTCACGGCCCACGCGCTGCAGATCATCGATGGAAAAGGCGTCCGGTTCGGACTTCATCAGCCAGTAGCGCTTGCGTGCGGTCATGCGGAGTCTTTGATTACGGTAGGTGCCGACCGTTGGTCGGTACGCAGACAAGGGTGGAGACGTCGGTGCAGATCGCATCCACCGCGACGTCCCACGGCTGTACCGGCAGATCATCGACCTGCTGGACCGAGAAGCCGACCCCGACCAGCCACGGCGGCGCCGGGCGCTGGTGGCGGAATGCGAAGCTGCGATCATACCAGCCGCCTCCCATGCCCAGCCGCCGGCCCTGTGCGTCGAAACCGACCAGTGGCGCGACCACCAGCGCCATCTGCTCCGGTGCGAGGGTGTCGTCCAGGGCGAGATCGGGTTCGGGGATGCCGAAGCGGTTGGTGGTCAGCGCCTGCCCCGGGCGCCAGGGCGCGAAGCGCAGCGTCTTCTCGTGCAGGATCGGCAGGCAATAGGTCAGGCCGGTGGGCAACTGCATCTGCCAGCGGTGCAGCGCGATCTCGCCATCCATCGCCCAGTAGCCGGCGACATGGCCCTGCGTGGGCGCGAATGGAAGGGCGAGCAGGCCATCGGCCAAGTGTTCGGCGGCGGCCAGGCGCACGGCGGCGGGGAGATCACGGCGGCGTTGGCGCAGCTGCTGGCGCAGTGCGGAGCGCGGGTCGGTCATGCCTGGGTCCGGAGCGTGCGGGGGAAGCGGATAAAACAAGAGCGACGTCCCAAGGGAACGCCGCTCTTGCTGGAATATTGCATTCTCCGCCGTGACGATGCATGCGAAACGACCTTGAACCCGGGGTTCAAGTGGGTACGCTGGGGTTCCATCGGGCTTCCCGCTACAAGGCGGACTTGCACTCCCGGCGCCGTCGCGCACCCGTGGTCGTAATTAAGGGACAAGGCGAATGTTTGCACACGCCGTCGTTCACAGCAGAGAACGCGACGAGGATTATAGCCCTCTTGTGCGATTCGACCAGTCCGTTCGTCGGTCCAATTGCATGTCAATTCAGATCGATGAAGACCGCGCGATGCACGTGTGCAATCAAACACCGCGTGGAACCGGCGCGTGGATCAACCTGCGCCGTCAAAGGCGCGATCCAGCCGCCGGTTCAGATCACTCAGGGTCTGCTGCAGGGCGATGGCCTGGCGTGCGTGCTCGTCGCGCAGCTGCTGCAGCTCGTGCGCCAGGTTCAGCGCGGCGAGCACCGCGACGCGGTCGACCGCGGCCATCCGGTTGCTGCCCCGGATCTCGCGCATCTTCGCGTCCAGCAAGCGGGCGGCGGCGGTCAGGCTTTCGCGCTCCTCGGCGCCCACGCCCACGGTGTATTCACGATCCAGGATGCGGACACTGACCGGTTCGGTCTGGCTCATGTGTGCTGCTCCAGGGATTTGAGGCGGGTGATCATCGCTTCCACCCGGGAGCGGGCCTGCTCGTTCTTGGCCAGCAGCTGGGAGCGCTCGCCGACCAGCTGCTCCTGCTGGTGGCGCAGGCTGCGGTTTTCCTCGGCCAGGCGCTGGTTGCGCTCAAGCAACGCCTCCACCCGGGCGGCGAAGGCCTGCAATTGGGCGATGGCGTCGGCGGGTTCCATGTCCGGCACGATAGGCAAGGGCGGATGGGGCGGTCAAGCGAATAATGACGGGGCCTGCTGGCAGTTGACGCGCCGGTGGCGGGGCGTGGCTCGGGGCGGGCCATGGCAACCCGGTGGACACAGGTGGATTGCTACACTGTGGCGCTCACAAACCGTAGCCCCAAGATGACCGAACTCCCGAGTGTCGACGACGTAAACCAGGCCAGCCAGGCCCTGGGCCTGGGCGCCAGCGCCGCTGAACTGCACGGCGGCCTGTGCGGCTGGCTGTCCGCCGGCGGTGCGCCGGTGCGTGAATGGCCGGCCCGCGTGCTGGCTGATGACAACCTGCCGACCCCGGCCGAAGGTGACGCCTTGTCGCGCCTGCTCGATGCCAGCGTGGCGCAGATGGAAGACCGCGATTTCGCCTTTGAGCTGTTGCTGAGTGATGCCACCGAGACCGCCGCGCAGGCCGATGCGCTGTTCACCTGGGCGCGCGCGTTCCTGGGCGGTTTCGGGCTGGGCTCGGGCCAGAACCGGCCGGCTTTGTCCGAAGAGGGCGATGAGGCCCTGACCGATCTGGCCAAGCTGGCCCAGGCCTCCAGCGAGGACTTTGAAAGCGGCAACGACGATGACGAAGACGCGCTGGCCGAGATCGAGGAGTTCATCCGCGTGGCGGTGCTGCTGCTGCACGGCGACTGCGTCATGGCCGCGCGCCATCGGCAGCGCCTGAACTGAGATGGATATCCGGCAGCTGACCGGCATCTCCGCCGCCGAATACACCCGCCGCCGCCAGCAGTTGATGGAGATGGCCGGCGACGACGCGATCCTGGTGCTGCCGGCCGCGTCCGAGCGGGTGCGCAGCCTGGATACGCATTATCCGTTCCGCCAGGACTCGGACTTCTGGTACCTGAGCGGCTTCCCGGAACCGGACGCCGTGCTGGTGCTGATCCCGGGGCGCCGCCATGGCGAGGTGATCCTGTTCTGCCGCGAGCGCGACGCGGACCGCGAAGCCTGGGATGGCGCGCGCGCCGGCCAGGAAGGCGCGGTCTCGCAGTACGGCATGGACGATGCGTACCCGATCGACGATCTGGACGACATCCTGCCCGGCCTCTTGGAAGGGCGCTCTCGGGTGTACTACCACTTCGGCCGCGATGCCGAGTTCGATCTCAAACTGATCGGCTGGGTCAACCGGGTGCGCTCGCAGGTGCGGCATGGCGCGCAGCCACCGCATGAGTTCCTGGAACTTGGCCACCTGCTGCACGAGCAGCGGCTGTTCAAATCGACCGCGGAAATCTCGCTGATGCAGCGCGCTGCCGATATCAGCGTGCAGGCGCATCTGGCCGCGATGCACGTGGCGCGGCCGGGCATCCACGAGTACGAACTGCAGGCCGATCTGGAGCGTGTGTTCCGTGCCAATGATGCGTGTGCGGCTTACAGCAGCATTGTCGGTGCCGGTGCCAATGGCTGCATCCTGCATTACCGCGACAACAATGCGTGCTCACACGATGGCGATCTGGTCCTGATCGATGCCGGTGCCGAGTACCGCGGCTACGCCAGCGACATCACCCGGACCTTCCCGGTCAACGGCCGTTTCACCGCCGAACAGCGCGCGCTGCATGATCTGGTCGGTGCGGCGCAGGCTGCGGCACTGGCCCAGGCACGGCCAGGCAATGCGTACGAAGCCGGCCATCTGGCCGCGGTGGAAACCCTGACCGAGGGCCTGCTGCGGCTCGGCCTGCTCAAGGGCACGCTGGAAGAGAACATCGCCCAAGCGCATTACCAGCGCTTCTACCGGCACAAGACCGGGCACTGGCTGGGCCTGGACGTGCACGACGTGGGTGATTACCGGTTGGCGGGGGATTCGCGGATGCTGGAGCCGGGCATGGTGTTCACCATCGAGCCGGGCCTGTATGTCTCACCGGATGACCGCAGCGTGGACGCGCGCTGGCGCGGTATCGGCATTCGTACCGAAGATGACGTGCTGATCACCGAGGACGGCCACCAGGTGCTGACGGCTGCCTTGGCGCGCAGTGCCGATGAGATCGAAGAAGCGATGGCCAAGCGCTGATCCGCTTCAGGGTGGAGCCACCCCATGGGTGGCTGCGCGGTGCGTGACGAAGGCACCGCTGGCCGTGCAGTGCATCACACCGGTAGTGCCGGCCGCTGGCCGGCACCCGCATTCCCCGCTCAGCTGGCCGCCGCAAACACCGGACGGGTCAGGTTGTCGGCCTCGCCTGCAGTGCACAGCACCTCGTCCTCGATCCGCACACCGCCATACGGGCGGAAGAAATCCACGCGGTCCCAGTTGATGCTGGCGCCATTGCCGGCCTGCTTGACTTCGTCCAGGAGCATGTCGATGAAGTACACGCCCGGCTCGATGGTGACCACCATGCCGGGTTCCAGCACGCGGGTCATGCGCAGGTACGGGTGACCCTGCGGGCGCTCGATGCGGCCACCGCGGTCGCTGGCCGCAAAGCCGGCCACGTCATGCACCTGCAGGCCGATCAGATGGCCCAGGCCGTGCGGGAAGAAGGCCGCGCTCACACCGGTGGCCAACGCTGCCTCCGGCGAGACGTTGAGCACGCCGACGTCCTTGAGGATGCCCATCAGCGACAGGTGTGCGTCGATGTGAAGCTGTTTGTAATCCACGCCGGCACGCACGGCGGCGCCCATCTGCTGCTGGGCCGCGTCCACAGCGTCGATCAGGGCCTGGAATTCATCGTGGCCGCTCGCCGCGTAGGTGCGGGTGATGTCGCTGGCATAGCCGTACGCGCTGGCACCGGCGTCGATCAGGAAGCTGCGCAGCGGGGTCGGCGCGCTGCGGCCAAGATCGGTGTAATGCAGCACAGCGGCGTGTTCGTTGAGGCCGATGATGTTGCCGTACGGCAGCTCATTGGCGTCCTGGCCAACCGCACGGCAGTACGCCATGTGGATCTCGAACTCGCTGGCGCCAGCGCGGAAGGCGGCCTCGGCGGCACGATGGCCGCGCACGCCCAGTCGCTGCGCTTCGCGCATCAGCGCGATTTCATAGGGAGTCTTGTAGCCGCGCTGCCAGTCCAGGTAATCGATCACCGGCGCCGGGTTGTTCGGCACGAACGCGCCCAGCGTACTCTGCGGCTCACCGAGGATCGCGCAGCGGGTCGCGTCCTTCGGCAGCAGCGCCAGGGCATCGTCGGGTTTACGGATGATCTTGATGTCGACATGCTCTACCCACCAGCCGTTCGGCGCATCCGGCACTACGTGCCAGTAATCGAAGGGCTGGTAGAAAATCAGCGTGGGGCGCTGCCCCGGGGTGTACACCAGCCAGCTGTTGGGCAGCTTGGTCAGTGGCAGCCAGGCCTTGAAGTTCGGGTTCACCGCATACGGGTAATCGCGATCGTCGAACGCCTGGTAGTGCTGGGTACCGCTGGGAATCACCAGATGGTCGAAGCCGCCACGGGCCAGCGCTTCATCGGCGCGCTGGCGCATCACGCTGGCATGGTGGGAATACAGGGCGCCGAGGTCTGGCTGGTTCATGGCATGAAGCTCGCTGACAGTGCGGAATGCAGCCCTAGATTCTGCCGTAATCACGCCGTCGGCGCTGTGCCGGAACCGGCGCTCACACTGCCGAAGTTTCCTCGGCGATCCACTGCCGCAGCTGCTCGCGTGCTTCGCGCGCCAGGGTCAGGAAGCGGAAGCCCACCCAGGCCTGGCCCGGCGCATGGGTCTGCTCGCTCCACAACAGGTGCACGCCCACCTCGATCAGCAGCGGCTGCCCCTGTGGCCCGGCGATGGTGAACTGCAGCTGGTACAGCGCATCGTCCTGCATCGGCACTGAGGCCAGCATCAGCATGCCGGTCTCGGAGACATTGCCGAGCCGGCCGATCACGGTCTCGGCCATCTGATCGGTGACGGGCACCAGCTCGGTCACCTGGCGGCGCGGCGCGCGGCGGGTATCGGGTGTGGTCATCCGGCGTTCTCCGCAGGGTTGCCGGCCAGCGAGCGCAGGGTGCGCAACGTGGCCTGCCAGGCGCGGTCGATCAGCCTGCCCTTGTCTTCGGTAACGATCCGCACCTGGCCGTGTGCCATCAGCCGCGCCAGGGCATCGAGCGAATGCTCGCCGACCTTCTGCCCGCGTTGATTGACGAACAGGGCGTTGTCGGTGATCAGGCTGTACCAGGACAGCCGCTGGCGGCGGATGTCGCCCTGCTGGTTGGTGGTGAACTCGAACCAGGTGCCGAACGGCAGCGTGCGCAGCTGGCGATAGCAGTCGTCTTCGGCGGTGCTGCGCGCGAGCGGGGCGACCTTGCGCGGGTCGCTGGCATCGGCCTGTTCGCCCAGCCGGGTGCGGGCGCGCAGGCGTGCGGTGAGTTCGGTGCGCGAGCTGCTGTCGTCCTCGCCCCCGGGCGTGGACAGGCGCCGCGCGATGGCGGCGGCTTCGTCCTGGTGGTAGCCAACCTGCAGCAAGGCGGACTCGACTTCGTTGCCCAGCACGTCATCGCGCTCGGCCGCGCCGGGCGCCAGACAGGTGACCTCGGCGATCCGGGCCGTTTCCTGCTGGCGCTGCTGCCACTGCGGCGAGGTTTCGCCGTTGCGCAGCAGGGTGAGCGTGAGTACGTCCGACCACGCCTGTTTGAGCAGCGCCTGCACGAAGCGCGGGGGCGCGGCCTGTGCGCACAGCTGCTCGATACTGGTGCTGGCCTGCTGCTTGGCCGCTTCCAGCCGCTCCTTGCCGCGGGCAGCTTCGACATGCCGCCGCTCGGCCAGCTCGGCCTTGTGGGCCAGGGCGCGGAAGTGCTGCTGGATGTCCTCGTTGGCGGTGTCGAACACCGCCACATCGCCGTCGTACTCGTTGACCACCTGATCTACGGCGTGGCCGAGCTTCTGCACCAGCTGCGGGTCCACGTCTTCCTCGCCCAGCCAGTTGGCGCCGGCCTCGGCCACCGCATTGAGCAGTTCACGCGCGGGGTGCTGGTCACGCACGAAGAACGCCGGGTCGGACAACGCCGCACGGGCGACCGGCACCTGCAGCCGGGTCAGCAGGTCGGCGGCCACGGCCTCGGGCCGGACCTCGCGCTGGATCTGCCCGTACAGCATGTCCAGCAGATCGAAGGTGTCGCTGTCCTTGACGGTCAAGGCCGCCTGCGCGCCATGGTCCGCGCGGACCTGGGCAAGCAGGGCGTTGTGCAGATCGGCCATGCTGCGGCGTGCTCCGCCCGGGGCAACTGCCTGGGTCTGCAGCTTGGCCAGCGTGGCGTGCACGGCCTCAGCAGGAACGGCCAGCGCGGGGGGAGTTTCGGGGGTGAGCAACGCGGTGTTGGTGGGATGCCCGGGTGCCTCACCCGGCGCCGTATGGGCGGCATGCGCCTGGCGGGCCGCGCCCAGCAACTGGTGCAGGGCCGACATCGCCGGGGCGCCAAGGTCGGCCGCCGCAGGCGCGGCGTGGGTGGCCGTTGACGATGCAGGCGTCGACGCCGATGCCGCGGCCGCGGCACCGTCATCGGTGGGGGTGCGGTCGGCCGGGGGGGCGGCCGGCGGCGACATCGCCATGGCTTCCTGGGTCATGGCTGCCCAGCCGGCGCTGGGGGCGCTGCCGTTCCAGCCGGTCAACGGGCGTGCGGCGGCGCCGCCACGGGCGCCGGGCAGGCCGCGCTCGGGACCGGTGATGATCCGGCGCGTCGTGGCCGAGCGCGCCAGATATGGGGTGTAGACCAGCCCGGGCAGCACACCTTCGTGCGCCAGCAGGATGTTGGCGCGCTCCAGCAGCTCACCCAGCCGTTCCAGCAGTTGGCGGTCGAACACGCGGTACAGCGCCAGCTGCGTCTCCAGGCCCAACGCGAAGTCCTCACCCAGGTCGCGCACGATCCGGCACAACGCCTGCGGACCGAACGGCAGGTCATCGACATCGAAGGCCGGGCCGGCGGCGAGCACGCCGAAGCGTTGGCCAAGCAATTGCAGCGCGCTGGCCGAGCGCTGGGCTTCGCGGCGGATGATATCGACCAGGACGATGTCGCGATCCACGTCGGTGTCGTTGACCAGGGTCAGCGCAGTGGCGGTGACGGCTACCTCGGTCGACACGGTGCGCTGGGTGTGCCGCGGCCCGCGCAGGCTGGCCAGGCTGTCGCCCAGTGCGTCCAGAAAGCGTGGGCCGAACTGCGCGTTGACCTCATGCAGCTGCCGGGCCTGCGCGAAGATATCCGCCTGGATCTGGCTGTTGAGGGCGCGCTCGGCATCGCGGAACAGCTCGCGCTCCAGCTCCACGACGGTCATTCTGAGCGGGGTGGTGAGGGTCTGCACCGCCAGCCCGTGCAGCGCGGCCAGCAGGCGGCGCACGCGCGGAGGCGCGGCCACGCCCGCAAAGCGGGTCATGTCGGGCTGGGACGACGAAGGTGCGGGCGCAGACATCCGATGTTCTTCCAGCTCCCCTGAGAACACGGAATCTAACGGTTTCGCGGGGAGCCGGCCAGCGGCCGGCACTACCGGGCATCTGGGGAGCCGGCCGGCGCATAGGCGGGGTGCCGGCCAGCGGCCGGCATTACCCCTTGAGGCAGGCGCCGTCCTTCAGGGCAGGAACAGCTCGACCACGTCGTTGGTGAAGCGCCGGCCCAGCTCGGTGGGCGTGGCGCGATCGCCGCTGACGGTCATCCAGCCCTTGGCCACGGCCACACCCAGCGGCGTGGCGATCTGCGCACGGTCCAGCCCGGTACGCGATTCGAAATCCTTCAGGCCAAACCCTTCATGCAGGCGCAGCAGGTTGAGCATGTACTCGAACGGCAGGCGCTCGGCGCTGATCACATCGTCGCCGCCGATCGAGGCCAGCGTGCCGGCGGTATCCATGAAGGTCTGCGGGTGCTTGTGCTTCCAGCGGCGCAGCACGTGCTGCTCGGCACCGCTGCTGATCTTGCCGTGCGCGCCGGCGCCGATCCCCAGGTAATCGCCGAAGCGCCAGTAATTGAGGTTGTGCTGGCTCTGCCGGCCCGGCCTGGCATAGGCGCTGACCTCGTACTGCGCAAAGCCGGCCTCGGCCAGCATCTGCTGGCAGTGCTCCTGGATGTCCCACGCCGAATCCTCGTCGGGGATGCCCTGCGGCGGCCGCGCGAAGAACACCGTGTTCGGCTCCAGCGTGAGCTGGTAGTGCGACATATGCGTGGGCTGCAGCGCGAAGGCGCGCTCCAGGTCATGCTCGGCCTGGGCCAGCGTCTGCTGCGGCAGCGCGTACATCAGGTCGATGTTGAAGTTGTCGTAGCCGGCGTCCTGCGCCAGCTTCACCGCCCGCTCGGCCTCGCCACTGTCGTGGATGCGGCCCAGGCGCTGGAGCGCCGCATCGTTGAAGGTCTGGATGCCGAAGCTGATCCGGTTCACGCCGGCCGCACGGTAGCGGTCGAAACGGCCGTGCTCGGCGGTGCCCGGGTTGGTCTCCAGGGTCACTTCCAGATTCGGTGCGAAGCGCAGCCGGGCCGAGGCCGCCTGCAGGAAGCGGTCGATGGCTTCCGGCGGGAACAGGCTCGGCGTGCCGCCACCGAAAAACACACTGCTCACCACCCGGCCCCAGACCAGCGGCAGGTCCTGGTCCAGATCGCGGATCAACGCATCGATGTAGGCCTCGAACGGCAGTTCGCCCTTGGCCGCATGCGAGTTGAAATCGCAGTACGGGCATTTGCGCACGCACCACGGCAGATGCACGTACAGCGCCAGCGGCGGCGTCACCAGCCGCGGGGCATGGTCGTGATCGCCGGTGCAGGCCTCGCCGGGCAGGTGGGAGCAGTGGTCGTGTGACATCAGAGCAGGGCGGGCAGTTTCTGCTTCAGCAGTTGCAGGGCTTTTGCGCGGTGGCTCATCGCGTTCTTCAGGTCCGGCGCCATTTCAGCAGCGGTCTGCGCCAGCACCGGGTCCAGGAACAGCGGGTTGTAGCCGAAGCCGTGGCTGCCGCGAAGCTCGTCTACGATCACGCCTTCCCAGCTGCCTTCGCAGATCAGCGGCTGCGGATCATTGGCATGGCGCAGCAGCACGATCACCGCGTAGAAGCGGGCAGTGCGGCGGTCAGCGGGCACATCGCGCATGGCCTCAAGCAACTTGGCATTGTTGGCGGCATCGTTGGTCGGGCTGCCGGCATAGCGTGCGCTGTACAGGCCGGGTGCGCCGTCGAGCGCATCCACGATCAGGCCCGAGTCGTCGGCCAGCGCGGGCAGGCCGGTGCTTTCGCAGGCGTGGCGCGCCTTGATCAGGGCATTCTCGACGAAGGTCAGGCCGGTTTCCGGCACGTCGCTGACGCCCAGCGCGCCCTGCGCCACGATCTCCAGCGGCAGGCCGGCGAGCATCGCCTGCAGTTCTTTCAGTTTGCCGGCGTTGCCGCTGGCCAGGACCAGTTTCATTGCTTGGGCTCCAGCAGATCCCACGTGTTGCCGTACAGATCGCGGAACACCGCGACCGTTGCGTAGACCTCCTCGCGTGGGGTTTCGAGGAAGGTCACGCCACGCGCGGTCATCGCCGCGTGGTCACGCCAGAAATCATCGGTGTTCAGGAAGAAGCCGACCCGGCCGCCGGTCTGGTTGCCGATCCGCGCGCGCTGTTCGTCGTTGCTTGCGCGCGCCAGCAGCAGGGCTGCGGCGCTGCCGTCGGTCGGCCCGACCACCACCCAGCGCTTGTCCCCCTGGTCGATGTCATCGATCAGGGTGAAGCCCAGCGCGCCGGTGTACCAGGCGATCGCCTCGTCGTAGTCGGCCACCACCAGGGTGGTCAGGGCGATGCGACGGTTCATGCCTGGGCCAGGGCCGCCTGCTGCGCGGCGAACAGGTCCTTGATGCCCTTCTCGGCCAGGGCCAGCAGTGCATCCAGTTCATCGCGGCGGAAGGCGTGGCCTTCGGCGGTGCCCTGCAGTTCGATGAAACCGCCGCCGTCGTTCATCACAACGTTCATGTCGGTATCGCAGTCGCTGTCTTCGGCGTAATCCAGATCCAGCACCGGGGTGCCGCGGTACACGCCGACCGACACCGCCGCGACCGCGCCGAAGATCGGGTTGCGCTTGATGTCGCCGCGCTTGATCAGGAAGTTCACCGCATCCACCAGGGCCACGTAGGCGCCGGTGATCGCGGCGGTACGGGTGCCGCCATCGGCCTGCAGTACGTCGCAATCGAGGGTGATGGTGCGCTCGCCGAGTGCGCCACGGTCGATGCAGGCGCGCAGCGTGCGGCCGATCAGGCGCTGGATTTCCAGTGTGCGGCCACCCTGCTTGCCGCGGGCGGCTTCGCGGTCGTTACGGGTGTGGGTCGAACGCGGCAGCATGCCGTACTCGGCGGTCACCCAGCCTTCGCCCTTGCCACGCAGGAAACCCGGCACGCGGTTTTCCACGGTGGCGGTGCACAGCACGCGGGTCTCGCCGAAGCTGACCAGGACCGAGCCCTCGGCGTGACGGGTGAAGGCGCGCTCGATGCGCACTTCGCGCAGCTGGTCGGCCTGGCGGCCACTGGGACGGGAATCAGTCATGCTCAAGTTCCGGTAAGACGGGGGATGCGGGGCCACGCCCGGGCCGGGGACCGGCGGGCGAGGAGGCTCTGAGGAGACCGCTAGGGTACCATTTGCACTTTGAGAGCACCGGAAACCCGCATGATTCGAAGCATGACCGCCTATGCCAACGGCGAGCGCGCCACCCGCTGGGGCACGCTGGCCTGCGAGCTGCGCTCGGTCAACCACCGGTTCCTGGAGGTCGGCGTTCGCCTGCCTGAAGAACTGCGTGCGTTGGAGCCGCACCTGCGCGAGCGCGTCGCTTCCCGCTGCAGCCGCGGCAAGATCGATCTGGTCATGCGCCTGCGCGCGCCGGAGGTCACCGGGGCGCTGGTGGTCAACGATGCGCTGCTGGGCCAGCTCGGCGAGCTGGCGACCCGGCTGTCCTCGGGCTTCCCCAGCCTGCAGGTGAGCTTCACCGAGCTGCTGCAGATGCCGGGTGTGATGCAGGGCGAGGCGGTCGATGCCGCCGCGCTGCATGCCGAAGCCCTGGCGCTGCTGGATACGGCCCTGGACGGCTTCGTCGCCGCGCGTGAGCGTGAAGGCGACAAGCTGGCCACCGCGATCCAGGAGCGCGTGGACAGCATCGAGCGCATCGCCGCCGAGGTCACCACCCTGATTCCGCTGATCCGCGAGGGCCAGCGCACCAAGCTGGCGGCCCGTCTGGCGGACCTGCCGCACCCGGTCGATCCCGGCCGTGCCGAGCAGGAGCTGGTGATGTGGCTGCAGAAGCTGGACGTGGATGAAGAGCTGGACCGCCTGGGCAGCCACATCGCCGAGATCCGCCGCGTCTTCCAGCAGCGTGAGCCGGTCGGCCGCCGCCTGGACTTCCTGCTGCAGGAGTTCAACCGCGAGGCCAATACGCTGGGCTCCAAATCGGTGGACAGCCGTACCTCCAATGCTGCCGTCGAGCTGAAGGTGCTGATCGACCAGATCCGCGAACAGGTGCAGAACATCGAATGAGCAGCCCGATCCCCTCCGTCGGCGCGCCTGCGCGTGGCACCCTGTACATCGTCGCCGCGCCTTCCGGGGCCGGCAAGAGCAGCATCGTCAACGCCACCCTGGCCCGCGACCCGCAGATCGCCCTGTCGATCTCCTTCACCTCGCGCGCCACGCGCCCGGGTGAAATCAATGGCGAGCACTACCACTTCGTCAGCGCCGAGGAATTCGAGCGGATGATCGCCGCCGGCGATTTCTTTGAACATGCCTGGGTGCATGGCGACTGGAAGGGCACCGCGCGGCAATCCGTGGAGCCGCAGCTGTCGGCCGGCCAGGACGTGCTGCTGGAGATCGATTGGCAGGGCGCCCAGCAGGTCCGCCAGCTGGTCCCGGGCACGGTCACCGTGTTCATCCTGCCGCCGTCCAAGCAGGCGCTGCAGGACCGGATGCGCAAGCGCGGGCAGGACAGCGAAGCAGTGATCGCCCAGCGTCTGTCCGCCGCGCGTGAAGAGATGCTGCACTTCAACGATTTCGACTACGTGATCGTCAACGAGGTCTTCGAGACCGCGGTGGACGAACTGTGCGCCATCTTCACGGCCAGCCGCCTGCGCCGGGAGGCCCAGAAGGTCCGCCACGCGGGGCTCATCCAGGCCCTGCTGACCCAGGATCCGGCCACAACCGACTGATTCTCAACGGGGTACTAGCCGGTTGGCTTGATTTTGTCCAGTCCTGGCCGGTACAATCCGTCCCCTTTCCCTCATTCGATTGAGCAGCCCTCACCGGCTGCCGGGAGCCCGCATGGCCCGCATCACCGTAGAAGATTGTCTGGAAGTCGTTAACAACCGTTTCGAACTGGTCATGATGGCGTCCAAGCGCGCCCGTCAGCTGGCCAATGGCGTCCAGGCCACCCTGGACAACAGCGAAACCGAAGACAAGCCGACCGTGCTGGCGCTGCGCGAAATTGCCGCCCGCAAGATCGACAACGCCCTGATCGACGAAGTCGAGAAGGCCGAGCGCGAGCGTGCCGAGCGTGAAGCACTGGAATGGGCCGCTGCCGAAGTCGTCGCCGACGAAGACATGTCCAAGAACGACGACTGATCGCCTCACGCGTTCGTTGTTGTTGCTGCGAACAGCCCGCCTTCTGGCGGGCTGTTTCGTTTGGGCGGGTGGTGGATCCGGTGCACGCGTGTTGTTGCAGGTGAAACTCCCTGTTCAGGGGTTTGCCGATATCACGCCGCTGGCATAGTCTTTGAGCATGAACCCAGGCCCCACTGCCAAGGTCGCCACGCCCGCCGGCGCGGCCGTACCCGACTATGTACTCCAGCTTGAGCGCGCAGCGCACTATCTGCCGCCCGACCAACTGCCGCTGCTGCGCCGCGCCTGGGAAGTAGGCGCCGCTGCGCATGCCGGCCAGACCCGCAAGTCCGGCGAGCCCTACATCACCCATCCGGTTGCCGTCGCGCAGGTGCTGGCCGAGCTTGGCCTGGACGTGGAGGCGCTGATCGCCGCGATCCTGCACGACACCATCGAAGACACGCCACTGACCCGTGAGGAGCTGGCCGCCGAGTTCGGCGAGGCCGTGGCCGAGCTGGTCGATGGCGTCACCAAGCTGGACAAGCTGAAATTCCGCGATCGCCAGGAAGCGGCAGCGGAGAGTTTCCGCAAGATGCTGCTGGCGATGTCGCGCGATCTGCGCGTGATCATGATCAAGCTCGCCGACCGCCTGCACAACATGCGCACGCTGGGCGCGCAGAGCCGCGAGGCACGCAGCCGCATCGCACGCGAGACGCTGGAGATCTACGCCCCGATCGCGCAGCGGCTGGGCATGAGCCTGGTCAAGAGCGAGCTGCAGAACCTCGGCTTCAAGGCGCTGTACCCCTGGCGCCACGCGATTCTGGAAAAACACATCCGCAGCCAGCCGGTGGTCCGCCGCGAGGCGATGGCGCAGGTGGAGGTGCAGTTGAGCCAGCGCCTGGCCAAGGAAGGGCTGGAGCACCGTCTGGTCAGCCGGATCAAGACGCCGTGGAGCATCTACAACAAGATGTGCGACGAGAACAAATCCTTCGATCAGGTGATGGATGTGTTCGGATTCCGGTTGGTGGTGCGCAACGTGCCCAACTGTTATCACGCGCTCGGTTCGGTGCATGCCACCTTCAAACCGCTGGATGGGCGCTTCCGCGATTTCATCGCCATCCCCAAGGCCAACGGGTATCAGTCGCTGCACACGGTGCTGTTCGGGCCGTATGGCTCGCCGATCGAGGTGCAGATCCGCACTGAGGAGATGGACCTGATTGCCGAGCGCGGTGTGGCGGCGCACTGGACCTACAAGTTCGGTGGCGACTCGCCCAACAGCGCACAGAGCCGGGCGCATGCCTGGATCGTCGAGTTGATCGATTCGCAGCGGGCCGCGGGCTCGTCGCTGGAGTTCCTGGACAACGTCAAAGTGGACCTGTTCCCGGACGAGGTCTATCTGTTCACGCCCAAGGGGAAGATCCTGGCGCTGCCGCGCAATTCCACGGCCCTCGATTTCGCCTATGCGGTGCATACCGATGTGGGCAACATGGCCGTGGCCTCGCGCGTGGACAAGAAGCTGGTGCCATTGCGTACCAAGCTGGTCAGTGGGCAGACGGTGGAAGTGATCACTGCGCGCTCGGCCACGCCCAAGCCGCAGTGGCTGGAGTTCGTGGTCAGTTCGAAGGCGCGCACGGCGATCCGTCATCAGCTCAAGCAGCTGGAGCACGAGGACGCGGTGCAGCTGGGCCATCGGATGCTCGATCGCGCGCTGGAGGCGATGGACAGTTCGCTGGAGCGCCTGCCCAAGGGGCGCCTGGATGCGTTCCTGGCCGAGCACCGGTATCCGCGCCTGGAGGCCCTGCTGGCCGAAGTGGCGCTGGGCAACTGGATGCCCAACCAGGCAGCGCAGGCGTTGATGGCGTATGCGGAGCTGCGCGGTGGGGCGCACTCCAGGCATTCGCAGGAGAAGATCCTGATCAACGGCAGCGAGCGCGGCGTGGTCAGCTTCGCGAACTGCTGTCAGCCGATTCCGGGGGACGACATCATGGGGTACCACACGGCCGGCAAGGGCATCGTGGTGCACCGGCTGGATTGCCCGAACCTGGCCGAGCTGCGCAAGTCGCCGGAGCGTTGGGTGCCGATCGGGTGGGATACGACGGTGTCGGGTGACTACGATACGTCGTTGATCGTGGAGGTGGAGAACGGCACCGGCGTGCTGGCGCAGTTGGCGGCGGCGATCGCGCAGAGCCATTCGAACATCGAGCGGGTGGATTATCTGGACCGCGATTTCAATGCGGCGGTGCTGTGTTTCAACGTGCAGGTGCGCGATCGGAACCATCTGGCTGAAGTGATGCGGCGTCTGCGGCGGTTGTCGGTGGTGCAGTCGGTCAGGCGCCAGTAACGCGCGAACTGCTACCCGCCAACGGCGGTTCACGTGCGCCTTCTCGCTGCGTGGAGGAGGTGACGGGCAGGCCGGGGTAGGACCCGCTGCAAGTACGTCCCTGTAAGCTCGTGTGTTGCCATCCATGGCAACACACGGTCCTGTCCCGGCCCACCCGTCACCTCCCTGCCAGGGCGTGCGGGGGTGCGGAGAGAGGTGGCGTGGCTACCGCGAACGGATGGGTCATTGGCGCTGCGCGGTTGGGGGGCGTCCACGCATGGCGTGGCGCTACCCGCGGGGGCGCTACAATTGCGTTCCCCCTTTTGAATCGTGGAGCTTCCATGTCCCGTCAGATCATTACCAGCGCCAAGGCCCCGGCGGCCATCGGTCCGTATTCGCAGGCCGTGCGTGCGGGCAACACCGTGTATTTCTCGGGCCAGATTCCGCTGGATCCGGCCACCGGTGACATCGTGGGTGTCGGCGATATCGAGGCGCAGGCGCGTCGTGCGTTCGACAACCTGAAAGCCGTGGCCGAAGAGGCCGGTGGTTCGCTGGATCAGATCGTGCGTCTGGGCCTGTACCTGACCGATCTGGGCGAGTTCGCCAAGGTCAACGCAGTGATGCAGGATTACTTCAAGGCGCCGTTCCCGGCGCGGTCGACCATCGAAGTGGCGGGTCTGCCGAAGGCCGCGAACTTCGAAGTCGATGCGGTGATGGTGCTCGACCAGGCCTGACGTGGCGCGGTCACGGGCTCCTGCACCGGCGCTGGCCGCAGCCGGGGAGGCATCGTTGTCGATGCTCTCCGGTATCGGGCCGGCGGTGGCGATCAAGCTGGCCGCCCGTGGCCTGTCCTCGCTGCAGGACCTGTGGCTGCATCTGCCGCTGCGCTATGAAGACCGTACCCGGCTGACCACCATCGCCCAGTTGCAGCCGGGGGTGGCGGCGCAGGTGGAGGGGCGGGTGAGTGCGGTCGAGCGCGGGTTCCGCTATCGGCCGGTGCTCAAGGTTGCGATCGAGGATGATTCGTACGGCACGCTGGTGCTGCGGTTTTTCCACTTCCGCGCCCAGCAGGTCTCGCAGTTTGCCGTGGGCACGCGCATCCGCTGCTACGGTACCGCCAAGCCTGGCCATCACGGGCTGGAGATCGTCCATCCCAGTTACCGGGTGATGGGCGGCAATGAGGATGACGCGCTGGGCGACAGCCTCGATCCGGTGTATCCGGCGGTCGAGGGGGTTGGGCCGGCGACGATGCGGAAATTCATCGGGCTGGCACTGGACAAGCTGCCGGAAGAATCCCTGCTGGAACTGTTGCCGGCGGGTTGGTTGTCCGGGCTGGGCCTGCCGTCGCTGCGCAGTGCGCTGCTGACCGTACACCGGCCACCGCCGGACGCGGATCTGGTCGCGCTGGCCGCAGGCCGGCATCCGGCACAACGCCGGTTGGCCATCGAAGAACTGCTGGCACACCACCTGAGTCTGCGCCGGCAGCGCATGGCATTGCAGGCGCATCACGCGCCATCGCTGCGCGGGCAGGGGGCGTTGGTGGCGCAGTTGCGCGACAGCCTGCCGTTCCAATTGACCGGTGCGCAGCAGCGCGTGTTCGAGCAGATCCGCAAGGACCTGGCCAAGGCGCATCCGATGTTGCGGCTGGTACAGGGCGATGTGGGCTCGGGCAAGACCGTGGTGGCCGCGCTGGCGGCGATGCTGGCGGTGGAGCGGGGCAAGCAGGTCGCACTGGCCGCTCCCACCGAACTGCTCGCCGAGCAGCACATGAACAATCTGCGCGCGTGGCTGGAGCCGCTGGGCGTGCGCACCGCATGGCTGGCCGGCAAGGTCACCGGCAGGGCGCGCACCAAGGTGCTGGCCGAGGTCGCCTCGGGCGAGGCGCAGGTAGTGGTCGGTACGCACGCGCTGATGCAGGACAGCGTGGTGTTCAAGGACCTCGCGCTGGCCATTGTCGACGAGCAGCACCGCTTTGGCGTGCACCAGCGCCTGGCGCTGCGCGACAAGGGGGCGGACGGTCGCAGCGTGCCGCACCAATTGGTGATGACCGCCACCCCGATTCCGCGCACCCTGGCGATGTCCGAGTACGCCGATCTGGATGTCTCGGCGATCGATGAGCTGCCGCCGGGGCGTACACCGGTGCAGACCGTGGCGCTCAACAATGATCGCCGGCCGGAGCTGATCGAACGCATCGCGGTGGCCTGCCGCGAAGGCCAGCAGGTGTACTGGGTCTGCACGCTGATCGAGGAAAGCGAAGAGCTCGATGCGACCCCCGCCCAGGCCACGTTCGAGTCGTTGCAGGCGCTGCTGCCGGGCGTGCGCGTGGGGCTGGTGCACGGGCGGCTGAAAGCGAGTGAGAAACTCGCCACGATGGTCGCGTTCAAGGCCGGTGAGATCGATCTGCTGGTGGCCACCACGGTGATCGAAGTGGGCGTGGACGTGCCCAATGCCTCATTGATGATCATCGAGAACGCCGAGCGTCTCGGCCTGGCCCAGCTGCACCAGCTGCGTGGCCGGGTAGGGCGCGGCTCGGCGGTCTCGCGGTGCGTGCTGCTGTACCAGGCGCCGCTGTCGACCATGGCGCGCGAGCGGCTGGAAACAATGCGGCAGACCAACGATGGCTTCCTGATCGCCGAGAAGGATCTGGAGCTGCGCGGCCCGGGCGAACTGCTGGGCACACGACAGACCGGCCTGGCCGGCTTCAGGATGGCCGATCTGGCCCGCGACGCGGATCTGCTTCCGGGCGTGCATGACCTGGCCGAGCGGCTGCTGACCGAAGCGCCTGACGTGGCCGATCAGGTGGTGCGACGCTGGATCGGCACGGCCGTGCGCTACGCGTCGGCATAACGCCCTGCCGCATGGCGCCAAGGGCACCGCCTTGTATTTGTCATGACAGGGTGCGAAAGTCCCTTGCCGATTATCAAGACGGCAACGATGAGCAAGAAGATTCCGCTGTTGATCGACACCGACCCGGGTGTCGATGATGCCCTGGCCCTGTTGATGGCCTTTGCCGATGAGCGCCACGATATCGTTGGCCTGACCATCGCCGCCGGTAACGTTGGCCTGGACCACACGGTCCGAAATGCCCTCAAACTGTGCGAAGTGGCCGGCCGCGACGATGTGCCGGTCTACGCCGGTACCGCCGACCCGCTGCTGCACCCCTCCGTCGATGCCGCCCATGTGCACGGCGCCGACGGCTTCGGCGACGTCAACCTGCCGGCCGCCAAGCGCCAGGCCGAGGCCGAGCACGCCGCGCTGGCGATCCTGCGCCTGTCGCACGAATACGCCGGTGAACTGTTCCTGGTCGCACTCGGCCCGCTGACCAACCTGGCCCTGGCCCTGAAGCTCGACCCGACCCTGCCGCAGCGCGTGAAGCGCTTCCTGGTCATGGGGGGGGCGGTGACCTGCCACGGCAACATCACCCCGGCCGCCGAGTTCAACATCGCCTTCGATCCGGAGGCAGCGCACATCGTATTCACCGGGTTCCCGCATATCGAAGTGGCCGATTGGGAGGCCACCGTCGCCCACGGACTGCTGCACGCGGACGTCGAGCAGTGGCTCGCCGCCGACAGCGACAAGGCCCGTTTCTACGAGCTGATCTCGCGCCAGACCCGCCTGTGGTCCGAAGACAGCCGTGGCGAGCGCTGGTACGCCGCCGATGCCCTGGCGATGGCCTGGGCGCTGCAGCCGGAAGGCGCGCTGCGGGTCGAATCGCGTCCCCTGAACGTGGAACTGGCCGGTGTGCACAGCCGGGGTGCTACCATTGTCGACTGGAACCGCCAGACCGGGCAGCCTGACAACACCCAGCTGCTGATGGCCTACGACCAGGGTCGCTTCGAGGCCCAGGTGAGGGCGGCACTCGGCGTCTGATGACGCCGCTGCGGCGGACCTTTCGCACGGTTGATGGACCCGGCTTGCCCTTTGCGGCGGCCGGGACTATAATGCCGCTCTTGACCACCAGCCCTTATTACGGTGCGCGCCCATGAAGGCCGATATTCATCCTGCTTACCGCGACGTGGTTTTCCACGACGTTACCTCTGATTTCAAGATCCTGACCCGTTCGACCATGTCCACCAAGGACACGATCAAGTGGGAAGACGGCAACGAGTACCCGCTCGTCAAGGTTGAAATCTCCTCGGCTTCGCATCCGTTCTACACGGGCAAGCACAAGGTGATCGACACCAGCGGCCGTATCGACAAGTTCCAGAAGCGTTTCGGCAAGCCGGCGCCGACCGCAGCCTGATCTGTCGACGCAGCTGCTTGAGAACAACGGTCGCCTTGGCGGCCGTTGTTTTTTGTTGTTTCCGGTTTGCTGAACGCCAGGTGAGGCCCGCATGCCCCGCCGACGGAACGCTGTGTCCGTGACGTGGCGCGAGCCTTTGCGCGCGCTGGGATAGCGCCTGTTGCGCGGTCCGCAACCGGCGTCTACGACTTCCGTCCTAGGGCGTCGAAAATGTTGCTGTGCGATAATGGCGGGATCCACGATAACGATCGTGGACTTCCTTCACGTGCCTGACCCATGCGCTTGGGCGGGCGCCTTCCCTCGAGGAGCGCACACAGTGTCCGATCTTGATCAGGTCACGCTCAACGCCGGCGACAAGTCGGTTGTTCTGCCAGTCATCAAACCCACGCTCGGCAACGATTGCGTCGATATCTCGAAGCTGACCAAGGAAACCGGTCTCTTCACGTACGACTCCGGCTTCACCGCCACCGCCAGCTGCAAGTCCGCCATCACCTATATCGACGGTGACAAGGGCGTGCTGCTGTATCGCGGCTATCCCATCGAGCAGCTCTCGGAAAAGTCGAGCTACGTCGAAGTGGCCTACCTGCTGATCAACGGCGAGCGTCCGAGCGCCGAGCAGCTGAAGGCCTTCACCGACGAGCTGGCCGCCGAAGCCGATGTGGATCCGTCGATCAACACGCTGATCGGCAGCTTCGCCAAGGATGCCCATCCGATGGCCATCCTGACCGCCGCCATCGCGCAGCTGTCGGGCATCTACCACGCCTCGCTGGACCTGTCCGACGCCGAACAGCGTCGCCACGCTGCGGTGCGCCTGATCGCCAAGGTGCCGACCCTGTCGGCGCTGATCTACCGCCACGGCAAGGGCCTGCCGGCCAACAAGCCGGACACCTCGCTGGATTACGTCAGCCGCTTCCTGAAGCAGACGTTCGAGTCCGCCGATGGCCAGTACGAGCTGAACCAGGACGTGGTCAAGGCGCTGGATCTGCTGTTCATCCTGCACGCCGATCATGAGCAGAACGCCTCGACCTCGACCGTGCGCCTGGTCGGTTCGACCGGCGCCAACCCGTACGCGTCGGTCGCCGCTGGCGTGACCGCGCTGTGGGGTCCGGCCCACGGTGGTGCCAACGAAGCCGTGCTGAAGATGCTTGAAGAGATCGGGACGGCCGACAACGTCGAGTCGGCCGTGCTCAAGGCCAAGGACAAGACCTCCGGCTTCCGCCTGATGGGCTTCGGCCACCGCGTGTACAAGAACTTCGACCCGCGCGCCAAGGTCATCGGTGTGATGACCGGCAAGGTGCTGGAACAGCTGGGCGTGCAGGATCCGCTGCTGGACGTTGCGGTCAAGCTGGAGCAGGCCGCGCTGCAGGACGACTACTTCGTCGCCCGCAAGCTGTACCCGAACGTCGATTTCTACAGCGGCATCATCTACAAGGCGCTGCAGATTCCGACCGAAATGTTCACCGTCATGTTCGCTCTGGGCCGTACCTCCGGCTGGGTGGCGCATTGGCTGGAACAGCAGGTGGATCCGGAGATGAAGATCGGCCGTCCGCGCCAGGTCTACACCGGCAGCGATGTGCGCGACTACCAGGGCTGATCGCCCCGGCAGGTTGTGATGAAAGCGCCCCGCACGCCGGGGCGTTTTTTTTGGATGGCGACGGGCGCTTCTTTTCGTACTTCTTGCATGGGCCTCACTTCGATCGAGGTACAACCTTGGCGGTCACCCTCACGCCCATGGAGTCCCTCATGAATCGTCTGCTTGCTGCTGTCCTCATCGCCGCACCGCTGAGCCTGGTCAGCACTGGCGCACATGCCCAGTACACAGGCCCTGGCGCGACCAGCGCGGTCACCACCGTCGCCGAAGCACGCGACCAGCGCGATGACCAGCCCGTCGTGCTGCAGGGCACGCTGATCGCCAAGATCGGCCACGAACGCTATCGCTTCAAGGATGCCACCGGCGAGATCGACGTCGAGATCGATGACAAGGATTTGCCCGACCGGCAGCCCGTCAGTGCGACGACCGTGGTCGAGCTGCAGGGAGAAGTCGATACGCATCGCTTCAAGCCCACCGATATCGATGTGGAGCACGTGCGGATCATCGGCACGCGCTGATCTGCCTGCACCGTCGAACGCCCCGCACTGTGGGGCGTTCTGCGTTCAGCCCCCGGCGGTCCTCAGCGCGCTTCAGCGTAGCGGCTGGGCGATGTACCCAGAACGCGACGGAAGGCCGATGAAAATGCACTCGGGCTGGCGTATCCCAGGTCCAGTGCGATCCGGGTGACCGGCTGCCCGGCACCGAGGCGTTCGATCGCGGCGAGCAGGCAGACCTGCTGGCGCCATTCGGCAAACCCCACCCCGGTGTCCGCGCGGAACTGGCGGGTGAACGTGCGCCGGCTCATGCCCGCTTCGGCGGCAACCTCATCGAGCGTGGAGGCGATCGAGGGCGCATCCAACAGCTGCTGGCAGGCACGCGCCAGACGCGGGTCGCGGGGCAGCGGCGCATGCAGTGACAGGCGAGGCATCGTAGCGATCTCCGCGACCAGCAACTGCATCAGCCGGCCGGCACGCCCGTCCAGCTCGTACATCGCCGGCAGGTCGACCGCATCGTCCAGCAGGTGCCGGAGCAGGGCCGACACGGCATAGACACCGCAGCGCGTCGGCAGCCGGACCGCTGCCACTTCTTCGGCCGCCACGAAGACATTGAGCATCGTGACCGGCCCACGCATCGCCATGGCGTGCGTAACGTCTGCGGGTACCCAGCAGGCACGTTGTGGTGGCACCAGCCAGTGCCCTTCCGGTGTGGTGAGGCTGATGGTGCCGCGCGAGGCAAACGCGAACTGACCGCGCCGGTGCGCGTGGTCGGGGAAGACGGATCCGGCGGCGTAGTCATTGGCGGTGACCACCACGGCGCGTGGCAGATCTTCAAAGGGATCGAGCAGGGTATTGCGCATGGCCCGGATTCTATCGCCATCGGCCTGATATCGACGGCGGGCCAAGCGCCGTCGCCCTAACATCGCGGCCCAACCTCACGACCGCACGGTGCAGCCATGCCCAACACCTTTCATCGCGTCGGCACTGGCGCCCATGCTGTCCTGGTCCTGCACGGCTGGTTTGGCGACGCGCACGCGTTCGACTCCATCGAACCGTGGCTGTCCGGTGAGGAGTTCACCTATGTGTTCATGGACTGCCGCGGGTACGGTGGGATGCGCGATGTGCGTGGCAACTACACCATCGATGAGATCGCCAACGACGCGTTGGCCTTGGCAGACGCGCTCGGCATCGAGACCTTCAGCCTGATCGGGCACTCCATGGGCGGCATGGCCATCGAGCGGATCGCGGTCCTCGCCCCGGATCGCGTGCGCGCGCTGGTCGCTGTGGCGCCCGTGCCGTGCGGCGGCATTGCCTACGATCCGCCCACGCGGCAATTGCTTGAAGCAGCCGCGGGCAGCATGAGCATCCGCCGGGGCATCATCGATCGCAGCACCGGTGGACGGTTGCCCGCCGCGTGGCTGGACTGGAAGGCGCAGTACTCCATGGCGCGCGCGGCACCCGAGGCGTTCGCGGCGTACTTCCCGGTCTGGGCGGACACCGATTTCAGCGCGGAGATTGCGGGCCGGCATCCGGTGAAGGTGCTGGTCGGCGAGCACGATCCGGTGTTCAACGCCGCATTGATGGACAGGACCTACCTTCGCCGCTATCGGCAGGCGACCCTGGAGGTGCTGGAAAATGCGGGTCACTACCCCATGAACGAAACGCCGCTGGCCCTGGTGGCGGCGATCGAGCACTTTCTGGTTCCTTTCGCCGAGGCCTGAAGGAGGCCGGGCGTACTCTCAGCGGCTGCTCAAGTACCCCTCGATCTCGCTGTCGGCCAGCAGCTCGCGCAGCTGCGCGGCCGACGCGCGGCGCATCGGCTTCTCATCGATGGCCGACAGCGGCGGCTGGCGCAGGCCATCGTAAGGCAGTACGGCGATATCGAAGGTCAGATCCTCGGCACTGAACACCCACACCGGCGCATCCAGGCTGCGTTCGCGGTCCAGCCGCAGCCGACGCATGCGCGATTCGGCCGGGATGCCATGCTCATCGAGGTAGCGTTGCACGGCATCGGCATCGTCGCTGTGCACCTGCAACTGCACGGGGCTGTTGGCATCGGCGGTGCCATCGAGCACCGGGCCGCACAGGCGCGGTGAGAACCCCTGCAGGAAGTCCATCGCACGCAGCGCGGCCTCGCGGCGTTGACGCAGCTGCGCGCCGTGGTCGGCACCGGCAAACAGGCGCTGATACTCGCGCAGGGCGTCTTCGATCTCGGTATTGCGGGGCAGGGAGGCATCGTCATGGATGCCGAGCCGGGTGGCGGCCTTGAGCTTGGCCTGGTGGTAGTCGCGGATGCCGCCCTCGGCCATCAGGCGGGCGGCTTCATGCGCCAGCTGGTGGCGACGCTCACGGGTCTGGGTGGCTGCATGCTGACGGGCTCGATGCATGACCGGTACTCCTTGGCGACCTGCACGGCAATGTACACCGGAGATGTGACAGGCGGGTAGAGCCGCGCCAGGCGTGGGTCCACCCGCGGGGAGGTCAAAAAAAGGCCGGGCAGTGCCCGGCCTGTGGTCCATCGCGGCGCCGGGCTTACCCGGCGCATGCGGTCAGAAGATATCGAACGCGGCGTCGTCGGCCTGCGGGGTCTGGCTGTTGAAGTCGTACTCCTCCAGCTTCTCCATGTCCTCCACCTTGACCCATTCCGTCGCACCATTGAGCGTGGCCTGGACCATGCCGGTGGGCGGCTCGTTCTGCGCGATCGGCGTGTCCTTCAGCGCCACGCGCATGTACTCGATCCAGATCGGCAGCGCGGCGCGACCGCCGTACTCGCGGTAGCCCAGCGAACGGAAGTCGTCGCGGCCCACCCACACGGTGGTCGCGTAGGGGCCGCCGAAACCGGAGAACCAGGCGTCGCGGTGATCGTTGGTCGAGCCGGTCTTGCCGCCCACGTCTTCGCGGCCGAGCACCTTGGCCGCGGTGCCGGTGCCGCGCTGGACCACGTCGCGCATCATCGAGTTGAGCTGGTACGCGGTGCGGGCATCGATCGCGCGCGGGGCGACCTTGGCATCCGGGTTGACCGGTACCGGCGCTTCGACGGCGGCAGCCTGCTGCGGCTTGGCCGGTGCGGCGTTCGCCGCGGGCGCGGAGCCGAAGTTGAAGCCATCCACGACCTGGCTGACCGGTACGCCGCTGCTGCCGGCGCAGTCGCGGCAGGCGATGGCCGGGTTTTCCTTGAACACTTCCACACCGTCACGGTCGGTGACGCGGTCGATCAGCCAGGTGTCCACGCGCGAGCCGCCGTTGGCGAACACCGCATAGCCGCGCGCCACCGACAGTGGGGTCAGCGAGGCGGTGCCCAGCGACATCGACAGGTTCGGCGGCAGCTCGGCCTCGGCGAAGCCAAACTCGCTGATGTACTTGCGCGCGTAATCCACGCCCATGCCATCGAGCAGGCGTACCGAGACCAGGTTGCGCGACTGCACCAGTGCCTCACGCAGGCGCATCGGACCGCGGAAGCCGCCGCCGTCGTTCTGCGGCGACCAGGTCTTGCCACGGCGGTCGCGGAACACGACCGGGGCATCGAGCACGATCGAGGCCGGATTGAAGCCCTTGTCGAAGGCAGCCGCGTAGATGAAGGGCTTGAAGCTCGACCCCGGCTGACGGCGCGCCTGGGTGGCACGGTTGAACTTGTTGCCGGAGAAGCTGAAGCCGCCGACCAGTGCCTTCAAGGCCCCGTTTTCGGCGTCCAGCGAGACCAGGGCGGCCTGGCCGCGCGGGATCTGGTCGAGCAGCCACTCGCCTTCTTTCTCAGCGGCCCGCACGCGCACGATGTCGCCGCGGGTGACCAGCTTGGCCGGGGTCTTGTTGGTCCACCGGGCGGCGCTGGCCGGCAGCACCACTTCGCTGCGGTTGCCCAGCACCACGGTGGCGCTGCCATCGGCGGCGGTGGCCGCCACGATCGCCGGCAGCAGGCCGGTCTGGGCCGGGATGCCGACCAGCTTGAGCGCCAACGCGGCGGCATCGGCGTCAGCCGGGACCTCCACATGCTGCTCCACCCCGTGCCAGCCGTGGCGGTGGTCGTAGGCCAGCAGGCCATCGCGCACCGAGAGGTTGGCCGCGGTCTGCAGCTCGGCGTTGATCGTGGTGGTCACGTGGTAACCCTTGTTGACCACGTCGCCACCGAAGCGGGCGATCATTTCCTGGCGGACCAGCTCGGCCACGTAGGGCGCCTCGACCTGCACCGGCGGCTCATGCGCGCTGGCGTGCATCGGCACGGCCTTGGCCGCGTCGGCCTCGGCCTGGGAGATGAAGCCCAAGCTGGCCATGCGCTGCAATACATAGAAGTCGCGGCGTTCACGGGCGCGCTCGGGGTTGCTGATCGGGTTGCCGGAGGAGGGGAACTTGGGGATGCCGGCCAGCGAGGCCATTTCGTCCAGGTCCAGCTCGCCCAGCTTCTTGCCGTAATAGAACTCGGCCGCGGCGGCCACGCCGTAGGCGCGGTTGCCGAAGAAACTCTTGTTCAGGTACAGCTCGAAGATCTCGTCCTTGCTCAGCTCGCTCTCGATCTTCCGGGCCAGCAGGATCTCGGCCAGCTTGCGGGTGTAGCTGTACTCCGAGCTCAGGAAGAACTGACGGGCGACCTGCTGGGTGATGGTCGAGCCACCGGGCACACGCTTGTCGTTGGTGGTGGCCAGCAGCCAGACGGCGCGGCCGATGCCCTTGTAGTCCACCCCGCCGTGCTCGTAGAAGCGGGCATCCTCGGTGGCCAGGAAGGCCTGCTTGAGGCGCTCCGGGACGTCCTTCATGGTGATGGGAGTGCGCCGGGTCTCGCCGAACACCGCCATGAGCTTGCCATCGCTGGCATAGACATACATGGGCTCCTGCATCTCCACATCGCGCAGGGTCTGCACGTCGGGGAGCTTGGAGGAAATGGCGTAGTAGAGGCCGCCGGCCACCGCAGCGCCGATCAATGCCAGGACCAGGAACGCGACCAGCATCCAGCGCAGCCAACGGCGAAGACGTGTCATCAGTGACAGATTCCGATTGCGAATTTCGTGGTCGCAGAGTATAGATTACGCAAGGGAACGGCTGGGGGTGTTCCCGGGGAGAGCAGTCGATCACCGTCTGGGGACGCGTGAAACGAGCAGTGGTGCTCGTTTTACAGCTTGACGGTTGCGATTTGCAAAAAAAACGTTATTAATGCGCGGTCGCAGCTTCTGCGTCCAAGTGCCCATCGGCAGGGGAGAAACCGTGGGGCTTATCCCAAAAAGCCAGTCGCCTCTTATCGGCGTCGATATCAGCTCGACTGCAGTAAAGCTGTTGCAGCTATCCCGCAGCGGCAATCGTTTCCGCGTGGAACATTACGCTGTGGAACCACTTCCGCCGAATGCGGTGGTGGAAAAGAACATCGTGGAGGTCGAAGCGGTCGGGGAGGCCATTCGACGTGCCGTGAACCGCTCCGGGACCAAGGCACGGCATGCTGCCGCGGCCGTGGCCGGTTCGGCCGTGATCACCAAACTGATCCCGATGCCGGCCGATCTGGACGAGAACGAGATGGAAGCCCAGGTCGAGCTTGAGGCGGTCAACTACATCCCGTACCCGATCGAGGAAGTGAACCTCGATTTCGAAGTGCTGGGTGCGATTCCGAACAACCCGGAAATGGTCCAGGTGCTGCTGGCGGCATCGCGTTCGGAGAACGTCGAGCTGCGCCAGTCGGCGCTGGAGCTGGGCGGACTGGTCGCGCGGGTCATGGACGTGGAGGCCTTCGCGGTCGAGAACGCCTTTGCCCTGGTCGCCAGCGAGCTGCCGGTGGCCAGTGATGGCGTGGTCGCGCTGGTGGACATCGGTGCCACCATGACCACCCTGAACGTCCTGCGCGGCGGGCGCAGCCTTTACAGCCGCGAACAGGTGTTCGGCGGCAAGCAGCTGACCGACGAAGTGATGCGCCGCTACGGGCTGACCTACGAAGAGGCCGGCCTGGCCAAGCGCCAGGGTGGCTTGCCGGAAAGCTACGAGATGGAAGTCCTGGAGCCCTTCAAGGAAGCCACCGTCCAGCAGATCAGCCGTCTGCTGCAGTTCTTCTATGCGGGCAGCGAGTTCAACCGGGTCGATCACATCGTGCTCGCCGGCGGTTGCGCGGCCCTGACCGGCCTGCCGGACATGGTGGAAGAGCAGCTGGGCGTGGCCACCGTGGTGGCCAACCCGCTGGCACAGATGACGCTGGGCCCGAAGGTGCAGGCGCACGCGCTGGCCCAGGACGCCCCGGCGCTGATGATTGCGACCGGTCTGGCGCTGAGGAGCTTTGACTGATGGCGCGCATCAACTTATTGCCCTGGCGCGCCGAGCGGCGCAAGCAACGCCAGCGCGACTTCTACGCCATGCTGGGTGGGGCTGCCATCGGTGGCCTGCTGCTGTCGTTGTTGATCTGGTTCTACTACGACCGTCAGGTCAGCGGCCAGGCCGATCGCAATACCTTCCTGCAGGCCGAGATCGACAAGGTCAAGGAGCAGAACAAGGAGATCGAGCGCCTGGATCGCCAGAAGGATCGACTGCTGGCCCGCAAGGCCGTGATCGAGGAACTGCAGGCCAAGCGTTCGCAGATGGTGCACCTGTTCGATGCGCTGGTCCGGACCATCCCCGACGGGGTGGTGCTGACCACGCTCAAGCAGGAGGGTGACGTGCTGACGCTGGAAGGCCGCACGCAATCCAACGCACGGGTCAGCGCCTATATGCGCAACCTGGAAAGCTCGGGCTGGATGACCAACCCGGAGCTGTCGATCATCGAAGCCAAAGCCCCGGACAAGGAAAAGACATCCACGGCGCCTGGCCCGCTGATGGACATCAAGTCCTTGCCGTACATGTTCGTGGTCAAAGTGAACCTGCCCGCGCAGAGCGACACCGCCCTGGCCGATGATGGCACCGTCGTCGACACGGCGGCCGAGGCCGCGCCGGTTCCGCCGGTGGTACCGCTGTCCGCTGCGCCGGCCACCTCGAGCCAGGATCCGGCCGCTGCGTCAGCAGCGCCGGCAGCGCCGGCCGCCGCCGCACCGGTCAAGCCTGCCGGCAGCCGCCTCGTTCCGACCACGCCGCCCGCACCGCCGCCGGCGCCTGCCAGCGCGCAGGAGGGGAGCCAGCAATGAGCCAGAAAATCAATCTCAAAGAGCTCGATTTCAACAACATCGGCAACTGGCCGCAGCAGGCCAAGGTCGTGTTCTGCGTGGTGCTGGCGCTGTTCATCGTGGTCATGGGCTGGTTCCTGCTGATCAGTGGCAAGCGCGACGAGCTTGCATCGCTGGTGAACAAGGAAACCGAGCTGCGTGCCGAATTTGAAAAGGAGCAGGGCCGGGCGGTGAACCTGGAGCCGCTCAAGCAGCAGCTGACCCAGATGGAACAGGTGCTGCAGCAGATGCTGCGCCAGCTGCCCAGCAAGACCGAAATGCCGGACCTGATCATCGACATCTCGCAGACGGCACTGTCCAGCGGCCTGTCCAACGAGCTGTTCCAGCCTGGTGCCGAGCAACCCAAGGAGTTCTACGCCGAAAAGCCGATCGCCCTGCGCATGGTGGGCAGTTACCACCAGTTCGGTGCGTTCGTCAGCGGTGTGGCCTCGCTGCCGCGCGTGGTCATCCTGACCATGCACGACATCAACCTGAAGCCGAAGGATCCCAAGACCGGCATCACTGCCCGCAGCGGTGCGCTGGAGTTGTCCGGAACGGTCAAGACCTACCGTTACCTGGATGACGTGGAGATGGAAGCGCAGGAGAAAGCCGCGGCTGAAAAAGAAAAGGCTGCGAAGAAGGGAGGCCGGAAATGAGCCGCCTGACCTCGACCGCACGGGTATGCGGCCTGCTGGGGGTCGTACTGCTGGCCGGTTGCGCACGCGGCGTGACCAGTACCCCCGGCGATGCGCCCAACCTGGAAAAGTGGGTGGCCGATGTGCGTGCACGTCCGGCACCGCCGCTTGAGCCGCTGCCGGTGATGCAGCAGTTTGAGACGTTTGAATATTCCGCGCAGGGGATGCGCGACCCGTTCACCGACGCCTGGGCCAATCCGCAAGGGGGATCGGGGCTGCGTCCGGACCCGAACCGCCGCAAGGAGCCGCTGGAAGATTTCCCGCTGGACAGCCTGGACATGGTGGGTTCGATCGGCCGTGGGGGCGGGCTCGTCGTGCTGGTGATGGCACCGGACAAGGTCACCTATCGGGTGCGTCCGGGTGTCTATCTGGGGCAGAGCGACGGGCGGGTGACCGGGGTCTTCGAGGACCGGATTGAGCTGATTGAACTGGTGCCGGATGGCGCGGGTGGCTGGCTGGAACGTCCAGCAACGCTCGCGCTTGAAGATCAATGAATGATTATGGGGATAGCACGATGACCTTTTCCAACGCCATGCGGCTGCGTTCCGTCCGGCGCCCGAAGTTGCTCCACCTGTGCGCGCTGGGAGTCGCGCTCATGGTGGCCAACGGCACGTTGATGGCGGCGACGCCCAGTGCGACCGCGGCCAAGCCAGCGGGCATGCCAGCCGCGGCCACTGCGCCGGCGTCGCTCTCGGTGTCAAAGATCGACTTCAAGCGCGGCGACGATGGCGCCGGCCGGCTGATCCTGCAGTTCGATGGCCAGGGGGCCAGCCCGGACCTGCGCAGCCAGGGCAACAGCGTGGTCATCGATGTCGGCAACGCACGTCTGCCTGAGGCTCTGCAGAAGCCGATCAACGTCACCGACTTCGCCACGCCGGTGCAGCGTATCGACGCCAAGCCGTATGGCGGTGGTACCCAGCTGGTGCTGAACACCAACACCGCGTTCGAATCGCTCGCGTATCAGAGCGGCAACGAGTACGTGGTCGAGATCAGCCCGCGCCAGGCGGCGCCGGCGACCGGTGCGGTCAATGCCACGACCGTCAGCCAGGCAGCGGCATCCGTTGCCCAGCGCGGCTACAGCGGCAAGCCGGTGACCTTCAACTTCCAGGACGTGCCGGTGCGGACGGTGCTGCAGTTGGTGGCCGAGGAGTCCAATCTCAATGTGGTGGCCTCCGACAGTGTGCAGGGCAATGTGACCCTGCGCCTGATCAACGTGCCGTGGGACCAGGCGCTGGACATCGTGCTGCGGGCCAAAGGCCTGGACAAGCGCCGCGATGGCGGCGTGATCTGGGTGGCGCCACAGCCGGAGCTGGCCAAGTTCGAGCAGGACAAGGAAGACGCACGTATCGCGATCGAAAACCGCGAAGACCTGGTCACCGATTACATCCAGATCAACTACCACAACGCCGCGGTCATCTTCAAAGCCCTGACCGAAGCGAAGGGTATCGGTGGCGGCAACAGCGGCAGCAGCGGCAGTGGCAGCGGCAGCAACTCGCAGGAAGAAAGCGGCTTCCTGTCCTCGCGCGGCCGCATCGTGGCTGACGAGCGCACCAATACGCTGATGATCAGCGACATCCCGAAGAAGATCGCGCGGATGCGTGAACTGATCAACGTGATCGACCGCCCGGTCGACCAGGTCCTGATCGAGAGCCGCATCGTCATCGCCACCGATACGTTCGCCCGCGAGCTCGGCGCCAAGTTCGGCATCAGCGGCAGCCGCGACAATGTCTACTTCAGTGGTGACCTGGCGCAGAACGGCAAGAACATCAACGACCGTTCGGCCAAGGATTTCGAGTACCAGAAAGCGATCAACGACTGGGTGGCCGGTGGCCGCACCGGCTCGATTCCGGTCCGCGCCCCGTCCACGATCAACAGTGGCCTGAACTGGAACCTGCCGGTCGACGCGCTCAAGAGCCCCGGTTCGCTGGCGCTGTCGATCCTCAACGCGGGCTACCTGCTGGACGTCGAGCTGTCGGCGATGCAGGAAGAATCCCGCGGCGAAGTGATCTCCAACCCGCGCGTGGTCACCACCAACCAGCGTGAAGCGGTGATCAAACAGGGTAAGGAAATCGGCTACGTCACCATCAGTGGTGGCGGCGCAGGCGGTGTGGCCCAGGCCAACGTGCAGTTCAAGGAAGTGGTGCTCGAGCTGAAGGTCACCCCGACCATCACCAACGACAACCGCGTGTTCCTGAACATGGCGGTCAAGAAGGACGAAGTGGAGAGCTACATCGTGCTGGATGGCTACGGCACCGTGCCGACCATCAACCGCCGTGAAGTGAATACCGCCGTGCTGGTCGATGATGGCCAGACCGTTGTGATCGGTGGCGTGTATGAGTTCACTGACCGCAACAGTGTCAACAAGGTGCCGTTCCTTGGGGACGTGCCGTTCCTGGGCAATCTGTTCAAGAAGCGCAGCCGCAACAAGGACAAGGCCGAACTGCTGGTGTTCGTGACCCCCAAGGTGCTGCGTGTGTCCCGGAACACCCCGGCCGTCAACTGACGCGCGTCTCAGTGCACCAAGGAAAGGGCCGCCCAGTGCGGCCCTTTCCCGTTTGCGGGGCGGACGGGCATCACCGGGTGGGCGAGGGATCCGCGCTATGCTGCCCCTTGATGTTTCGCAGAAGCGTGTGATTTTCCATGGCAAGGGCCAACTGTTCCAGCTGCGGCGCGCAGTGTTGTCGCCTGACCGTGGTGCTTGAGGCATCGGACTGCATTCCGGCGGATCTGACCACGGAACGGCCGGGCGGGCTGCGCGTGATGGCCCGGAGTGCGGACGGATGGTGCGTGGCGCTGGACCGCCAGCGCATGAACTGCAGCATCTATGACGACCGGCCTCAGGCGTGCCGGCGCTTCGTGATGTCCGGCCCCTACTGCAGCGCGATCTACTCCACTGAGGGCCGTGTCGTCGGTTCGAACGCGGCCTAGCGTGGGATCCGCCGGTGACCGGTTTCGTGTTCAGCCAATCTTGATGTCGTAACCGCTGCTGTCCTGCCATCATGGGAATGGAACCTCTGCCCACCGTGGAGGTCACATGGATGCCATGAATCTGCCGCCCCCCATGCCTGATACCGCTTCATCCGCTCCGGTGGAGCACGACCGCCTGCACGACGCGTTCCGCGCACTGCGCGACGCCTTGTCCGCCGAGATCGTTGGCCAGAGCGCGCTCGTGGAGCGCCTGCTGACTGCGCTGCTGGCCGATGGCCATCTGCTGGTGGAAGGCGCACCCGGCCTGGCCAAGACCACGGCCATCCGCGCGCTGGCCGCCCGGCTCGATGCGGATTTCTCCCGCGTGCAGTTCACGCCCGATCTGCTGCCGGCCGATCTGACCGGCACCGAGATCTGGCGCCCGCAGGAAGGCCGCTTCGAGTTCGTGCCTGGCCCGATCTTCCACCCGATCCTGCTCGCCGACGAAATCAATCGCGCGCCGGCCAAAGTGCAGTCCGCGCTGCTCGAAGCGATGGGCGAGCGCCAGGTCACCGTGGGTCGCCACACCTATCCGCTGCCGTCGCTGTTCCTGGTGATGGCCACGCAGAACCCGATCGAGCAGGAGGGCACCTTCCCGTTGCCCGAAGCCCAGCTTGACCGCTTCCTGATGCACGTCCGGATCGGCTACCCGGATTCGGATGCCGAGACCGAGATCCTGCGGCTGGCGCGTGAGCGGGCCCGCGAAGCGCTGTCCACCCCGGCCGCCGCCCCTGCCCGCATGCCGTTGAGCGATGTGTTCGCTGCACGCAAGGCGGTGCTGTCGCTGCACATGGCGCCGGCGCTGGAGCGGTATCTCATCGAAATCGTGCTGGCCTCGCGCGATGCCGCCCGCTATGACCCGGCGCTTGCCCGGCGTATCGCCTGGGGCGCCAGCCCGCGTGGCTCGATCGCGCTGGAGCGTTGCGCGCGCGCCCGCGCCTGGCTGGCCGGCCGTGACTTCGTGACGCCGGAAGACGTGCGCAGCGTGGCCCCGGACGTGCTGCGGCATCGCGTGCTGCCCAGCTACGAAGCCACCGCCGAGGGTTGGGATGGCGAACGGCTGGTTGCCGAGCTGCTGGCCCGCGTGCCGGCGCCCTGAGCGCCATGGACTTGCCCGTGCATACGGCCACGCCGCTGGAAGGCGATGGCCTGCAGCCCAGCCTGGCCGAACTGGTGGCGTTGCGCCGCAGTGCGCATCGCGCGCCACCCGCGCGGCGTGGGCGGCACGGTCATGCCGGCAGTGCGCCGTCGCCCGCGCGTGGGCGCGGCATGGAGTACGCCGAATCGCGCGAGTACGTGCCGGGCGATGACGCCCGGCATATCGACTGGCGCGTCACCGCGCGCACCGGGCGCGCGCATACCAAACTCTTCCAGGCCGAGCGCGAGCGCTTGACGCTGCTGGTCGCCGATACCGACCCGGTGCTGTATTTCGGCACGCGGGTCCGCTTCAAATCCGTGCAGGCCGCACGCGTGGGTGCCGTCGCGGCGTGGCTGGCGCAGCGCCAGGGCGACCGCCTTGCTGCCGTGCGTGGCAGCACCCAGGAGCCGCCGATCGCACCGGCCGGCGGCACGCGCGGTGTGCTGCGCGTGCTCGATGCCCTGACCCGCTGGTACGCCGAACCGCCGGCCGAAGACGTCGGCCTGGATCGCGCGCTGGAGCAGGCGGCGCGGCTGCTGCGCCCCGGTGCACGCGTGGTGGTGCTGGCCGATCCGGCGCGCGCGGCCTCGATCAGCCCTGCGCGGTGGGCCGCTTTGGCCATGCACCATGAAGTGGTGGTGATGCTGCTGGTCGATCCGCTGGAGCTGGCACCGCCGGCCGAGGCATTGCCGTTTCTTTCGCAGGGCCGCCGCGTGCTGCTGGATCTGGGCAGCGCAGCGGTGCGCGAACACTGGCGCGACCGTTTCGTGGCCCCACTGGAAGCGCTGCAGAACAGTCTGGCCGCGCGCCGCATCCAGGTGCATGTGGTCGCCACCGATGACGCGAGCGACAGCTGGCTGAGCCCGTTACCAACCGCGGTGGTGGCATGAGCGCCGCTGCGTCGCTGCCGCTGCGCGATGTGCAGCTGCCACCGTCACCGTCGTGGTGGCCGCCTGCGCCGGGTTGGTGGCTGGTGTTGGCCGCCATCATCGTGGTGGTGGCCGCGATCTGGATCTGGCAATGGCGCCGGCGCCGTGCACGCCAGCGTTGGCTGGCTCTGTTCGATGCCCAGATAGCCCAGGCCGGTTCGCCAGTGTTGGAGGTCGCGGCGATTGCCGAGCTGCTGCGTCGCGCGGCACGTCGGTACCAGCCCGGCGCCGAACGCCTGCAGGGCAGTGAATGGCTGGCCTTCCTCGATGAAACGAACAGCCGGGCTTTCTCCGAGGGCGACGGCGCGCTGCTGCGCGATGGCGGCTACCGGCCGAGCGTGGATGCCGAGGCCGTGCAGCGGTTGCGGGTGCTCGCACGCCGCCGCTACCTGTCGCTGTTGACGGAGCGGCGCCGATGATCGCGCTCACACTGCCGACATGGTTGAGCTGGCTCGACGGGCTGGCGTGGCCGTGGATGCTGCTGGCCCTACCGTTGCCGATCCTGATGCGCTGGTGGCCCTCGCGGCCCGGCGCGGGTGCCGCGTTGCGGGTGCCGTATGCGGCCGATCAACTGCAGTCGCTGGGTGCTGCCTCGGGCCGCGCCGGGGCAGGGCTGGGCCGTGCCGTGTTGTGGCTTGCCTGGGCCTGCCTGTGCGTGGCCGCCGCGCGGCCGCAGCAGTTGGGTGAGGCGGTGACGCCGCCGCAGCAGGGCCGGCAGATGATGCTCGCGGTGGACGTGTCCGGCAGCATGAGCGAAGCGGACATGATGCTCGGCAATCAGGTGGTGGAGCGGCTGACGGCGGCCAAGGCCGTGCTCGCCGATTTCCTCGACCGCCGTGTGGGCGACCGGGTTGGGCTGCTGATCTTCGGTGAGCGTGCCTACACCCTGACCCCGTTGACCGCCGACCTCACCAGCGTGCGCGACCAGCTGCGCGACAGCGTGGTCGGGCTGGCCGGTCGCGAGACCGCCATTGGCGATGCGATCGCGCTGGCGGTCAAACGCCTGCGCGAACAACCCGAGGGCCAGCGCGTGCTGATCCTGCTTACCGACGGCGTCAGCAACGCCGGCGTGCTTGAACCGCTGCGTGCGGCCGAACTGGCGCAGACCGAAGGCGTGCGCGTCTATACCGTGGCCTTTGGCGGCGACGGCGGCATCAGTCTGTTTGGCGTGCAGATCGCCCCGGGCGAAGACCCGGTCGACGAGGCCACCTTGAACAAGATTGCCGAGCTCACCGGTGGCCGCTCCTTCCGCGCGCGCAACACCGAAGAGCTGGCCGGCATCTACGCCGAGCTGGAACGCCTGGAGCCGGTGAAATCGGCCGGACCCGCGGTGCGGCCGCGGATCGAGCGCTATGCGATGCCGCTGGCGTTGGCACTGCTGCTGGCCGGCCTGGCCTGGCTGCTGCCGAGGCGGTGGCGATGATCGCGAACTTGACTGCACTGCACTTCATGCGCCCTGATGCGTTGTGGGCGCTGCTGGCGCTGCCGCTGCTGGTGGCGATCTGGTGGCTGCGTCGGCGTCGCCGCAATGTGTGGCGGCACACGGTCGATGCGCATCTGCTGCGCCATCTGCTGGTCGGCCGCGACCGTCGCGCCTGGGGTGGGTTGATCGTGCTGCTGCTCGGCACAACGATTGCCGTCGTGGCGCTGGCCGGTCCATCGTGGCGGCAGGTGGCCCAGCCGTTGTGGCAGACGCCGTCGCCGCTGGTGGTTGCACTGGACCTCTCCTCGCGCGTTACCGCGACCGATCTGCCGCCGTCGCGGCTGCTGCAGGCGCGCGCCAAACTGGCCACGCTGCTGCGCGAGCGCCAAGGCGGCGAAGTCGCCCTGCTGGTGTACGCCGATGATGCCTACACGGTGGCGCCACTTACCGACGACATGGCCAATGTCGCGTTGTATCTGGACGCGCTGGCACCGGACGTCATGCCCCGCGATGGTCAGCGTGCCGACCGTGCACTGGAAACCGCGGTGAAGCTGCTGCAGCAATCCGGTGCGCGCGGCGGCGACATTCTCCTGCTCACCGACCGCGCCGATGCGGATGCCGAGCAGGCCGCGGCCTCGGCACGTGCGCAGGGCTTCGTGGTCTCCGTGCTCGGATTGGGCACGCCGCAGGGCGCGGCGTATCGCAACGGCGAGGGCCAGATCGTGCCGGCGCGCCTGGAAGAGACCACCCTGCGCGGCGTGGCCAGCCGCGGTGGCGGTCGCTATGCGCGCATCGCCAGCGACGACAAGGATCTGGCCGCGCTTGATGTGCTGACCCCGCGGGTCAGTGCCGACGATAGCCGCGAAGGGCAGGGCCGTGCCTGGCGCGATGAAGGCTTCTGGTTGCTGCCGCCGCTGATGTTGCTGGCCTTGTTCGCGTTCCGTCGGCGCGGTGCGCTGGCGGTGCTGGTGATGATGGCAGCGCTGCCAATGGCGATGCCGACGTCTGCACACGCAGCAGACGGCACGTGGTGGCAACGCGGCGATCAGGTCGATCAGCAGCGCCTGTCCACCGGCGTGGATGCGTACCGCAAGGGCGACTTCAAGGCGGCGCAGCAGCAGTTCGAGGGGATCGATACCGATGCCGGCTGGTACAACCTGGGCAACGCGTTGGCGCGGCAGGGCCAGTACGACGCGGCCATCGATGCTTACGACCGCGCGCTGAAGAAGCATCCAGGCATGGCCGATGCGGTCGCCAACCGCGCCGCGGTCGACGCCGCGCGCAAGCGCAAGCCACCCCGGAACAACGACCAGAACAACGATCAGCAAGACGGAAAGAACCCGCCCGACAAGCCCGACGCCGGCAAGAAGCAGGGGCAGGGACAGGGACAGGGCAAGGATGGTGACGGTTCGCCGCCGCCCTCGTCCGGTGATCCGAAGGATGGCCAATCAACGGGCGAGAAGTCGCCGCAAGCTGCCGACAGCCAGGCGCAGGCCGAGGCCGACGCGGCCCAGCGCGAGCGCATGCAGCAGGCGATGCAGCGCCAAGGGAAGCACGACGGCACCGGCAAGGCGCAGGGCCAGGTCAGCGGCACGCCGCAGCAACGTGAGCAGCAGCAGGCCGTCGAAGCCTGGATGCGTCGCGTGCCGGATGACCCGGGCAGCCTGCTGCGGGCCAAGTTCCAGCTGGAAAACGAACGCAGGAAACGGGAAGGGCGATGACACATTCCACGATACAGCGCTGGTTGCGCGCCGGGCTTGCCCTGCTGCTGTGCGCGAGCATGGCCGCGCACGCGCAGACCCGTGCCTGGCTCGACCGCGAGCAGATCACCGACGGCGATACCGTCACCCTCAACATCGAATCCGATGCGGGCGGCGGCGCGCCTGACTACGGCCCGCTGCGGACCGACTTCGATCTCAGCAGCCAGACCAGCAGCCGCCAGGTGCAGTGGAGCAACGGCGCGACCACCTCGCGCGCGCTGTATGCCGTCGCGCTCACGCCGAAGCGTAGCGGCACGCTGCAGATTCCCGCCCTGCAGGTCGGCAGCAGCCGGACCCAGCCGCTCACCCTGCAGGTCGGTGCCAGCAGCGCCGCGGCCCCGGCGGCGGCCAGCAGCAATGCCGCCGTGTTCCTGGAAACCGAGGTCGACGATCCCACGCCGTATGTGCAGCAGAGTGTGGGCGTGGTGGTGCGGCTGTTCTACGCCGCGCAGCTGCTCAGCGGTGAGCTGGTGCTCGATACGCCTGCCGGTGCATCGCTGCAGCGGGTGGGCGATGACCGCAGCCAGGTGCGCGAGGTCAACGGCCGCCGCTACAACGTGGTGGAGCGCCGCTTTCTGCTGATCCCCGAACGCAGCGGCCCGCTGGTGCTGCCGGCCGCGCAATTCAACGGGCGCAGCGCGGGGGGCTTCTTCAATGACATGTTCGGCGGTGATGGCCGGCTGCGTGCCGCCTCGGCCGAGCGCACGCTGCAGGTCCAGGCGCAGCCTGCCTCGGCACCGCAGCCGTGGCTGCCCCTGCACGGGCTGCGCCTGCGCTACACCGCCGCGCCCACCACCGGCCGTGCCGGTGAAGCGGCCACCATCGTGGTCGAGGCGATAGCCGAGGGCGCGACCAAGGCACAGTTCCCGGAGCTGCCGGTGCCGGACGTCGGCCCAGGCGCGCAGGTGTTCGCCGAGCCGCCGCAGTTCGATGAAACCTTCAACGGCAACACGCCGCAGCTCAAGCTCACCCGGCGCTTTGCGATCGTGCCGCGTCAGGCCGGTCCGTTGACCGTGCCGGGGCTGCGCATGGCGTGGTGGGATGTCGCGGCCGGCCAGGCGCGCAGTGCCAGCTTGCCGGACCTCCAGCTGGACATCGCCACCGGCGTTGGTGGCGTTGACGCACCCAGCTTGCCGGTGGATACCACCTCGGCCCTGCCGGGCGAGCCGGCGGCATCTTCCACCAATCTGCAGCTGGCCCCGGCGCAGGGCGCGTCACGGCCGTGGGGCTGGATCGGGCTGTCGGCCGGGCTGGTCGTGCTGTGGCTGTTGACCCTGGTCTGGGGCTGGCGACGTCGCGGTCGTCCTGTTGCTGTGCGCAGTGCCGAAGGGGGCGTTCCCGTCGCCGCGGCAGGAAGCGCGTACACCCACGCCGATCTGCGCCGTGCCATGGAAGCGGGCGGGCTGGATGAGATCGTCGCGGTGCTGGCGGGCATGGGCGGTGTGCAGACCCTGGAACAGGTGCTGGAGCGCCTCGACGATGCCCAGCAGCGCGAGGCATTGGTACGGATGCAGCAGGTCCGCTGGGGCGGGCAGGGCGGCGATGTCGGCCAGGCCCGGCAGGACCTGCGGCGCGCCTTCCATGACGGACCACACTGGCGGGTGCGCGCGGCCGCGCAGAACAATGGCCTTGCGCCGTTGTACCCAACTGCGCATTCATAAAAAGGCGTGTCGGTCAGGGCGGCCGCCTTTGCTAAGCTGATTTCATTTTTTCGAGGAACGCCGCTCCATGACTGAGGCCGCTACGACCCGGCAGAAACTGCCTTTGCACTGGAAAATGGGCATCGGCTTCATCATCGGCCTGGTCCTGGGGCTGACCGTGCATGCCCTTGGCGGCACCGTTGACGGCCTGAGCGGCGTGGCCAAATGGGTGATGGACTACATCACCAGCCCGGCGTCGGGGCTGTTCCTCAATCTGATCTTCATGCTGATCGTGCCGCTGATCTTCTCGGCGCTGATCATGGGCGTGTCGGAGATGGGCGACATCCGCGCCCTCGGCCGCATCGGCTGGAAGACACTGGCCTACACCATCGTCCTGTCCGGCATTGCCGTGGGCATCGGCCTGGTGCTGGTCAACGTGCTCAAGCCCGGCGTGGGCGTGGACCCGGTCGTGGCCGCGCAGATGCTGGCCGAGAATGCCGAGCGCAGCAAGGAGATCGTCGCCGGTATCCATGGCACGCCGAAGGGCATGGACATGCTGCTGTCGATCGTGCCTGGCAATGTGGTCGAGGCGGCCTCCAGCAACAGCGCGATCCTGTCGCTGATGTTCTTCGCGCTGATGTTCGGCATCGGCATGGTGCTCTCGCCCGAAGAGAAGGTGGCCCCGCTGCGTCGTGCCATCGAAGGCATCTTCGAAGTCTCGATGACCCTGATCAACCTGGTCATCCGCCTGGCGCCGTACGCGGTGGCCTGCTTCATGTTCAACCTGGCCGCGTTGTTCGGCTTCGAGCTGATCATCCGCCTGGGCGCCTACGTGGGCGTGGTGGTGCTGGCGCTGGGCCTGCACATGGTGGTGACCTACGGCGTGGCCGTGTGGCTGTCCGGTCGCTCGCCGCTGGCGTTCTTCCGCGATACCCAGGAGGCCACCGTGATGGCCTTCTCCACCGCCTCCAGCAACGCCACCCTGCCGACCGCGCTGCGCGTGGCCGACCAGATGGGCCTGCCGCAGAAGGTCTCGCGCTTCGTGCTGACCGTCGGCGCCACCGCCAACCAGAACGGCACCGCGCTGTTCGAGGGCGTGACGGTGATCTTCCTGGCGCAGTTCTTCGGGGTGGACCTGAGCATCGGCCAGCAGATCATGGTGATGGCGGTCTGCATCCTGGGCGGCATCGGCACCGCCGGCGTCCCCTCCGGCTCGCTGCCGGTCGTGGCGATGATCTGCGCGATGGTCGGCGTGAACCCGCTGGGCATCGGCCTGATCCTGGGCGTGAACCACTTCCTGGACATGTGCCGCACCGCGCTGAACGTGACCGGCGATCTGGCCCTGACCACCCTGGTGGCCAAGGGCGAGGTGGACGATGGCCCGGTGGTGGCCGCCGTGGCCCCGGCACCCGCGCCGGCCCCGCGCGACTAAGCCTGCGCAGGTCCGCTGCTCCCCGACGCCCCGCCTCGTGCGGGGCGTGTTCGTTTAACGGCTGGCCTGTCTCCGGCCTGACCCGGTCGATCAGCTGTGGGACAATGGGCCGCCCGCACGTTCGCGGCCGCCTCCCGATTCCGACAGAACCATGACGCAGCCTACCCGCCGCCAGTTGGCCAATGCCATCCGCTTCCTCGCCGCTGATGCGGTTGAAACCGCCAAGTCCGGTCATCCCGGCATGCCGATGGGCATGGCCGACATCGCCGAAGTGCTCTGGAACGACTATCTCCGTCACAACCCGAAGAATCCCAAGTGGTTCAACCGCGACCGCTTCGTGCTGTCCAACGGCCACGGCTCGATGCTGCAGTACGCGCTGCTGCACCTGAGCGGCTACGACCTGCCGATCGAGCAGCTCAAGCAGTTCCGCCAGCTCGGCAGCAAGACCGCCGGCCATCCGGAACACCATGAAACCCCCGGCGTGGAAACCACCACCGGTCCGCTGGGGCAGGGTCTGGCCAACGCCGTGGGCTTCGCCCTGGCCGAGAAACTCCTGGCACAGCGCTACAACCGTCCGGAACACGAGATCGTCGACCACCGCACCTGGGTGTTCCTGGGCGATGGCTGCCTGATGGAAGGCATCTCGCATGAAGCCGCCTCGCTGGCCGGTACCTGGGGCCTGTCCAAGCTGGTCTGCTTCTGGGACGACAACCACATCTCCATCGACGGCAACACCGATGGCTGGTTCACCGACAACACCCCCGAGCGTTTCGAAGCCTATGGCTGGAACGTGGTGCGCGGCGTCGATGGCCACGACCCGGAGAGCATCAAGTCCGCGATCGACAGCGCGCTGTCGCAGTTCGACAAGCCGACCCTGATCTGCTGCCGCACCACGATTGGTTTTGGTTCGCCGAACAAGTCCGGCAAGGAATCCAGCCACGGCGCCCCGCTGGGCAAGGATGAGCTGGATGCAACCCGCAAGCAGCTGGGCTGGCCGTATGGTCCGTTCGAGATCCCCGAAGAGATCTACGCCGGCTGGCGTGCCGGCGGTACCGGCACCCTGCGCCAGGCCGAGTGGGAGCAGCAGTTCGACAAGTACGCCGCGCAGTTCCCGGCCGAAGCCGATGAGCTGATCCGTCGTTCGCACGGCGAGCTGCCGGCCGATTTCATCGCCAAGGCCGATGCCTACATCGCCCAGGTCCAGGCCGATGGCCAGACCATCGCCTCGCGCAAGGCCTCGCAGCTGGCGATCGAAGCGTTCGCACCGCTGCTGCCGGAACTGGTGGGCGGTTCGGCCGATCTGGCGCACTCCAACCTGACCCTGTGGAAGGCCAGCAAGTCGGTCGCCACCGATGACCCGAACGCCAACTACGTCTATTACGGCGTGCGCGAGTTCGGCATGACCGCCATCGCCAACGGCCTGGCCCTGCATGGCGGGTTCATTCCGTTCGATGCCACCTTCCTGGTGTTCAGCGATTACGCCCGCAACGGCGTGCGCATGAGCGCGCTGATCCCGGCCCATGCGATCCACGTGTACACGCACGACTCGATCGGCCTCGGCGAAGACGGTCCGACCCACCAGCCGGTGGAGCACCTGGCCTCGCTGCGCTACATCCCGAACAACGATGTGTGGCGCCCGTGCGATGCGGTCGAATCGGCGGTGAGCTGGAAGTCGGCGATCACCCGCAAGGACGGCCCGAGCTGCCTGGTGTTCAGCCGCCAGAACCTGCCGCACCAGCCGCGCAGCACCGAGCAGGTCGCCCAGATCGCGCGCGGTGGGTATGTGCTGGCCGATGCCGAAGGCGGCGTGCCGGACGTGATCCTGATCGGCACCGGTTCGGAAGTGGGCCTGGCCGTGACCGCCAAGGCGGAACTGGATGCCGCCGGCATCAAGACCCGCGTGGTGTCGATGCCCTCGACCGATGTATTCGAACGTCAGGACGCGGCGTACCGCGAGTCCGTGCTGCCCAACGCCGTGCGCAACCGCGTGGCCGTGGAAGCCGGTGTCACTGGTTTCTGGCGCCAGTACGTGGGCCTGGACGGTGCGGTGGTGGGTATCGACACCTTCGGTGCGTCGGCCCCGGCGGACGCGCTGTACAAGCACTTCGGCATCACCGCCGAGCACGTCGTGGCTGCGGCCAAGGCGCAGCTGGCGAACTGATGGCGGCTGGATGGCGTCGAGCCACGCTCGGCGCCATCAAACGGAAGGCCGGCGAAAGCCGGCCTTCTGCGTTCTGGATTGATAAACGGCGCGATCATCTGCCGTCTGCCCTGACCTGGCGCGAGCCGGCCAGCGGCCGGCACTACCCGCGTGCCAAGACGGCGCGCATCACGCCGTGCGCGCCAAGCCCAACCGCACCAGCCGCGCCTCGATGCGTTCGCCGAACGTCTTCGGCGCTTCCAGTCCCATCCGCTGCAGATAGGCCTGATCCCCATCACCGGCCGGTTGCGTCACCGCCGCCAGCACCGTGCGCAGCTTGGCCATCGGCGTCTGCGTGTTCTGCTTCAGCCAGCCCAGCGCCTTGACCAGGTGCTGCTCCACTTCGGTGAAATCGCTGCCCAGCGGATAGTCCGGTAGCAGGCCGGACTGGCGGAACGGCGCCAGCGCGGCGCTGACGGCGGCGGCGGTGTTGCGCTGCCCATCACCGGCCGCGGTGAAACCACCCGCGAGCTTCTTCGAGGCTTTCGCCTTGTCCAGCAGGGTCGCCTGGAACTGCGCATCGGTGATCGCCGTCATGGCGATCACGCAGTCCTCGTCGGTCATGTTGCGCAGATCGGCGATGCCGTACTCGTTGATGTAGAGATCGCGCAGATGCCGCGGGATCGTGGTGTGCCCGTAGTTCCAGCGCACGTTGGACTGCAGCACGCCCTTGTCCTCACGGGTGGCGCGGAAAATCAGCGCGCTGCGGGCGCCGGGCAGGGCATGCGCCATCGCCACGAAGTTGTATTGGCCGCCCACGCCGGAGACCACGCGCCCGTCTTCCAGTGCATCGGAGACAGCGGCGCCGAGCGCGGTGGCCATCATGCAGGAGTTGAAGAAGCGCGCATCGCGGCGTTGCATCCGCTCCAGCGTTTCATCGCCACCGTAGAGCTGGTTGATCTCACTGATGCGGCGCATGCCGATCGCGCTGCGCTCGTCATCGGGCAGGTCGCGCAGCCACTGGTAGAACTCCGGCGAGCCCAGGTAGAACGCACCGTGCAGGTACTGGCCCTCGGCCTCGAGGGTGGCGTAATCGGTGGTCCACGCGGTGCCGTTCTCGATGCGCTGCAGCAGCGCCAGATCGTCATGCACCTTGCGCCGGATCACGCCGGTCTGGACCAGCCGGCGGAAGCCTTCGTTGAGCATTTCGCTGCAGCCATACAGGCCAATCTCGAACGGCTCCAGGCCACCGCATTCCAGCACGGTGGGGTGGTGGGCAAGGCCGGGATCCAGCGCCTGCAGAATCTGGCGATACCGTGCGTTGTCGGTATGCCGCAGTACCAGCGCATGGCTGAGTGCATCGGCCAGCGTGCCGATGCCGATCTGAAGCGTGCCACCATCGCGCACCAGCGTGCTGGCGTACAGGCCGATGGCATAGTCGGCATCGCTGACCGGCTGGCGCGGCAGACCGAACAGTTCCGGGTACGGCCCGGGCGGGGTGATCACCAGATCGAAGAAGGACACGTCCACCGTGGCCGAGCCGGCCAGATACGGCAGCTGCGGATCGATCTCGGCGATCATCAACGGCCGGGGCAGCCCGCGCGCGACCATCGCATCCAGCGTGTCCTGGGTGATGTCGTTGTTGCACGACAGCGACAGGCGCCGATCATTCGCGCGCATCGCTACTTTCTGCACGATCGCGTGCGGCGCGCGCTGGGCTACCGCATCGGCGGCGTGCGTGTAGTTGAGGCTGGTGTAGCTGCGCTGCGCCTGCGACGAGCCGAGCAGTGCACCGGACTGCATGTAGAACTCCTCCACCTGCACATGCGCCGGCAGCTGGTCGCGCACCATCGCATCGGCATACGCAAGGCGCGGGAAGTCTGCGCCGAAATGACGCTCGGCGAACGGCATCATGAAGCGAGCTTCCAGCCCGGCACCGCCGCGCGGCGGATTCAGCGACAGCGCGGTATACAGCTGCAGCGGCCGCGAGGCATCGTTTTCCACGCGCGCGTACAGGGCGTTGAGCAGCCGGTGCGGCTTGCCCAGCGCCAGTGGTGCGCCAATGCGCAGCGGGCCATCGACCCGCTGCAGCAGCCAGTCGACGGCGGCGTCGAGGTCGGTCAGGTGTTCGGTCATGCGGCGCTATCCTGCGGAATCATGCGGGCCATTACAGCATTCCGGGGTTGAACAGACGGCGACGCGGGACGTCATCGCCGACGCGCACGAACCTTGCACCGCCATCGGATGTTCGGCAGCGCCTCATCGAAGGCGCCGTCGGGGTATGCGCCGACGCTGGCGGTGGATGCATGAACCGGCTGTTGAAGGGGTTGACACCCGCGCTGATTACGGGCGTAATCGAGCTGTCGATTACGGATGTAAATGATGAGCCAGATCAGTGAAGCCGAAGCTGTCGTGATGGAGGTGCTGTGGCGCCATCATCCGCTGGGCGCCGATGAGGTGATGGCCGCGCTGGCCAGCCGCGACTGGGCAGAGCCCACCATCAAGACGCTGCTCAACCGGCTGCTGACCAAAGGCGCGATCAGTGCCAGCCGCGATGGGCGCCGCTATCTCTACTCGCCGGTGCTGCAGCGCCAGGCGTGGGTGGCCGAGCAGAGCGAGGGCTTTCTGGACCGGGTGTTCGATGGTCGCGTTGCGCCGCTGGTCGCGCATTTCAGCCAGCGCGGGGAGCTCAGCGCGCAGGACATCGCCGAGCTCAAGCAACTGATCCGGGAGCTGGACCATGACTGAGCTGCTTGATGGGTTGCTGCAGGCCAGCGTGTGGCTGGCGCTGGCGGCGCTTGTGGTGGCCGCCGCACGGCCGGTGCTGCTTCGTCTGGGCGGCGCGGCGCTGGCGTATCGCAGCTGGTGGGTGCTGCCGTTGATGCTGGTGGTGCCTTGTCTGCCACTGCCACGGCTGCCGATCACTGAGACAGAGCCGGTGATGGTCATGGCCTCGGCCCTGCGCGCGCCGGCCGTGCCCAGCGATGCTTCGCAGTGGCCGCTGCTGCTGATGACGATGTGGTTGCTCGGCGCGGTGGCGATGGCTGGCCTCAGCTGGCGGGCGCAACGTCGCTTTGAACATGCGCTGGGCGAGCTGCAACAGCGCGGGGATGGCAGCTGGCAGGCCACTGGCGATCCCGGCCTGCCGGCACTGGTCGGCCTGTGGCGGCCGCGGATCGTGGTCGGCCCGGACTTTGAGCAGCGTTTCAGCCCCGCCGAACAAGAGCTGATTCTGCGGCACGAACACAGCCATCGCCGTCATGGCGATCCCTGGGCAAACGCCGCGCTGGCCCTGCTGCGCTGCGTGTTCTGGTTCCACCCGCTGCTGCCGTGGGTGGCGCGCCGGTTCCTGCGGGACCAGGAACTGGCCTGCGACGCACGCACGGTCGACCCGCATCCGGCCCTGCGCCGGCTTTACGCCAACGCGTTGCTCAAGGCGCAGTTGGTCCACCCGGTTGCACCGATGGCCTGCCACTGGCGCAGCCAACCGCTGTTGAAGGAGCGTATTGCCATGTTGAAGGAACACAAGCGGAACGCATTGCCGTGGATGGTCGGGCAGGTGCTGGTGGTCGGGTTGTGTGTGGGGCTTTGCACGGTGGCATGGGCCAGCCAGGGCGGCGCAGGCGACGAGCCGGCGCAGGCCAAAGCGGCAACCAGCGATGTAAACGCACAGGCCCGTGATCTGACGCCCCCGAAGTACCCCAAGGCGGCGTTCGATCAGGGCATTTCCGGCAAGGTGATACTGCGCGTGGAGGTGGACGCGGCCGGCAAGCCGGGCGATGTCCGCGTACTCAGCTCGACCCCGGCCGGCGTGTTCGACGAGGCCTCGGTCACTGCGGCCAGGCAATGGACGTTCGAACCGGCGCGCAAGAACGGACATGCCGTTGCCTCGGCGTTGAAGATTCCCATGACATTCGAATTGGATGCATCGGATCCGACGCTGTGAAGCGGGGGGCGCTGGCTGTGGTCTTGGCGATGCTGGTGGCCGGCTGCGCCAGTCAACCGTCGCTGACCACGGTGGACACGCGTGCCGAGAACGTCGACCACCAGCGTCTGCAGGCCAGCGTGGGCACGACCGGGAGCGCGCAGGTGGGGACGTATCAGCTCGGCCCCACCGAGGGCTACCGCATGCCGCAGCTCTACGCGGCGCCCGATCCGGTGGTCGGGGAGCGCGATCCTCGGCGCGAGCTGGCACCGACCATGGTGTGCCTGCAGGTGGTGATCGATGCGCAGGGCAGGGTGGAGCGCAGTGTGCCGTTGAGTGATCGCGGCGAGTGCGCGGCCGGCAACGCGCCGCAGAACGCGCCGCTCATGCAGGCCGCGCAGGAAGCCGTGGCGATGTGGCGCTACACCCCCGCAGCGGTCTGTCATTTTCCCCCGCAGCGCGTGCCGACGGATCGGGGAGACTGCGAAGGCGCCGAGCGCATCGAACCGGTGCCGGTAAGCCTGCTGTACGGCTTCACGTTCGAGATCGTGAAAGGGCAACACGTGGTGCGGCGGCAAGGACGCTGAACAGGCAAGGCGTCCTGTGCCAACCGGGCAATAAGGGGGTGCCGGCCAGCGGCCGGCGCTACCTTTCCGGACCGCCCTGGAGGTTGGCCTTTACCGAGGGCTGCATCAGTTTCGGCTCGGGCAGGGTGGCGTCACGGGCTTGGCGGGTGGCGACAAAGTCCGCCTCGCTGATGCCATCGCGCAGATGGATGTTGTGCGCGCGTTGTTCGCCGATGGTGGTTTGATTGGCGACCTCGCGGCCGCCGGGACCGTAGTCGTGGCAGACGAAGACACGGGTCGCATCGGGCAATGCCAGCATGCGCTGGATCGAGCGGTACAGTTGTCCTGCATCACCGCCCGGAAAATCGCAGCGGGCGGTGCCACCGTCGGGCATGAACAGCGAATCGCCGGTGAACAGCGCATCGCCGATGCGATAGGCGACGCTGTCACTGGTGTGGCCCGGTACTGCGATCACCTCGGCGTCGATATCACCGAGGGTGAAGCGCTCGCCATCGGCGAACAGATGGTCGAACTGCGAGCCATCGGTCGGGACATCCAGCGCGTAGCGCGGCGCGAAGGTCCGCTGCACCTGCACGATGCCCTGGCCCATGGCGAGCGTCGCCTCGGGCCACTGCGTCTTGAGCCACCGCCCGGCGCTGACATGATCGGCATGCGCATGGGTCTCCAGCAGCCAACCCACCTTCAGGCCGCTGTCGCGCACATGGGCAAGCAGCGGCTGCAGCGGCCCTGCACCGAATGCATCGGTATCCGGGTCGTAGTCCAGCACCGGATCGATCACCGCCGCCTGCAGCGTCGCCGGGTCATGCACCACGTAACTGAAGGTGTGGCTGTCCGGATGGAAGAAACTGGCGACGTGCAGTGACATGATGCTGACCTCAGCGTTTGCCCAGAGTGTCGTTGAGCAGCACGGCCAGGCGTTCACCGGCCACGCGCAGCTCGCGCTCGGCGACCGGGCGGTAGGTCGCCGAATAGCTGGGTCCCAGCGTACGCTTGTCCGGGTAAACGCCAGGTGCAATGGCGATCCGGCAGCTGGCTTCGGCCCACTGTACGGCGTCAACATCGATAGTGGAGCGCTTGCCGAACACCGGCTTGGGCAGCGCGAGCAGACGCTTGAGGTACTGGTCATCGTCCAGCTTCTGCTCATTCAGCATGCCGCTGTCCCACAACGAGTGCAGGTTGGTACCGCGGTTGTTGAACTGCACCTGGAAATCGTTGCCGCCTTTGTCGTGACCGTAGCCGGCATGCATCGGCTGATGGATGTCGCCAGCGAAATGCACGACGAACTTCAGCGCCTGCGCGCGCTCGGCGTCGGACTTGCTGCGATCACCGAGGATCGCGGTCTGCGCCTTCAGCGCTTCGACCACGCAGTTGCCGTCTTTGCAGTGTTTCTGCACCTCATAGTGGCAATCGTCTTCGGCGATGTTGACGTAGTGCCAACCAGCCGATCGCTTGCCCAGGCCTGGGTCCTTGGCGCGCAGCTGATCGGCCCATGGGGCGATGGCGTGCAAGGTCGGGTCCGGCTCGGCAGCGAGCAGACGGTCAACCTCGGCCTGGGCCTGCGGGGTCAGCCGGGTTTCGGCGATCCGCGCCACCAGGCGGTGGCCCTGTGCGCCCCAGGCCAGGGCATCGGTGGAAACGAAGGTGAGGGCCAGCGCGAGGGCGGTGGCCGGGAGCGGGGAAGGCATTTTCATCCGCGGCATTCTAGCGGGCCGGCCGCGCGCGGGCTTGCCGGGATCTGGCCGGCCGCAGGCTGAGGTCGGCCATCTCGCTGGAAGGCCAAGCGCTGTCTCCGCCTCATGCGTGCCAAACAGCTGCAAGAAGATCGAAAAAAAACCCCGGCCGAAGCCGGGGAAACTGTCTTGCTGCGAGGGTGTTGCCTTGTTGGGCTCTGATCCGCCGATCAGAACTTGAACACGTACGACACGCCGTAAGCCAGCGGGTCGATATTGACGGTGCCGATCTTTTCACCGTCGAGCTTGACCTTGCTGTCGATGTCCATCCAGCGCACATCAACGCGCAGCGAGCCCTTGTCGTTGATCGCGAAATCCAGGCCGGCATGGGCGGCCAGACCCCAGGAGTCTTCCATCTTCAACTTGCTGCCGGCCAGTGCGCCGCCGGTCTTCTCGCTGAAGAAGGTGGTGTAGTTGATGCCCGCGCCCAGGAACGGGGAAACCTTGCCCTTGCTGTTGAAGTGATACTGCAGCGACACCACCGGCGGCAGGTGCTTGGTGCTGCCCACGTTGCCCAGGCCGGCGATGTTGATGTCGTGCTTGAACGGCAGCGCGGCCAGGAGCTCGATGCCGAGGTTGTCGGCAATGAAGTACTCACCGGTGATGGTCGGCTTGATGTCGTTGTCCACATCGACCTTCAGCGTGCCGCCGGCCAGCGAGCCGTTGTTGGACTTCGGGGCGACCTGGTGCACGCCGGCACCGATCGTCCAGTCACCCTTGGACTGGGCCATCGCGGGGGCGGCGGCCAGCGCCAGCGCGGCGGCCAGGCTGGAGAGCAGGAGGGGGGAGGTCTTGCGCATGAGTCGGTCTCGTGGCGGGTTGGAATGGCGCCAGTTTTCCCGTTCACGCGCCTGCGCGCCTTGATCCGGATCAATCCGGGTACTTACCGTTGTAACCGGTTTCCATTTGGCTACCTCGGGCCGGGCCGGTTCCAGCCCTGCTAGAATGAACACCCCTTTCCATCGGCGCCGCACCGTCGCGGCTGCAGGAGCTTGTGAACATGGCAATCAAGGTTGGCATCAACGGTTTCGGTCGCATCGGGCGCAACGTGCTGCGCTCGGCCGTGCTGAACTTCGGCAATGACATCGAAATCGTCGCCATCAACGATCTGCTGGAGCCGGATTACCTGGCGTACATGCTGAAGTACGACTCCGTGCACGGCCGCTTCAAGGCCGATGTGGAGGTCTCCGGCAACGACCTGCTGGTCAACGGCAAGAAGATCCGCCTGACCCAGGAACGTGATCCGGCCAACCTGAAGTGGGACGAAGTCGGCGTGGATGTCGTCATCGAATCCACCGGCCTGTTCCTGACCAAGGAAACCGCGCAGAAGCACATCGACGCGGGCGCCAAGAAGGTGATCCTGTCGGCACCGTCGAAGGACGACACTCCGATGTTCGTGTTCGGCGTGAACGACAAGACCTACGCCGGTCAGGCGATCGTCTCCAACGCGTCGTGCACCACCAACTGCCTGGCACCGCTTGCCAAGGTCATCAACGACAAGTGGGGCATCAAGCGTGGCCTGATGACCACCGTGCACGCCGCGACCGCCACCCAGAAGACTGTCGATGGCCCGTCCAACAAGGACTGGCGCGGTGGCCGTGGCATCCTGGAAAACATCATTCCGTCGTCCACGGGTGCGGCCAAGGCCGTCGGTGTGGTGATCCCGGAATTGAACAAGAAGCTGACCGGCATGAGCTTCCGCGTGCCGACCTCGGACGTGTCGGTGGTCGATCTGACCGTCGAGCTGGAGAAGGAAGCCACCTACGCCGAGATCTGCGCTGAAGTGAAGGCGCAGAGCGAAGGCGCGCTGAAGGGCATCCTGGGCTACACCGAAGACAAGGTCGTGGCGACCGACTTCCGCGGCGAAACCCACACCTCGGTGTTCGACGCCGATGCCGGCATCGCGCTGGATGGCACCTTCGTCAAGCTGGTGTCGTGGTACGACAACGAATGGGGCTACTCCAACAAGTGCCTGGAAATGGTCAAGGTCGTCGCTGCGTAAGCCAGCGCTGCTCCTGCGTCATTCCACAGACCCCGGCCCCGTGCCGGGGTCTGTCGTTTCAGGCAGACCAATCAGCGCCTTGATCCCGCCCGTGCCGCCGATCCATTAGCATGGCCCGCGTGCCATCGGCACTGCGCCTGTCGGGCGCAGCCGTGGCGACCTCTTGAGGATGGCTTGGAATGGAAGCTCTGATTGTCCTGCTGGTGCTGGTGCTGCTGGCGATCCCGCTGCTGCTGATCGTGGCGCTGGTGATGATCGCCGGCCTGCGCCGCCGCGTGGCCGCGCTGGAGCAACGTGCGGCCGGATCTGCCTGGGAAGCATCGTCGGCCCCGGCCGAGCCCGAGCGGCCGCTGCGCTGGACGGATATCCAATCCGTGGACACGGTGGCCGCGCCGCTGGACTTCGCCATGCAGCCCGCAGTGGAGACGCCCGTCCAGACCCCGGACGCCACTGCTGCACCTGCCGCGGCTGCCGCGATGCCACCGCCGCTGCCGCCATCGGCGCCCGTGCCGCCGGTTGCCCCGATCCTGCCGGCCGAACCAGAAGGCCCCGGCATCGGCGAGCGCATCGTCGGCACCATCAAACAGTGGTTCACCGAGGGCAACGTGCCGGTCAAGATCGGCATGCTGGTGCTGTTGGCCGGTGTGGCCGCCCTGCTCAAGTACGCCAGCGACCAGGGGTGGTTGAACGCACCGATCGAGCTGCGCCTGGCCGCCATCGCGGTCGCCGCGTTGGCCGGGCTGGTGTTCGGCTGGGTGCAGCGCGATACCCGGCGCCTGTTTGCGCTGGCGCTGCAGGGTGGGGCGATCGGCGTGCTGCTGCTGACCATCTTCGCTGCGTTCAAACGCTACGACCTGATACCCGCCGCGCCGGCCTTTGCGCTCAGCGTGCTGCTGATCGCCAGCATGGGCGTGTTGGCGGTGGTGCAGAACTCGCGCACGCTGGCCGTGCTCGGCATTCTGGCCGGCTTCATGGCGCCGATCTGGCTGTCCACCGGCAGCGGCAACCATGTCGCGCTGTTCTCGTACTACGCCGTGCTCAACGCCGCGATCCTTGCCATTGCCTGGTGGCGCCCGTGGCGCGCGCTGAACCTGCTTGGTTTCGCGTTCACGTTCGGCATCGGTACGGCCTGGGGCGTGCTTCAGTACAGCGCGGACAAGTTCGCCAGTACCGAGCCGTTCCTGCTGCTGTTCTTCGCTTTCTACCTGCTGATCCCGATCCTCTATGCGCGCCGGCAGAACGCGGAAAAACGCGATCTGATCGATGGCAGCCTGGTGTTCGGCACGCCGCTGATCGCGTTCTCGCTGCAGGCCGGCCTGCTGCATGACGACCGGCTGCTGCTGGCGTTGTGTTCGCTCGCGTTGGCCGCGTTGTATGCCGGCTTGGCCTGGGCGCTGATCAAGCGTGAGCGCTACGCCGCGCTGGGTCAGTCGCACGCGGTACTCGCGGTGGGCTTTGCGACACTGGCGGTGCCGTTGGCACTGTCCGCACGCGCCACCGCCAGCGTGTTCGCCCTGGAAGGTGCCGCCTTGGCATGGCTGGGCCTGCGCCAGCAGCGCTGGCTGCCGCAGATCGCCGGTGCGCTGCTGATCCTGGGCGCCGCGTTCGGCTTCGTGGTTGGCGCGGACTACTGGCATCTGGACGCCACGGCCATTGCCAACCCGACCTTCATGAGTGGCCTGCTGCTGGCGCTGGCCGGTTTTGCCGCCGCCTTCAGCTACCGTCGCGCGCAGCGCGATGCGCCGGCCATCGTCTACTACCTGTGGGGCCTGCTGTGGTGGCTGGGCAGTGTCAGTCACGAGATCCTGCGCTTCGTTACCCACCGCACCGAGCCCGACGCGCTGCTGATCGCCGCGGCCGTCACCGCGTGGCTGGCTGCCGAAATGCATCGCCGCTGGCCGGCGCGCGCGCTGGTGCTGACCACGCTGGCGATGGTGCTGGCCGCGTTCCCGTTGGCGCTGTGGCAGGCCGACGTGCATCAGCAACCGTTCGCGGGTCATGGCGCGCTGGCCTGGGCCGTGTTCGCGCTGCTGGGTGTGCGCAGCCTGTGGTGCCTGCGCGGTGGTCAAGACCGCAGCTCGCTGGCTGCCCAGTTCCTGTGGTGGCTGCTGTGGCCGTCGGTAGTGTCGCTGGCCTGCCTGTGGCTGGCCGATCGCTTCGCATTGGCACAGGGCTGGGGCCTGGCCCTGATGCTGCTGCCGTGGCTGTTGGTCACCGCGGTGGCGCTGCTGCGCTGGCGCTGGCTGACGGTGCCACTCGGCGAGCGTTTCGACGCCATGCGCACACCGCTGCAGACCACCTTGTTCGCCGTGCTGGGGGTGAGCTGGGCGGGTCTGCTGCTGGTGCCAGCCGGCGCCGCACCGTTGCCGTGGCTGCCGCTGCTCAACCCGGTGGAACTGGTGCAGCTGGCGGTGCTGGTGCTGGCCGGGCGCTGGCTGTGGTCCGCGCAGGCGCCGGACGGCCTGCGTGCCCTGCGCATACCGCTGGTGGCGATTGCCGGCTTCGTCGCCCTGACCAGCATCACCCTGCATGCCGTGCACCACTGGGGCGGGGTGCCGTGGAACGAGCGCTTGTGGTCTTCGACCCTGGCCCAGACCAGCCTGACCGTGGTCTGGAGCGTACTCGGCGTGATCAGCTGGGTGTGGGGCTCGCGCCGCGGGCAACGCGTCCTGTGGCTGGTCGGTGCGGTGCTGATGGGGGTGGTGCTGGCCAAGCTGGTCCTGATCGACCGCCAGCATCTGGGCAACCTGCTGGGCATTTCTTCTTTCATCGCCTACGGCCTGCTGTGCACGGTCGTGGGCTATCTGGCACCGGCGCCGCCACGCGCGCCGGACCCCACCGTGGAGCCACAGTCTTGAAGACCTTTCGCCCGCTGATCCTCCTCGCTGCGTTGGCGTTTCCGACGCTGGCATTAGCCCAGGCCCAGTCCACCGACGACCGCCAGGCCTATCGCCAGCAATGGCCGCTGCAGCTCGCACAGCCGCAGGCCGGCGCGTACCGGCTGACGCTCGATGATGGCGTGTACCGCACTGCGGTATCGCCACGCCTGGCCGATGTGCAGGTGTTCAACGCACAAGGCCAGGCACTGCCGTCGGCGTTGCTGGCCGCCGACCAGCCACTGGCGCAGGCACCGCAATGGCAGACGCTGTCGTGGTTCCCGCTGCCCCCCATGGCCGGCACCTCCGGCGATGACCTGCAGCTGCTGACTGAGCGTAATACCGACGGCAGCGTGCGCCGGGTGGAAGCGCGGCTGGGGCGGGGTGGGGCGGCCGGACAACCGGCCGGCTGGCTGATCGACGCCAGTGCCCTCAAGACCGGCGTGCAGGCCCTGCGCCTGGACTGGCAGACACAGTCGCCGCTGCAGGCGCGCGTGCGTGTGGAAATGAGCAATGATCTGCGCGATTGGCTGCGCATCGCCGACGACGTGCCGCTGGTGGACCTGCAGCATGAAGGTCGCCGCCTGCAGCAGCGCCGCATCGAGATCGCGCGCCAGGCCAAGTACTTCCGGATCCTGCCGATCGGCGCCGATGCCTTGCCGGCGTTGTCCACCGTGCAGGCCGAGCTGGTGCCGACCGCGCAGGCGATCGCGTGGCGCTGGCAGTCGCTGACCGGTACCGCAGGCAAGCCCGGTGAATTCGAGTATCAGCTGGACGGGCGCTTCCCGATCGCGCAGGCCGATATCGCCACCGCCGACAACAGCGTGGTGCAGTGGACGCTATTGAGCCGCGATGATGCCGACCAACCGTGGCAGGTGCGTGCCGGCCCGTGGGTGGCCTATCAACTGCAGGACGCCGCCGACCGACGCCAATCGCAGACCCAGCCGCTGACGCGCAGCACGCGTGACCGCTACTGGAAGCTGGTGGCCGGCCAGGCGCAGTCGATGCCTGCGCCGACGCTGAAGCTTGGTTACCAGCCCGAAGCGCTGGTGTTCCTCAGCCAAGGCGAGCCGCCGTTTACGGTCGCCGCCGGCAGCCTCCGTGCCGAACGCCAGGAGGCGCCGGTGGCCACGGTGATCGCGCAGCTGCGCGAGCAGCATGGCGCGCAGTGGCAACCGGCGCAGGCAACGGTGCAGGGCGCACCGCAAGTCCTCGCCGGCGATGCCGCAGTGGCCCCGCAGCGCGACTGGAAACAGTGGCTGCTGTGGGCGCTGCTGGTGATCGGCGTACTGATTGTCGGTGGCTTCGCGGTGAGCCTGCTGCGCCAGCCAAACAGGGACGGAGGTAGTTAAGCGCGCTTAACTACCTCCGTCCCTGTTAAGTAGCATCCGCTTAACTACCTCCGTCCCCGTTAAGCATAACTACCTCCGTCCCCGTTAATTTGCGATGCACCCGCGCAGCCGGGACAATGATCGTCTGCGCCGTGCGGCGTCCTTCCTTCTTCAGAGCCAAAGAGTTGCTTATGTCCATCGTTCGCATGACCGACCTCGATCTCTCCGGCAAGCGCGTGCTGATCCGCCAGGATCTGAACGTGCCGATCGACAACGGCCAGATCACCTCCGAGCAGCGCATCACCGCGTCGCTGCCGACGCTGAAGCTGGCGCTGGAGAAGGGCGCCGCCGTGATGGTGACCTCGCACCTGGGGCGGCCGAAGGAAGGCGTGTGGAGCGAGGCCGAATCGCTGGCCCCGGTGGCGCTGCGCCTGTCGCAGCTGCTGGGTGTCGAGGTGCCGCTGGTGCGTGATTGGGTCGATGGCGTGGACGTCGCGCCGGGCTCGATCGTGCTGCTCGAAAACTGCCGGATGAATGTCGGCGAAGGCAAGGACGATGAGGCGCTGGCGAAGAAGTACGCCGCGCTGTGCGATGTGTTTGTCATGGATGCCTTTGGCACCGCGCACCGCGCGCAGGCCTCCACCCATGGCGTGATCCGCTTCGCGCCGGTGGCTGCTGGCGGTCCGCTGCTGATGGCCGAACTGGACGCACTGGCCAAGGCGCTGCTTGCTCCGGCCCAGCCGCTGCTGGCCATCGTGGCCGGCAGCAAGGTCAGCACCAAGCTGGAACTGCTCTCCAGCCTGGTCGGCAAGGTCGACCAGCTGATCGTCGGCGGCGGCATCGCCAACACCTTCATCGCGGCCGCCGGCTATTCGGTCGGCAAGTCGCTGTACGAACCGGACCTGCTGGACACCGCCAAGAAGATCGTCGCCGATGCCAAGGCGCGCGGCGCCGACATCCCGCTGCCGACCGACGTGGTGGTGGCCAAGCAGTTCCTGCCGGATGCGGAGGCCACGGTGAAGGCCGTCGCCGATGTGGCCGAGGATGACCTGATCCTGGACATCGGCCCGGATACCGCCCAGCACTATGCCGGCCTGATCGCCAACGCCGGCACCGTGGTCTGGAACGGCCCGGTCGGCGTGTTCGAGTTCGAGGCCTTCAGCCATGGCACCGAAGCACTGGCCCGCGCCATCGCGGCCTCGCCGGCGTTCTCGATCGCCGGCGGTGGCGACACCCTGGCCGCAGTCGACAAGTACGACATCGCCAGCGACGTGAGCTACATCTCCACCGGTGGCGGTGCCTTCCTGGAGTTCCTGGAGGGCAAGACACTGCCGGCCGTCGCCGCGCTGGAGGCCCGCGGCGCGTGAGCCGCGATGTGCTGTTCTTCGATCTCGACGGCACGCTGATCGATTCGGCCGTCGGAATCACCCAGTGCGTGGCGCATGCGCTCACGCAGATGGGCCAGCCGGTCCCGCCGCAGGATGAACTGCGGCGCTGGATCGGGCCGTCGCTGCGCACCAGCTTCGCGCCGTTGTTCAACGATCCGGCCCAGGTCGAGCAGGCGGTGACCTACTACCGCGAGCGCTTCGACGTGGTCGGCTGGCGCGAACACGAGGTCTACCCGCGCATCGGCCAGGTCGTGCAGGCGTTGAAGGCGCGCGGCCATCGGCTGGCGATCGTCACCGCCAAGAACGAGCCCCATGCACGGCGCATCGTCGAGCACCTGCCGTTCGGTGACTGCTTCGAAGATGTGATCGGGGCGACCCCGGATGGCAGCCGCAGCGAGAAGCCGCAGCTCGTCGCCGAGGCCCTGCACCGGTTGTCGCTGACCCCTGCGCAGTGCTGGATGATCGGCGACCGGCGCATGGATATCGAAGGCGCCCGCCATCACGGTCTGCGCAATATCGGGGTGTTGTGGGGCTTCGGCGGTGCCGAAGAGCTCACCGCGGCCGGGGCGGCGCACTTCGCGCAGGCACCGGACGACCTGCTCACCCTGATCGATTGAGGGTCGCGGCGGCGATCCGTACGCCGCCGCATGTCCCGCGCAAAGGCCCGCCGCGATTGGGGCTGGCCGCCGGGCGGTCACACCGCTGTCCGCCCGGTCGTCTCGGGCTGTCTGCAGGACAACAGCGAAACCCAAGCGTGCCAGCGGTGTAATCGTATTCATGGGACGTGATGGGTGTGCTAATTTCACTCCTTTAACGGGAGCCCATTAACCATGATTGAGCGTCAGCGTCGCACCAAGATCCTTGCCACCCTCGGACCGGCGACCGACCCGCCGGGCGTGCTGGAGGATCTCTTCCGCGCCGGCGTGAACGTGGTTCGCCTCAACTTCAGTCACGGTGACCCGTCCGGCCAGGCCAAGCGTGCCGCCGATGTGCGTGCCGCTGCTGCCCGCGTGGGCGTGGAAGTGGGCATCCTGGCCGATCTGCCGGGCCCGAAGATCCGTATCGAGCGTTTCGCCGAAGGCAAGATCAAGCTCAAGGCGGGCGACCGCTTCGACCTGGTCGCCTCGCCGAACGCACCGGCTGGCGACACCACCCAGGTGGGCGTGAGCTACCTCGGCCTGCCGCAGGACGTGGTGGCCGGTGACATCCTGCTGCTCGACGATGGCCTGATGCAGCTGCAGGTCACCGAAGTGCAGGGTGAGCGCATCATCAACACCGTGCTCAACGACGGCGTGCTGTCCGACCGCAAGGGGCTGAACAAGCAGGGCGGTGGCTTGTCGCTGGGCGCGTTGACCGAGCGCGACAAAGAACTGATCGGCATCGTGGCCAAGATCGGCGTGGACTTCATCGCCGTCTCGTTCTGCCGCAACGCGCAGGACATGAACGACGCGCGCGAGATCGCCGAGTCGCACGGCTGCTACGCTGCGCTGGTCTCCAAGATCGAGCGCACCGAAGCGATCGACAACCTCGAAGAGATCGTCGACGCCAGTGACGTGGTGATGGTCGCGCGTGGCGATCTGGGCGTGGAAATCGGCGACGCCGAACTGCCGGGCCTGCAGAAGAAGATCATCAAGGCCTCGCTGGCGCAGAACAAGGTGGTGATCACCGCCACCCAGATGCTGCAGTCGATGGTCGAAAGCCCGATCCCGACCCGCGCCGAAGTGCTGGACGTGGCCAACTCGGTCATCGACGGTACCGATGCCGTGATGCTCTCGGCCGAAACCGCCGCGGGCATGTACCCGGTCAAGGCAGTCGAAGCGATGGCGCGTATCTGCCTCGGTGCCGAACGCCAGTTCCAGACCGAGACCGATTTCGGTGCCTCGCCGCGCAACCTGGAACGTGCCGATCAGGCGATCGCCATGGCCACCATGTTCCTGTCCCAGCACGTGGGCGTGCGTGCGATCGTGGCGATGACCGAATCCGGTGGTACCGCACGTTACCTGTCGCGCTTCCGTGCCTCGGCACCGGTGTTCGCGGTGACCCGCCATGACGGTGCCCGCCGCCAGATGGCGCTGATGCGCGATGTGTTCCCGATCAACTTCGACAGCCGCGGCCTGACCCCGCGCGAAGCCGCGCGCGGCAGCATCCGCCTGCTGTTCGAAGCGAACCAGCTGCAGAGCGGCGACCGCGTCGTCTTCACCAGCGGTGAGCACATGGAAACCCATGGCGCCACCAACACGCTGCGCTTGCTGGAAGTGGGCGAAGACGGCCGTGCGAGCGGTCTCGGCGAACTCTAAGGGTACGCGTCATCGCATACGCGCTGTCGCCCCACGGTTTGCGCGGCAAACCGTGGGGCCCTTCTTACCACCTCCCAGACCCCCGCCGCTTCGCGGCCGCCCCCTCACTCAGGGGGCTTTCCCCCAGACACATTCGATCGTCTGGGGCCGTTTTCAGATGGAATCGTTTCCAGATTCCGTGGACGGTCAGTTCACGGGAGGCGGGGTCTATAATTGGCGTTTTCCCGCACCCGCCACAGGAAGTACATGAGCATCGAACAGCTGGCTGAAACCGCACAGGCCATGGTCGCCCCGGGCAAGGGCATCATCGCGATCGACGAATCCACCGGCACCATCGGCAAGCGCTTCGCCAGCGTCGGCCTGGAGAACACCGAGGAGAACCGTCGCGCCTACCGCGAACTGCTGCTCACCACGCCCAAGCTGAACGAGCACATCTCCGGCGCGATCCTGTACGACGAGACCATCCGTCAGTCCACCAAGGACGGCGTCCCGTTCGCCAAGTACATGGCGGCCCAGGGCATCATTCCGGGCATCAAGGTCGACAAGGGCGCCCATGCCCTGGCCGGCTGCCCGGGCGAGCTGGTCACCGAAGGCCTGGACGGCCTGCGCGAGCGCCTGCAGGAGTACTACAAGCTGGGTGCGCGCTTCGCCAAGTGGCGTGCGGTCATCAACATCGGTGAAAGCATCCCGTCGGGCACCTGCATCGAGTCCAACGCCCACGCGCTGGCCCGTTACGCCGCGCTGTGCCAGGAATGTGGCCTGGTGCCGATGGTCGAGCCGGAAGTGATCATGGACGGCGACCACGACATCGAAACCTGCTACGAAGTCACCGAAGCCACCCTGCGTTCGCTGTTCGACGCGCTGTACCAGCAGAACGTGCTGCTGGAAGGCACCATCCTGAAGGCCTCGATGGTCATCTCCGGCAAGGGCTGCGAAGAGCAGGCCGACGTCGAGGAAGTGGCCGAGTCGACCGTGATGTGCCTCAAGAGCACCGTGCCGGCGATTCTGCCGGGCGTGGTGTTCCTGTCCGGTGGCCAGAGCGATGAGCAGTCCACCGCGCATCTGAACGCCATGAACCAGATGGGCAACCTGCCGTGGCCGCTGAGCTTCTCCTACGGCCGTGCCATGCAGCAGGCCGCGCTGAAGCTGTGGGCCAAGGACACCAAGGCCAACGTCGCCAAGGCACAGCAGACCGTGTTTGATCGCGCCAAGGAAAACGGCCAGGCCGCCCTGGGCAAGTGGAACGGCTGATTCACGCCTGACCGCCCTCAACGAAAACGCCGGCCTTGCGCCGGCGTTTTTGTTTGGGCGCGGGGTTGCTCAGTGCGCCGCTGCTCAGTGCGCCGCGGCGGGCGGCAGGCCCATCGCCAGCGGGGCGAAGATCGCCGAGGTTGACGGCTCCACCGGCTGACCCAGCGCGGCCAGCGCCGACTGGTAGGCCTTGTAGGTGGCCGCGTTGTAGGCCACCAGGATGATCCGGCGCGGCTGGCGATGCGAGCGCTGCCAAGTCAGGGTTTCGGTGGCGGCGATGTGGGCGGCCTGGTGGAGCGGATAGCCGAACACCCCACAGCTGATCGCCGGGAAGGCGATCGATTCCAGTTCCAGCTTTTCAGCCAGCTGCAGCGACTTCCAGTAACAGTTGGCCAGCAGCGCCGGCTCGTCGCGCAGGCCGTCCTGCCAGACCGGGCCGACCGTATGGAACACATGCTTCGCCGGCAGATCGAACGCCGGCGTTTCGCGTACTTCACCGGTGGGGCAGCGCATCCCGGGGCGGATCTCCGGCAGGGCGCGGCATGCCTCGAGCAGCTGCGGGCCGGCCGCGCGGTGGATCGCGCCATCCACACCACCGCCGCCGAGCAGGGATTCGTTGGCCGCATTGACGATCGCATCCACCGCCAGGGTCGTGATGTCGCCCTGCCACACTTCGATCTTCATGCGTACCGCTCCTTACTTGCTGATACCGGGTCCATACAACGGAATGACGTGCCTGAGCTGCACCGTAACCTGCGCGACATCTAGGCTGCGTCATCGTCGTCTCAGACAGTGCGACCCGGCGAGCGCTGGCTGACCGTCACACGATGCCGCCGGATCACTTCACGGAAGATGAAGCGCGTCACCAAGCAAAACGCCCGCCGATCAGGGCGGGCGTTTCGTTCATACAGACCAACGCGGGGATCAGGGCAGACCGGCCAGCCAGTCGTCGTCGGAGCCTTCGTTGATGTCGGCAAACAGGGGGGTGGAGAAGTAGCGCTCGCCGGTGTCGGGCAGCATCGCCAGGATCACCGACCCCGGCGCGGCCTTGGCCGCGATGTCCAGCGCGCTGGCGACGGTGGCACCGGCCGAGATGCCGACGAAGATGCCTTCCTCGGCCGCCAGCCGGCGCGAGGTCTCGATCGCCCGGGCGTCGTCGATGGTCAGCAGTTCATCGTAGACACCACGGTTGAGCACCTCCGGCACGAAGTCCGGGGTCCAACCCTGGATTTTGTGCGGCTTCCACTCATCACCTTTGAGCAGGGCAGCGCCTTCCGGCTCGGTGGCGACGATACGGGTCTCCGGGCGGGCGACCTTGAGGACCTCGCCGACCCCGGTCAGGGTGCCGCCGGTGCCCCAGCCGGTCACGAAGTAGTCCAGCCGCTTGCCGGCGAAATCGCGCAGGATTTCCGGTGCGGTGGTGTTGCGGTGATACGCAGGATTGGCCGGGTTGGCGAACTGGCTGGCCAGGAACCAGCCATGCTCCTCGGCCAACTCCTTCGCACGGCGCACCATGCCCGAACCGCGCTCGGCGGCCGGGGTCAGGATTACTTTGGCGCCATAGGCACGCATCAGCTTGCGGCGCTCGATGGAGAAGGTCTCCACCATCGTGGCCACGAATTTGTAACCGCGCGCGGCGGCGACCATCGCCAGGGCCACGCCGGTATTACCCGAGGTCGCTTCGACGATGGTGTCACCGGGCTTGAGCAGGCCCTTGGCCTCGGCGTCGAGAATGATCGCCAGTGCCAGGCGGTCCTTCACCGAGCCGCCTGGATTGAACGACTCGACCTTGGCGTACAGGGTGACGTGTGCGGGGGCGATGCGGTGCAGGCGCACCACCGGGGTGTTGCCGATGGTGTCCAGAATGGAGTCGTACAGGGCCATGGGGATGCTCCGGAAAAGTCGTTGCCGCCCGGGGGGCCGTGCGGCTGGGGAAGGGTCGGGCCGGTGGCGGCGCAAGGCGCCCGCGCGCGGCCGGGCCGGGGTCGGTCAGACCGTACCGCTGGCATATGACCGCGCGAAATGACCTGATTACCTTCTTAAACAACGTTTGGTTATAAGCTGGTGATGGCATTTGCCCTACAGTCGGATGGCCCCCTTTCCATGCGCCGTATCGCCCGCCCATGACGCTGACCCAACTTCGCTATCTGGTCGCCATCGCCGACGCCGAGCTGAACATCACACTGGCGGCGTCGCGTGTGCACGCCACCCAGCCCGGCCTGTCCAAGCAGCTCAAGCAGCTGGAGGACGAACTCGGTTTCCTGCTGTTCGTGCGCAAGGGGCGCAGTCTGGAAGCAGTGACCCCGGCCGGCGTGGAAGTGATCGGCCGCGCCCGTGCCGTCCTGGGCGAAGCCAACAACATCCGCACCTACGCGGCCAACCAGCGCCGCGAAAGCCAGGGCCAGCTGGTGCTCACCACCACCCATACCCAGGCGCGCTTCGTGCTGCCGCCGGCGGTGGCGCGCATCAAGCAGGCCTACCCACAGGTCAGCGTGCACCTGCAGCAGGCCGCTGAAAGTGATGCGCTGGACCTGCTCAGCCAAGGCGATGCGGACATCGCCATCATCAGCACCGCTGGCGGTGAGCCCACCGCCGGCCTGGCCATTCCGCTGTACCGCTGGCGTCGGCTGGTGCTGGTGCCGCGTGGGCATGCGCTCGACCGCCCCGGTGCGGCGCCGGACCTGGAAGCGCTGTCTGCCCATCCCCTGATCAGCTACGAATCCTCCACCCGCGGCAGCTCCTCGCTGCAGCGCGCCTTCGCCAGTGCCGGGCTGACCCCCGACATCGCGCTGACCGCGCTCGATGCGGATCTGATCAAGACGTATGTGCGTACCGGCCTTGGCGTAGGCCTGCTCGCGGAAATGGCGGTCAACGCCAGCGACGAAGACCTGCGCGCCTGGCCGGCTCCGGCGCCGATCGACGAGTGCATCGCCTGGGCCGTGCTGCCGCGCGACCGCGTGCTGCGCGATTACGCGCTGGAGCTGGTGCATGTGCTCGCCCCGCAGATCGATACCCGCGACCTGCGCCGGGTGATCGACGGCAACCAGGAAGCCAACTGGCCGCTGCCGCCCACGTGGGAATCGTTGACGCAGACCATCACCGTCTGAGAAGCGACGGTGATGGCCGCGCATGCTTCCTCTACCCCGCGCCGTTGGCGCGCCCCCTTCAACAGAAGGGGGCTTTTCTCCAGAGGGGGTGAGGGGACCGGTTGGTACTTGGAAAAGCATGCTGCGACGGTTGGTCGCAGGGCGTCGGGTCGGCCGGCCATTGCCCGGGCGTTACCATGACCGGGTGAACGTCCGCCGTCGCCCGTATGCCGTCCTGTTGCAGCTTGCCTTCGTGGCGACGTTGCTGATGGCGCTGGCGCCGCTGGTGAGCCGTTGGCAGCTGGCGCATGCCGAGGCGCCCGTGATGCTGATGCCGGCTGGCATGACCCACGCGATGCAGGCGCAGCCGGACGCCCACGCCGGGCACGGCATGCAGCAGCACGACATCGCGCAGCACGACACGCAGTACCACCACGTCCAACCCCACGAAGTGCCGCACCACGACATGGCGATGCAGCCGATGCCGATGCACGCGGTGCCGAGTACCCACGACGCACCCGCACCGTCATCACCACCGATGAGCGAGCACGCCGGGCATGGCGATGCCTGCGAGTACTGCATGATGGCCTCGCGGCTGATGCCGTGGCTGGCGGTGCTGATCCTGCTGCTGCCGGCGATGCCGGTCATCGCACCGCGCGTCCTGCGCGCAGTGCCCACGCCCCGCAGCCTGCGCTGGCCGGCCCACGCTGCCCGCGGCCCGCCCGCGATCTCCTGAAACCACCGCCCTTTCTGCCCGTGTCGCCGTGATGGCGGCGCGCGCCTGCGTGCTTTTCTGGAGTGTCACCATGAGCGTTTCTTCCCGCAGCGCGGGCGCACTGACGCGCCTGTCTGTTTCCCTGTCGCTGGCCTTGGTCGCACTGCCGCTGCATGCCGCCAACGATGACGCCCGCACCCTCGATACGTTGGTGGTCACTGCCACCGCACCGTCCTCGCCGCTGCACTGGGTCACCGATCCGCGTCTCCCAAGGCAGCCGGTGCCGGCCAGCGATGGCGCGGATTATCTGAAGACGGTTCCCGGCTTCTCGGCGATCCGCAACGGCGGCACCAACGGCGATCCGGTGCTGCGTGGCATGTTCGGTTCGCGCCTGAACATCATCAGCAACGAAGGCAACCTGATCGGTGCCTGCCCTTCGCGCATGGACAACCCGCTGTCCTACATCGCCCCGGAAACCTTCGATCGGCTGACCATCATCAAGGGGCCGCAAAGCGTGCGTTGGGGCGCCGGCGCCTCAGCCGGCACGGTACGCTTCGAGCGCGATACCCCGCGTTTCGATCAGCCGGGCATGGATATCAACGCCAGCACGCTGGTGGGCTCGCGCAACCGCAACGATCAGGTGCTGGATCTCACCGCCGGCGCGTCGCCGGGGTATGTGCGCGTCAACGGCAACCGCTCCGAATCGGATGACTACAAAGACGGCAACGGTGACGTGGTGCCCTCCAAGTGGCGCAAGTGGAACAGCGATGTCGCGGTCGGCTGGACCCCCGATGCCGATACCGTGCTGGAACTGTCGGCCGGCACCGGCGATGCGATTGCGCGTTACGCCGGTCGCGGGATGGACGGTGCCTCGTTCAAGCGCACCAGCTACGCCGCGCGCTTCGAGAAGGACAACCTTCCCGGTGCATGGGACACGCTGCAGGCGAACCTGTACTACAACGACGCCGACCACGTGATGGACAACTACACGCTGCGCACGCCGAACCCGGCCAGCAGCATGCCGATGCCGATGGGCTCCAATGTCGATCGCCGCACCACCGGGGGCCGTATCGCCTCGGAATGGCGCTGGCAGGACATCGCCATCGTGGCCGGCGTGGACGCGCAGGACAGCCGTCATCGCAGCCGCAATGCGATGGGGCGCAATGTGTACCGGCAGCAGCCGTGGCGCATGGATGCGCGCTTCGAGAACCTTGGTGCGTTCACCGAGATCACCCTGGGCGAGGGTACCGCGCAGCGTTGGATCGGTGGCCTGCGTATGGACCGTGCCGAGGTGAAGGACGAGCGCACTACGGTGGGCATGATGGCGATGCCGAATCCAACCGCCGGGCAGACCCGACGCGAGGATCTGGGCAGTGGCTTCGTCCGGTTCGAGCGCGACATTGCGCCTGCCGTGACCTGGTACGCCGGCGTCGGGCACAGCGAGCGCATGCCCGACTACTGGGAACTGTTCTCGCCGACGCTCGGCCCGGCTGGCGCGGTCAACGCGTTCACCGGCGTACAGCCGGAAAAGACCACCCAGCTCGATCTGGGCCTGCAGTACCGTACCGATCGCCTCAATGCCTGGGTTTCGGCGTACGCCGGGCGTATTCAGGACTACATCCTGTTCACCTATCGCGACGGCGGCATGATGGGCAGCACCAGCCAGGCCAGCAACGTCGATGCGCGCATTGCCGGCGCCGAGGCGGGCGCGGAGTGGCAGCTGGCACAGCAATGGAAACTCGGCGGCACGCTGGCCTACGCCTGGGGCGAAAACCGCAATGATGGCCGCGCGCTGCCGCAGATGCCGCCGCTGGAAGCCCGACTCAGCGCTGCTTGGGAAGGCGGGCGCTGGACGATTGGGGCGTTGGCGCGTGCGGTGTCCCACCAGGGCCGGGTCGCGGCGGGGCAGGGCAACGTGGTCGCCCGCGATCTCGGCCCCAGCGCTGGATTCGCCACTGTGGCGTTCAACGCCAGCTACCGGGTCAACCCGGCGCTGCTGGTCAGCGCCGGCGTCGACAACCTGTTCGACCGTGCCTACAGCGAACACCTGAACCTGGCCGGCAGCGCCGATTTCGGCTTTCCGGCCGATCCGGTGCGGATCAACGAGCCCGGCCGCACCGCCTGGCTGAAAATGAATTACAGCTACTGAGTCCGATAGCCGGGCGGGGCATTCACGCCCCGCCCGTCGCTGACGGCGCCTGCCCGGACAGGGCGGCGCGGCGATGGGGATTTCGACATGCGTCGATACATGGCGATACACGTGCCACGCCCCCCAGCACGAAAGGGCTTTCGCCTGTCACCGGCAGATGTGAAGGCGCCGGTAAACGCTTGGCACATATGCCTTCACCTGGCCCCTCTATACACTCGGCGGTCGAGAAACAACCGGGATCGCATTACATGTTGGGACGCATCGCAGCGCGCTTCGCCGCTGGCATCGCCTTGGTCGCAATGGCTGGGTGTGGCAGTAAAGACGAGACCGCTCGCCGGCAGGCAGACGCCGTGCCGGTCACCACCCAGGTGGTGCAGACCTCGGCATGGAGCGACACCCTGCAGGCGCTGGGTACGGCCAAGGCGCGCGAGTCGGTGACGGTCACCGCCAAGGTCAGCGAGATCATCGAGACGGTCCACTTCGAGAGTGGCCAGCAGGTCAGCGCCGACACCCCGCTGGTGACCCTGCGTGGCCAAGCCCAGGAAGCAGCCCTGCTGCAGGCCCAGGCGACCTTCCAGGAAGCGGATCAGCTGTACAAGCGGCAGCGCGAACTGGCCGCCCAGCAGCTGGTGGCCAGCTCCACCCTGGATACGCAGCGCGCCATCCGCGATGCCGCCGAGGCGCGTGTGCGTGAAATGCAGTCGGACATCGGTGACCGTCGCGTGCGCGCGCCGTTTGCCGGCGTACTCGGCATCCGCCAGGTCAGCGCCGGTTCGCTGGTCACGCCGAGCACGGCGATCACCACCCTGGACGACATCGAGCGCATGCACGTGGACTTCCAGGTGCCCGAGGCCGAGCTGGCCTCGCTGAGCAACGGCGACAAGGTCACTGCCACCAGCGTGGCCTATCCCGGCCGCAGTTTCGAAGGCGAGGTTGCCACCATCGATACCCGTGTCGATCCCGGCACGCGCGCGGTCACCGTCCGCGCCGATTTCATCAACGCCGATCACGCGTTGCGCCCGGGCATGCTGCTGGATGTGCGCATGTTCCGTCCGGAGCGCCAGGCGCTGGTGATACCGGAAATCGCCGTGGTGCAGGTCGGTCGCGATTCCTACGTGTTCCGGGTCAAGCAGGACCAGACCGTGGAGCGTGCCGACATCATCGCCGGTGGGCGCCGCAGCGGTGTGGTGGAAATCCGTGAAGGCCTCGCTGTGGGTGACCGCATCGTGGTGGACGGCACCGGCAAGCTGCGCCCGGGCCTGAAAGTACAGGCCGAGGAGGCTGCGCCGGTCACGCCTGCACCGGCGCAGGCCGCCCAGCCGGACATCGCCGGATGAAACTCTCCGATATTTCCATCCAGCGGCCGGTCTTGGCCGTGGTGATGAGCCTGCTGCTGGTCGTGCTGGGTTTCATGTCGTTCACCCGCTTGACCCTGCGCGAGCTGCCCGCCATCGATCCGCCGATCGTGTCGGTCTCGGTGGATTACACCGGCGCTTCGGCGGCAGTCATCGAAAGCCGCATCACCCAGGTGCTGGAAGATGCCCTGGCCGGCATCGAAGGCATCGATACCATCAACGCGCGCAGCTCCAACGGGCGCTCGCAGGTCAGCATCGAGTTCACTTCCAACCGCGATATCGAAGCGGCCGCCAACGACGTGCGCGATGCGGTGAGCCGTGTTGCCGACCGCATGCCTGAAGAGGCGCGGCCGCCGGAAATCGCCAAGGTCGAGAGCGACGCCGATCCCATCATCTGGCTCAACATGAGCTCGACCTCGATGGACACGCTGGAGCTGAGCGACTACGCCGACCGCTACATCGTCGACCGCTTCTCCAGCCTGGATGGCGTGGCCCAGGTGCGCATCGGTGGCCGTCAGCGCTACGCCATGCGGATCTGGCTGGACCGCGACCAGCTCGCCGCGCGCGGACTGACCGTGGGCGATGTGGAAAGCGCGCTGCGCAACGAGAACGTTGAACTGCCGGCCGGCCGGATCGAATCGGCCGACCGCGATTTCACCCTGCGCGTGGAGCGCAACTACGTCAAACCGGAAGACTTCGCCGGCATTCCGCTCGGCAAGGGCGCAGACGGGTACGTGGTGCGCATGGGCGATGTGGCCAAGATCGAACTGGCCTCGTCCGAACGCCGGGCCTACTACCGCAGCAACGGTGAGCCGAACATCGGCCTGGGCATCGTCAAGACCTCCACCGCCAATGCGCTGGATGTCGCGCGCGAAGCACGCGCCGAGGCCGATCGGATCAGCAGCACGCTGCCGGAAGGCACGCGCATCTTCGTGGCCTTCGACAACACCACCTTCATCGAGGCCGCGGTCGATCGCGTCTACGCCACGCTGGTCGAGGCGATGCTGCTGGTGCTGGCGGTGATCTGGCTGTTCCTGGGCAGCTTCCGTGCCGCCTTGATTCCGGCGGTGACGGTGCCGGTCTGTCTGATCGCCGCGTTCATCGCGCTGTATGCGTTTGGCTTCTCGATCAACCTGCTGACCCTGCTCGCGCTGGTGCTGTGTATCGGGTTGGTGGTGGATGACGCCATCGTGGTGGTGGAAAACGTGCAGCGCCGCATCGATCTGGGCGAGCCACCGCTGGTCGCCTCCAAGCGCGGCACCACCCAGGTGGCGTTCGCGGTGATCGCCACCACCGCCGTGCTGGTCGCGGTGTTCCTGCCGGTCGGCTTCCTGGAAGGCAATACCGGCCGCCTGTTCCGCGAGCTGGCCGTGGCGCTGGCCGCGGCCGTGGCGCTGTCGGCGTTCGTGTCGCTCACCCTGACCCCGATGATGGCCTCCAAGCTGCTCAAGCCGCATACCGGCCAGGCACCCAAGGGCCTGCACGGGTTGATCAACCGCAACCTGGATCGGCTCTCGGGCGCGTACGGCCGCTTCCTGGAAGCGCATGTGACCCGCACCTGGATCTACATCGTGGTGATGATCCTGTCGCTGCTGGCCAGTGCGCTGTTGCTCAAGGTGCTGCCCTCCGAACTGGCCCCGGCCGAAGACCGTGGCTCGTTCCAGATCATGATCGATGGCCCGGAAGGTGCCGGCTTCGACTACACCGTCGGCCAGGTCCAGCAGGTCGAGAAGATCGTCTCCGGGTTCGTCGGCGAGAATGAGCCCATCGTGCGCGCCAACCCGCGCGTGCCCGGTGGTTTCGGTGCCAGCGAAGAGATGCATACCGGCCGCATCAGCGTGTTCCTGCAGCCGTGGCGGCAACGCGATGTCTCCACCCCGGATGTAGCGGCCGAGCTGCAGACCCACCTCAATGATCTGCGCGGCGTGCGCGTGCGCACCCAGGTCGGTGGCGGCCTGGTGCGCAGCCAGGGCCAACCGTTCCAGATCGTGCTCGGTGGCCCGGAATACGCCGAGATTGCGCAGTGGCGTGACCGCATGCTGCTGCGCATGGCCGACAACCCCGGCCTGGTCGGCGCGGACTCGGACTACAAGGAAACCCGCCCGCAGATGCGCGTGAACATCGACCGCCAGCGTGCGGCCGATCTGGGCGTGTCGGTCACCGCGATCGGCAGCGCGCTGGAAACCATGATGGGCTCGCGCCGCGTCACCACCTTCGTCGACAACGGCGAGGAGTACGACGTGCTGGTCCAGGCCGGTCGCGAAGGCCGTGCCTCGCCGGCCGATCTGGCCGCGATCCGCGTGCGTGCCAGTGGCGGCGAACTGGTCCCGCTGTCCAACCTGGTCACGCTCAGCGAAGTGGCCGAAGCCGGCAGCCTCAACCGCTTCAACAGGCTGCGCTCGATCACCATCAGCGCCGGCCTGGCCCCGGGCTACCCGTTGGGCGAGGCCATCGCCTGGGCCCAGCAGGTGGCCAGCGAGGAGCTGCCGCAGCACGCACAGATCAGCTGGAAGGGCGAATCGCGCGAGTACCAGAATGCCGGCAGCGCCGTGCTGCTGACCTTCGCCATGGCCCTGCTGGTGGTGTTCCTGGTGCTGGCCGCGCAGTTCGAGAGCTTCATCCATCCGTTGGTGATCATGCTGACCGTGCCGCTGGGCGTGCTCGGTGCGTTGCTGGGGCTGTATGTCAGTGGTGGCACGATCAACCTGTTCAGTCAGATCGGCATCGTGATGCTGGTGGGCCTGGCGGCCAAGAACGGCATCCTGATCGTGGAGTTCGCCAACCAGCTGCGCGATGAAGGCCGCAACGTGCACCAGGCCATCGTGGAATCGGCAATGGTCCGCCTGCGCCCGATCCTGATGACCTCCATCGCCACCGTGGTCGGTGCGATCCCGCTGGTGGTGGCTGGTGGCCCCGGCTCGGCCAGCCGCGGCACGATCGGCGTGGTGGTGATCTTCGGCGTGACCGTATCCACCTTCCTGTCGCTGTTCGTGGTGCCTGCGTTCTACTCGCTGTTGGCCCCGTACACCCGCTCGCCGGAAGCGGTGGCACGCGAACTGGCCCGCCAGGAAGCGGAAACCCCCTCGGTGGGTGGCCATGCCTGACCCGAATGGGCGGCAATGCCGCCCATTCATTGAAATTGCCACTACGCAGTCCGGCCCGGATCGTGGAGAATCGACCGGGTCCCAGCCGACGGGGACGTTCCTTTTGTTTCCGCCGACTGGAGAGAGCGCGTGGAAGAAGTAGTCCATTTCATCACTGGGATCATCTGGAGCAAGGCTCTGATTTTCCTGTGTCTTGCCGCGGGCCTGTATTTCAGCGCCCGCACCCGTTTCATGCAGATCCGCGGGTTCGTGGAGATGTGCCGCCTGACCGTGCAGGGTGAAAAATCCGATGCCGGTGTGTCCTCGTTCCAGGCCCTGGCCATGTCCATGGCCGGGCGAATGGGCATCGGCAACATCGCCGGTGTGGCCACCGCGATCGCCTTTGGCGGCCCCGGTGCGATCTTCTGGATGTGGGTGATGGGCTTCCTCGGTGCGTCCACGTCGTACGTGGAGTGCACCCTGGCGCAGATCTACAAGACCAAGGACGCCGAAGGCCGCTACCGCGGTGGCCCGGCGTACTACATCGAAAAAGCGATGGGCCTGAAGTGGTACGCGCTGGCGTTCGCCATGGCGACCATCGTCGCGGCCGGCTTGCTGATGCCCGGCGTGCAGGCCAATGCCATCGCCGACAGCATCATCAACGCCTGCCGTGGCGGTGCCCTGTGCGGGCCGCTGGACGGCCAGGTCATGGGCATGGAATCGGTGCAGGCGCTCAAGCTGGGCATCGGCATCGTGGTGGCGCTTCTGCTGGGCGTGGTGATCTTCGGTGGCGTCAAGCGCATCGCGAGCTTTGCCGAGGTGGTGGTGCCGTTCATGGCCGCCGGCTTCATCCTGATGGCCATCGTCATCATGATCCTCAACTATGAGCGCGTGCCGGAGATGTTCAACATCATCTTCAGCAGTGCGTTCGGTGCGCATGCCGCCTTCGGCGCGATGATGGGCCTGGCGGTGGAGTGGGGCGTCAAGCGCGGCATCTACGCCAACGAAGCCGGCCAGGGTACCGGCCCGCACGCGGCGGCCGCCTCGGAGGTCTCGCACCCGGCCAAGCAGGGGTACGTGCAGGCCTTCGCGATCTACTTCGACACCATGATGGTGTGCACCGCCACCGCCTTCCTGATCCTGGCCGCGGGCACCTACAACGTGTACTCGCCGGTGCCGGGTGCCGCGCCCGTGTTCGCCGGCCTGGCCGGTATTGCGGAAGGGGCGGGCTACGCCCAGGCGGCGGTGGAAACCGTCATCCCGGGCTTCGGTGCCGCGTTCGTGGCGATCGCGATCTTCTTCTTCGCCTTCACCACGATCATGGCCTATTACTACATGGCCGAAACCAACCTCACCTACATCAACAACAACGCCAAGCGCCCGCTGACCGTCCTGCTGCTGCGCCTGGGCATCATCGGCATGGTGATCTTCGGTGCATTCCACAACGCCGGGCTGGCGTGGGCGCTGGGCGACATCGGCGTGGGCCTGATGGCGTGGTTGAACATCATCGCGATCCTGATCGTGCAGAAGCCGGCGATGCTGGCGCTGCGCGACTATGAGCGTCAAAAGAAGCTCGGCCTGGATCCGACCTTCGACCCCGATGCCCTGGGCATCAAGAACGCCGATTTCTGGCGTCAACGCAAGCTGGAGCTGTCCCGTAGTGAATGATCCCTGGAAGAATGCGCGCCGTCCGTCCGCACGGCCGCCGCGCGCCACGCCGCTGCCGCCCCGCGAAGGTGGCACCCCGCCGCCGCCCGGCCGCGGCAACGACGAGCTGCGGCTGTACGGCTGGAATGCCGTCCAGGCGCTGTTCGAGCATCGCCCGCAGGCGCTGCGCAAGCTGTACCTGACCGAAGCGCTGATCCCGCGCATGCAGCCGGTGCTTAAGTGGTGCGTGGCCAACCGCGTCGGCTATCGCGTGGTGGAAGACGGCGATCTCAACAAGCTCGCCGCGACCACGCATCACGAGGGCCTGGTGGCCGATGTGCTGCGGGCGCCGATGCTGGATCTGGAGGAATGGCTCGCCACGCTGCCGGCCGACAAGCCGGTGCTGGCGCTGTGGCTGGATGGCGTGGGCAACCCGCACAACTTCGGCGCGATCCTGCGCTCGGCCGCGCACTTCGGCGTGGCCGGGCTGCTGCTGCCGCCGGGGTCGACGCTGGCGTTGTCCGGCGCGGCCGCGCGCGTGGCCGAGGGCGGCGCTGAAGCGGTGCCGCTGGTGCGCCTGCCGGCCGTGCCTGAAGCGATGGCACAGCTGCGCGCGGCAGGCCTGAGCCTGGCCGCGACCTTGGTGGACGGTGGCGAAGATTTGTTCGCCAGTACGCTGCCGGCGCGCCTGGTATACGTCATGGGCGCCGAAGGCGAAGGCATGGACCGTGCGTTGGCGCAGGAGTGCGATCACCAGGTGTCGATCCCGGGCACCGGTGCAGTGGAAAGCCTCAACGTCGCCTCGGCGACGGCAGTACTGCTGGCGCAGTGGTTCGGACGCAGTCGCGTTTGACCCTTGCCTGTGTGTTTCGGGGAAGCGCGTCGTCATTCGCGCCACCCACGGTGTGATCGGTTTCACCGAACTCGTCGTGACTACATCGCTTTCGGATTAATCGCATAGTGCATGCAGCGAAATCTGCGCACAGTGGGGAGTGGACGCTGTGCTGCGTGGGTGAGGAGAGACACCCCCGCAGCGCGGCGATCCGCTTGTCCGGACCGCGAGGGTCTAGCGGCGCTCACCGCGTGGGGTGTGATGTATCCCGGTAGCCCGGTCGCGTTGCGACCGGGCTTTTTTTGTACCGGCCCACGGTAGTCACCTACCACTTGCGGTCGGCACCCTCACTTGCGTGTCGGCACCGATCGCTTGCGGGTCAGGATCATTCGCTCGGCGGCGTGGTCGCTTTGGCTTCACTACCGAAGCCGCCCTCGGCTTCGGCCGCCAGATAGGCGAACACGGTGTAGGCCGCTACGTTCTGCGCCAGTGCCGCCGGGTCGATCTTGTCCAGCGTGTCGTCGGCGGTGTGGTGCAGATGGAAGTAGTCGCTGCCGTCCTGCGCCAGCCACGCCCATGCGCCGCCCTTGGCCGCCAGCGGGCCGATATCCGGACCGGGGCCACCCTTGTCGGCGGTGTACTCGATCCCGAGCGGCTTGAGCACCTCGGCGATCTGGCGGGTCGCCTCGCGCGAGTTGGCCGGGTTCGGCGAACCGGTGTTGAAGGCATAGATGCGGCCCGCGCCGAAATCGCTCTCGGCCGCGAGCTGATGCAGCACCACGTCCTTGGCGTGCGCTTCGGCATACGCCTTGCCGCCGTACAGGCCCTGCTCCTCGTTGGCGAAGGCGATCACGCGGATGGTGCGCTTGGGCGCCTGCTTGAGCTGGCCGATCAGATGGCCGGCCGCCATGGTGATGCCCACGCCGGCGCCGTCATCCACTGCGCCGGTGCCCAGGTCCCAGGAATCCAGGTGACCGCCGATCACCACCACTTCCTTGGGCAGGCTGCGCCCGGTGATCTCACCGATCACGTTGTAGGAGGTCGCTTTGCCGTCCCAGCCGCAATCCAGGCTGAGCTTGAGCGTGGTGCTGCCGAGCGCGACCAGGCGCGCCAGCTGGTTGGCATCGGGCACCGACAGCGCCGCCGCCGGGACCGGCGTCAGGCCTTCGTCGAAGCGGGTGATGCCGGTATGCGGCACGCGGTGCGAATCGGTACCGGCCGAGCGCATCACAAAGCCGATCGCGCCCTTGCGGATCGCCTCGGAAGGACCCTTGCTGCGCACCGCGCCACCGTTGCCGTAATCGCGGCCATCGCGATAGGCGGTCATCTGGTAATCGACGAAGGCGATCTTGCCCTTCAGCGCGCCTTCCGGCGCGGCCTGCAGCGCAGCCAGATCGGCGAAGCGCACCACCTCGGCCTCGACCGTGCCGCCAGGGCTGCCGCCAAGGGCAGTGATGGTCAGCGGCTGGGCATGCTTGCCGATCACTTCGGCGTGCTCACTGCGGCGCTCCCACTTGGGGAAGGTGACCGGCTCGGTCCAGACCTTGTCAAAGCCCAGTGACTTGAACTTGGCGACCGCCCACGCGACGGCACGTGCGTCGGCTTCACTGCCGGCGATGCGCGGGCCGATCTCGGTGGTCAGTGACTCGACCACCTTCCAGCCGGTGTCGTCCTTGAGCGCCTGCTCGCGCAGCTCAGCGGCGGTGGCCAGCGACGTGGGCGGCAGCGTGGTGATACCGGTCGCCGCGAACGCGGGCGCGGCAAGCAGGGCGAGGGAAGATGCGATGGCAAGGACGCGGCGACGCATGGACGAACTCCGGGAAACGGGGCGGAAGCGTCCGAGCTTACCAGCCTCTCCCGCGAGCACATGGGCGGTAGGTCATGCTGCGGCGAATGCTGTTTTCCAAACGCGAAAGCCCCGCTAAAGCGGGGCTTTCGATGGGTAGTGCCAGCCGGCGGCCGGCACCACCGGTGCTGCGGCCCTCAGTGCTTGAGGTTGTCGCGGATCTCGCGCAGCAGCAGCACTTCTTCACTCGGCGCCGCCGGGGCGGCCGGCTCGGCCTGCTTCTTGCGCGCCAGGCGGTTGATGAACTTCACGACCATGAAGATCGCAAAGGCCACGATCACGAACTGCACCACGGTGTTGAGGAAGTCGCCGTAGCCGATCACCACCGCCGGAATTTCCTTGCCATCGGCGGCAATCCGGGCCGGGGCCAGGGTCCAGGCCAGCTCGGAGAAGTCCACGCGGCCGATCATCCAGCCCAGCGGCGGCATGATGATCTTGTCCACCAGCGCGGTGACGATCTTGCCGAACGCCGCACCGATGACCACACCGACGGCCAGGTCGATGACGTTGCCGCGCATGGCAAATTCTTTGAATTCAGTCAGTACACCCATCGGGCTCTCCTGTCGCAGTGGGGAAAAAGACGCCGCAGCGTAACGCAGCCGATGTCATCCAGCGATGATGCCGTGGCGTTCGGCCACGTTTTCCAGGCGCGCGCTGAAACGGTCGCCCGGCTTCAACGCGGCCACGCCCGACGGCGTGCCCATGAAGACCAGATCGCCTGCGCGCAGCGCCCACAGCTTGGACAGCTCATGCAGGATTTCCGGCACGTTCCAGATCATCTGGTCCAGCAGCGACTGCTGGCGCACTTCGCCATTGATCTCCAGCGACAGGTTGAGGGCGGCCAGGTCGCCCACTTCGCCGGCCGGCACCAGCTCGCTCACGGGGGCGGACTGATCGAATCCCTTGGCCGGATCCCACGGGTGGCCCTTGGCCTTGGCCTGCGCCTGCAGGTCGCGGCGGGTCAGGTCCAGGCCGACGCCGTAGCCGAACACCAGCGCTTCGGCCTGGTCGACCGGCAGCTCGCCGGCGGGAGCGTCCTTGCCGATCGCTACCACCAGTTCCACCTCGTGGTGCAGGTCCTGGGTGGCGAGCGGGTAGGGGATCACATCGTCATGCCCGACCACGATCGCATCGGCCGGCTTGCTGAAGAACATGGGGCGGCCGCGATCGTCGGCGGACGGCACGGCCGCGCCCATTTCGCGCGCATGATCGGCGAAATTGCGACCGACACAGTAGATGCGACGCACCGGGAAGGTACCGCCACCGGCGACCGGAATGCGGGGCTGCTCGGGGGTGGGGATTACATCGGTCATGCGTGCGTCCTGTGGAGAGGTTTCGCCGCAGTCTAGAGCGTTTTTCCGCCCCCACAAACAGAAACGGCCGCGCAGGGCGCGGCCGTCATCAGAAGGGAAGCGCGTCGATCAACGCGACATCGGCAAGGCCTGCTTGCGGACCACCCGGTATTCGCCGTCCACGACCTGCGACGGAACGGTGCGCGCACTCTTGCGCTGGGCGAGCAGCTTCCATGCCAGACCGGCGATGATCATCGCCGCGCCCACGAACACACCCACGAACACCAGCGCGGCCAGGATCGCCAGGCCCAACAGACCGACCGCAACGCGCACCAACGGGTGGCGCGGCTTGCGCGGCGCGAACAGGGCACGGAACTGGTTGAACTGGAAGATGCGGCTGTACATGGCACTCTTTTTGGCTGAGGTCAGCAGTGGACGAGTATCCGTGCTGGCCTTTGTTACTGAGTGAAAAAAGCGTTAAACGTATCCCGCACGCATTGCAAATCAATGACTTGTGTTCATCCGGCAGCCAGTGACATGAGCGCGTGAGACACTGTGCCTCCACTGCCTGTTGTCTGGATGCCATGTCCCTGCCCGAGACCACCACCACCGCCCTGATTGCCCTGGATGCCTTGGCCGACGGGGGTTTCGCCGAAACCGATGCGAGCATTGAGGGCGACAGTGAATCGGTGGTCTTGTATCGCGAGGGCGACCAGGTGCGCGCGTGGCTGAACATCTGCCCGCACGCGGGCCGCCGGCTGGATTGGGCACCGGGTCAGTTCCTCAAAAGCAAGGACGGCCATCTGGTCTGCGCGGCGCATGGCGCCTCGTTCTCGCTGGAGAACGGCGACTGCGTGGCCGGCCCATGTCGCGGCGATCGCCTGCGCGCGGTGCCTGTCCAGGTGCGCGACGGCCAGGTCTGGCTGGCGTGACAACGACCGGTGGGCCCGGGCCCATCGGTAGGTAGCGACTGTCGGCCGCTACGTTTCAGAGGTCGCCCACTGACCGGTAGTGCCAGCCAGCGGCCGGCACTCCCTAGAACATCAGGTTGATCATCAGCACCACGACCGCTGTATAGATCAACGACAGCGGGGCGCCGACGCGCCACAACTCACGCGGGGTGTAGTTGGCCGGGCCGGTGATCATCGAAATCACCGGGTTCGAGGCGGTCATCAGGTTGTTGGAGGCCGACAACGCCACGATCAGCGCGAACGCGGTTGGGTTGCCCCCGGCGGCCAGCGCCAGGTTCACCGCGATGGGCACCATCACGATGGTCGCCCCCACGTGACTGATCACCAGCGAGAACATCGTGGTCAACAACGCCAGCGCGATTTCCAGCACCCACACCGGGATACCCGTGGGCAGGCGGTCGATGGTGTGGCCGGCGATCCACGCCGCCGCGCCACTGCTGTCCATCGCCCAGCCGAGCGGAATCAGCCCGGCCATCATGAACACGGTTTTCCAGTTGATCGAGGCGTAGGCCTCGTCCATGCGCAGCACGCCGGTCAGCAGCATCCCGGCCACGCCGGTCATCAGGGTCAGCGCCACCGGCAGCTTGGAGGTCAGCGCGATCAGGATGGTGAGGGCGAAGATGCTCATCGCGATCTTGAACTTGTGCGGGCGCTGCTCACCCTTGGGGTAATCGGTCACCACCACGAAGTCGCGGCTCTTGGCGGCCTGCGCCAGGTCGGTCCAGATGCTGTGGAAGACCAGCATGTCACCGGCACGCAGGGCCACATTGCGCACGTCTTCGCGGATCACCTGCTTGTCGCGGTTGATCGCCAGCAGGCTGATGCCGCGCTGTTTGCGCAGGCGCAGGTCCGAAGCGCTCTTGCCGATCACATCGGAGGTTGGCGGCACCACCGCTTCGGAAATGCCAGCGCGGCTCGGGTTGAACAGATCGCCCAGGTGCTTCAGGCGCGAGGACATCCGCAGGAACTGGTTCTGCGCGAAATCGCTGACCTGCTGGCGCGCGCCCATGACGCCGAGCACGCTGCCCACCCAGATGCGCATCTCGGCCGGTGGCGCCAGGCGGGTGTCATTGCCGGTCTTGAGCGCCAGCAGCAGCGGTGCATCGTGCACGTTCTCGGCCTCGCCCAGGGTCATGCCGACCAGCGGGCTTTCGGCGGTGACCACCAGCTCGAATACATCACCTTCGATGCCGTAGGTCTTGGCGAAGTAGCTTTCGGTGCGCGAGGGGGTGACGCCATCGTTGGCCAGCGTCTCTTCCTCCACCAGCTTGCGGTCGCCGAAGTAGCGGAAGTACAGCAGCGAGGCGATCAGCAGGGCCACGCCGATCGGCAGCGGCGCGAACATGCGCAGCGGTTCGATGGTGGCCAGGCCGGAGGGCAGGTTGTTGTTGGCCGAGGCCAGCAGATCGTTGAGCAGGATCAGTGGCGAGTTGCCGACCATGGTCAGCGCACCGCCCATCACGATGGCCGCCGCGATCGGCAGCAGCAGGCGCTGCAGGGTCAGCCCGGTGCGCGCGGCCAGCCGCGAGGCGACCGGCAGGTACAGCGCCATCACCGAAGGGTTCTGCATGAACGAGGAGTTCAAGCCGGCGATCGCGGTGGTCATCATCAGCAGGCGCGTTTCCACGCCATGCCCGCGCCGCAGCAGCCAGGCCGCCAACCGGTTCAGCGCCCCGGTGCGGTCCAGGCCCGCGCCGAGGATGGTGGTGGCGATGATGCTCATCACCGCGTTACCGGAGAAGCCCCCGAAGATTTCTTCCGGGGCGATCAGGCCGGTGACGCCGAGTACCACCAGCACCACCAGCGCCACCACGTCGGCGCGGATGCGCTCGAACAGGAACATCGCCATCGTGAAGCCGACCAGCCCGAGGACGAGCTTCATGTCGGTAGTCAGCGTCAGCGCGGTATCCATGGGGTGGCGCGGTTCCTTGTCGGATCAGGTGCGGTCGTACAACAGGTCCCACACGCCATGGCCGAGCTTCTGGCCACGGGTTTCGAAATGGGTCTGCGGGCGCCATTCCGGCCGCTCCACCTGCCCACGCGGACCGGCGCGGTTGGTCAGCCCGGCGGTGGCGTCGAGCACGTCCCACATCTGCTCGGCATAGTCTTCCCAGTCCGTGGCGCAGTGCAGACGGCCGCCGACACGCAGCTTGCGCACCAGCAGCTCGGCGAAGCCAGGCTGGATCAGGCGGCGCTTGTTATGGCGCTTCTTGTGCCACGGGTCCGGGAAATAGATGCGCACTTCATCCAGCGCGCCATCGGCGATTTCCTTCTCCAGCACCTCCACGGCATCGTGGTGGTACAGGCGAACGTGGTCGGCGTTGTCGTCGGCCAGGGCATTGAGCAGGCGACCCACGCCGGGGGCGTGCACTTCCAGGCCGATGTAATCGCGGCTCGGGTCCTGCTGCGCGGCGAAGCGCAGCGCGGCGCCATTGCCGAAGCCGATCTCCAGCACCTTGTGCGCATCGCGCCCGAAGGCGGCCTCCAGATCGCGTGGCTCACCGGTGAAGTCCAGCCCGAAGCGCGGCCAGCGGTCGTCGAACGCACGCTGCTGGGCGGGGGTGAAACGCCCCTGGCGCAGCACGAAACTGCGGACCTCGCGGCGGCCTTCGGTGATGGTGAAGGGCTTGGGCGGTGCCTTGGCACCGGCGCTGTCGAACGGATTGGTCATCAGGCGATCAACCCGTCGATCGGCGAGGACGCACTGGCGTAGCGCTTGCGCGGAATGCGCCCGGCCAGGAAGGCCTCGCGGCCTGCTTCGACGGCCTTGCGCATCGCGCTGGCCATCAGGACCGGGTTGCGCGCGCCGGCGATGGCGGTGTTCATCAGCACGCCATCGCAGCCCAGTTCCATCGCGATCGCCGCATCGGAGGCGGTGCCCACGCCGGCATCGACGATGATCGGCACCTTGGCGTCTTCGATGATCTGCAGCAGGTTGTACTTGTTCTGGATGCCCAGGCCCGAGCCGATCGGCGCGGCCAGCGGCATCACCGCCGCACAGCCAATCTCTTCCAGGCGCTTGGCCAGGATCGGGTCATCGGAGGTATAGACCATCACCTCGAAGCCATCCTTGACCAGCTGCTCGGCCGCCTTGAGGGTCTGCACCACATCCGGGTAGAGGCTCTTCTGGTCGCCCAGCACTTCCAGCTTGGTCAGGTTGTGGCCGTCGAGCAGCTCGCGGGCCAGCCGGCAGGTGCGCACGGCGTCTTCGGCGGTGTAGCAGCCGGCGGTGTTGGGCAGGATGGTGTAACGGTCCGGCGGCAGCACGTCGAGCAGGTTCGGCTCGCCCGGGTTCTGCCCGATGTTGGTGCGGCGGATCGCCACGGTGACGATCCGGGCGCCAGCGGCCTCGGTGGCCAGGCGGGTTTCTTCCAGATCCTTGAACTTGCCGGTGCCGGTGAGCAGGCGGGAAGCATAGGTCTTGCCGGCAATCACCAGCGAATCAGTGGGGGCAGGTGCATTCATGGCCCGAATTATCGCCTATCGCGCGTCACGATGCTGCCTCAGCCGCCGCCCAGCGCATGCACGATCTCGACCACGTCGCCCTCGCGCAGGCCATGGCTGGCGTGCTGGCTGCGGGTCACGATCTCGCCGTTGACCTCGACCGCCACGCGGCGCTCGAGCAGGTCTTCGCTGCGCAGCAGATCGTGGACGGTGGCGGTGTGCGGAAGCTGGCGGTTCTCGCCGTTGAGCTGGATGTTCATGACGGTATTGTCCCGCAATCGCCCCGCAGTGCGTACCCTGTGCGCCCCGCGGCAGTGGTGCCGCGAGCGTCAGGCCAACGATGGCCGGGCGGCGGGCTGTGGCGGTTCATGCCGCAGCGCAGCGTGATGCCGGCGGGGTGCAATGGAAACATGGCACCGTGCGCCGGCGTACGTCCGCCGTTTTCCCCACCTTAAAGGAATTTTCATGTTGCTCAGCAAACGCCCGATCCGCTCCCTCATGGCCGTGGCCATCGCCCTGGCCGCGGTGCCGGCCATGGCGCAGTCGCCGTACACCAAGACCGTCTTCATCGGCGACAGCCTCACCGATGCCGGCTATTTCCGTCCGCTGCTGCCCGCCTCGGTGCAGCCGGTGACCGGCCAGTTCACCACCAACCCGGGCTGGACCTGGGCCCAGCACGTGGCCAACTACTACGGCACCAACGGTGCGGCCCACGGCAACGGCCAGAACGGTGACAACTACGCCATCGGTGGCGCCCGCGTCGGCGTGGACACCAGCCAGGTGCTGGCTGCCGGTACCCCGGCCATTCCGGTGTACTCGCTCAAGACCCAGACCGCGCAGTACCTGGCGGCCAACGGCGGCAAGGCCGACCCGAACGCGCTGTACACCGTGTGGGGCGGTGCCAATGATCTGTTCGCCATCCAGGCCGGCGCGCCGCTGGTCTCGACCCTGACCAACGCCGTGCGCGACCAGGTCGGCATCGTCGGCACCCTGAAGGGCGCTGGCGCCGAATACATCGTGGTGCCCACCATTCCGGACGTCGGCCTGACCCCGGGCGCCCGCGCCGGTGGCCCGGCCGGCATGGCCGCCGGCACCGCGCTGGCCAAGGCGTACAACGACGCCCTGTTCGGTGGCCTGAAGGCCGCCGGCCTGCAGGTGATCCCGGTCGATACCTTCCACATCCTGCAGGAAATCGTCGCCAACCCGGCGCAGTACGGCTTCGTCAACGTGACCAGCCCGGCCTGCACCACGGCGTCGTCGTTGACCTGCAACCCGACCAGCTACGCCACCCCGAATGCTGCCAACAGCTACGTGTTCGCCGACGGCGTGCACCCGACCACGGCCACGCACGAGATGCTGGGCCAGTACACGCTGTCGATCCTGGAAGCCCCGCGCAACCAGCAGATCCTGACCCACTCGGCACAGACCATCGGCCGCTCGCGCGCTGACCAGGTCAGCTGGCACGTCGATGGCCGTCCGGCCGACGGCCTGAGCTGGTGGGGCAACCTGCGCGGCGACATGCAGCGCTACGCCCATGCCGATCTGTACGACGGCATGGCCCCGGCCGGCCTGTTCGGTGTGGATTGGGCGCGCGACGGCATTGTGGTTGGCGGCTTCGCCGGCTACGGCCGCATGGACGCCGATTTCGGCAACAACAAGGGTGACTTCACCCAGTCCGACACCACGCTGGGTCTGTTCGCCGGCTGGTATGGCGAGCGCGCCTGGGTCAATGGCCAGGTCAGCTACAGCTGGCTGGACTACGACGTGACCCGCAAGCTGCAGCTCGGCCCGGCAACGCGCATCCACAAGGGCTCGCCGGAAGGCAGCAACCTGACCGCCGCGTTGAACGCCGGCTACGAGTTCGGTACCGAGGGCGGCTTCCGCCACGGTCCGGTCGCGGCCGTGATCTGGCAGAAGGTGAAGCTGGACGGCTACACCGAGTCCAACCCGAGCGCCTCGGCGCTGGGCTATGCCGACCAGGACGTGGATTCGACCGTCGGCCGCGTTGGTTGGCAGGCCCGCTTCGATGGCGGCAACGTCAAGCCGTACGTGCAGGTCACCTACGACCACGAGTTCGAAGACAGCAAGCAGGCCAGCGCCTGGCTGCAGAGCATGCCGGACGTGGGCATGTACAAGGTGCCGGGCCTGGCGTTTGATCGGGACTACGCCACCGCCGTACTGGGTGCGCGCCTGAATCTGTGGGGCCTGAGCAGCAATATCGGCATGAGCACCACCACGATGCAGAAGCGTGCACGTGACGTGTCGCTGTTCGCCAGCTTCGGCGCCAGCTTCTGATCCAGCGTGCGCAGTGCCCATTCGCGGGCACCGCGCACGGCAGCGGAAAGCGAGAAACAACGGGCGGCGCAGTGCCGCCCGTTGCCTTTCATGCCCCCGCCCGAATAGACTTACGCCGCGCCTTGCGGGTGTAGCTCAATGGTAGAGCTGTAGCTTCCCAAGCTACTGACGAGGGTTCGATTCCCTTCACCCGCTCCAACTGCACGCTACTTATAGCGCGAAGTTGTTGAAAAATTAAGGTTTATAGGGTTTGAAGTGGTGCCCAGGTGATACCCGTCGAGGTATCAATTGAGGTATCAAAGTGGCGCTAACGCCCTTCTTCAGCGCCCGGAGGTCCGGGCTTTTCGTTCGCTTCTTTGTCCCGTCTGACCTTCAAGCAAAGGTTGGCTCTCGCTACCTTGTTCGCTCTCTTGGCTTACTCCGTGGGAACGCTGCCCGCTTGTCTGGCTTTGCCATGGCTGTGGCACTATCAAAAACCATGGAGGAGCTCAGACAGGGGGAGCTTGTGGATTTGAAGAAGGCATTGGAAGCAGCTGCACAAGTTGGTCGTCGTGACTACACGCTAAGCCGAAGTTCAGATGGTGCGTTTAGCATCACAACAGACGGCAGTGACCAAGATCACAAGCAAGCATTGGAGGCAGTTGCGGCCATTAGTGCATTGCCACCTGTTCCGGCTGCAACTGGCTGGAAAAGCTCACCACCGCTTAAAAAATCATCGCTTTTTTCGGTGGTCGCCGCTGACCATGTTGGGGATTTGAGGCGGCGAAAGCTGGCTAAAAAAACAATTTTGGATAGCGAGCACGCAATTCGATTGTGGCTTGGGATCGTGGGGGATTTGCCAGTTCACGACCTCACGCTTGCCCATGTTCGTGTTTTTTTTGACAACGCTAAATTTTGGCCGGCCCACGGCACAAAAAGCGCAGCTTATCGGGATAAGTCTGTCCAGCAAATTATTGCCATCGCCCAAAAAAACGGCGTGGACGGTATCGCGGATTCTACACTAAAAAATCATCAGCAGCGGCTCAATTTGCTGTTTCAACGCTCGTTGAAAATGGCGATATCGAAAAAAACCCGTTGAGGGGTTTTAAACTATCGACGCCAAGTGATGAAGACTCAGGCTCGCCATTTTCAGAGGCTGAACTGAAAATTATTTTTGGCCCAGCGTTTGAGCCTTGGCCAAAAAAATACCCGCATCGGTGGTTTGGTCCGATGCTCGGCCTTTTCAGTGGTGCGCGTATTACCGAAATCGCGCAACTCCGCGTTGAAGATATTACGACAGAAGACGGCGTTGCTGGCTTCTATGTGCGTGCTGCTCACAACAAGCAAAGCATTAAAAACAAGCCAACGCGGCGATTTGTTCCTCTTGCAAAGCCCGTGCTTGATGCTGGATTTTTGGATTATGCGGCAGAGGTGAAAAAATCGGGGCATATGCAGATTTTTCCCAATTTGCCTAACTCGACCCGCTTGGGCTTTGGGCGGCAATTGTCTAGGCAGTTTTCTGCCTACATCAAAAAGAACGGTATCACAGAAAAAGGCCAGGGCTTTCATGGCTTTCGACACACAATTGCGACGGAACTAGATCGCTTGGGCGTAACTCAGAACGCGATTGCTGCAATTACCGGCCATGCCCGCGATGGGAGCGTGCTGTCTAAATTTTATATTGATCGAAAAACGCTGTCGGATCGAGTATCAACACTAGCGAAATTTTCGCCAAAGGTTGAATTCCCCGCCTACGAGAAAGGATTGTTCTCTCACCAAATCGGAATCGGCTAAGAACATAGGGAGAGTGTGCGGATGAAAATTCTTTATTGTGATGAAACAAATTTGGACCGCCGCAGCGGGGATTTCCTGATATATGGCGGGTTGATGGTCGATTCAGATAAGGTCAGGGATCTTTCTGACGACATCGAGAAAATGAGGCGGGAGCTTGGTGTTCCACGAGACTACAAGTTAAAATTCAACCCTGGACCTGAAAACTTTTCGCATGAGCAATTCATAAATTTCAAGCAACGAGCTATGGAGATTGCTCACTCTCATGACTGCAAGTTGTTGGTCTATGCCGTTTTGCACGATATAGCGAACACGCCAGATGAGGCCCGGAGGTTCGGGATAAACACCGTTTGCTTCCATTTTGATTGCGCGCTTATCCGGTATAAAACAACTGGGCTTGTTCTGATTGACCGTTTCACAGACGATGGCAATCAGATTGATGCGCAGCTGAGGGAAAAATTTACCGTTGGTTTAAAGGATATGCCCCATAGCGCTGAAATGAGGCTGGAAAACATCATTGGCTATCATTATTCCGCGATTGGGCAGTCACACATGCCTAGTTTAGTAGATGTTCTGCTGGGAAGTCTTCGTTTGGCATTTAACTGCCATACAAGGCAGCAAAGCGGGATGGCTGAAACTGCATCAACTCTGCTCAATCTTATTTCACCATTAATTTGGAGAGAGGATGGAAGACAGGAGGTTTCTGAGATTGGGTTTATGCTTTCCCCAAAAGAAGTCAGATCAAGCTCGTATCGGCAGCGCTATGTCCAGCTGGTTAATTATTTGGCTGAGTCGAATATACGATTGGCGCAATTCACTGAGTAGAAATTCTCACGAAATAGAAGAGTAATGTATGGACCCTGCAACGGCAGCAACAGCGGCAAAGTGGACTGCGGTATTGTGGAGGGCTGTGGGCGGCGGAATAATATCCGGAATACTCAAGCCCGGGCAGCTTCGGCGCGAAGGAATGGCGGTCATTGATGTTGAATACAACAGGGAGTTAGCCCTAACTCAGGCAAAGCTAGATGCGCAAGCAATCATCGATGGAAAAAAGTCGTATTCGATCGAACAGAAGCGGCTGATTTCGAATGAAACATCTATCTCTTTCGTCCAGCCGATTCCGGCGAGCGAAGAGAGTCAGGCTTCTGCACCCATGCAGCATGCATTGGAGGTCCTGGCCGCAGAAAAACTCAAAAATGAGATAAACGTCGCACAAGCTGCGATGCACGCCGAGGCAGAACTAGCAGGCGAAACGTTAGAACCACCGGAAGCTTTACCGTCCGCAGATTGGGTGACTCGCTGGCGAGATAGCGCAGAGAAAGTTTCACAGGACGAAATGCAACAACTTTGGGGGCGAATACTGGCAGGCGAGATCAAAAAGCCCGGAACCTATTCACTTCGCGCCCTTGAAGTCATCAGAAATCTGAGCAAAGAAGATGCGGAACTGATATCCACGATTGCCAATTACAGAAGCAATGATTTTATATTCAGGCCAGAGAGTCAGGATTTTTTTGAAAAAAAGGGTTTGCATTTCTCAACACTAATGGAACTGCAAGATCTTGGGCTAATCGGCGGAGTTGAATCAATAGGGCTTGGCTTGCAGATTAAGGCGCCACCCGAAGAATCCCTCAAGGGATTCTTCGTATTCACTAGATATGTCGTTAGCTACTCATCTGAGGAGCTGGGGAAGTCCTTTAGCGTTCCTGTTTATACAATTTCTAAAATGGGAAGGCAAATTATTGGTTTGGCCAAGGCTGAGGATGATCTTCCATACATTGCCCTCTTGAAGGACCATCTCGTCAAGAACGGATGCAAGGCATCCGTGCACGAAATTGTTGAAATGAATAGCAATGGCAAGTTTAGATATAAAAGGGAAGAAATCGAACTAACAAGTTAATAAAAAGGGCGCAAGCCGTGACGCTACAAGCGTCATTGATACTGGGGCGACAGCCCCGAGTTTCAGCCAGCCCCCTTTCAAGGGGGCGTCCGGCGCAGGGGTAACATTCGCGGAAGAATAGTGATCCGGGATTTTGCGGATAGTTCTCCCCCTGTCGCGCTGCTCCTTCAACGCAACATTGTTTTGCCGCTATACGCTCAAAAAGCCCTGCGGCGCACTTGTGTGCGCCTTGCTGGGGGCTTGTGGGTGGTGCGTAGTCACGTGTAGGAAGGTGGTTGCCCCGCCACTGACGAATCAGCTCGGCGGAAACCTCTAAAGCGTGCCGTACGTCGGCTATCTGGTCACCTCGATCTCGGGACCGAGCCCGGCACATCAATCCGATCAGAAGCCGGCTAGCGACTTGAAAATGGGGGTTTGAAAGCATAAACAACTCTTATTGCGATAGTGGTCCCTTTCATCAAAGCGCACCACCGATAGATAGCAACCCCACGATGTGAGGCCCTATTCACAGAAGTGTGTTTTAGTCTGATGGTGCGATAGACACTTCGACCTACGGCTCGGGGTGAAGTGCTTTCGTTCATGGCCTTGATAACGGCCCGCCGATCGCGCGCACTGAGCTTTGTCGGCCGTGGCTGGCCAAGCCGCTTTGGGGCGCCGAAGATCAGGCGGGGCGTTGACACCAACGATAGCGAATGATATTCATTTGCATAAAGGATGGCTGCTTACGAGCAGCCATGAAGGCTGATCTTCTGCCAAGCAAGAAGCATCAGACATGTAGGGTCAGGTGAAAAGGACATTCCATGAAAAGGCGCTTGTTCGTCGCCAATCTCCCGATGCTTCTCGCGTTTCTGCTGCCATTGAACTTGCACGGCCAAGTCCGGGAGCCTGATCAAGCTCTGCATGAGGCAATGAGACACAGCGACGTGCAGAAGTTGGAGGACGTCACTGCTGGTGACTCAGTCAACTTGGCTGATGGCTCTTTGGTAGTGCGGCAGACCGACGTTGATCTCCCAGGCAACAGTGAGCTCCCCGTGCGATTCAGTCGCAGATTCAACGTCAGTGCCGGATCGGGCGTGATGGGGCTCAGGGCGGGATTTCTGGAGTGGGAGATCGAGCTGCCACGTATCCGCACAACCAGTGCTGACTGGATCAACAAGTCGCCGACGCCTCACGCACGGTGCTCTGTGAACGACCCTGTGTTGACGGCTCCGCCGAACTACACCATCGGTCAAGCGGGCGATCCGAGTCGGTGGGATGCATTCCCAAAGGACTTCTGGTCTGCACCAGTGCTGGATACCGATTCGGACTCCGGACAGCTACTCACTCCTATCGAAACGTCACTGGTTCCCGATGACGGTGGCGCCACACGCTGGGTGACCCGCGAACGCAGCGCGATTTCATGCCTGCCCAGCATCCTCAACGGCGAGGGAGAGGGGTATGTGGCACGGACAGCAGACGGGCGCACATATCGCTTCGATTGGATGGCGCGCCAGCTCAAGTTCCCGCTGGCTCCTGCCATGCTGCCTTGGCTATCGCTGGGCCGCTACGAGTTTTCTCTCTATGCAACCCGCGTCGAGGACGGGTTGGGAAACTGGGTTGAGTACGATTACGCCCAGCCTACGTACACCCTCCCCGCGCAGCCACATACCGGCGTGAGAGTGACAGCAATTAGGGCTAGCGACGGGCGCCGTATTGAAATTACATATGACGATCGGGATCTGGTCAGGGAAGTGGTGGCCAACGGCCGCCGCTGGACGTATGCCTATTCAAGTCAAGGCTCACTCGCATCAGTTCTGTTGCCCGACGGATCGAGTCGCGTATTCGATACGACAACCAACTTTGGGAATATCTCCGCAGCGCCAGGCCGCGCCGGGAGTTGTCTCAGCGAAACATCGCCACTGAACGAGAGGGAGTACCCGTATACGATGACTGAACCATCCGGGCTGCGCACCACCTTCGTCATCAAGGCAACTTTGTTTGGGCGATCTGACGTGCCAAGGGTGTGTCAAACCGGCGGCGCCTCGGCTTATCTGCTCAACTACCCTAACTATTCCTTGGTAAGAAAGACGCAGAGCGGACCTGGAATGCCCGAGCGTACTTGGAGCTATTCCTATACATCTGCTTGGGGGTTCTCCCCGTTTAGGGGTGGGGCAAACACCACGGTTGTTACTGATCCGGACGGCGCCACCACCACCTACGTATATGGCAATACGAACTTGATCGACGATGGGCTGCTGCTAAGCGAGGTGCGTAAAGACCCCGGTGGCGCGATTGTGGCTGAGCAGCACTTTTCCTATGGGCTACCCTCAGGTCAGATAGCCTTGCGAACAGGGATCAGCCCTGAAACAAGGTGGGGGTTGCAGGGAGCTGAGCTCTACAATCGAATGCAGCACAGCGAAGAAAGCATCCGACCTAAGCTTGAGACCATACGGGTCCAGGATGGGGTGACTTATGTTGAGCGCCTGCAGGAAGTCGATGCGATGGCTAGGCCGACAAAGATTCTCCACAGCACCACCCCTTGATCTGGTTTCCTTAAATCGATGCCACGTTCCCTGTAGAGAGGGACGGTGGCGGTTGCCGGCAAGAGCTCGATTGAGCCTTAGCCTGTCCGCCAAAACTACTGTCACGCAAAGGGTCTCTAGATGCGCAAGCACAAGGTGCACGCTAATACACTCAGGATGGGTACGCTCGTTGTGGTTGCGCTGATGTGTGCAGCAGACGCTCAGGCCCAGTCCAGAATTGAGTCAATTACTTACGACGACAATCCAGCCAAGTGGATGTTGGGACGGATTGCCGCAAGGGGCTTCGATGCTACTGCCGCTGAGCGGTATGAGTACGATCCAGCATCAGGCTTGTTAACAAAAAAATGGCTGTTTGAGCGTTTAGATCGAACGTTTGCCTATCACCCCGACGGAACCGTGGCCTCCGTCAGCGATGGTGCCGGAAATACGACTGAATATCGGAGCTGGAAGCGTGGCCTTCCCCAATCCATCAAGTATGCTGACCAGGCAGAAAGACTGATTGAGGTCAGCGATGATGGCTGGATTACCGGGGTCATAGATGAGGACGGACACGCGTCTTCGTATGCCTATGACGGCATGGGCAGAATGGTGTCCTACGCACCGCCATCAGGCGATACAGTGGATTGGCTGAATACCACAGCCGTCTTCCAGCCCATTGACGTGGAGGAGCACGGGATCGCCCCCGGGCATTGGAGACAGACCGTCACCACTGGCAACGAAGTCCGAGTGAGTTACTTCAACGCGCTGTTTAAGCCCCTGTTGATTTGGCATTACGATACTCAACGAGTTCAGGAGACACAGCGCTACACCCGATTTACCTACGATAGCCTTGGTAGGCTAGAGTTTTCCTCTTATCCCGCTTCGACCGCAGACGCCACGACGGGAAGCTGGAATGAATATGACTGGCTTGGCCGGACCACTTCAGTCAGTAAAGACAGCGAGCACGGTCTTCTGGTCACGACCACCAGCTACCTGGGAGGGCCGACTGGGCCCCAGACGGTGACGACTCTTCCTGGCGGACCGCAAATTAAAACGTCGTTCCAAGCGTTCGGCAAGCCCTCCTATGACGTTCCGACGCGAATCGAGGCTCCGGAGGGCGCGGTGACTGCCATTGAGCGGGATGTTTTTGGGAAGCCGATGTCGATCACACGGAGTGATGCCGCACGGGGTCTTTCCGTTGCTCGAGCCTACGTCTACAACGTGCACCAGCAGCTCTGCAAGACTGTGGAGCCCGAATCCGGTGCAACCGTCATGGGGTATGACGCGGCGGGAAATCTTGCGTGGTCCGCGTCTGGCTTGGCAATGCCAGCGCTCGACAGCTGCGACACGAGCGCCGCGCACGGGTCTGGTCGTCGCATTGACCGGACTTATGACAGTCGTAATCGAGTAAGCGCGCTTGTTCTTCCCGACGGTTTAGGCAATCAGGTCTGGGAATACACCGCCACGGGCAGGCCCGCCGCGGTATTGACGAGCAATCAGTCTGGGGTTCAGGCCCAGAATGTATACCTCTACAATAAGCGTGGCCTCATCACCGCAGAGTCTCTCAATCTTGGAGATGGCGAGACGTGGGCAATGGGCTACGGCTACGACAACCAAGGAGCACTGAGCGCGCTCCGCTATCCCAGCGGGATGGAGATTTCACTCGCGCCCAATGGTCTGGGGCAGCCAACCCGGGTGGGCGACTACGCGTTCAATGCTACCTACTACCCAAACGGACTTCTCCGAGGGTTCTCCTATGGAAACGGGATACTGCACAGCATTTCGCAGAACGAGCGAGGCGCCATTTCTAGGTTGTCATACGCTGGTGTCGCTGACGACACCATTGAATATGATTTGCGGGGAAATGTTGCTGCGATTTACGATAGTATCGAGTCTTCCCGGTCGCGCACGATGGAGTATGACTCAGCGGACCGGCTGATAACTGCGGTCTCTCCGTCCTTTGGCGGCGACGGCGTATATCGCTACACCTATGATGCGCTCGACAATTTGCGGAGTGCGAAGATCGCGGCAGTCAAGCAGCATAACTACTCGTATGACGTCAATAATCGAATGACGACGGTGAATGAAGATGACGGAGCCGCGATCATAGGTGTGGCCTACGATGTACAGGGAAATCTCGCGCTGAAAAATGGCCAGTCTTTTGTCTTCGACTTCGGCAATCGACTTCGCGAAGCAGCGGGGATTGAGAGCTACGCCTACGACGCGAATGGCCGACGTGTCGCCAATTTCAGTGCTAGCGAAGGCGACATTCTCTCCTTCTATGGCCACGATGGCGCTCTCGTCCGTCAGCACGACAAGCGGACGGGGCGCGAGATCGAATACATCAGCCTGGCGGGGCATGTCGTAGCCGAGGTGGCGACGTCCAGTTCGACCACGCCCTGCAATGTCCCGCCTACGCGCACGGAGACCAGCAACCAGACGGCGACGTGCCCGGCAGGCACACTAACTTCAGCGGGTGCGCCGACTTTTCTTCAGGCGCAGTCGCGCCTCGTCACCTACTCTTGCCCTGACGTGAATGGTAGCCCTGTCGCGTCGCCAGGCGCATGGTCGGAATGGGCGCCGACGATTGCGGAGACTTGCGCAGTGGCGTGCTCTGCACCAGCGCCCACGGAGACCCCAATTACTCGCGAAGCGCCTGCGGAAGTGCAGGAAGTAGGATGTCCCGCTGGCCAAGAGGGATCGCACACCCAGCAGCGGGCTCGCGTAGAGGCTGGGGTAAGCACCCTATCTTGGACTTGTCCTACGCCCACCGGGGCCGCTCAAAGCACAATAGTGGAATCCTGGAGTGGGAATTTGGTGCCCGCCGGCGACTGGGTCAACACTGGCAACACCTGTGCAACGCCGAGTGGTCCACCTGCTGGAACATTGGTGTGGGAATGCGCCTTTGGGAGCGACGCCGATTACCCCTTCTGTCGCATCGAATTCATGATGAACTCAACTTTTTGGGGGCAGGCGTCGATCGATCATTGGACTGAGCAGTCCGAGTATTCCGAGTCGGCAATCATCAATGTTCCTGTCACTTCTTGCGCGTCAGGGAAGGCGAGTGCGTTGGCCTATGTCACTTATGGGAGAGCAGAGTGTCTCTAGAGACGGACGATAGGTCTGCATTCGGTGGGTCTGCTACATAGAGAAAGTCTGCTCCGTTCAAGAGTCCGTGAGGGGCTGTGGCGCTGGTGATACACAAAAGGAATCTCAAGATGAAGAATGAGGAGCTTTCCCCGTCCGGGCTCGGTGGCGAATGCCGCAATGCCTCAACGTATGTGAGCGGCATCTTGCATTCGCTGCGTAGGGTTGTTGGAGCCCTCGTTCAGTTCGGTCGCACTTGGTCCGGGCGATCCAGTCGCGAACGGACTGCGAGATTGCTGGCGTCACCAGCCGTTTTTCTGCTGGGCCTGCTCTGTCTGCCCGGCGCCTTCGCTCAGACAGTCACCTACATCCATACAGATGTGCAGGGGTCAGTCATTGCGGAGTCGGACGCGAACGGTGTCGTTACCCGCCGGGTCGTCTATGAACCCTACGGCGCAGAGGTGAATGGGCAGACGAATGACCGCCCTGGCTATGCAGGGCACGTCAGCGACTCGATGACCGGCCTTTCGCAAATGCAGCAGCGCTATTACGACCCTCAGATAGGGATGTTCCTGTCTGTGGATCCAGTAACGGCATACAGTGACCCGGTTAGCCAGTTTCACCGCTACAGATATGCTAACAATAATCCGTATCGTTTCACGGATCCTGACGGCCGGCAAAGTGTTGGAGAGATGATTGATTCGGGTGCGGAGGGCTGCGGTCCCGTGTCCTGCGCCGGTTGGGCGACCTTGAGCGCCGCCTGGACGGTTCTTGGGGCTGAAGGGATCAGTCAGATTTCTGACAAGGGATGGGGATCAGTCAACTCAGGTGACAGGGTAGGGGCTGGGCTAGAGATAGCGGCGGTTCTCCCCCCGGTGAAAATGCTGAGAGGCGCCAGCCTTATCGCCAAGGAAGGTATCATGTCGATGAATTTTAGCCGGCCTCAGCTTCAGCATGCTTTCAAGCATGCCGGCGACTTTGGCGTAGCAGGAAATGCTAACAACAAGACGTTAACGGAGTTCGGGTCCGCAATTGAGCGGCATGTGGCAAGTGATTCAACTGTGGCCATTCAAGGAACATACCGCGGCAACGATGTCACGCATTTCGTTGATCCCGCGACTGGGCTTAATGTGATGAAAGATTCGTCGGGCAGCTTCCTTTCAGGTTGGAAGCTGAGCAACCAGCAGCTGAACCACGTGCTCGAGAGTGGATCGCTCGGAGGTTCAAAATGATTCGGAAAAGTGCTGAGTATCTCTCTCTAATCGATGCTTTCGTTGGCGGCGAAATTGATGCCGACGAGTTCAGTGGAAGGTATTTAGAGAAGTTCAAGAATGAGGATGTAGCGCTTCCCGAAGAAAGCTTTATGGTCTTGGATGGGCTGTTCGGGGATGCGGATTCGTATACAGATGACGAAAAGCTGTTGGCGTCATTGCCTGCCTTCTACCTGAACGCTGAGCAGCTGAAGGAGCAGGCGAAGAGTGCCGCAGTTGAGCTGCGCCTAGTGGAGGCACGGGAAGTAGCGCGCTCCCGCCCTCCTTCAAAAACGGGCCGCGCCCGATGATTTCTTGACGACAAAATAGGATGACTGGGGTACATCTGAGGCACAATTTTTGGATCACCCTCCTGCTGGGTGAGCTGGGAAAATCAATTGGTTGGCGCGTAATAATTCCGCTCCCATTATCCGCTCCATGCTTCCCAGAGCTTTAATGGATTTTGGCCGCTCCGCAAAGTCCTGCCCGCTCCGCAATGTGTACGTTCAGCGTAAGGCAGGGTGCTGTGGTATCTGCTGGGTGTCGTCCCTGCTGAATGCGATGAGGATCCATGTAGCTGGTTTGTCAAAGTGAAGCTCGCCTTCCATCTAGCTCTCGCTCGTTGATCTCGGTCGTGGTGACCGATAAATGCCCCAGTTGGCCCTGCCCCTCGCGAATGTCATTAGCCGAATCAGCCTTCTTCGTTCCTGCCTTCGCGCGCAGGTCCCGGGGTGCCATAGCGGCGTCGTCACTCGCCTTGTCAAGCCGGTAGCGGAGCGCTGAAGCCGAGTTCCAATCCGCTGTTGTCCATCATAAAGCGAGTGCTGTAGGGCTTGGATCTGCCCTCGGGTAGCTTCTAGCTCTTCCGTTTGGCGATCCGCTCCGGCAATGTCGCGAGCTCACCTGTGATCTCCATGATCAACTTGTTAATGGACTTCGCCTGCGTAATGGCCAAGCCACGTGGGGTGAGCTGGCAAAGGTCGATGGACTAGACGTCGCCGACGCGCTGGCCGGTGAGGTAGGTGAGGTACATGGCGTCCCGCAGTAAGGCGTCGGCTTGGCGGTAGAGCGCCTGGAACAACTTGTTCTCCACGTACACGCCGCTGCCACACTCCTTGTTTCTTCGGATGCTCTTGCACGGATTGGGCTGTTGACTGCCTTCTGATCGTTAGAGTGAATTGCGAAGCGCACGTGCCTAGCCTTGAAATGCCAATTACCGGTTAGATCGCCTCCGCGAGGCTCCCGGTTACTGTGCCCTTGTGTCACTGCATGCGCGTTTGCCTGAAGCCGAACAACTTGGCGGGTCGCTTAGATACGCTGGATGCAAACAGCAAACAGCAAACAGCAAACAGCAAACAGCAAACAGCAAACAGCAAACAGCAAGCAGCAAGCAGCAAGCAGCAAGCAGCAGAATTTAAAATGCGAAGGTGATGGCGCAGGCTGAGTACGCCCATGCGCTTCTCCTCCCAGATCACTGTCGCCAACAACGAGATGAATCACTTGTACTCCGATAAAATCTTCCAATGCACCGCGCATTGGTGCGCAGTCACAGAAGTTAAGGTCTATATCCAGTAGATTCCTTTCGTCACGTAGCGTGACTCGACACCTGAAAGGACATCAGATGAAGCGTATCACCCTGTATACAGGCTTGGCCGTCGCGTTGGCAGTGGGGCAGGCTTCCGCCGCCATGCCAGGCTCCCGTTATCTGCAGCTTGCCGCTGATCAACTGGTACAACCCGGCACTGCCACTCTGCTTTCAAGCGATATCGAATTAAGCGCGCCTGGCTGGGTATACGTACAGTCGGACGGGCGCTACTTCCCTGGCGGCAGCTCTGCAGCCAGTGCCTACGTCACCATCAACGGCGAGGTTGTCTCCAACGACAGCTATATCGACTGGCGCCAGTCGACGTCCGCCCAGCAGCATTCGTTCAACGTCATCGGTGCCAAGTACCTCCCCGCTGGACGCCACTCGGTCGTCTTGGCCGGACAGGCCATCGGTTCGGCGGTTAACTTCGGATCCGCCAGTAACCTCTCCGTGCTCATCACCTCTGCGGGCTCGGTCACCAACAGCCGTCTTCCTAGCGATACCGCGCAGCTGGACTTCAATACGGTCGGCAGCCCGGAAGGAATGGCATTGCTGCCTAAGGACCGCAAGCTGCTAATGACCGCCCAGGCAGGCAATCCCGGCGGCCCCATCGTGGCCATGGCATCTGGCCGCGCGTTCGACTGGGGAACCTACGGCGACGGCATGATGGGCATTTTCCTGAACGAGCAGGAGCCTGGCATCGAATCGATGACCTGGTCGATCAACGACATCTTCATTGGCGCAGAAACGCAGGCTCCGTTCTACTCGCAGGGCCTGTTCGTCAACCCGCCGGCTTACAGCAGCGTCAGCTTCGTCGCGTCCGAATCGCCGTACTACCAGCCGCAGGACGCCAATACCAACAACGTGAAGTACAAGTTCGGCGCCAACTCCCGGCTGGTGACGCTGTCCAATGGCTTTGGCGTGGCCGGCAAGGGTTTGAATCCGGGATTCAACTACGCCGCGGCAGGTCCCTACCGGCGCTTCGCATATGTTTGTGTCGGAACCAATGGATTCTCGCCCAGCTGTCCGTCGGTGGGCTCGGAGGTGGTGATCGGTGAGGGCCAGGTTTGCATCCCGCAGGGGCACAACGGTGTGGTGCTGTTCTCGACGAAGTCTCGCGTGCAGGGTGATACGAACGATGGTGGCGGCAGCGTGTTCCTGTTCCTGAAGATCGATGGCCAGCAGGTGGGAAGCCTCGGCACTCAGCAGTTGGGATCCAAGCCAAACTCCGTAAGTACCCGCACTATTTCAGCCAGCTACCTGAGCGCGGGCTCTTCCGCACTAGGAACGGGCTGCCACACCGTACAGGCCGTAGCGCAGGCGCTGGGAGATTTCCGCCACATGTCGTTCAATGCCGACATGCCGCTGGTCTGGTTCGACTGACCCCCCCACGCTACACGACGCCGGTGGCGGGGTTCGCCCTGTCATCGGCATCCCGAAACCCTGCTGCCCGGGGAAGGTCAGCTTCCCCAGTCGCAACAGACATGCTTTTAGAAGTTCTTCAAACGGGCGGCAACTAAAAGACGCACCGGGCTCTGGGGTAGGTAAGTCATTGATCTTTTGCCCCGCGAGACACCGATCTAGCCGCACCTTTATCGAAATGCAGCGATAGCGGAATTGTGCAGAGCAACCTTAAGTCTGCTCGGGCAATACTCGCAGGAGTCGTGTTTGAAATCCATTCTCGTCCCGACCAGCGCTTGCGATCAAATTCCTGCTCCGCTTTTTGCCGGATGGCGTCTCATTACCGGAGACGTCGCTTTGCCATCATTGCCGTTCAATCTGATGAGGAGCGGGAATGAGTCAGTCAAGCGCAATCGATCTGCCGTCGATCCCTGAGATGTTGGAGCGAGTCAAGCTCCAGGAGAGCAGGAAAACTGGAAGGAAGGATCGCTGCGCAGTAATTGCGATGTCCGCTCTGCTGGGTGTAATGGCTGCTGTGGTTGCCGTAGCGAAGTTTGGATGGATGGGCATGGTGACTGCGAAATACACCGTGGTCCTGCTTTACGCGCTGCTTGTACTCGTTTACGCAACATGGGTAGCTCTGATGCTGGTAGAGGTGTTCAATCAAGTGAGGGCTGGTTTCAGGCAGGCCGCGCAAAGGGTGGATCGCCAGATTGCTCACCAGAGAGAGCTTATCAGCTGGCTCAGTAGTTACCCCCGTGAGCTGCTGCGGGAGCGGGCCATGCTGGTTGAATTGGAGTCCAAAAGCTGGACGCGAAGAGCAGGTATCGGCGTTGCATTCGGTGCTGCGTTTACGGTGGGTCTCAGTCTTTTGGCGGCGGCAGTCAAAGTGAATAGTACGTCGCTGCCGTCGTCCGTGCCGACGTTGAATAGTTACGTGAACACAATATCCGTCACCGTCTATGCGGTCATGTTTGGGCTCCTCCTGGGTTCGGCAATGGCGTGCGTCTTCGCAGCGAGGCTGGAGAAGGTCGCAGGGGTTTTCAGAGAGGCGGCAGAAAGAGGGGGCGCGGCCTGAGCGTGGAAGCGAACGTGAGGCGTCTACTGGATAGTCGGGTGCGCTTGAACGTGCGGTCGGCGTGAGTGCTGGGTTCTTGGCGATGGGGTTTATTGGTTTTGACACCTCCACCACACGTGCCACACGCTATGCTTCGCGCTTTCCCGCCCCTCCTGCGCCGCGATGAAACTCGCCATCCTGTCCCGCAACAGCAAGCTGTACTCCACGCGTCGCCTGGTGGAGGCCGCGCGTGCACGGGGCCATACCGTGCGCATCCTCGACCCGCTGCGCTGCTACATGCGGATCGCCGCGGACGGCTTCACCATGCATTACAAGGGGCGGCCGATCACCGGGGTGGACGCGGTCATCCCGCGCATCGGTGCTTCGGTCACGCGCTACGGAACGGCCGTGCTGCGCCAGTTCGAGATGATGGGCGCCCGCACGCCCAACCCCTCCGATGCGATCCTGCGCGCGCGCGACAAGCTGCGGGCGCACCAGATCCTGGCCTCCAAGGGCATCGACATGCCGGTCACGGTGTTCGGTGACAACCCGGACGACACCGTCGATCTGCTCTCGATGCTCGGCCCGCCGCCGCACGTGGTGAAGCTCAACGAAGGCACGCAGGGCAGGGGGGTCATCCTCACGGAGAAGGCCAGCGCCTCGCGCGGCATCGTGGAGGCCCTGCGGGGGCTGTATGCCAACTTCCTGATGCAGGAGTTCATCGGTGAGGCACAAGGCGCGGACCTGCGCTGCCTGGTGGTGGGAGATCAGGTGGTCGGCGCGATGCAGCGCCAGGCGCCGGAGGGGGACTTCCGCTCGAACCTGCATGCCGGGGGCAGTGCCCGCGCGGCCAAGGCCAGCCGGGCGGAGCAGCAAGTGGCCGTGCGTTCGGCCAAGGCACTGGGCCTTGGCGTGGCGGGGGTCGATCTGATCCGCTCCAGCCGTGGCCCGCTGGTGCTGGAGGTGAACTCCACGCCGGGGCTGGAGGGCATCGAGGCGATCTGCCAGGCCGATCTTGCCGGGCGCGTCATCGACCACGTAGTTTCTCTTAAAAAACCTTCTGTTACAAAGGGTTAAGGGGAATCTTCAAGGCCGCGCGTGGTCTTAACATCGGTTTAATCGACCCCGGCGTACGCTCTGTCGAACCGCAGCTCTGCCCTCCTCAGCAGGATCGGTAATCGGGAAACACCTTCAGGCCCGGCCAGCGTCAGCTGTCCGGGCCTTTTTCTGGTCGACAGCACCCTTTTCCCCTGCCATCGGTAACTTGTGGGCAGCCTTGCATCCTCGTAGAGTTGGCTCTCATTCATTTTTGGATAAGGAAGTCAGAGATGTCGCGATTGACCGTCATTGCACTGTTGGGCTGTCTGACCTTCGCCGCGCATGCCGAGCCGACCACGGAGGCCGACGTCACCTTGACCGCCGATGCCCCCGCCGCCCAGCAGCTGACCAACGTTGAGAACGCACTGCGCAGCGAGGGCTACAGTGAAATGAGTGCGGAAAACCGGACCCGCGTGCAGGCGGCTGTGAGCCGGATCCGGCTGAAGCTGGGCAGCAATGAACGCGTGGACCAGCTTCCGCCGCTGCAGCGCACGGATGTGTTCAATGACCAGGAACTGATCAACACCTTGATGAGCAGCGCCAAGGAAGACAGCCGGATCGTATGCCGCAGCGAACGACCGACCGGGAGCAACCGGTCACAGCGGGTCTGCGCCACGGTCGCCCAGCGACGTGTCGCGATGGAAAACGCCAAGGACATGATGCGTGACATGAGGCCGGCGGAGTCCGATAAGAAGTGAGTTTTGACGCTGCGCCAGCATTCGACGGTGTCTAATGTTAAGAATCGACGCTGTATGGTCAGCCTGAGGTCGCGCAGTCCCCTTCCACATGCTGCCATGCGGCTCCGTTCTTTCCGTTGAACCCCACGAAACAGAGGTCCCAGTGCGAATTCTCGTCATCGAAGACAACAGCGACATTGCCGCCAACCTGGGCGATTACCTCGAAGACCGCGGCCACACCGTCGACTTCGCCGCCGACGGCGTGACCGGCCTGCATCTGGCGGTCGTCCACGAGTTTGACGCGATCGTGCTGGACCTCAACCTGCCGGGCATGGACGGCATCGAGGTCTGCCGCAAGCTGCGCAACGAAGCACGCAAGCAGACCCCGGTGCTGATGCTGACCGCACGTGATTCGCTGGACAACAAGCTGGCCGGCTTCGATTCCGGTGCCGATGACTACCTGATCAAGCCGTTCGCGCTGCAGGAAGTGGAAGTGCGCTTGAACGCCCTGTCGCGTCGCGGCAAGGGTGTGCAGACGCGCGTGCTGGAAACCGGCGATCTGGAATACAACCTGGACACGCTCGAAGTGCGCCGCCAGGGCAAGCTGCTGCAACTGAACCCGACCGCATTGAAAATCCTGCAGGCACTGATGGAAGCCTCGCCGGCCGTCGTTACCCGCCAGGAACTGGAAACCCGCGTCTGGGGCGAAGAGCTGCCGGACTCGGATTCCCTGCGCGTGCATATCCACGGTCTGCGCGCCGTGGTCGACAAGCCTTTCGAGGTCCCGATGATCCAGACCCGCCATGGCATCGGATACCGCATCGCCGCGCCGGAAGCCTGATCCGGTGACGGGGAAGGGGGAGCGCCGCCGCGCGCCATACCGGCGCCGGCTGCGCAGCCGCATCATCGTCTCATTCGTGCTGTTGGGTTTCTGCCTGACCACGTTGTTTGCGTTCGCCACCAACTGGACCCGCGCCCGCGTGGAAAACCAGCTGGTCGAAGATGTGATGAATCGAAACATCGACGAGTACGCCAAGCGCTTCGCGGCGGACCCCTCGCGAAGCCCCGACCTGCCCGTGCAGCAGATGTACGCCCGGTTGGTCAGGCCGGACAAGTTTGAAGCCCTGCGCCAGGAACAGCCGGACTGGTACAAGCTGAACGACGGCATCCACGGCGTGAGTGGTGTGGATGAGGGCGGCAAGCCGTTTTCCTACAAGCTCGCGGTGCGCAAAACGCCAGACGTGTGGTTCTTCCTCGCCTACGACATGACCGAGAGCATCCGCGGCGAGAGCCAGCTCAACCGCGCGCTGTTCTTCTCGGTGCTGGTGTTCAGCGTCTTGTCGCTTGTGCTGGGCTGGTGGTCGGCCTCCAAGGTCATGAAGCCGGTGTCCGATCTGGCTGCCCGCCTGCGCGCCTACCGCGGTGGCACCAGTGAGCCGGAGCCGCTGGCGCCGCGCTTCCCGGACGATGAGGTGGGCCAGCTGGCCCAGGCGCTGGATGACTATTCGGCGCGGCTCACCGAAGTAGTGCAGCGCGACCGCGAGTTCAACGCGGACGTCAGCCACGAGCTGCGCACGCCGCTGGCGGTGATCCGCGGCGCCACCGAGCTGCTGCTGACCCGCCCGGATCTCGATCCCAAGGTGCTGCAGCGCCTGCAGCGCATCCAGCGGGCCGAGCAGCAATGCACCGATCTGATCGGCGCGCTGCTGCTGCTCTCGCGCAACGAGCGCGGGCAGGGCAGCAGCAATGTCGCCCGGGTCTCGGAGCAGCTGCTGGACTCGCATCGCGCCCAGCTGGGCGGCAAGCCGCTGGAGCTGATCTTGGAAGGCAATCACGACCTGGTGATCGACGCGCCGGAATCGGCGCTGTCGGTCGCGTTGGGCAACCTGATCGGCAACGCGGTGAAATACTCCAAGGAAGGCGCGGTTCGCGTGCGTGTGGGCAACAATGCGGTCGAGGTCATCGACAGTGGCCCCGGCCTGAGCGAGGAAGATGCGGCCAAGCTGTTCCAGCGGGGTTACCGCGGCACGCATGCCGGCCACTCGCAGGGCGGCGGCATCGGCCTGTCGATCGTCAGCCGCCTGTGCGACCTCTACGGCTGGCAGGTCAACGTGCGCCCCGGCGCAGAGCGCGGCGTCATCGCCACGCTGACGTTCTCCCCAGCGTAAGCCGGTAGCGCCGACCGTTGGTCGGCGCCTCCAGATCTACCGCGCCGCCAAATCCCGATACGCCCGATCCAGCCGCTCCACATGCGCCTGCAGATGATCCGGGTGCCCATCATTGACCACCACGTCGTCGGCCAGTGCCAAGCGCGCCTCGCGGCTGGCCTGGGCGGCGATCATGCGGTCGGCCAAGGCGCTGTCGATTCCGTCGCGCTGCATCAGCCGTGCATGCTGCACGGCCACCGGCACGTCCACCACCAGGATCCGGTCCAGCCACGGGTACTGCTGGCGACCACCGGCTTCGGTGAGCAGGGGGATCGCGGCGATCGCGTACGGCCCGTCGGCCTGTTCGCAGGTCTGGCGCAGCAGCTGGCGGATCGCCGGATGGGTGATCGCCTCCAGCGCCTGGCGCTCCTGCGCGGAATCGAAGATGCGCGCGCGCAGCGCGGCACGGTCCAGCTGGCCATCGGCCAGCAGGATCTCATTTCCGAAGTGGGCGGCAATCCGCGCCAGCCCCTCGCTGCCCGGTGCGACCATGGCGCGGGCCGCCAGATCGGCGTCGGCCACGGTGATGCCCAGCGCTTCGAAGCGACGGCTGACCTCGCTCTTGCCGGCGGCAATGCCGCCGGTCAGCCCGATGACGAAGCGGCTCATCGCACCGGCCTCAACGCAGGCCGGCGTAGCTCAGGTAGCCGTTGATCAACGGCTCGCCCCACATGAACACGATCCAGCCGGCGATGGCCAGGTACGGCCCGAACGGGATCGGCGTGGCACGGTCGCGGCCCCGCGAGTACAGCCAGATCGAGCCGATGATGGCGCCCACAATGGACGACAGCAGGATGATCGGCAGGATGCCCTTGAGCCCGCACCAGGCACCCAGCGCGGCCAGCAGCTTGAAATCGCCGTGGCCCATGCCTTCCTTTCCGGTGATCTGCTTGAACAGCCACCACACCGACCACAACGAGAGATAGCCGGCCAGCGCACCCAGCAAGGCCGGTTTGGCCGGCATGTACAGGTTATCGCTGGCCGCGATCAGGCCGAGCCACATCAAGGGCAGGGTCAATTGATCCGGTAACAGCTGGGTACGCAGGTCGATCCCGGACAGCGCCACCAGGAAGCAGCTCAGCACGATCGCGCCGAAGCCCTGCCAGCCGAACCCGAACTGCCAGACGCTGGCGAGCACCAGCACGGCGGTCAGCAGCTCCACCAGCGGGTACTGGATCGAGATCGGGGCGTGGCAATGGCGGCACTTGCCGCGAAGCGCCAGCCAGCTGAAGAGCGGGATGTTCTCGAACCAGGACAGCTTGTGCTTGCAGTGCGGGCAGTGCGAGGGCTCCACCACGATCCCCGGCGGAGGCGGCTCGTAGATGTCCGGCTCTTCCAGCACTTCGCGCGCATCGCGCTTCCACTCCCACTCCAGCCGCTTGGGCAGGCGCAGGATGACGACGTTGAGGAAGCTGCCAAGGAGCAGCCCCAGTCCGGCCGCGGCGGGGTAGCCGAGGATGGGGTGCTGGTCGAGAAATGCCATTTATTGATTATCCAACCACGGAGGCGAGTTTGAAGATGGGCAGGTACATGCCGACCACCATACCGCCGACGACCACACCGATGAAGACCATGATCATCGGTTCGAGCAGGCTGCTCAAGGCATCGACCGCATTGTTGACCTCCTGCTCGAAGTACTCGGCCACCTTGAACAGCATGGTGTCCAGCGCGCCGGCCTCTTCGCCGATGGCGGTCATCTGCACCACCATGTGCGGGAAGATGTTGACCTGCTTCATGGCCATGTTGACCGGGTAGCCGACGGACACGTCGTCGCGCATGCGCAGCACCGCTTCCTCGTAGACCTTGTTGCCGGTGGCGCCGGCCACGATACCCAGCGCCTCCACCAGCGGCACGCCGGCCTTGAAGGTCACCGCCGTGGTCCGTGCGAAGCGGGCGATCGAGCTGTTGTGCATGATCTGGCCGATCACCGGCACCTTCAGGATGAAGCGGTCCATGCCGTGCTGCATTGAGGGTGAACGCTTATAGGCAAAGATGAAGCCGGCGATCGCGCCGATTACGATGAACAGGATCAACCACCACCACGCCACCATGAAGCGCGATGCACCCACGATCAACTGGGTAAAGGCAGGCAGATCCGCGCCGAAGCTCTTGAACACGTCCTCGAACTGCGGCACCACGAAGATCAGCAGGATCGCGCTGACCATCAGCGCCACCACGACGACCATCGTCGGGTAGAACAGGGCCTTCTTGATCTTGCCCTTCAGGGCCTCGATGTTCTCTTTGTAGTTGGCCACCGTGTCGAGCACGGTTTCCAGCACACCGGCGCCTTCGCCAGCCCGGACCAGGTTGCGGTAGAGCTCATCGAACTGCACCGGGTGCTTGCTGATCGCCTCATGCAGCGAGGAGCCGCCCTCGATGTCGGTGCGGACGCTCTCCACCATCTTGCGCATGCGCGGGTTCTTGTGCCCGCTGCCGATGATTTCCAGTGAGCTGACGATCGGCACGCCGGACTTCATCATCGTCGCCATCTGGCGGCTGAAGAAGGCGATGTCCTTGGTACTGATCGCACTGCCGGCGGCACCAAACATCGGCTTGGGCTTGGGCTTGACCACCGTGGGCGTGATGCCCTGGCGGCGCAGCTCGGCGCGCAGCAGGTTGGCGTTTTTGGCAGGCGTTTCGCCCTTCATCTTGACGCCACGCTTGTCGGTCCCCACCCAGACAAACGGCTTCATCTCCATGGTGTTGCGGACCACGGGCTCTTTCTTGATCGCACTACGGCTGACAGACATTTCAGGCTCCCCAGCCACACCATCCCCAGGCGGGCTATCTCGCGGCATGGTAGCCGGTTCCGTGGGCGCTGGGCAGTCCTGCCGGGTGCCCCGAAGCGATGGGCCGGCCGGACCGGGTAGGTCAGAAGGTGACGCAGCCGGTCACATTGCCGGGTCCATCGCAAATTGTTGTGCGGGGGGTTCCAATCCGGAAGATTGCTGCCATCATTGCGCCGGGGAATGCTGGGGAGCATTGCCGGCTCACTTGGCATGCAACCTGCTTCGATCCACCCGCACAGGGCGCCCGCCCCGCTCAACCGGCATGCCGGTCCGGCGACGGCCCAGTGCCCTAAAAAATTATCTATCTCTAGGGGATGTACACATGAAGAACCAGAAGGGCTTTACCCTGATCGAACTGATGATCGTTGTGGCGATCATCGCGATCCTGGCCGCCATCGCGCTGCCGCAGTACAAGAACTACACCGCTCGCGCCAAGATCACGCAGGCTGTTGCCAGCGTTGCTGGTGAGAAGATCAAGGTCGCCGAGAACTATGCTTCCGAAGTTGCTGACCTGTGTCAGGGTGTTGCCAACTGCACCGGCGGCGCGGCTCTGACCGGCCTGTCGCTGGCTGGCGCCTCGAAGGACACCACCGCAACGGTGACGATCGTCCCGACCGCGCCGGCTAACAACACCGATCCGATCGAATGGGTCTGCACCGTGACGGCTTCGTCCGTGGCTGGCTACAATGGTGACCTCTGCGAAACCCTGACCCCGTAACGGGTACCGGTTACATCGCCGTTGTTCCAAGATGCCCGCGAGTAATCGCGGGCATCTTCATTTCAGGGTTCTACACAGCACGATGGTGGGTTGTTAACCTTGCGCTGCATACTTCGGAAGAGCTCCCATGAACACTGTCGCTGCCACCGCCAATCTAGTCGGCATCACCGGCATCGCCCGCCGCCTGGTCCAGGACGGTGCGCTGGAGGAAGCCGTCGCCCGCGCTGCCATGGCCGACGCCACCGCCGCCCGGCAGCCGCTGCCGCAGTGGTTCGCGGACAAGAAGCTCGTCACGGCTGCACAGCTGGCCGCGGCGAACGCGCTGGAGTTCGGCATGCCCCTGCTGGACGTGAGCGCGTTCGACACCAGCCACAATGCCATGAAGCTGGTCAGCGAGGAGCTGCTGCGCAAGCACCATGTGCTGCCGCTGTTCAAGCGCGGCGGCAAGCTGTTCGTTGGCACCAGCAACCCGACCCATTCGCTGGACGAAATCAAGTTCCACACCAACCTGGTGGTCGAGCCGATCCTGGTCGACGAGGAGCAGATCCGTCGCACGCTGGAGCAGTGGCAGACCAGCCAGGACACCCTGGGCTCCGCGCTGGGCGGCGGCGACGACGACATGGGCGACCTGGATGTCTCGGCCGGCGACGAAGAGGGCGGCGCGACCGATTCCGGCGTCGATGCCAAGGGCGACGACACCCCGGTCGTGAAGTTCATCAACAAGGTGCTGGTCGATGCGATCCGCAAGGGCGCCTCGGACATCCATTTCGAACCCTATGAAGACGACTATCGGGTGCGCCTGCGCATCGATGGTCTGCTCAAGAACGTGGCCAAGGCCCCGGTCAAGCTCAACCAGCGCATTGCCGCGCGCCTGAAGGTGATGGCGCAGCTGGACATCGCCGAGAAGCGGGTGCCGCAGGATGGGCGCATCAAGCTCAACCTGTCCAAGACCAAACAGATCGATTTCCGCGTCAGCACCCTGCCGACCCTGTTCGGCGAGAAGGTGGTGCTGCGTATCCTCGATGGCAGCGCGGCCAAGCTGGGCATCGACAAGCTCGGCTACGAGCCGGCCCAGCAGAAGCTGTTTCTGGATGCGATCCACAAGCCCTACGGCATGGTGCTGGTGACCGGCCCGACCGGCTCGGGCAAGACGGTCTCGCTGTATACCGCGCTGGGCATCCTCAACGATGAGACGCGCAACATCTCCACCGCCGAAGACCCGGTGGAAATCCGCCTGCCCGGCGTCAACCAGGTGCAGCAGAACGTCAAGCGCGGCATGACCTTCGCCGCGGCGCTGCGTTCGTTCCTGCGCCAGGATCCGGACATCATCATGGTCGGCGAAATCCGCGATCTGGAAACGGCCGAGATCGCGATCAAGGCCGCGCAGACCGGTCACATGGTGCTGTCCACCCTGCATACCAACGATGCGCCGCAGACCATCGCGCGTCTGATGAACATGGGTATCGCGCCGTACAACATCACCAGCTCGGTGACGCTGGTGATCGCCCAGCGTCTGGCACGCCGTTTGTGCAGCCGCTGCAAGCGACCGGTGGAACTGCCGGCCAATGCCCTGCTGGCCGAAGGCTTCACCCAGGCCCAGCTGGAGGCGGGGATCAAGCTGTTCGAGCCGGTCGGCTGCGATGAGTGCACCGAGGGCTACAAGGGCCGTACCGGTATCTACCAGGTGATGCCGATGACCGACGAGATCTCCACGATCGTGCTGGCCGGCGGCAATGCGCTGCAGATCGCCGAGGCCGCGCAGCAGGCGGGGGTGAACGACCTGCGTCAGTCCGCGCTGGCCAAGGCCGCCGCCGGCGTGACCGGTCTGGCGGAGATCAATCGCGTCACCAAGGATTGATCGGCCCCGCATAATCTACGAAAAGGCCCGCGAATGCGGGCCTTTTTCGTTGCGGCGGCGGGTGGGATCAGTCCATGCCCAGCTTTTTCAGCTTGTAGCGCAACGCGCGGAAGGTAATGCCCAGCTGCGCGGCGGTGCGGGTCTTGTTCCAGCGGTTTTCTTCCAGTGCCTTCTGGATGGCGGTGCGCTCCATCTGTTCGATGTAGGAGGGCAGGGCGCCGCTGCCGGTGGGCAGGTCGATCACGGCCTCCTGCTGCGTGGTGGCCGCAGCGCTGGCACCGAAGCGCGGCGCGAGCTGCGGCAGACGCAGGTCGCTGGCACCGATGCGGTCTTCCTCGGCCAAGGCCAACGCGCGCTCCAAAATGTTCTCCAGTTCGCGCACGTTGCCGGGGAAGTGGTACTGGGCCAGCGCGTCCAGCGCCGAGGGCGCCAGCAGCGGGGTCGGGCGGCCGTGGGTGCGGGCCAGCCGGGCCAGGATCGAGGCGGCCAGCGCGGGCAGGTCGCTGCGGCGCTCGCGCAGCGGCGGCACGCGCAGTTCGATCACGTTGATGCGGTAGTACAGGTCGTGGCGGAAGCGGCCGTCTTCGACCAGCTCGCCCAGGTCCTTGTGGGTGGCCGAGAGGATGCGCACGTCCACCGGTACCTCGGTGGCAGCGCCAACCGGGCGGATGGATTTTTCCTGGATCGCGCGCAGCAGCTTGACCTGCATCTGCAGGGGCAGCTCGGCCACTTCATCCAGGAACAGGGTGCCGCCATGCGCCGCCTGGAACAGGCCGGGCTTGTCGGCGTGGGCACCACTGAAGCTGCCCTTCTTGTGACCGAAGAACTCGCTCTCCATCAACTCCGACGGGATCGCGCCGCAGTTGACCGGCACGAAGGCGCCGGGCGCGCGGGCGCTCTGGGCGTGGATGGTGCGCGCGACCAGCTCCTTGCCGACGCCGGATTCGCCCAGGATGTAGACCGGGGCCTGGCTGCGCGCGACCTTGGCAATGGTGGCGCGCAGCACGTCCATCGAGGGCGAATCGCCCAGCAGGCGCGCGGCCTGCTCCGGGGCCAGTGGCGCCGGGGCGGCACGCTCGGTGTTGTTGAGTTCCAGCGCGTGTTTGACCAGGCCGCGCAGCACCGAGATGTCGACCGGCTTGCTGACGAAATCGAACGCGCCGGCCTTCAGGGCTTCCACCGCCAGGTCCATGCTGCCGAACGCCGTGATCATCGCCACCGGGGTGCGCGGGTAGTGCTGCGCGATCTCGGTGACCAGTTCGATGCCGTTGCCGTCGGGCAACCGCATGTCGGTGATGCACAGGTCGTAGGGGTTGCTGGCGAGCAGCTCACGGGCTTCGGCGAGATTGGCCGCGGTGCTGATGCGCAGGCCCATCCGGCCCAGGGTCAGTACCAGCAGTTCGCGGATGTCGCGTTCGTCGTCGACGACGAGGGCGCTGCGGGTGTCATTCATAAGGAAGGAAGATAGCCGAGGGCGGTCGTTGGCGACAAATGTTTGACGGTGGCAGGCGGGTGTGTGCGTGGCTCATCCGGACATCATCGTGTGCGGGCCGGCCAGGATCAGCCGGAAGCAGGCGCCGCCGGCCGGCACGGAGACGTACTCCAGCCGGGCCTGGTTGGCGCGGCACAGCTCACGGGCGATATACAGCCCCAGCCCGGTCCCGTGCTCGGAGGTGGTGAAGAAGGGGCGGAACAACTGGCTGGCCACGGTCTCGGGAATGCCCGGGCCACGGTCCATCACATCGATGATGGCGATGCGGTCCTGGCGCGACACGCGCAGCCGCACGCGCGCGGGCTCTTCGGCCACGCGGCCGTACTTGAGCGCGTTGTGGACCAGCACGGTCAGGATCTGGTGCAGGTGGCGCGGGTCCACCAGGGCATGCACGGAGGTCTCGCTGATGATCGGCTCCACGCTGTCGGTTTCCAGCGACAGGCCCTGCTTGTACTCCAGCACGAAGCGGCGCACGAAGGCGGCCAGGTCCACGTTCTCCGGGTTGGCGCGCTCGCGCCGCGCCAGGCCGAGCACGCTTTCCACGATGCCATTGGTGCGCTGGCACTGCTGGCCGATGATCTGCAGCAGGCGGCGGTCGGTATCGCCGATGTCGGCCGATTCTTCCAGCAGCTGGGCCGCGTAGTTGATCGCGGCCAGCGGGTTGCGGATCTCATGGGCAAGGCTGGCCGAGAAGCGGCCCATCGCCGAGAGGGTGAGCGATTCGGCGCGGCGCGAGACCACCGTGGAATCATCCAGGAACACCAGGGTCAGGTCGCTGCCGGCCAGCAGGCGGGCAAAGCGCGGCTGCACCTCGGGCTGGTCCGGCGAGAGCTGCAGGGGCAGTTCTTCGTTGGTCCAGCCGTTGCGCCAGCGTTGCAGGCGGCGGCTGAGCTCCGGTGAGGCGCTGCCCAGCTCCAGGCGGCCGCTGCCACTGTTGCCGTCGGCGTCGCCGAGCAGGGTGGAGGCCGCTTCGTTGGCCAGCGTGATGCGGTTGGCGCCATCGACCACGATCACCCCGGTGCGCATGCGCCGGATGATCAGTTCGTTGATCTGGAACAGGTTGGCCACTTCATCGCCGCGCTGGTTGGCCAACTGCTGGTTCATGCGGGCGCGGTTGCCGACCTGGTAACTGATGAAGGCGATGGCCAGGTAGCTGGTGACGAACATCGCCAGCTCGGCCAGGGTGCGGGTGGGATCACCGCCTTCGACCAGCTTCCACAGGTATTCGCCGGCCGTGGCGAGGCTGGCCGCGACCGCCAGGCCCAGCCCCATGCTCAGCGGCAGCAGGGTCGCGGCGGCGGCGATGTTGAACAGCAGCGACATCGAGATGCCCGCGCTGGCACCGGGCAGGGCATGCGCCAGCAGGGTCGCGGCGATGATGTCGGCGGCCACGCTCCACACCACGATGGTGCGCAGCCAACGCTCGTTGCGGCCGAACAGCAGCACCAGCAGGGCGACGACCAGGTAGGCAATGACCACGATGGTGGCCAGGCGCGGATGCTCGGCCGAGCCCACCAGGCTGCTGAGCGGGCTGAACAGCAAGGCGGCGATGACCGAGGCCATCAGCAGGCGATACAGCGCGAAGAAATACAGCTCGCGCCGCGGAATCGATTCGATGCGGTCGATCAATGAAGCACTGGGTGACACGCCGGAACTCCCCTTCTGGCACGTGGGCAGTGTAGGGCGTCCGGCCCGCTTTGGGGGCGCAGGCCCGCCGTGGTGGTGTGAAGGCCGGGCCGTGCGCCGGGGCGGGAAGGCTGCGCGGCCCCGCCATGGGCGGCCGGGGGAGTGGTTTGCGGCACCGCCCGCAACTGCCTGAAATTGCGCCGGAAACGGCCCCGGGCGGGTGTCTTGGGACTGACTTCTTTGCGCGCGCGCGCCGGGTCGTCCACAATAGTGGGCCCGCCGCGGTCCTTACCGGCGCCCCCGTGAGGGAGCCTTGGAGATGCGTGCGGTCGTTCCTATTCCCACGGTGACGCATGAATTTCCACGAATACCAGTCAAAACAGCTGCTTGCCGAGTACGGCATTCCCGTTCCGGCCGGCAAGGTCGCGGCGACCCCGGACGAAGCAGTTGACGCTGCCAACGCTCTGGGCCAGGGCCCCTGGATGGTCAAGGCGCAGATCCACGCTGGCGGCCGCGGCAAGGCTGGCGGCGTCAAGTTCTGCAAGACCAC